>Ga0209051_1000607_pt1 | contig 41634 bp, 41 predicted proteins | sample AraplaCvi_mMS_r2_2_FD_184286 | JGI IMG/M metagenome (GOLD analysis project Ga0209051, IMG submission 184286) | Arabidopsis root microbial communities from North Carolina, USA - plate scrape MF_Cvi_mMS_r2 (SPAdes) (version 2) | ecosystem: Host-associated > Plants > Roots > Endosphere | place...
CGCCCGCGCTGCTGGGCCGCATCGTCACCATTCCCTACTACCCGCTGTCGCCCGAGATGATGAAGAAGATCGTGCGGCTGCAGCTGGGCCGCATCAAGAAGCGCGTGGAAACCAACCACGGCGTGCCCTTCGAGTACAGCGACGCGGTGGTCGACCAGGTGGTTGCGCGCTGCCAGGACCCGGAGTCGGGCGGGCGCGTGATCGACGCGATCCTGACGAACACCGTGCTGCCGACGATTTCGGTCGAGTACCTGCAGCGTCTGGCGTCGGGCGGCGAGATCCGCCGCGTGGCGCTCGACGTGAAGGATGCCGACTTCACCTACGCCTTCGACTGAGCCGCTTCCACCTTCAAGAGAAAAAGAATGGCCGACCACGAGTTCCGCATCGAGACAGATTCACCCGCCAAGGACGACCTGATGTTCTGGCGCATCGTGGGCCACGAGGCGCTGGCGCGTCCCTCGGCCTACGAGCTCACGGTGCTGTCGAAGAACAAGGCGCTCGATGCCAAGGACATCCTCGGCCGTGCCTTCGACGTGGTCATCCAGTTCCAGGACAAGGACGGCGGCGTGCACGAGCGCCACTGCCAGGGCCACGCGGTGCGCTTCGTCCGGGCCGGGCATGTGGGCCGGCATTTCGAATACCGCATCACGCTGCGCTCCTGGTTCTGGCTGCTCACCAAGCGCACCAACTCGCGCATCCTGCAGGACAAGAAGGTGCTCGAGGTGCTCGACGCGGTCTTTGAAGACAGCCCGATCAAGCGCTTCAAGAAGACCAAGGCCGGCAACGTCATCGGAACGCACAACCCGCGGCGCTATTGCGTGCAGCACCAGGAGAGCGACTACCGCTTCCTCTCCCGTCTGCTGGAGGACGAGGGCATCTATTACTGGTTCGACGCGCACGACGCGCCGGGCACCATGCACCTGTCGGATGCGAGCGACCTGGCCCACGAGAAGCTGCCGGTGGAAGGCACCTTGCGCTACATGCCCAGCGACGCCAGCGAAGCGCGCCACAACGAGATTTCGCGCTGGGTGAGCTCGCGCCAGTTCGACACCGGCAAGCAGGCCTCGCGCGACAGCGATTTCAAGGCGATCAAGAAGAAGCTGGGCGCCGTCATCGATGCGAAGGACGATCACGAGCTCGCCGATTTCGAGGAGTTCGAGTTCCCGGGCGGCTACTTCACCGGCGATGACGGCGAGAACCGGACCAAGCTGCGCGGCGAGGAACTCAATGCGCGCCGCGACCGCCACTGGGCGCTGACCTCCTGGCCCGACGTGACGGCCGGCCGCAGCTTCAAGTTCGAAGGCGATCCCGACGGCACGCGCAACGGCGAGTACGTGATCGCGGCCTGCACCTTCATGGCAAGCCACCCCGGCTATGAAAGCGTGGGCGCCGGCGCGGCCGTTTCGCAGGATGTGCACTCGGCGCTGGCCGACGTGCTGCAGGACGATGCGGTGAACGCCGACACGCTGCAGGTGCTGGAAGACCTGATCGCCAGCACGCCGATGCTCAACGCGTCGCAGCCGGGCACCAGCGCCTTCCTGATCACCGCGATCCCGATGGAGCGCGCCTACCGGCCGCCGCGCCTCACGCCGCGCGTGACCATGCCCGGTCCGCAGACCGCCATCGTGGTCGGCCCCGACGGCGACGAGCTGCACGTGGACGACCACGGCCGCGTGAAGGTGCACTTCCACTGGGACCGCTACGACGAGAGCAACGAGAAGTCGACCTGCTGGGTGCGCGTGTCGCAGCCCTGGGGCGGCAAGGGCTGGGGCGGGTACTTCATCCCGCGCATCGGCCAGGAGGTGATCGTCGACTTCATCAACGGCGACCCCGACCGTCCGATCATCGTCGGGCGGGTCTACAACGACGACCAGCCCATTCCCTACAAGTCGCCCACGCAGAGCGGCTTCAAGACCCGCTCCACGCCCGGCGGCGGTCCCGCGAACTACAACGAGATCATGTTCGAGGACAAGAAGGGCGAGGAGAACATCAACATCCATGCCGAGCTGGACATGAGCCGCAGCGTGGAGAGGGATGACTCGACCACGGTGGACCGCGACCAGACGGTGACGGTCAAGCGCGACCAGACGAACCACGTGGACCGCGACCGCAAGAGCACAGTGACGCGCAACGACACCAACATGGTGGTGGTCAACCAGAAGAACACTGTCAAGGGCAACCAGAACAACCAGGTGGTGGGCAACCGCGAGACCTTCATCGACAGCAACGACACGTTGACGGTGGCCGGCACCCGCACCACCGACGTGACTGGTGCACGCAGCGACACCTCGCGTGCCGGCGAAACGCGCAATGTCATCGGCAACCAGACCATCAGCGTCACCGGCAATGTGACCTACAAGGCCGCGAAGATGAGCTTCGAGGCCGGCCACATCGACTGGCTGGTGACCGGCGCCAGCAGCAAGTACATCACCGTTCCCACCGGGCCGCTGGGGTTGATGGCCAACAAGATCAAGCTCATGAGCAACACCGGCATCGAGATGATGGCGGCGGGCAACATCGATGCGACCTCGGTCGGATCGAACACCACGGTGCTGGGGCCCAACACCAGCGGCTACATCGGCAACAACAGCGAAGCCAACATCGGCATGGCGCGATCGACCTTCATGGGACTGAGCATCGATAACGCGCTGGCGCTCGCCATCTCGAACTTTGCCGGCGTGGCGATCGAGAACACGCTCGGCATCAAGCTGGTGAACTGCGTCGCGCCCGAGATCGAATCGGTGGGGATGGACTTCAAGCAGGCGCCGCTGCACACCTTCACGCCAGGGGTAGGCGCGGGCGCCGCGGCTGGAGCAGCCGCGGCCGGCGTGCTGGGTGCGGTGGCGGGCGCTGCGACTGCCTTCAAGGACGTGAAAGCCACCCTCAAGCAGTATGCCGACGCGGCCAAGGCGCTCGACGAAGCCGCAGCCGAGGCACTCGACCAGAAGTTGCCGGGTCTCGCGGGCCGCCTGTCTTCGCTGGCGGGCGCGACGCGCAACCGGCGCATCGAAGGCATCATCGGCGCGATCCCGGTGGTGGGCACGGTGGCCGTCGCGGCGGCTGAAGGCATCATCGAACACGAGGGCATGAAGACCACGGCCGAGCAGACCGCAGACCTTGCCAAGACGCGAAACGCGGACGACACGGCAGCGCCTCCCCCACCGCCCGAAGACGATTGACCAGGCAGCGCGCACGCAACCATGCAAGTCCTCAAACCGCAGGCGCTGGGCCTGTCGACCCGCCCCATCGAGTTTCGCAAGCGTTTCGGCCTGAGCGTGAGCGCGTACCTGCACCTGCCCTTCGAGCAGGGCGCGCGCGGCACGCTGTGGGCCGAGCAGTCGATGTGGTCTTTCCTGGCCAAGGAAATGGCGCAACCGCTGATCGACGAAGGCGTGGCCAAGCTCACGCCCGAATACCTCGTGCATGGCAGGGCCTTTCCGCCGCCCGAGCGGCCCAACGGCTGCGCGGTGCGTGCCCGCTTCGGCTCGCTGGAAAAAACCCTGCTGGTGCTCGGCGAACGTCATTGGGACGGCACCCGCGCCAGCGAAGCGCAGCCCTTCGCCGAAATGGCCATCGATTGGACGCGCGCCTACGGCGGCACCGACTTCGCGGACAACACCGCGGGACGCGGTCGGCAGGCACAGGATGGCGTGACCTGGCTGCCCAACATCGAACTGCCGAACGATCGCCTCTTGCGACCCGATCAAGCCGTCGCGCCTGCCGGCTTCGGTGCGCTCGACGCCATGCATCCCCAGCGCGCCCGGTACCGCGGCACATACGACGCCGACTACCTGAAGCAGCACGCGCCGGGTTTCGCGCCCGACACCGATTGGCGCTACTTCAATCTCGCGCAACCCGACCAGTGGGTGGCCGGCGCCATTGCGGGCGACGAAGTTTTCTCGTTCGAGCACATGCACCCTGCCAAGGCGAAGATCGAAGGCCGGCTGCCCGGCATGCGCGCGCGCGTGTTCGCCGGCTACAGGATCGCGGGCAGCGACGAGCCCAAGATGCGCGAAGTGCCTCTGCGGCTGACCACCGTGTGGTTCTTCCCGCATGCGGAGCGCTGCATCGCGATCTTCCAGGGTCTGGCCGAAGTGGCTACCGACGACGGCTCCGACGTGGCCAGCCTGATGGGCGCGGTCGAGCGCTTCGGGGAGGAGAAGCCCGACGCACACTATCTCGAAGCGGTCGCAAAGCGGGCCGATCCGAAGATGGGACCGATCTACGCCATCGTCGACAGCGATCTCCTGCCCGAAGGAGTGAGCACCGCCGATCCCGACATCGAAGCCGCGAAGGAACCCTTCGGTTCCGACGGCCTCCAGGGCGAAGCGCAGTACCGCCGCGCAGCCATGGACGTGGTCTTCGCTCGCGACCGGGCCACCGCCATGGGCCAGGACCCCGACGCGCTCGGCCTGCGCGTTCCGCCGCGCGAGAAAGTGCCCACGGGCGATGCGTTGCCGGCCTACCTCGAAGAGAAGATCAAAGAGGCCGAGGCGCAGCAATGGGCCGCAGTGGAAGATGCGGTCGTGGTTCTGGAGCGTGCGCTGGCCGTGTCGGACACCTACGGTATCGACATCGCGAAGCTGCAGCACCGCGGCCCGCCGCTCTTCAACGCCGCAACGCAACTGGCCGCCATGCAGGCGCAAGCGGCCGCCAGCCCGAATCCGCCCGACCTGTCGCCGGTGTTCCGAAAGCTCTGCCAGATCGAGGAGACGCAACGCGCAGGCTACCTGCAGGCCGCGCACAAGCAGCCGCCCGCCGACGCGATGGCAAAGGAGGAGGCGGCCACGCTGCGCTCGGAGATGTCGCGCGCGATCGCGGCGGGAATCAAGTTCTTTGCAGGGGTCGATTTCACGGGCGCCGATTTTTCGGGGCTCGACCTGCGCGAGGCGAACTTCGAAGGCGCGTGGCTGGAGAGCGCGGACTTCTCCAACGCCAACCTGTCGGGCGCGAACTTCGCATCCGCCGTGCTCGCTCACGCGAGCCTGGAAGGCGTCGTCGCCATCGGCACGAACTTCGCCAAGGCCAATCTCGGCAACGCCCTGCTTGCGCGCGGCGTGTTCGATGACGCCGTTTTTTGCGAGGCCATGCTCATGGGCTGCGGCTTTGCCGGCACGCAGGCGCGGCGTGCGAAGTTCAGGCAGTCCAACCTGCTCGAAACCACCTGGGGCGAAGCCGACTGGACTGGCGCCGATCTCGCCGGCCAGACCTTCTACAAACTCGACCTGAAGGGAGTGCAGTGGCCCGAGGCCGACCTGTCGGCCTGCAACTTCATCGAGTGCGACCTGTCCGGTGCCCATATGGACGCGGCACTGCTGGTGAGCGCTACCTTTGCGTCGTGCAGGCTCGACGGCGCCAGGCTTCTGGCCGCGCAGTGCATGGGAGCGGTGGCGGTAAAGGGCTCGAGCCTGGCCGGGGCCGACATGAGCCAGGCCGACATGCGCAATTTCAACTTCGGCGCCAGCGACCTGCGCGACGCCAAGTTCGTCCGTGCGGTGTTGGACGGCGCGAACCTATGCGACACGCTGCTGACAGGCGCCGATCTGCGACTGGCCAGCGCCAAGGGCGCGTTGATGCGAAAGGCTGCCTGCGGCAACGCGCTGCTGTCGGGCGTGAACTTCGCCGATGCGGTCTTCCAGTCGGCCGACCTGCGCGGCGCCGACCTGCGGCGCAGCAACCTCTTCGGCGCTGACCTGAGCCGCGTGCGCCTCGACGGATCGACCCGCTTCGACGGTGCTCTGTTGAAGCGCGCACGCACATATCCGCGCCTGACTGCCGAACAGCAGGCCGCGCCATGAGCAGCATGAGCCCCGATCTGCTCGAAATCGCCGTGAGCATCGGCGAGACGCTGGAGAACCTCGACCTGTCGAAGGGCGCCTACGCCGGCCTGTCGCTCGGCGGCGGCGTGTTCTCCATGGTGAATTTCGCAGGGGCCGACCTCCGCGGCGCAGACCTGCGCGAGACTGTGTTCGACCAGTGCGACCTGCGCGGCGCCATCGTCCCCAACGCCAACCTGCGCAAGGCCGTGTTCAACCGCTGCGTGCTCGATCACGCCGACCTGCGCGCGTCGAACCTTCATGGGGCCGTGTTCTCTGAGTGCGATCTCGCGCATGCCCAACTGGCGCAATGCGCGATGTCGATGGCAACCGTCGCGAAGTGCAAGCTCGACCATGCCGTGCTGCGCGGAGCACAACTGGATGCGGCGCTGTTCAGCCAATCGGTGCTGCTCGACGTGTGCGCCGACGACACCAGCTGGCAATACACCGCGGTGAACGAATGCGACCTGTCGCACCTCAGCTGGACCGGCGCGCGCATGCTGCGCAACGTGTTCTTCAAGACCTCGTTGAAGGGCATGTCCTTCGCGGGGCTGGAACTCACGGGGTGCCAGTTTTCGTCGGCCGACCTGAGTGGCGCCGACTTCAGCGGAATCGTGCTGCAGCAGTGCAACTTCCAGGGCGCGGTGCTCGACGGCGCGCGCTTCGTGAAGGCCGTGGCGCCGTCCACCATCTTCTGCGACGCCAGCGGCAAGGGTGTCGATTTTTCGCAGGCACGGCTGCGGCAGGCGCTGTTCACGGGCGCGCGCTTCGAGGGCGGAAACTTCGCCGGCTGCGATCTTTACCAGACGCACTTCGCGGGTTCGAAGTTGCGCGGGGCGAACTTCGGCGGCGCCGAACTCACCTACGCAGACTTCCGCCATGCCGACCTGTCCGGCGCCGACCTGCGCGGGGCGACGATGACGCGCACCGTGCTGCACGGCACCCTCGCAGACGACGCGCAGATAGGCAACCGTGCCGGCGCCATCGAATCCGATGCCGATCTCGCGACGTCCGAACGCTGGCAACCGCTCGTGGCCTGAAGCCGAGCGACACCCCCACACCAGAGAGTACCTCCATGAACGACACCATCGCACGCAGCGCGCCGGCCAGGAGCCGCAAACAGCAACCTTCCGAGGCCATCGGCGGCACGTGGTGCGTGGGCATCCTGTCTTTCGACGACGCTGGGGCATGCATCGTGTCCAGTGGCCCGCTGCGCCTGCGCGCCACGCGCGCGGCCAGTTGCCTGCTTGAACCGGCGACCGGTGACAGCGTGGCCTGCCTGCGCATCGCGCCCGACGAGGTCTGGATCATGGCCGTGCTGCAGCGCGAAGAAGGCACGATCAACGTGCTGGGTTGTGGGGGCGACCTGACGATCGCGCCGGCGGGCGCACTCGAATTGCAGGCCGCGCGCGTCGGCCTGAAAGCCGGCACGCTCGAAGTCGCGACGCAGAAGACCACGCTGGCCACCGACACCGCCGACGTGGTGGGCCGCCAGTTCACGCTGGCCGGCACCACCGTCAAGTTGGTCGGCTCGGTGCTGTCGACCGTGATGGACCGCGTGCAGCATTTCAGCCGCCACTACCTTCGCACCACCGACGGCATCGACCGCGTGGCCGCCACGCACGTGGAGGTCGAGGCCAAGCAGTTGATGCGTCTCGAAGGCGAGCACGCGTTGGTCAATGGTCGTGAGCTCATCAAGGCGCGCGGCGCGCAGATCCATTTCGGCTGAGGCGCCAGAAAGGAGGTCATGCCATGTTTGCCAACTGCCAGCTCATGGGCACCGACATGGGTTTTCCCGATGTCTGCATCACGCCCGCCGCGCCCTCGCCGATCCCGGTGCCGTACCCGAACATCGCGATGGGTCCGATGGCCATACCCAACTGCCCGACGCTCCTGATCATGGGTGGACCGGCCCACAACCTGGGAACCACCATCCCGATGACCAACGGCGACAACCCCGGCGTGCTGCTGGGCGTGGCCTCGGGGACCGTCATGGGGCCGAGCCGGCACCTGACGGGCGCTTTCACCGTTCTCTGGAACGGCATGCCTGCGACGCGGCTCACCAGCATGTCGCTGCAGAACAGCACCAACTGTCCGGGCGTGCGCACGGTGCCGAGCCAGCCGCTCGTGGTGCTGCTGGCACCGTAGGACAACACAGGGCGCGTGGGCGCCGAGGAAGGGGAGAGGAGCCTGCATGGCCGATCACGAATTCCGCATCGAAAGCGATTCGCCCGCCAACGGCGAACTGATGTTCTGGCGCATCGTGGGCCATGAGGCGCTCGCGCGCGCGTCCACCTACGAACTCACCGTGCTCTCGAAGAACCATGCGCTCGACGCCAAGGACATCCTGGGCCGGGCCTTCGACGTGGTCATCGAGTTCCAGGACAAGGACGGCGGCATGCACGAGCGCCACTGCCAGGGCCATGCGGTGCGCTTCGAGCGCACGGGCCACGTGGGGCGGCACTTCGAATACCGGATCGGCCTGCGCTCCTGGTTCTGGCTGCTCACCAAGCGCACCAACTCGCGCATCCTGCAGGACAAGAAGGTGCTCGAGGTGCTCGACGCGGTGTTCGAGGACAGTCCGATCAAGCGCTTCAAGAAGACCAAGGCCGGCAACGTGATCGGCGCCCACAATCCCCGGCGCTATTGCGTGCAGCACCAGGAAAGCGACTATCACTTCCTGTCGCGGCTGCTGGAAGACGAAGGCATCTACTACTGGTTCGACGCGCACGACGCGCCCGGCACCATGCACCTGTCGGATGCGAGCGACATCGCGCACGACAAGCTGCCCGTGGAAGGCACGCTGCGCCACGTGGCCACCGACACCACCGAGGCGCGCCACAACGAGATCTCGCGCTGGGTGAGCGCGCGCCAGTTCGACACGGGCACCTACGCCTCGCAGGACAGCAACTTCAAGTCCATCAAGAAGAAACTCGAGGCCGCAGGCGGCGAGCCCGACAAGCACGAGCTGGCCGAGTTCGAGGCCTTCGAGTTCGCGGGCGGCTACTTCACGGGCGGCGATGCGGACGACAAGGGCAAGCTGCGCGGCGAAGAGATCGTCGCGCGGCGCCAGCGCCATTGGGCCCTGACCACCTGGCCCGACGTGGCGGCCGGGCGCAGCTTCAGCTTCGAGGGCGACCCCGACGGCACGCGCGATGGCGACTACGTCATCGCCGCCTGCATCTTCGCGGCGAGCCACCCCGGCTACGAGAGCATTCCCCATGCCACGCCGAGGATGCCGATCGAGCAGGCGCTGCGCGAGGCGCTCGACGACGATGCCGTGAACGCCCAGGCGCGGCCCGCGCTGGAGGCGCTGATCGCCGATGCGCCCGCGCTGCGCACCGACCTGCAGGGCACCAGCGCCTTCCTGATCACCGCGCTGCCGATCGACGTGCCGTTCCGCCCGCCGCGCCTCACGCCGCGCGTGGTCATGCCCGGGCCGCAATCGGCCATCGTGGTGGGGCCCGCGGGCGAGGAGATCCACGCCGACGACTTCGGACGTGTCAAGGTGCACTTCCACTGGGACCGCTACGACAAGAGCGACGAGAAGTCCACCTGCTGGGTGCGCGTGTCGCAGCCGTGGGCAGGCAAGGGCTGGGGCGGGTACTTCATTCCGCGCATCGGGCAGGAGGTGATCGTCGACTTCCTGAACGGCGACCCCGACCGCCCGATCATCGTGGGCCGCGTCTACAACGACGACCAGCCGATCCCGTTCGGCTCGCACACGCAGAGCGGCTTTCGCACGCGCTCCACGCCCAAGGGCAGCGCCTCGAACTGCAACGAGTTCCGCTTCGAGGACAAGAAGGGTTCCGAGCAGGTGTACCTGCACGCCGAGAAGAACCAGGACATCGAGGTCGAGAACGACGAGACCCACTGGGTCGGCCACGACCGCACCAAGACCATCGACCACGACGAGACCACGCACGTCAAGCACGACCGCACCGAGACGGTGGACAACAACGAGACCATCACCGTGCACGGGCAGCGCACGGAAACGGTGGACAAGAACGAGACCATCACGATCCACCAGAACCGTACGGAGACGGTGGACCTGAACGAGACCATCTCCATCGGCCAGAACCGCACGATCACGGTGGGTGCGAGCGAGACCGCGACGGTGGCGCTGCAGCGCACGCATTCGGTGGGGATCAACGAGACCATCACCGTGGGTGCGGCGCAGGAGATCACGGTGGGGGCGATGCAGGCGGTGACGGTGGGGGCGAGCCAGACGATCAATGTCGGGGCGAACCAGTCGAGCAGCATCGGGGCGAACCGGTCGGTGGATGTGGGGGCGAACCTCTCCACCAATGTGGGCGCCGACGAATCGCGCACCGTGGGCGCAGGCCGCACGACCAGCGTGGGAAAGGACGACGCGCTCAACGTCGGAAAGAACCTCGTGATCGACGCGGGCGACTCCATCTCGATCACCACGGGCAGCGCGAGCATCACGATGAAAAAGGACGGGACCATCGTCATCAAGGGCAAGGACATCACGGTCGAGGGCTCCGGAAAGATCAACGTCAAGGCGAGCAGCGACATCGTGATGAAGGGCTCGAAGATCCTGCAGAACTGAACACCATCGACGGAGCACACACCATGAGCGGCAGAGACCTGATCGAGAGCGGAATGCAGCAAGCCCTGGCCACCCTGCCATGCGGCGGCGTGGTGACCGGCGAGCTCGTCGCCATCGCCGACGAGGGGCGCGCGCCCCTTGTCATGTTCCCGGGCCAGACGGGTACCGCGGCCGTGCGCGCGCGCAGCGTGGTCGACCTGCACGGCGCGCACATCGGAGCGGCGGTGGTGCTGATGTTCGAACAGGCCGATGCGGGCCGACCCATCGTGATGGGCGTGCTTCGCGGGAACGAGGGCTGGCCGCTTGCCGAGAGGCCCGCGCAGGTGGAGGTCGACGCCGACGGCGCGCGCATGGTGGTGAGCGCCCGCGAGCAGATGGTGCTGCGTTGCGGCAAGGCCAGCATCACGCTCACGCGCGCCGGCAAGGTGCTGATCCAGGGCAGCTACGTGCTGAGCCGGTCCACGGGCGTGAACCGGGTCAAGGGCGGGGCAGTGCAGATCAACTGAACAACCGATCGGACGGGCCCGCCATGGAGATCGTGAATGCCACCGGAATGACCGCCGGCTACACCATGGGCGTGGAGCCCTCCGGCCGCGAGCTGCTGGTCGTGGTGGTGAAGGGCACGTTCGCGATTCCCCAGGACGGCGGCACGGCGGAGCTTCTTGCAGTGCAGCGCCCGTTGATCACGGCCGACACCTTCACCGGCGCGCCGGGGTATTCGGCGCCCGCGGAAGAGGTCGACTTCGCGCCGCGCAAGCTGCGCTGCGACGTGCTGGTGTCGGGCAGCGCGCACGCGCCGCATGGCGAGCCCGCGCAGCGCATTGCGGTGGGCGTGCGGCTCGGGGGCTGGACGAAGGTGTTCGCCGTCGTCGGCGACCGGCACTGGGAAGCGGGGCTCTCCGGTTGCCGGGCGTCCGCGCCGCTGCCCTTCATGACGAAGCCCATCACCTATGACGTGGCGTTCGGCGGCGTGGACGAGCGCCACGAAGATCCGGCCCGGCACGCCGCCTACATGGCCAACCCTGTGGGTCGCGGCTGGCACCACAACCTGCAGGCCCGCTTCGTGGACGGTGCACCCTTGCCGAACACCGAGGAGCTCGGCCGCCCCGTCGACGCGCCCGACGGGGTCTTCGCACCGATGGCACTCGGCCCGCTCGGCAGGGGCTGGTCGGGCAGGCTGCCGCATGCGGGCACGTACGACCAGGACTGGATCGACAACACCTTCCCGTTCCTGCCGGCCGACTTCCGCGACGACTACTACCAGGCGGCGCCCGCCGACCAGCAGATCGCCTATCCGCTCGGCGGCGAGGAGATGGCCTTGGCCAACCTGACGCCCGAGGGGCACACGCGGTTCAGCCTGCCGTCGCGCGACGTGCCCGTCACCTTCTTTCACCGCAAGGGCGGGCATGAGGAAACGCGCGCGGTACTCGACACGATCGCCATCCATGCGGACCAGGGCTTCATGACGCTCGCCTGGCGCAGCACCGTGCCGCTTCGCAAGAACATGTTCGAGATCTCCAGCATCCTCGCGGGTACGAAGTCGCGCGGCTGGTGGCGTGCCCGCGCCCTCGGCAAGACCTACCACCCTTCGCTGGGCGACCTGGTGCGCGGCAGGCGCGAGGCGCCGCAGGAGGCGTCATGAGCGCGACCCCGATCGTGGTCAGCCGCACCGGCATGGTGACGGGCGTCGGGCTCGACGCGGCCACAAGTTGCGCCGCGATCCGCGGCGCCATCGACAATTTCCAGCAGACAGCGTTCAGAGACCGCAACGGCGAATGGGTCATGGGCTGCGAGGTCGCGCTACAGGCGCCATGGCGCGGCGAGAAGAAGCTGCTGGCGATGGCCGCGCGCGCGATCGGCGAATGCCTGGAAGGCTTCGGCCGGGCGGCCTGCGAGGCGACGCCGCTGTTGCTGTGCCTTGCCGAAGCCGATCGGCCGGGCCGCGCCGTGCGCGACGATGCGCGGTTTCTCGAAGCCTTGCAGCAGGAGATGGGCTTCGGCTTTCATCCGCAGTCTGCGGTCATCGCGCAGGGCCATGTCTCGGCCGCGGTGGCGCTGTACCGCGCGCGCCAGCTCATGGATGCGTCGGTCGCCTCGCAGGTCGTGGTGGCGGCGAGCGACAGCCTGCTCGACGGCGCGGCGCTCGCCGATTGCGAGGCGCGCGACCGGCTGCTGACGAGCGCGAACTCCGACGGCTTCATTCCCGGCGAGGGCGCGGCCGCGCTGCTCGTGGAGCCGCTGCGCGCGCAGCCGTGGGGGCAGCTGGTGTGCCGCGGCATCGGCTTCGCGGTCGAGAAGGCCCACATTGATTCCGAGGAGCCGTTGCGCGCCGACGGGCTGACCTCTGCCATCAAGCAATCGCTGCAGGAAGCGGGCTGCGGCGAGAGCATCCTCGACTTCAAGATCATTGATGCGTCCGGCGGACAGTACGTGTTCAAGGAGGCCACGCTCGCGTTCGGCCGCATCGACCGCACCAAGCGCATCGAGTTCGACGTGTGGCATCCGGCCGATTGCATCGGCGAAGTCGGCGCACCCGTGGGGCTCGCGATGATCGCCGTGCTCAAGGCGGCCTTCGAAAAAGCCTATGCCCGAGGAAACAACGTGCTGCTGCACCTGGGCAACGACGACGGCAAGCGCGCGTCGATGATCTTCTCCTGGCATTTCACGGGAGGCTGAGCATGGCCAACCAGGTCTTCGCGAACGGGCGGGAGGTGGCATGCAAGGCCGGCGCGGGCAAGACCATCTGCGCCACGCCCGACGTGTGCATGACGCCGCCCGAGAACCCCGCGACGCCGCCGGGCGTGCCCGTGCCCTACCCGAACACGGGGCTCGCATCGGACACCACCGACGGCAGCCGCAGCGTGCAGATCTCCGGCCAGGAAATCATGTTGAAGAACAAGTCGTACTTCAAGACTTCGTCGGGCGACGAGGCGGGCAGTGCGGCCAAGAAGGGCGTGATCTCCAGCAAGAACAAGGGCAAGGTGTATTTCATCGACTGGTCGATGGACGTGAAGTTCGAGGGCGAGAACGCGGTGCGGCACCTGGACAAGACCACCAACAACCACGGCAGCCCGACGGCCAACGAATCCATCCCCTGGCCGTTCGTCGATTCGATGGCGGACGGCAATATCGACAAGACCGCGTGCGACGGCGACAAGGCGCGCGAGGAGCGCGCCTGCGCCGAGTACAAGCCGGCCAAAAAGGGCGGCAAGGACGTCTGCGCCGAGACCGGCCTTGGCGGCGATTTCGCCTCGATCAAGGGCGACCTGCCCGGTGCCGCGAAGCGCGCGAGCGAGAACGAGTGCGCTGCGGCGCGGCGCTGCCGCCTTGTGCCCTACCAGGCGTCGCCCAAGGTGGAGGACGGCATCAAGGGCTGCTGCCCCGCGCAGACCGGCGACCACATCGTTCCGAAGAGTTCGTTTTTCAAGGACAGCTATGGCGGCAGCCCCATGACGGGCTGGAAGAAATATCGCATGGAGGACGCACCCTGCATGTGCACCGAAGGCGGCAGTTGCTCCGGAACGCACGGGCTGCGGCACACGCACCACAAGACGACCTCGAGCGTGCCGAACGGGACGCACCGGCCGTTCGACGAGGAGGTGACGCACTGTGCCGCGGGCGCGAAGGCCGTGGCGCCGCACTGCGACCAGAAGTGCATCGAGGCCCAGCTCAAGGAAGGGCACAAGGGGCTGGGCGATACGAGCAAGGACGTGAAGCATTCATCGACCGGCAAGACGGACATCGAACACTACTCGTCGCTGCAGGACACCATCAACAAAACGGCCGGCTCGCTGGGCGCGCCGCTGCCATGAACACAAGGAGCCGCCGTGGCCGAAAAGGTTTCTATCAAGCGTGAGTTCGTGCGGGGCGCGGCGCGCCTGGCGGACCTGGTGTACGTCATCAGCCAGATGAAGACGCTGCTGGAGCAGGACATCGCGCACGTGAGCCTGGTGGGGCTCTACAAGGGCAACTGGGGCGACGCCTTCAACACCACCTGGAACGCGACCGCGATCGCCGTGGCGAAGCTGCCGTTGGAGAAAGTGGTGCTCATCGGCGAGGACGGCGACGTCGCCACCTACGTGGGCGGGCGGCGCGAGGACGAGACGATCGCCCCGCAGCCCGTGATGATCCGCAACGCCCGCGAGATCGGGGGGCACGTCCATGCGTGCGGCAGCAAGCGGCAGGTCTTCAAGCGCACCGGCGAGCGGCAGTGGATCGACATGAGTGCGCCGCGCGCTGCGCAGACTGAGGTGTTCGGCTTCGAGGCGATCGACGGCTATGCGGACAACGAGATCTACGCGGTCGGCTGGGCCGGCGAGATCTGGCGCCACGACGGCGCGGCGTGGACGCAGTGCGGCAGTCCGACCAACGTCATCCTCACGGCCGTTTGCTGCGCGGGCAATGGCCTCGTGTATGCGGCCGGACAGGGCGGCGTGCTGGTGAGCGGACGCGGCGATGCGTGGACGCCGGTGGACTGGGAAGACGAAGTCACGGCCGACCTGTGGGACCTGTGCTGGTTCCAGGACAGGCTGTACGTGGCGACCATGTCGGGCCTCTACACGCTGGACGCGAATCGTCTCGTGCCCGTGGACTACGGTGCGATGGGGCCGGTCACCGGCTACAGCCTCAGCACGGCGCAGGGCGTGCTCTGGTCGGTCGGAAAATCCGACGTGGCGTCGTTCGACGGCACGGCGTGGCGCAAGTACGACTGAGCGGGCGCCCCCTCGCATGACCACCGACACCATCGCACGCAGCGCGGCCGCGCCGATGACGCTCGTCGTGCAGCGCCATGCGGAGGAATCCGCGCTGCTGTGCAACCAGCGATTCTTCCTCGCCGCTTCCGGGCACACCAGGTTGCATCACCTGCGGCGCCTCGACGACAGGCTGGCCGCGCACCTGGACGGCCTGGCGGTGGCGCGCGATGCGGGCAGCAGGGCATGCGACGAGGCGCTCGCCCGCGCCGGGCGCGGCGAGGTGTTCGCGGCCATCGTTCTGGCGCTGGAGAACCACGACCTGCCGCGGATCGAACGCCTGCTGGCCATTGCCGAGCTGTTGCCCGATGTGCGCGATGCGGTCGCGCTGGCCGGCGGCTGGGCGTCGGGCGAGTCGCTGCGCGGCATTGCGAAGGACATGCTCGATTCGCCTCACGCATTTCGCCGCGCTGTCGCCATCGCCGCTTGCGACTTCCACATGGTCGACCCCGGCGATGCGCTGCACGCCGCCGTCGCCGATGCCGACGTGGTATTGCGCGGGCAGGCGTTGCGCGCCGCGGGCGAGTGCGGCAGGCGCGATCTCGCGGCCGTGTGCATCGCCGCGCTGCAAGACGAAGATGCCGGCTGCCGCTTCTGGGCCGCGCGCTCGGCCGTGCTGCTCGGCGAGCGCCACAAGCCCGTCCACCCGCTGCACGACGCAACGCTGCTGCCCGGAACGCTCCACGGCCGGCTCGCGCTGTCGCTGCTGTTCAAGCTCGCGACGCCTGCGCAGGCTGCGCCGCTGCTGGCGGAGATGCTCGACAAGCCCGCCCACGTGCGCGACGCCGTGCGCTGCGCGGGCACGGTGGGCGACACGCGGCTGGTGCCATGGCTCATCGCACGGATGGAAGAGCCGGCGCTCGCGCGTCTCGCGGGCGAAGCGTTCAGCACCATCACCGGCCTGGACCTGGCCTGGCTCGACCTGGAGCGCAAGCCTCCCGAGGGCGTCGAATCCGGTCCCCGCGACGCGCCGGAAGACGACGACGTCGCCATGGACGAGGACGACGGACTGCCTTGGCCCGATCCCGCGCGGATCAGCAGCTGGTGGGCCGCCAACGGGCGCGGCTTTGTGCCGGGCGAGCGTTATTTCCTGGGCCAGGTGCCGTCGTGGGCGCATTGCGTGGGTGTGCTGAAGCACGGCTTCCAGCGCCAGCGCCTGGCGGCCGCGGAATACCTCTGCCTGCTGCGCCCCGGCAGCAAGCTCTTTCCGACGGGAGCGCCGGCATGGCGCCAGCAGCGCTGGCTCGACCAGTGGCCGGACGAATAAATGAAGGATCGCCGATGGCTGCGAAATACATCCTCGCCGCGCTGGCTGCGGCATTCCTGTTCGCGGCGGGGCTGCGCTGCGCGAGAGGCGGTTCGGTGCGCGACCCCGCCACCCGCACCTGGCTCCTCATCGCGTTGATCTTTACCGCCGTCGCCGCCTGGCTGCAATGGCATACCTCTTAAGGCGAGATTGCCAACCCGCTCCACGGAATGAATACTCCTTCTGAGTTTTTTCGCCCGCATTCGCCCGCATTCGCGCGGGCTGTGTCGGGCATAGAAGGGCCGAGAGCCTCGGGGGCCGATTCATGATCCATATCGCTGTCATCACCCGGCAAGGCGCTCCGGCGGGGCAGCCCATTGCCGCGGATTTCGGGCCCAACGGGGGCACCATCGGACGCGCCGACACCAACACGCTGGTGCTCGTCGACCCTGACCGCACGGTCTCGCGCGTGCATGCGCAGGTGCTGTGCCGCGACGGCCAGTACTTCGTCATCGACCGCGGCAGCAATCCGATGCAGTGCAACGGCGTGTCGCTGGGCTCGGGCAAGGAGGCGCCGCTCACCGATGGCGCGCGGCTGGTCGTGGGCAGCTTCGAGCTCAGCGTGCGCGTGACGGCCGCGGCGGCGGCGCCGTCGCTGGCGATTCCCAACACCATCATGTCGGCGCCGGCCGGCGCCGCTGCGGCCGCGAGCACCAGCGACGATCCCTTTGCCGACCTGCTTGCGGGGCTCGGATCGCCGGCCGCGGCCGCGCCTGCCGCGGCCCGTGCGCCGGGTGCCAGGGCGGCCGCGCCAGCAAGCGCGGATCCGCTGCTCTTTCCCGACCCGATGGAAAGCGGCTCGCGCAACGCGCAGGCCGCACAGGTCGATCCGTTCGCCAACCTGCTCGGGCCCACGCCGGCCTCCGCGCCGGCCGCGGGCCTCGGTGCGCTCGACGATTTCTCCGACCTCGGTGCGCCGCCCGCGCATGGCAAGGCCTCGGGCATCGACGAGCTCTTCGGCGGCATGGGCGGTGGCGGCGGCATCGGCGGCGATCCGCTCGCGCTGTCGCCGCTGGCCGACCCGCTGCTGCAGCCGAACACGGCTTCTTCCTCCGATCCGCTGGCCGCGTTGCAGAGCGCGGCGCCGGCCACGCCGACGCCCCGCTCCGACCACCTGCCGATCGACCAGTTCGGCTTCACGCCGCCGAAGGCGATCACGCCGGCACCGGCCGCCGCGCCGGCGGAAGCGCCGCCGCGCTTCGACGACATTACGGGCCAGCCGATACGCATCAGCGGCCCCGAGGTCGCCAGCCGCCCATTCGAGCCGCCGCCGCCACCACCGCCGCCGCCCATCCAGCGGGCACCCGCCGCGGCCCCGCGCACCGCCTCCGACGACGAACTGCTCGCCGCCTTCCTGCGCGGCCTCGCCAGCACGCACCAGCCGCCCGAGATGCTCACGCCGGGCCTCATGGAGCGCATCGGCTCCATCCTGCGCAGCGCCACCGAGGGCACGCTGCAGCTCCTGCTCACGCGCCAGGAATTCAAGCGCGAGGTGCGCGCCGAGGTCACGATGATCGCGGCGCAGGCCAACAACCCGCTGAAGTTCTCGCCGACCGTCGAGGTGGCGCTGGCCCACCTGCTGGGGCCCGGCGTGCGCGGCTTCATGCCGCCGGAGGCCGCGATGCGCGACGCCTTCAACGACCTGCGCGCGCACCAGTTCGGCGTGATGGTGGGCATGCGCGCGGCGCTGGCCCATGTCATTGCGCGCTTCGAGCCCGAGGAGCTCGAGAAGAAGATCAGCGCGAAGTCGGCGCTCGACGCACTCTTCAGCGCCAACCGCAAGGCCAAGCTCTGGGACCAGTTCGTCGCGCTCTACGGCGGCATCGCGAGCGAGGCGGAAGACGATTTCCACAACCTCTTCGGCAAGGCCTTCCTCGAGGCCTACGAAGAGCAGATGGCGCGCCTCAAGTCGGACACCTGAAGAAGAGCGCTCCCTCAGGCACCAGTACACAGCACCAGCAAACGCGAGGCACCCCGCTTGGAAATCGAAATCGTCACGCTGTCCCGGCAGGGCGGCCGCAACTACAACGAAGACGTCCATGGCCACTGGCACGACGAGCGCTACGTCGCCTGCCTGGTGGCCGACGGCGCGGGCGGCCATGGCGGCGGCGACGTGGCGGCGGCCACGGCGCGCAGCAGCGTGCTGGGCGGCTTCTCGGCGGCGCCGGGGCTGGACGAGTTCACCTTGCGCACGCTGGTCGAGCAGGCCAACCGCGACGTGGTGGCGCGGCAGGCCGAAGGCGGCAAGCTCGCCGGCATGCGCTCCACGGTGGTCTTCGCGGCCATCGACCTGGAGAGCCAGGCGCTGGCCTGGGTGCACAGCGGCGACAGCCGCGCCTACCTGTTCCGCGGCGGCGCCATCGTGGCGCGCACCACCGACCACAGCCTGGTGCAGCAGATGGTGGCCGGCGGCATGCTCGACGAGGAGGGTGCGCGCCTGCATCCGCAGCGCAACATGCTGCTCTCGGCGCTGGGCTCGGTGGAGGAGGCGCCCGACATCACGGTGTCCGACCGCATGCGCCTGATGCCGGGCGACGTGCTGCTCCTGTGCAGCGACGGCGTGTGGGAGCCGCTGGGCGACGAGTGCCTGGTCGACACGCTGCACGCCTCGCGCACGCCCAGCCAGTGGACCGAGCAGCTCGACGCGCAGATCAGGGCGCGCGCCAAGCCGGGCCACGACAACTACACGGCGCTCACGCTGTGGGTGATTCCCGATGACGTCGACGACGCCACGCGCCTGATGCCGGCGGCCGAGGAAGAGACGATGCCGGCGGCCATCGAGCCGGACGAGAAGCCGGCGGACTAGCAACGGGTCCTGCGCGGCGCTGCCGGCCGTCCGCCGGCAGGCCCCCTCAGGGCTTTTTCGGCCGGTAGGCCTTGAGCGTTCCCGTGACCGTCACGTCGACCGTGACTACCACGAGCGCCGACTCCATCTTTCCGTTGTCCTGCCGCTTCATCGGCTTGCGGGTGGTGGTGGAGGTCGAGCTGCCCTTCCAGCGGATCGTGCTGGAGCGCACCGCCTCCTTGTTGCCCATGTAGTTCTGCTCCAGCACCGTGATGGCGCCGGTGCCCGGGTTCTTGGAAAGGATCGAGGTGTGGTGCGGGTGGCCGACCGTCGCGGAGGGGCTGTCCACCCAGCCCGAGTCGTCGGAAAAGGTGACGTCGGTCGTGGTGGTGGTCGTCATCTCGTAGTCGCGGTACTGGAGGATGTCGCCGGGAAGCGCGTCCTTGAGCGCGACTTCGTCGCCCCAGATGTAGTCGTCGTCGGCGCCCATCGGGCCGAAGTCCGACGAGGTGCCGGCGCCGGCCTGGCCGAGGGCCGAGTTGGCCAGGTCCCAGCATTCGCCTGCGCCGATCTGCTTGCCCAGCTGTGCGCTGGCCCACTGAAGGACCTTGGCGTTGAGTGTGGCCATCGCGTGTCTCCTGCTGGAAGGTCGATCAAGGAGCGGCCGCCGTCCGCCGGGCGGCCGTGGCGCAAGGCGCCTCAGACCTTCTTGTTGGCGGCGATGTCCCAGCCGGTTTCCTTGGTGCCGTCGCCGGAACCATCGGCCTTCTGCGGCGTGTACTCGTACTTGAACTTCGAGAAGTTCAGCGTGATGGTCTCGGTCAGGCGGTCTTCGCCGCCGCTGCCGCCGGTGTGGATGTTGCTGACGATGATGTCTTCCATCGTGAGCTTGATGTACTCGAGCGGCGTGGCGCCGGCCTTGCGGACCACCAGCGTGCCCTTCTTGATGTGCTGGCCGTTGCAGCAGTCGAGCAGCAGCAGGTGCGAGGAGGCATCCACGTACTTGGTGACCGAGAGGTCCTGCACGCTCACCTTGCCTGCGCCCGAGCCGCCGCCGACGTGGCCGGTGCCGGACTGGCTGGCACCCCAGCTCCAGGAAAGAACGTCGATTTCCTTCTTGTGCGAATCGTCCTTGGATTCACCGTCGACGCCCTCGAGCTTCAAAAACATGTCTGCAGCCATGATGCTTACCTTTCAGTTGTGTGCGAGTCAGAGAAAAAAAAGGGCTTCCGTGCGGTGCCTGGTCGGCGGTGGTGCCCGGGAGCTATGGAGAGAACGAGCAATGGGCCCCGTTTTCAAAGGCCCACCGACGGCATATGCCGCCCGTTACTTGCCGCCCTTGGCCGAGGGCAGCTTGGACACCAGCCGCAGCGACACCGTGAGGCCTTCGAGCTGGTAGTGCGGGCGCAGGAAGAACTTGGAGGTGTAGTAGCCGGGGTTGCCCTCGACCTCTTCCACCACCACCTCGGCCGCGGCCAGGGGCTTCCTGGCCTTGGTCTCTTCGGAGGAGTTGACGGGGTCGCCGTCCACGTAGTTCATGATCCATTTGTTGAGCCAGCGCTGCATGTCGTCGCGCTCCTTGAAGCTGCCGACCTTGTCGCGCACGATGCACTTCAGGTAGTGCGCGAAGCGGTTGCAGGCAAAGAGGTAGGGCAGGCGGGCCGCCAGGTTGGCGTTGGCCGTGGCATCCGGGTCGTCGTACTCGGCCGGCTTGTGCAGCGACTGCGCACCGATGAAGGCCGCGAAGTCGGAGTTCTTGCGGTGGATCAGCGAGAGCAGGCCGGCCTTCGACAGTTCCGCCTCGCGCCGGTCGCTGATGGCGATCTCGGTCGGGCACTTCTGGTCCACGCCGCCGTCGTCGCTCGGAAAAGTGTGCAGCGGCAGGTTCTCCACCGCGCCGCCCGACTCGATGCCGCGGATGCGCGAACCCCAGCCGTAGAGCTTGTAGGAGCGGTTGATGTTGGTGGCCATCGCATAGGCTGCGTTGGCCCAGGCGTACTTGCTGTGGTCGGCACCGGCGGTGTCTTCCTCGAAATCGAACTCCTCCACCGGATTGGTGTTGGCGCCATAGGGCGTGCGCGCCAGGAAGCGCGGCATGCACAGGCCCAGGTACTTGGCGTCGTCGGAGTCGCGCAGCGAGCGCCAGCCTGCGTACTCGGGCGTGAGAAAGATCTTGGTCAGGTCGCGCGGGTTGGCGAGCTCCTGCCACGATTCCATCTGCATCAGGTTGGGGCTCGCGCCGGTGATGAAGGGCGCATGCGCCGAGGCCGCGATCTTGGACATCTCGCCGAGCAGTTCGATGTCGGGCGGGCTCTGGTCGAAGTGGTAGTCGCCCACCAGCGCGCCGAAGGGCTCGCCGCCGAACTGGCCGTACTCCTGCTCGTAGATCTTCTTGAACATCGGGCTCTGGTCCCAGGCCGCGCCCTTGAACTTCTTGAGGCTCTTGGCGAGGTCGGTCTTCGAGATGTCCATCACCCGGATCTTCAGGTGCTCGTCGGTCTCGGTGTTGTTCACCATGTAGTGCAGGCCGCGCCACGCACTCTCGAGCTTCTGGTAGTCGGGGTGGTGGATGATCTTGTTGACCTGGTCGGTCAGCTTGGCGTCGATCGCGGCGATCATCGACTGGATCGACTTGGTCACGTCCTTGCCGATGACGGTGCTGTTGCTCAGCGCCTGCTGCGCGAGCGTGAGCACCGCGGCTTCGACGGCGCTCTTGGCCTCGTCGCTGCGCGGCTTGAATTCCTTCTGCAGGAGCGACGAAAAATCGCTGCCCGCATAGGCGACATCCTTGAGTGCGCTCTGCTCGAGTGCTTCGGCCATGGTGGTTCTCCTCGGGGTCCGGTGTGTCGGGTGGTGGGGATCAGGCGGCCGGCTTGGCCGCTTCGTCGTCGGGCTTGGCGGTGGCCGCCAGCGACTGCAGCAGGGCCGGGTCCTCGAGCACCTTGGCCAGCAGTTCCTCGGCGCCGTTCTTGCCGTCCATGTAGGTCACGAGGTTCGACAGCTGGGTGCGCGCCTCGAGCAGCTTGTTGAGCGCGCCGACCTTCCTGGCCACGGCGGCGGGCGAGAAATCTTCCATGTTTTCGAAGGTGAGCTCGACCTTGAGTTCGCCCTCGCCGGTCAGCGAGTTTTCCACCGCGAAGGCGGCGCGCGGCTTCATGGCCTTCATGCGCGAGTCGAAGTTGTCCACGTCGAACTCGAGGAACTTGCGGTCGGCCACGGGTGCGAGCGGATCGGCCGGCTTGCCCGACAGATCGGCCAGCACGCCCATCACGAAGGGCAGCTGGATCTTCTTCTCGGCGCCGTAGAGTTCCACGTCGTATTCGATCTGCACGCGTGGCGCCCGGTTGCGGGCGATGAATTTCTGACTGCTCTTGGCCATGGCGATGCTCCTTGCGGGGGTAGATGGGGCGGTTCGATCAACAGGAAAAAAAAGGGGAGCGGAAAGGGCGGCTACTCGGACGGGCGCTTGCCGGTCACGGTCTCGATCGTGTCCAGCGCGCCGGGTGCGAGGTTGGCCATGATTTCGAGGAAGCTCACGCCGATGAGCTTCTTGGCGCGCTCGATCAGGAGCGGCGCGGGATTGCCGGGCTCGGTCTGTTCGAGAAAGCGGATCACGCGGTCCAGCATCTGCAATGCGTCCTGCCGGCTCTGGATCTCGCCGCGCGCGGCAGCGGGCCGCGGCGTGCCGCCGGCCTGCGCGGCATCGCCTTGTGTCTCTTCGGCGGCGCCGGCTTCTTCGGGCGCACCGATGGCAGCGCTGCAGGCCTTCTGCAGCATGCGGCCGATGGCGCGCAGCGGGGAAAGGTCGATCGCGTCGGAGCGGCCGGTGCGCTCCACCAGCAGGGCCTGCAGCTTCTCGACCCGCCCGGGCACGCCGATGGCGGCCTGGATCAGCTCGGGCCGCTCGGCATGGAGCGCTTCGAGGCCGCCCTGGATCTGTGCCGGCGAATAGGTGGCTTCGCCGCCCACCGCATTCAACGCGTTGTTGGCCACCGCGATGTCGCGCACGCGGATCGCGCCCACGCCCGGCGCCACGCCCACCTGCGCGTCGTACAGGTCGCGCAGCACCATCGTCTCGTCGCCGAGCGGCGCGAGCGCGTTCAAGCGCATGGTGGGATCGTTGTCGTCCTCGGCATCGAGCTTTGGATGTATGCCGTCCCAGAAGGTGTCGAGCAGGCGGGTGAGCAGTTCGAGCCCGGCAACGAAACCGGCAAGCCCCTGCAGCCGCGTGGAGGCGCGCAGCAGCAGCACGGCGGCGCGCACGTCCTTGCTGCGGCGCAGGATCGCGTCGGACTGTTCGGCCACCTCGCGCCACTCCGGCTCCACCGCCGGGATGACGGTGTCGCCGAACTGCTGCTCGGGCTTGCCCTGCGCTGCGGTGGTGAGCGCGGTGAAGGCCGCGTCGTACTCCAGATCGTCGCCGCATGGCGAGGCCTCGCCGATGGGCGTGAGCAGGGCTTCGACAAGTTCGTTGGTCAGCATGTTGCCTGTTCGAGTTGGCTGGTGATAATCAAAGATGCGTCCGAACCGGTCAATGCAACGAAGGGAATAGCATGCGCACGCTGGGTACACACCATTCGTCCTATGGACGCTCTTTTGCTGCGGTCTCGCGGCGCCTGGCATTGGCCTGCGGCCTTGCATTGACCGGTGCCCTGGTCGCGGGCTGCGCAAGCAAGCCCGTGGTCACGCCGGTGTCGATCACGCTCGCGGCCGGTGCCGACGCCAATCCCGATGCGCGCGGCCGCGCTTCGCCGCTCACGGTGCGCATCTATGCGCTGAAGTCGCCCGGCCCCTTCGAAGGGGCCGACTTCTTCTCGCTGTTCGAAAAGGACCAGGCCACGCTCGGCGCCGAGCTGGTGCAGCGCGAAGAGATGCTGCTGCGCCCGGGCGAAAGCAGGAAGCTCGACCTCACGCTGCCGGCCGATGCCAAGGCCATCGGCGTGATGGCCGCGTTCCGCGACCTCGACCGTGCGCGCTGGCGTGAAGTGCGCGCGGTGGAGCCCGGCAAGCCGCAGATGCTCACCGTGACCTTCGGCGCGCGGCAGATCCGCATCGACAGCAAGTAAGCCGCGCCTGCGGGCCATTCATGCCTTCGCCGCGCTGGTGTTCGGCGGGCGGCCCGGCCGTGCGAGCGGCTGGTCGGCGGGCAGGAAGCGCTCGAACAAGTCGGCCACGAACGCACCGCCGGCCGCGCCCGATGCGGCGGCCGTGAGATAGAGGCCGCGCCACCGCGGTCCGCGCGAGCCGCGGCCTTGGCTTTCGAACAAGGCGTCGGCCACCTCGCGCAATGCGGGCTGCAGCGCACGCAGCGCCTCGATGAATTCATGGATTGCGAGCCGGCCCGATGCGCCCGGCTGTTCGCGCAGCAGCGCCATCCGCAGCGCATGCAGCTGGCGCGCCATGGGATCGAACAGGGCATCGAGCCGCCCGGCCGCGGTCTCGCCATGTTCGACCGGGCCGGCCAGGCGATGGCCGATCACCTGCGCCAGCACCTCGGGCGGCAGCGCGCCGCGCAGCGTGGCATAGCCGGCCAGCTGTTCCAGGCCGGTCACCACCAGGTAGACCGGCAGCTGCAGGCGCAGCGTGTCCGAGGCCTCGTCGAGCAGCCGCCGCATCCTGGTGGCCAGCGGCTTCATGCCGGCGCTGGCCGGGTGCAGCAGTTCGCTCGCTGCCACGCAGGCCACCACGCCGTTGATCGGCACGCGGTCGCGCCGCTCGGCCAGCGCGAGGAGCGCCTGGAGCCACAGCGCGCGCGTGTGCGGCGCCGCCGCCGCGTCGCTGACGGCGCTCGGGTGAAGTTCGATGGCCGTCATCGAACCGGTGAGCCACCAGCGCCAGTACGGTTCGCCAAAAGGCTCGCTGCCTGAAGGTGCCAGGTGCTCGGCATGGGCCGCCGCCAGCAGCCCCGGCAGGTTGGCCGCCGCGTCGCCGAGAAAGAGAAACCAGGGCACTGGCGCGGCTTGCTGCCGCGGTGGCTGGCGCAGGAGCTGGCGTGCATGCGACATGGCTTCCCTCATGGCTTCGACCGCGGCTTCGTCGGCTTCGGCCGCCGGCGGGCCGAGCGCGGCAATGCGCCGGCGCAGCGCGCGGCGGCGCGCACCGCGGCCCGCGTCGCGGACCGCGGCGTACAGCAGCACAAAGCCGGCCAGGCACAGCGCGAGCAGGAGCCAGAAAAAGTGAGCAGGCAACAACGCGGCGGGCATGCTGCGGTTCTCAACGCGCAGTGGTCTCGAAGAACTCGAAATCGGCAAGCAGCCGCTCATTGCCCTTGTTGGCAGCGAGCGCTTCGCGCAGCCGCAGCAGGTAGGCCGAAGCGAGTTCGTACGGCGGCCGGTCGGCGGCGCCGTCGAACGGCGTGGGGGACGAGAGCACGGTGACCAGCACGGTGCCGAAGGGCGGGGCCACAAGCCAGCTCGCCGGGATGTCGCGGCCCAGGTCCAGCTTCTCGCCGGCGCGCAGCCGCACCGGCTGGCCGGTGTTCAGGTGCATGACCGAACCGTCGGCGGTGTAGTAGTCCACCCACAGGTAGCTGTCGTGCCTGGGCGCGGCCACCTGCATGCGCACGTCGTCTCCTTCGCGCAGCCGGCCATTGCGGGCCGTCACGGCCGTCACGCCCAGTCCGTGGGCCTTCTCGCGGTTGCGCAGCTGGTAGGGCTTCAGGATGGCGAACACCTCGCAGTGGGGCCACACGCGCAGCCTGACATCGAACGTGGGCGAGCCGGCATCGGGCAGCAGGCCGGCCACCTCGCGCTCCACCCGCTGCAGGTCGGCCGGCAGCGAGACGAAGCCGCTCACGTGCAGCCTGTCGCCCTTGTCGGCGGAAGCCGAGAGATCGGCGCAGGCATAGCTTTGAAGATGCTGCTCGATGCGCTGCGCCGGTCCCGGCTCGCCCGCGTGCAGCCCGGCCGGCCACTGCCACCACAGCAGATAGAAAAGCGGCAGCAGCAGCGCGAGCGCGCCGAGCGCGCGCAGCAGGCTGCGGTCGCGGCGGTGCAGGTCGTGCGGGCCCGGCGGATCCGCCACGCCATAGGGCTGCGGCGTGATGCGGTCCTGCACCAGGCTGCCGAGCGCCAGCGGCCTGAGCCGCAGCTGATGGCCGTGCAGCGCCTTCAGCTTGCCGAGCTCGCCGCGGTCGTCGCTCTCGAAGTAGTACTGCCCCTTGAAGCCGTGCACCAGCGCATGCCAGTAGACCTCGCGCAGTTCGTCGTCTTCGGCGCCCAGCGCCGACAGGTGGTGGAAGAACTCGCTGTGCGCGTTGTTCGAGTTGAACAACTGCACCTGCAGCGGCGCCGCGCCTGCGGCCGCTCCAGGGTGGCGCGCCAGGATCTCGTCGATCCAGGCCACCATCGCAAAGACCGCCGACTCGACCTGCGCGGCGGGCTGGCCCGAAGCGCTGGCGCGCGCCGCGTCGAGCAGCCGGCGCGCCTGTTGCTGCGCAGCATCGTGCGAGGGCGGCGCGGCGCGGCCGGCCGCGATCGATGCGTCGAGGGCGAGGCCGAAGGAGACGAATGCGGAAAAACAGTCGAGCAGCCGGACCATGGATGACCGCGCCCGCTCACCGCGCCTGCGTTGCGGAGGATGCCTTGCACCGGCGTCTGCTGCGATGGCACATCCCCATGTCCCCGGTTCCTTCGAGTAAGGATTCCATCTTCCGAACGCCGGGCGGCGGGCGCCATATCGCTTGGGGACTATGCCGTTCGTCGGGCAAACCGGCTTGCTGCGCGGGGCAATCGCCGGTATCTTCGGCATCCGCTGAGTTCAATGCACGCTGGGACACTGGGACATGCCATGAAAATTCTGATCGCCGACGACCACCGGCTCGTCATCGAGGCGGTCAAGGCCAAGCTGTCGGAGCTCGAGCCCGGCATCGAGTTCGTCCTGGCGATGAGCGTCGACGAATTGCTTGCCGGCGCCACCGACGAGCTCGACCTGGCCCTGATCGACCTCAACATGCCCGGCGCCGATGGCCAGGCGCACATCGACGAGATCCGCCGCCGCCATCCGGCCGTGCCGGTCATCGTGCTCTCGGGCTACGAAGACCCGGCCATCATGCGCAGCGCGCTGGAGCGCGGCGTGCTCGGTTTCATCCCCAAGGCCTACTCGCCCGAGGTCATGCTGTCGGCCGTGCGGCTGGTGCTGGCTGGCGGCGTGTACGTGCCGCCGATGATGCTCACGGCGCTGCCGCCCGGCATCGTGGCCGGCGTGGCACCCACGCAGAACGGCGATGCGCGCCCTGCAGGCGCTTCCTCGCAGACGCTCGAGCATCTGCGCAGCGTGCTCACCGAGCGCCAGGTCGAGGTGCTGCAGCTGCTCTCGCAGGGCAAGCCCAACAAGCTCATCGGCCGCAGCCTGGGCATCAGCGAAGGCACGGTCAAGATCCACCTGGCGGCCATCTTCCGCGCGCTCAACGTGCGCAACCGCACCGAGGCGGTGGTGGCCGCGCAGGCGCTGACCGAGGCGCAGCAGGCCTGAGCCGTGGCTCTAGGCCGCGCGCAGCTGGGCGCCGGGCGGCGCCTCTTGCGCATCGGCCCGGCCTGCCGCTGCTGTGTTCTTCCTCTCTTCGATCGCCGCGGCAAGAAACTCCGCATCGCGCGCCACGCCCGAGAAGCGGCCCGACCCCCATGTGTGCAGCCAGGGCAGCCCCAGGAAGTAGAGCCCGGGCACGCCCGTCACGCCGCGCTGGTGCACCGGCGCGCCGCGGCCGTTGAACACCGGCGCATCCACCCATTCGAAGTCGGGCGAGAAGCCGATGCACCAGAGCACGCTCGCGATGCCTGCCTCGGCAAGGTCCAGGCGCGTGCGCTCCTCGGGCGGCTCCCACACCGGCGTGTAGACCGAGGGCGGCGGCGCCTCGATGCCCCGGGAGGCAATGAACTTGTCGATCGAGGCGTTGATGCGGTTGTAGGTGGCGTCGGCACTGTCCAGGTGCTCGCGCAGGTTGGGCTGGAACTCCAGCGTGCCGTCGCCGCCCAGGCCGGTCAGCAGGCCGTACAGCTCCATGCCCTCGAGCGCGAAGCGCCGCAGGTCGATGTCGCGGCCGCCGTCGCGGCCGGTCACGTAGTGGTTGGTGTTGTCGCGCACGCCCTCGCGCAGCGGATGCTCGGTCACGGGCATGTCGTAGTACTTCATGTCGGCGAGCCAATCGACCACTTCGCGGCCGCGGTAGAAGCGGGCGCAGCGCGGCGCATCGCCGGTGGCAAGGTACACCTTGCGCCCGGCCAGGTGCAGGTCTTCGGCGATCTGCGCGCCCGACTGGCCGCAGCCCACCACCAGCACCGCGCCTTCGGGCAGCTGCGCCGGGTTGCGGTACTGCGCCGAGTGGTACTGCACCACGTGCAGCGGCAGCTTCTCGGCCAGGCGCGGCACGATCGGGCGGTGGTAGCCGCCCGAGGCCACCACCACCTGGTCGGCGGTGTAGAGGCCGGCGTCGGTCTGCACCATGAAGCGGTCGCGCTCGCCCGTGCCGGGCACGCGCGCCACGCGCTCGACGGTCACGCCCTCGATGGCCGGCGCCTTCACCTGCGCGACGAAGCCGGCCAGCCATTCGTTGATCTGGTCCTTCACCATGAAGCCGTGCGGATCGTCGCCGCGGTAAGCCCAGCCCGGCAGCTGGCACTGCCAGTTGGGCGTGACGAGGCAGAACGAATCCCAGCGCTGGGTGCGCCAGCTGTGCACGAGGCTGCGCTTCTCGATCACGAGGTGGTCGATGCCGCGCTGCTGCAGGCAGTGGCTCAGCGACAGGCCGGCCTGGCCGCCGCCGACGATGACGACGCTGTAGTGGCTGCGTCCGCCGTAGGGATAGGACATGGGTCTTCTTTCTTTGTTTCTCTATGAATGCAGGGCGCGTCAATCAACGGCGACGACGGTGACTTCGGCATCGGCGGCGCCGGTGAAGCGGGTGGCGATGCGCTCGATCTCGGCGAGCTGGTCCATGGCCTGCGAGCACGCGAAGCCGTACCTGGCGCGAACGCGCTCGGAGGCGATGCCCAATGCCTCGCGCGAGCGCCGCAGGAAGTCTTCGAGCGCGTAGCGTTCGCCGGGCGCGAAGAAATCCTGCACCACGGACGAGGGCGAGTAGCAGCGTGTTTCGCTGGCGTCGGGCCAGCGCACCTGGAAGTGCATCACGGGCATGCGAGCGCCTCCTGCGGCGGCTGGATGAAGGCATTGCTGCCGAAGTCCCACAACAGGGCCTCGTTGCCGCCCGCCTGCAGCCGCACCTGCCGCGTCGCATCGACCTCGCCGACCACCGCGCAGGCGATGTCGCGCGCGGCGAAGCGGCCGAGCACCGGCGCGACCTGCGAAGGCGGCACGCTGAGCACGAATCCGTAGCTCGGAAAAGAAGAAAGCCAGCGCAGCAGCGGCACGCCGCCGGGCCTGGGCAGTGCATCGAGGTCGATGCGCGCGCCGACGCCCGAGCACTCCAGCAGCATCATCGCGGTGCCCACCGCGCCGGCCATGCTGATGTCCTTCGCGGCGCGGCACAGGCCGTCTTCCGCAATGGAGGGCAGCAGTTCGAGGTCAGCGCGCAGCCGCACGGCCGGCGCCGTGGTCGATGCGTTCCAGTAGGGAAAGGGCTCCTCGTAGGCGCCGCGCAGGTCGGCCGCCATCACCAGGAGGTCGCCGGGCTTCGCATCGAAGCTCGTCAGCAGGCGCCGTGCATGGCCGAGGATCGCGACCGCGAGCTGCGGCCGCTCGCTGCGGTTGTTGCTGTGGCCGCCGACCACCGGCACGCCGTAGCGCACCGATGCTTCCGCCATGCCGCGCAGCACCTCGTCGGCGGGGTCCATGCCGGTGCTCCACAGCGCATCGACCACGGCCGTGGGCCGGCCGCCCATCGCATAGATGTCGCTCACGTTGACCATCACGCCGCAGTAGCCCGCGAACCAGGGCATGCGCACGATGAAGTCTTCCACCAGCCCTTCGATCGCGAACAGCAGGTAGCCGCCGTGGCCGTCGGGGATGGCCGCGCAGTCGTCGCCGATGGGCACCGCCTGCGCGAGCGCGGCATGGCCGCCGGGCAGCGAGCGGCCGAGGGCCGACACCACGTCGCTGATATCGCGCTTGTGGGCGAAGCCGCGCGTGGCGCGCAGCGCTTCGGCAATGTCGTGGACATCCGTCATGACAGCACCTTCGCGCGCGTGACGAAGCCGCTCACCGGGTCATGGCAGGGCGGATAGAAAGCGAGCCCCGCCTGCATGCGCGCATGCGGACGGCCGTGGATGGAACTCTCCTCGAGCAGCTGCCAGCCGAGTTTCTGGAACAGCGGCACGTTCTGCATCTGCACCTGCGCGAAGAATTCCTTGCAGCCCAGCGCATTGGCGCGCGACACCGCCAGCCGTATCAGCGTGGCACCCAGGTGGCCCTGGCTGCGAAAGGCCGGATGCACGGCCAGCCGCGAGCCCCACCATTCGCCAGCTGCCTCGCCGCGGTGGATGCGCACCGTGCCCACCACCTGCTCGGGCATGCCGGCGTTGCACGACATGGCGACCAGCAGCTGCGCATGGCCGTCGGTGGCGTCGCGGTCGTCGCGCGCGAAGATGCCCTGCTCGATGCAGAACACCGCGCGGCGCAGTGCCATGGCTTCGTCGCGCTCCCACTGCTGCGCGGCTTCGCGCACCAGGTATTCGACCGGCGTGTAGTGCGGATCGAGTTCGCTGAGGTCGTCGATGCACAGCATGTTCAGCCTTCGCTTTCCTTTTCGTAGACCGACAGCGATGAGCAGGCGCCGCACTTGCCGCAGCCGGCCTTGATGTCGGCCGAGCGCAGCCCGGCCGCCACCACGCGCTCGCCCAGCGGCGCCAGCAGCGACTTCATGAATTCCGGCGATGGCGCGGGATGGTCCTCCAGCGGCGTGCCGCTGATCGGCACGAAGGGCACGACAAACGGGTAAACGCCGCGCGCGAGCAATTGATCGCAGGTGTCGAGGATGGCCTCGCGCGTGTCGCCCAGCCCGGCCAGGATGTAGCTGCTGACCTGGCCGCGCCCGAACACGCCCACCGCCGCCTCGAAGGCGCTCATGTAGCGCGAGACGGGCACGCTGGCCTTGCCCGGCATGATGCGTTCGCGCACCTCGGGCGTCACCACTTCGAGGTGCATGCCCAGCGTGTCGATGCCCGCGGCCTTCATGCGGTGGAACCACTGGTCGTCGTCGGGCGGCTCGCACTGGCCCTGGATCGGGATGTCGACCGCAGCCTTGATCGCGAACGCGCTCTCGCACAGGATGGCCGCGCCGCGGTCGGTGGCGTTGGGCGTGCCGGTGGTCATCACCATGTGCTTCACACCGTCGAGCAGCACGGCCGCGCGCGCCACTTCGGCCAGCTGTTCGGGCGTCTTGCGCGCGATGGTGCGGCCGGCCGCGAGCGACTGGCCGATCGCGCAGAACTTGCAGCTCTTCCTGCGGCTCTCGTAGCGGATGCAGGTCTGCAGCACGGTGGTGGCGAGCACGTCGCTGCCGTGCAGCGTGGCGATCTGCGAGTAGGGCACGCCGTCGAAGGTCTGCATCGCGTAGAAGCGCGGCTGCTTCGGAAAGCTGATGCTCGCGATGGGGATGCTGCCGCGCATCACGCGGCTCACGCCCTGCGCGTCGGGTGCCTCGGCCGTGAACGGCGAGTGCCAGGCGCTGGAAGTGTGGACCGGCACCATGACCGTGTGGCCGTCCACCGTCACGGCCTTGTGGTCCGACGGGCCGGCGCCGCCGCGGCGGCTCGCCGCGCCGGCCGAAGGATCAACCAGCCGCAACCCGAAGGACTGGAGCTCGGTCATCAGCTGCCGGCTGTCCGGCGGGGTCGTCGTGGTGGTGGTCATGGTCGGGGCTCCGTTGAACGAGAGGTTGCGTGAGATGCATCGGCACGGTGGTCTGCGCGGGCCGGTCGTTGATGGCGAGCGACAGCAGTTCGGGCCGCGCGTAGTGGCCGACCGAATCCATCATTCGCTTGCGCTTGGCGATCAGTGCCATGTCGAGGTCGGCCACCACCATGCCTTCGCCCTCGGTGAGCGGCGGCGCAAGGTGCTTGCCCTCGGGCGAGACGATGGCGGTGTGGCAGCCGCCGCGCAGCGCCTTCTGCAGGTTGGCGTCGGGTGTGACGCTGCGGATCTGCTCGTCGCTGAGCCAGCCGGTGGCGTTGACCACGAAGCAGCCCGACTCCAGTGCGTGGTGGCGGATCGTCACTTCCATCTGCTCCGCGAAGACCGGGCCCACCAGCGAGCCGGGAAACTGCGCGCAGTGGATTTCTTCGTGCTGCGCCATCAGCGCGTAGCGCGCGAGCGGGTTGTAGTGCTCCCAGCAGGCCAGCGCGCCGACGCGGCCGACGGCGGTGTCGACCACCTTGAGGCCGGCGCCGTCGCCCTGGCCCCAGACCATGCGCTCGTGGTAGGTGGGCGTGATCTTGCGGCGCTTGAGCGCGAGCGTGCCGTCGGCGTCGAACACCAGCTGCGTGTTGTAGAGGCTGCCGTGGTCGCGCTCGTTCACGCCCAGCACCACCACCATGCCGTGATGCCGCGCGCGCTCGGCCACGGCCTGCGTGACCGGACCGGGAACGACCACCGCGCGCTCCGCCAGCCGCAGGTGCGGCGCGCCCTGCAGCACCGGCGGCAGCACGAAGCTGAAGTAGGGGTAGTAGGGCACGAAGGTCTCGGGAAAGACCGCGAGCTGCGCGCCCCGGGCCGCGGCCGCGTCGATGGCGCCGCACACGCGATCCAGCGTGCCGTCGGGCCGGTCGAAGTCGGGCGCGATCTGGATCGCCGCGGCACGCACGATGCGTGGGGAAGAGTTCATGGTCACCCCCTGTCCGCAGCGGCAAGCGAAGCGAAGCCAATTCGGGGAACACCGCAGAACCGGCTTTGCCGGGCTGCTGGTGTTGCCCCCGGCGAGGGGGTTGGCGAAGCGACACGAAGTGCGCGAAGACTGGGGGTGGACATGTTCACAGCGTCCAGGTGTCGAGGATGACGGCGCCGGCCTTCTTGTGCAGCAGCACGAGGTCCAGCACGTCGAGCGGGTTGATCGGCGTGATGCCCTCGATCAGCGCGCCTTCGCCGTGGCCGTACAGTGCCTGCAGCGCGAAGCGGCAGGCATACACCTTGCCGCCTTCTTCCATGAACTTGCTGATCTGCTTGTTGAAGTTCTGGTGGCCCGGAAAGGCCTCGTCGCCCAGCGTCGGAAAGCCGCGCTGCACGCCCAGCGTCACGCCGGGGCCGTACAGCAGGACCGAGGTCTCGTAGCCCTTGCGCCGCAGCCGCGTGGCCTGCAGCAGGTTCACGAAGCCGATCGAGCCCTCGAAGGCCACGGTGTGGAAGGTGACGAGCGCCTTCTCGCCGGGATCGGCCTTGACGTCTTCGAACACTTTCTCTTCGTAGTCGACGAGGAACTCGCCTTTCTCGTTGCGGGGGCGGGTGACTTTGGGCATGGGGTACTCCGGTTGAAAGGGGGATGAACGCAGGTCTTGCGTGCCTTTCTCTTCGCAGGCGATGTGCCAGCGCCTGGCGCGGCGCGTGCGATCAATGCGCGATCAATCCGCCCGGGTGCGGCCTGGGCGCCCGAAAACTTTTTTCGGGTCCCGTGAAAAGTCGCTGCAGAGGCGGTCGGCGCGGCCCTGGCCGCACCGGAAAGACGCATCCGCCATGCGATCAATGCACCCGATCAATGGAGTTGATCGCACCTGATCGAGGCGCCCGGCCCCCTGGAGCGGGCGCGATTCCTGCGTGCCTGATCGGTGGCCCGATGCAATCAATGGATGCAATCAACTCCGCCGATGACCACGATCACCGCCCACTGGCGCAAACAGCTGCGCAACACCACCAAGCCGGCCTACCTGCTGCTGGCCGAATTGATTGCCGACGACATCAAGACCGGGCGCCTCGCGGTGCGCGACCGGCTGCCTACCTTGCGCGAACTCGCGGCCGAGCTGGAGCTCAACTACACGACCGTGGCGCGCGGCTATGCCGAGGCGCGCAAGCGCGGCCTGATCGATTCGCGCGCCGGCACCGGCACCTTCATCCGCTCGGGCAGCCCCAGCCTGCGGCTGCGCGGCGGCAGCGGCGCCGAGATGACCATGAACATGCCGCCCGAGCCCGACGACCCGCACCTGATGGCGCGGCTGCACGACAGCGCCAGCCGCGCATTCGCAGAGGCCGACCTGCACGACCTGCTGCGCTACCAGGACTTCGGCGGCACCGCGCACGACCGCGAGGCCGCGATGCACTGGCTGCGGCCCTTCGTGCCCGATGCCGGCATCGACCGCATCCTCGTGTGCCCCGGCATCCATGGCGTGCTCACGGCGCTGTTCTCGCAGCTCGCGCGGCCGGGCGAGCTGATCTGCGTGGAGTCGCTCACCTATCCGGGCGTGAAGGCCATCGCGGCGCAGCTGGGCGTGCAGCTGCATGCGCTGCAGCTCGATGACGACGGCCCCATTGCCGATGCCTTCGAGCACGCCTGCAAGACGCTCAAGCCCAAGGCGCTCTATTGCAACCCCACGCTGCTGAACCCGACTGCCGGCACCGTGTCGCGCGCGCGGCGCGAGGCGCTGGCCGACGTGGCGCTGCGCTATGCGGTGCCGATCATCGAGGACGACGCCTACGGCATGCTGCCGCGCCAGACGCCGGCCGCGCTCGCCACGCTGGCGCCCGGGCTCACCTACTACGTGAGCGGATTCTCCAAGTGCTTTGGCGCGGGCCTGCGCAGCGCGTATGTGTGCTCGCCCACCGTGGTCCAGTCGCAGCGCCTGGCCGGCGCGATGCGCGCCACCACCGTGATGGCCTCACCCATCACCAACGCGTTGACCACGCTGTGGGTCGAGGACGGCACCGCCGAGGCCATGCTGCAGGCCGTGCGCGGCGAATCGATGGCGCGGCAGGCGCTGGCCGCGCGGCATCTCGGCGGCAGCGGGCTGCAGGCACATCCCGAGGGCTTCCATGCCTGGCTGCCGCTCTCGCCGGGCTGGAGCCCGGTGGAGTTTGCCTCCTACCTGCGCACGCAGAACGTCGGCGTGGTGGCGAGCGCGGCCTTTTCCACCGATGGCGATCCGCCCGAGGCGGTGCGCATCTGCCTGGGCGGCCCGATGTCGCGCGAGCAATGCGACCAGGCGCTGCGGCTCATTGCCGACACGCTCGCGCATCCGCTGCATCCGCACGCCACGCTGCGCGGCGGCTGAGCGCAGCGGCCGCGTCAGGAGCAGTCGAGCTTCATCGCCTCGATGCGGCCGCCGAAGCCCAGCTTGCGCATCAGGCCGCCCTCGCGGCTGTTCGCCGGGAAGTCGACCGTGCGGTCCCTGAACATCGCGTGCTCATACACCTTCAGCGTGGCGCGCGGGCCCACGCTCACGCTGTCGATGTCGCGCCTGAGCTGCCTTGCGGTGCCCCGGTCCATGCTCTGGACTTCGGCCGGCCCCACCAGCGTCAGCATGTCGCCCTGGAAGTTGCGGCCGGTATAGAACTGGGCCCAGCAGCCCGAGGCCAGCGCGGGGTCCTCGATGCGCACGGGCACGAGCAGGATCGTGGGATCGGGCTGGTTGGCCGCGGAGGCGGCGGGGCTGGTCGAGCGCGTGGGGCCGGACATCTGGGAGCAGGCGCCGAGCGCCACGGCGCCGGCAATCAGGAGATAGCGGAAATTCTTCATTGGATGGGATGGTGATTTGCTGTTGGTTGGGTTGCGGTTGGGAAGCGAGCCGCCCAGGCTACCGGCCACGGCTTCCCGCCGCGTAGGAGCAAGGCCCAAGCTCCCGTCCCCGCGACGCGACGGAGGCGTTTGCCGCGCGCAACGCCGGGCGCGAAATCTCCGCGAATGGCTGCGGCCCGGATGCGCCCATTTCCTACGCTGGCCGGTGCCGAGGATGCCCAGTCTGGCGATTCGCATCCATCCGATTTTTTTCATCATCGAAGGAAGCCATGGCCACGAGCAGCATCCTGGGAGGCGACCGCCCGCCGGAGGAACCGAAGGGAAAGGACGTCGACAGCCTGGGGCCCAGCGACACGAGCGACAGCGGAAGCGACGTGCGCACCTCGCGCGAGCGCAGCGCCATTCCCGAAGACGCCGCGGAAGGCGCCATTCCCATCGCGCATGAAAGCAGCACCGATGCCGAGGGCACCGGCGAGCGAGCCTCGGCGGACGCGCCGCCCTCGGCGCTCGATGCGGACATCCTGCCGGACCGCACCGAGGACGCGGGCTCGGCCGCCGGGCTTGCCGGCACGGAGGAAGAAAACGACGACAACGACGACGATGAAGCGGAGGACGCCGGCAACAAGCCCGCCTGAGGCGAGTTCGGCGCAACGCCATGCACGGCCCACTTGACTGCGCGCTCCACGGGCTCCAGCAGCTGGCCTATGCACGGATCACGCGCGAATTCCACCGGGCCTGGCAGGCGAGGGCGGACTGTCCCGCATCGTGCGAAGCCGCGATCGGCGAGTCGCACCGCCGGGTGCAGCACTGCGAGCAGGTGCTCGCGCAGTTGCGCCTGCTGATCGACGATCCACACCAGATCGCGGAAATCAAGATTGCGCGCGCGCTGTACCTGCGCCTGCTGCTGGAAAGCGCGCCCGTGCGCCTGCAGTCGTGGAGCGACAGCGAAAGCTTCGACGACATGCCCAGGTCCCACCTGTTCGAATGGATTTCCTACGACTTCGAACGGCTCGAGTTGGCCGAGCTCGAGGGCTCCATGACGCCCGAGGAAGCCGCTTCGTACGCGCACGCGCTCGACGCGCGCGCCAGCAGCCTGCGCGAGGAGTGAGCGCGCGGGCAGGCCCCTCAGCCCCGGCCCAGCACGATCGCGCCTTCCTGGATGTAGCGGTCGAATTCGAGCTTGGGAATGGCCGCGGTCAGCGACTGGCCCTGGTCGGTCCAGGTGAGCACGACGCTGTCGTCGGCCATCATGATCTGGCAGTTGCCCTTCGGAATCTTCAACTGCGGGCCGTCGCCGGCGCGAAAGGCCACATCGCCCGCGATGCGGGCGTCGATCTGCGTGGTGGAAGTCATGGGACTGTAGATCCTTCGAAAAGCTGCAAGCCTTATTTCTCGCGCGCTCCTGGCTCGCACGTGTAGGCAAGAACACCATTCCCGCGCCGGCCGCAGGCCTGCGGAGATTCGCAGGCCGGGGCGTGCCCCGAAGAACGCTTACAGCGGACGTCAGGCCAAACCGACACCGGTCCTCGTTCGCTCGAACACCATTTCTCCTGGGACCAGCGCGATGAGGCTGCCTTCGGCACCGCCTTTGCTGGCAATTTTCAACCCGCCTCCCTATCGATGAGGCATACGAAGGAGTCAGACATGGCCAATTACACGAACACCGCGGACACCGCCACCACCGAAGACGTGGTCAAGGTGCTGAACGATCTTCTGGAGAACTCGCGCGACGGCGAATACGGTTTCCGCGCCTGCGCCGAGGAGGTGGATTCCCCGCAGCTCAAGCAGGTCTTCCAAAGCCGCTCGGCCGAGTGCGCCAAGGCCGCGGCAGAGCTGGTCCAGCTCATCCAGCGTTTCGGCGGCTCGCCCGACAAGGGCGGCACGGCGACCGGTGCCATGCACCGCGGCTGGGTGCACGTGAAGGGCTCGGTGGGCGCCAACAGCGCGCTCTCCATGCTCGAGGAATGCGAGCGCGGTGAAGACGCCGCGGTGGCGCGCTACCGCAAGGCGCTGAAGGAAGACCTGCCGGCCGACGTGCGCGCCGTGATCCAGCAGCAGGCCGATGGCGCCAAGCGCAACCACGACCAGATCAAGCGGCTGCGCGACGAGATGCGCAGCAAGAGCAAGTAAGGGGCTGCGCCGCCCGGCGGGGCCGCACGGGGCAAAATGGACGGCGTCCTGCAACTCCGGCGGCCTTGCCCTTGACCTCCATTCACCACGACCTCACGCGCTTCGATGCCGCCATCGTCGATCTCGACGGCACCATGGTCGACACCCTCGGCGATTTTGCGGTGTCGCTCAACCACATGCTGGGCGACCTTTCGCTGCCGCCGGTGGCGCCGGCCGCCATCGAGAAGATGGTGGGCAAGGGATCGGAGCACCTGATTCTCTCGGCACTCGCGCATGCGATGCCGTCCGCCGGCGCGGCGTCCGAGAGGGCCGACGCGCGGGCGCTCTTCGACCGGGCCTGGGAGCGTTATCAGCACCACTACCTGGCCATCAACGGACAGCATTCGGCGGTGTACCCGGGCGTGGTCGAAGGGTTGAAGGCGCTGCGCTCGCGCGGCCTGCGCCTGGCCTGCCTCACCAACAAGCCGACCTCGTTCGCCAAGCCGCTGCTGGCGGCGAAGGGGCTCGACGGCTTTTTCGACTTCGCGTTCGGCGGGGATGCCTTTGCAACGAAGAAGCCCGACCCGCTGCCACTCCTGAAGACCTGCGAAGCGCTGGGCACCGCGCCCGCGCGCACGCTGATGATCGGCGATTCCAGCAACGACGCCAAGGCCGCGCGCGCCGCGGGCTGCCCGGTGGTGCTGGTCACTTACGGCTACAACCACGGCGAACCGGTGCGCGGCGTCGATGCCGACGGCTTCGTGGACTCGCTCGCCGACATCGACCGAAGCGTTTCCTGACAGCGCCGCGGCTACTTGCCGAGCAGCGCGTCCTTGAGCTTCCAATCGGCCGGCGCCGGCCCGAGCCAGATGCGCAGCAGCGCGTTGAAGAATGCCGGCTCCTTCACCGGATCGGGCTGCGGCACGCCGCGCACCGTCACCAGCGTGCCCGTGCCGGGCAGCCAGTCGATGGTGAAGGTGTCGCCGGCCTTGAGCTGTTTCTGGTCGGAGAACATCCGGCCCATGCGCAGCAGCCCCGGAATGAGGTTGACCATTTCGCTCTTGGGCGAATTCTCTTCCACGCCCTTGGTGAAGAACCTGCCCAGCTCGTCGGCATCGATGTCGCGCAGCATGGTGATGGCCACGCGCTTGGGCCCGGGCGCGGCCAGCGCCTCCTCGGGCGTGGAGACCTTCTTGCCGACGTACAGCCCCGCCGCGTACACCTTGAAGACCGCCTTGTAGCGCACCCCCGCGCCGTTGAGCTGCAGGGTGCTGCCGCGCAGGTCGAGGGTGTCGTTCAGCTTGACGCCGGCCACATCGACCTGCGCGGCCGAGGCGCCGAGCGCGAACCAGGCGCAGGCCAGCACGGCCAGGCGGGAGAACGACAGGGTCGGGAGCGAAAGGGCAGCGGGCACGTGGCTTCCTTGATTTGCGAACGATCGTTCGAATGTATCTTTTCGTTTTACTCGCGGTCTTCGGGGGAACCCTGAAGGCGGCAGTTGCACCCGGCGGCGTTTTCGTGGGCTAAACTCCACGCTCCATGTTCGTTCATCACATCATTCAAACAGGTGAAGGCAGCCGGGGAGCCTGGCCCTGGCGTCGCCATACATCGCTGACTGTTTGATTGCACGGCGCACGCCGTGCGCCCGCGGCACCGGATCGCTTTTCTCGACTCCGGGCCACCAGTGAATGACCTTGCCGCCGGCCAAGAAGCGCCGGCAGGCAACTGGAGAACGAATCCGTGATCACCGAACTTGAATTCAAGAGCCTCAGCGCCCAGGGCTACAACCGCATTCCGCTGATGGCCGAGGCCTTTGCGGACCTCGAAACGCCTCTTTCCCTCTATCTCAAGCTCGCCCATTCGCAAGGCGGCGGCAAGCACAGCTTTTTGCTCGAATCGGTGGTGGGCGGCGAGCGCTTCGGGCGCTACAGCTTCATCGGACTGCCGGCGCGCACGCTGCTGCGCGCCAGCGGCTTCGGCGCCGAGGCCGTCACCGAGGTGGTGACCGACGGCCAGGTGGTCGAGACCGCCGCGGGCAATCCGCTGGACTTCATTGCCGAATACCAGAAGCGCTTCAAGGTGGCGCTGCGGCCCGGCCTGCCGCGTTTCTGCGGCGGCCTCGCGGGCTACTTCGGCTACGACACCGTGCGCCACATCGAGCGCAAGCTCGAAAAAAGCTGCCCGCCCGATGCGCTGGGCTGCCCCGACATCCTGCTGCTGCAGTGCGAGGAACTGGCGGTCATCGACAACCTCTCGGGCAAGCTCTACCTGATCGTCTATGCCGACCCGAAGCAGCCGGAGGCCTACGCCGCGGGCAAGCGCCGCCTGCGTGAGCTGAAGGAAAAGCTCAAGTATTCGGTGAGCGCGCCCGTCGTGAAGCCCACACAGCCGCATCCGCCCGAGCGCAGCTTCGCCAAGGCCGACTACCTGGCGGCCGTGGAGCGCGCCAAGGACATGATCGCCGCCGGCGACTTCATGCAGGTACAGGTGGGCCAGCGCATCAGCAAGCGCTACACCGAGTCGCCGCTGTCGCTGTACCGCGCGCTGCGTTCGCTGAACCCGTCTCCCTACATGTACTACTACCACCTGGGCGATTTCCACGTGGTGGGCGCCTCGCCCGAGATCCTGGTGCGCCAGGAGAACACGGGAGACGGCGAGCAGAAGATCACCATCCGCCCGCTGGCCGGCACACGCCCGCGCGGCGCCTCGCTCGAACTCGACAAGGCGGCCGAGGAAGAACTCATCAACGACCCGAAGGAGCGCGCCGAGCACGTGATGCTGATCGACCTCGCGCGCAACGACATCGGCCGCATCGCCAAGACCGGCACCGTCAAGGTGACCGAGGCCTTCGCGGTGGAGCGCTACAGCCACGTGATGCATATCGTGAGCAACGTCGAAGGCACGCTGAAGGACGGCATGACCGCCATCGACGTGCTCAAGGCCACCTTCCCGGCCGGCACGCTCACCGGTGCGCCCAAGGTGCATGCGATGGAACTCATCGACCAGCTCGAGCCCACCAAGCGCGGCCTGTACGGCGGCGCCTGCGGCTACATCAGCTACGCGGGCGACATGGACGTGGCCATCGCCATCCGCACCGGCATCGTGAAGGACCAGATGCTGCACGTGCAGGCCGCGGCCGGCGTGGTCGCCGATTCGGTGCCCGAGTTGGAGTGGAAAGAAACCGAGGCCAAGGCGCGCGCACTGCTGCGGGCGGCCGAACTGGTCGAGGAGGGGCTGGAATGAGCAACGTACCCGACATCCAGAACGACTTCTCGCACGAGATCATCGGCGCCGCCGTCGAGGTGCAGCGCGTGCTCGGTACGGGCCTTGGCGAGGACGCCTACGCGGCCGCGCTGGCCATCGAACTCGCCGAGCGCGAGATCGGCTTCGCGCAGGGCGTGGCACTCTCGGCCAGCTACAAGGGCCGCTCGCTCGGCGAGGTGTACCGCGCGGGCTTCGTGGTCGAGCAGTCGGCCATCGTCGAGCTCAAGGCGGTCGACGTGCTGACCGACCTGCACCGCGCGCAGGTGCTCGCCGCGCTGCGCCTCTCGGGCCTCAAGCTGGGCCTTCTGATCAACTTCAACGTGTTCCCCGTCGTCAAGGGCGTGCACCGGATTGTGAGCAAGCCATGAAACTGCTGATGATCGACAACTACGATTCCTTCACCTACAACATCGTCCAGTAC
>Ga0209051_1000608_pt1 | contig 41561 bp, 36 predicted proteins | sample AraplaCvi_mMS_r2_2_FD_184286 | JGI IMG/M metagenome (GOLD analysis project Ga0209051, IMG submission 184286) | Arabidopsis root microbial communities from North Carolina, USA - plate scrape MF_Cvi_mMS_r2 (SPAdes) (version 2) | ecosystem: Host-associated > Plants > Roots > Endosphere | place...
GCTGGTCAAGCAAGGTTTCGGGAGTCTTCTTGAGCTCGTTCGCGAACTCGGCGACAGTGGTACTGGACATATTGGTTTCGTGCCTCCATGACCATCACTCTTGGCCGGCGAACCAATGTTCGCGGGCTTTCAAGATGAGGGCTTTGGCGTCATCGGCGCTGTGGCCGGTGATCTCGGTGAGTTCATCGACCGCGAGGTCGGCGAGGTCGTCGCGGGTGTGCACACCCGCCTCGGCCAGCTTGGGAATCAGCTCGGGGTCGAGGCCTTCGAGGTCGCGCAGATTCTGCGAGACGGTCTCGACGCCCTCTTCCTTGGCGATTTCCATGGTCAACAGCGCATCCTTGGCGCGCGAACGAAGCTCGTTGATCGTGTCTTCGTCGAAGGCTTCGATCTCCAGCATTTCGGAGATCGGCACATAGGCGACTTCCTCGAGGCTGTTGAAGCCCTCGGAGATCAGGATGTCGGCGATTTCCTCGTCGACGTCGAGCTTTTCCATGAACAGCTTGCGGCTGGCGTCGGTTTCGCTCGCCTGCTTCTGGGCCGATTCATTGGCGTCCATGATGTTGATCTTCCAGCCGGTCAGATCGGAGGCAAGCCTCACGTTCTGGCCGCCGCGGCCGATCGCGATGGCGAGGTTCTCCTCGTCGACCACCACGTCCATGGCGTGCTTTTCTTCATCGACCACGATCGACGACACGTTGGCCGGGGCCAGGGCGCCGATCACGAACTGGGCCGGATCCTCGCTCCACAGCACGATGTCCACGCGCTCGCCGGCGAGCTCGTTGGTCACGGCGTTGACGCGCGTGCCGCGCACGCCGACACAGGTGCCAATGGGATCGACACGCTTGTCGTGCGAGAGCACGGCGATCTTGGCGCGCGAGCCGGGATCGCGGGCGCAGCTCTTGATCTCGAGCAGGCCCTGTTCGATTTCGGGCACTTCCTGGCGGAACAGCTCGATCATGAACTCGGGCGCCGAGCGCGACAGGATGATCGGCGCGCCGCGCAGCGTCAGGTCGACTTCCATGATCATGGCCCGCACGCGGTCGCCGTTGCGCAGGTTTTCCTTGGCGATCATCTCGCTGCGGCGCAGGCGCCCTTCGACGCGGCCGGCTTCCACGATGATGTCGCCCTTGTCCAGGCGCTTGACGGTGCCCACGAAGATCTTGTCGCCGCGCGACATGAAGTCGTTGAGCAGCATCTCGCGCTCGGCGTCGCGGATCTTCTGCAGGATGACCTGTTTGGCGGCCATGGCGCCGATGCGGCCGATCGGCACCGAGTCCACCGCTTCCTCGATGTACTCGCCGACCTCGATGTCGGGCATTTCTTCCTTGGCTTCGAACAGGAGGATTTCCTGGTCGGGCAGCTGCAAGCCGGCTTCGTCGGGGACGACGTGCCAGCGGCGGAAGGTCTCGTAGTCGCCGCTGTCGCGGTCGACCGAGACGCGGATGTCCACGTCGCCCTGGTGGAGCTTCTTGGTGGCTTGCGCCAGCGCGGACTCGACCGCGCCGAAAACCACGTCGCGCTCGACGTTCTTCTCGCGCGAGATCGCATCCACCAACATCAACATTTCGCGATTCATGCCACCCACTCCTCTAGTCAGTCCGGAACGTTGGTTCCGTCGTCAATATCCGAAAAACCCGGTTGGGTTTTGGCCCTGCGGCCCTTGAAATCCACAATTGGCGCGAGCCGCGCATCGCGCAACTCATCCAGCACGAAACCGAGCGCATGCAACTTTGCAGGCGCGCGCTTCTTGCTGACTTTTTGACCCGGTTTGGGCTCCGGCGCATCGCTCCAGACGATTTGCCAGCCCGGGGCCCCGTCGCCCCCCGCCACGCGCTCCAGCGTGCCGCGAAATTTCTTGCGGGTGGCAGACACCTGCCCCGCCGCCGCGGCACCCATGGGCGCCTTGAGCGTGATGTCGATCACCTCGCCCACGAAACGCTCGAAATCCTGCTCATTGCGAAGCGGACGGTCAATACCCGGCGAGGAAACCTCGAGCCGCTTGTAATCGACACCGTCGACCTCGAGCGCAAACTGCAACTGGCGCGTGACCTTCTCGCAATCCTCGACCGTCACGAAGGGTTCGGGAATGCCTGCAGCCACAGCTTCCGATGTGGGGGCAGTCCAGGGCAAATCAATTGTCACGCGCAGCAATCCCCCGGCCGAGCGTTCGATCTCGACCAGGTCGTAGCCGAGACCGGCCACGGTTTGTTCCACTGTCTGCTGCAATGCCACGTGTTTGAAAGTGCCTTGTAAAAATGCTTATGCGTGCCACCCGCCGCCACGGGTGTCACGCATCGAAATTGCATAGACCAAAAAAAACGGGCGGTTGGTACCCGCCCGTTTGGTCGTGAGCCTCGAATTATATGCTATTCCCGTGATAAATGAAGTGGCTTGGCCTGCTCAAAGCGCCACTTTGCGCCGGGATTTTGACCAGACCACGGCAAACAGCACCGATCCGAGCGCCAGAGCGGCGGCGGCCACCAGCAGCGGGAGCTCGAAAGACCCGGTCCGCTGGGCCAGCGGCGCGGCAAACAGCGGGCCGATGATCTGCCCGACCCCATACGAAGCGGTCGCATAGCCGATCAGCCCGGCCGCGGCATTGCCGCGCAGCCGGCGCGCATCCCGCATTGCAAAAAGGGTGATGGCCGTGAACGGCATGCCGAGCAGCAGGCTGCCAAGCGCAAAGCCGGTGATGGTGGGCCACGCCACCGAGAGCACCACGCCCAGCGCCTGCAGCGCATATGCCGTGGCCAGCAGCAGCCGGTTGTCCCAATGGACGGGGGCGCGGGCGCCGATCAGCGCGCCCGGGATGATCGCCAGCCCGAACAGGGGCCAGAAGAAGTCGGGCCATGGCGAGCCCGGCAGGGCCTGGCGCGCGATCACCGGCAGGAAGGTGGCGGTGATGATGTAGCCGAAGCCGGCCAGCCCATAGAGCGCGACCAGCCAGACGGCGTCGCTGCGCGCGGAAGGCGACGCGGGCACGCCGGCCTGGGCGGACGGCGCGCCCGCGGAGCCTTGCGCCGAGGGCGAGTCACCATCGTCGAACACGCGCCAGATCGACGCCACCAGCACCACCGCCAAGAGGCCCAGGCCGATCCATCCCGCCTCGGAACCCCAGCGTCCGAGCGCGCCGCCGAGCAGGCCGGTCATCGCGATGCCGATGCCGGGACCCGTGTAGATCACGCCGGCCAGCGCCGGGGAATGGGTTTCGGCCAGCCGCCGCAGGCCCCAGCCGGACGCGAAAACAAAGACCCAGGCACTCATCACCCCAGCCGCCGCGCGCAGGATGCCCCAGCTTGTGAAGCTGTGCAGCACGCCCATCCCCACCAGCAGCGCCGCCGTGGCCACGAGGCCGCCGCGCACCATGCGCTTGGCCTGGATGCCGATGGCCGCGCAACTGACTGCGCCAAGAAAGTAACCGAGGTAATTGAGCGAAGCCAGCACGCCGCCGGCCTCGAGCTGGAGTTTTCCCTCGTGCAGCATGATCGGCAGCATGGGCGTGAAGGCAAAGCGCCCCAGGCCCATGGCAACGGCCAAAGTCACCATGCACGCCAGTGCCGCGCGCCAGGCACCGCGCCTGTCCCGTCCGATATCCGACATTTCCTTTGATTCCGTTGTTCTATTCCAGCAGCGCGGCGGCCACCAGCTTCTTTGTGTAGGGATGCTCAGGCGCATCGAGCACGCGCTCGACCGCACCGGCTTCGAGGATGGCGCCATCCTTCATCACGATGACCTGGTGCGCCATGGCGCGGATCACCTCGACGTCGTGCGTGATCAGCAGGTAGCTCAGGCCGCGCTCGCGCTGCAGGCGCTGCAACAGCCCCAGCACCTGCTTCTGGATCGTCACGTCGAGCGCGCTGGTGGGCTCGTCCAGCACCAGCAGCTGCGGATCGACGATGAGCGCACGCGCAATCGCGAGGCGCTGGCGCTGCCCGCCCGAGAACTCGTGCGGATAGCGGTCGAGCAGCGAGGGAAACTGCGCCTCGTTCAAGCCCACGTCGTCCAGCGCCGCCAGTGCCCGCGCGCGGCGCTGCGCCGTGTCGAGCTCGGGCGCGTGCACGCGCAGCCCCTCGCCCACGATCTGCTCGACCGTCATGCGCGGCGAGAGCGAAGAGAACGGGTCCTGGAAAACCACCTGCATGACCCGGCGCAAGGCCAGGTCGGAGCTCCGGTCCACCGCCCAGCCCTTGCCGTCGACCTTCAGCGCACCCTGGTGTTTCAGCAGCCCGAGGGCGGCCAGCGCCAGCGTGGACTTGCCCGATCCGGACTCGCCGACCACGCCCAGCGTTTCGCCCGGTGCGATGCGGAAATCCGCGTTCTGCACCGCGATGAACTCGCCCTTGCGGAACCAGCCGGCAAAACCGGGCCGGGGCACCGGGTAGCCCACCCGCAGGCCCGTGGCCTCGAGCACCGGCCGCGCGCCGGCGCCCGCGGGCACGGCGGTGACATTGCGCTCGGGATGGCTGTCGATCAGCTTGCGGGTGTAGGCGTGCTGCGGCGCCTCGAACACGGCCGCCACGGCGCCCTGCTCCACGATGTGGCCGTCCTCCATCACCGCGACCCGGTCGGCGAACCGGCGCACCAGGTTGAGGTCATGCGTGATCAGCAGCACGGCCATGCCATGCTTTCGTTGCAGGTCGGCGAGCAGCTCGAGGATTTGCGCGCGCACCGTGACGTCGAGCGCGGTGGTCGGTTCGTCGGCCAGCAGCAGGCGCGGCTTGCAGGCGAGCGCCATGGCGATCATCGCGCGCTGGCGCTGGCCGCCTGAAAGCTGGTGCGGAAACGCCCTCGCCCGCCGCTCCGGCTCCGGAATGCCGGTGTCGGCCAGCAATTGCACGGCGGCCGCCTGGGCCGCGCGCGCCGACAGGCCCTCGTGCAGTTCGAGCACCTCGGCGATCTGGTCGCCCACGGTGTAGAGCGCGTTGAGGGCGGTCATCGGCTCCTGGAAGATCATCGCGATCTCCTTGCCGCGGATGCCGCGCAACTCCCGTTCCGGAATCGACAGCAGGTCGCGCCCGTTCGGCATATTGCCGGAGTCGAACAGCATCGCCGTGCCGGCCACGTCGGCGTTCTGCGCCAGGCGCAGCAGCGACAGCGCCGTGACGGTCTTGCCCGAACCCGATTCGCCGACCAGCGCGAGCTTCTCCCCCGCGGCGATGCGGAAGTCGATGCCGTGCACCACCTCCTTGCCGCCGAAGGCCACGCGCAGCCCTTTCACGTCCAGCAGCGGCTGGTGCTTCGTTTCGCTCACTTGTCGGCCTTCCGCGGATCGAGGGCGTCGCGCAGCGCGTCGCCCATGAAGGTGAGCAGCATCAGCGTCACGACCAGCACGCCGAAGGTGGACAGCGAGATCCACCAGGCGTCGATGTTGGCCTTGCCCTGGCTCAGCAGTTCGCCCAGCGACGGCGTGCCCGGCGGCACGCCCAGGCCCAGGAAATCGAGCGAGGTCAGCGCCAGGATGGCCGCGCTCATGCGAAACGGCAGGAAGGTGACGACCGGCACCATGCTGTTGGGCAGGATGTGGCGCCACATGATCTGCAGGTTGCCCACGCCGAGGGCGCGCGCGGCGCGCACGTAGTCCATCTGGCGGTTGCGCAGGAACTCGGCGCGCACGTAGTCGGCCAGGCCCATCCAGCCGAACAGGCTCAGCAGGATCAGCAGCAGCGCCACGCTGGGCGCGAAGATCGCGCTGAAGATGATCAGCAGGTAGAGTTCGGGCATCGACGCCCAGATCTCGATGAAGCGCTGGAACGCAAGGTCGATCTTGCCCGCGAAGTAGCCCTGCACCGCCCCCGCGATCACGCCAAGCACCGTGCCGATGACGGTCAGCGCCAGGCCGAACAGCACGCTCACGCGAAAGCCGTAGATCAGCTGCGCGAGCAGGTCGCGGCCGCGGTCGTCGGTGCCGAAGAAGTTCTCGCGCGACGGCGCCGCGGGATTGGGTTGCGAGGCGAAATAGTTCAGCGTGCGCGGGCCGTAGCGGTTGGGCGCAAAGAGCGCCCAGTTGGAACCTTCGGTGATGCGCTTCTGGATGAAAGGGTCGAGGTAGTCGGCTGGCGTCTCGAAATCGCCGCCGAAGGTTTTCTCGGAGTAGTCGCGCAGCACCGGGAAGTAGGTCTGCCCCTCGTAGCGCACGACCAGCGGCTTCTCGGTGGACAGCAGCTCGGCGAACAGGCTCAGTACCACCAGGGTCGAGAAGACCACCAGGCTCCAGAAGCCCAGCGGATTGCGGCGGAAGCGGCGCCAGGCGCGGCGGCCCGGGCTCACGGAAACAATGGCGGCGCTAGTCAAACTTGACCCTCGGATCGACCCAGACGTAGCAGAGGTCGGAAATCAGCTTGGTGACCAGGCCGATCAGCGTGAACAGGTAGAGCGTGCCCAGCACCACGGGATAGTCGCGGCGGATCACGCTCTCGTAGCTCAGCAGGCCCAGGCCGTCGAGCGTGAACAGCGTCTCGATCAGCAGCGAGCCGGTGAAGAACGCGCCGATGAAGGCCGACGGAAAGCCCGTGATGATCGGAATCAGCGCATTGCGGAACACATGCTTCCAGAGCACCTGCCGCTGCGACAGCCCCTTGGCGCGTGCCGTCAGCACGTACTGCTTGCGGATTTCCTCGAGGAAGGAGTTCTTCGTGAGCATGGCGGTGACGGCAAAGCTGCCGAGCACCATCGACGTCACCGGCAGCGCGATGTGCCACAGGTAGTCGACGATGCGCGCGCCCCAGCTCATGCTCTCCCAGTTGGGCGAGGTGAGGCCGCGCAGCGGAAACCACTGCAGCTGCCCGCCGAAGATCACGAGCAGCGCCACGCCCAGCACGAAGCCCGGGATGGCATAGCCGATCAGCACGATCAGCGTGGTGATGAAGTCGAAGCGCGTGCCGGCCCTCACCGCCTTGGCCACGCCGAGCGGCACCGCGATGAGGTAGCTGATGAAGAAGGTCCAGAGGCCGAGGCTGATCGACACCGGCATCTTTTCCTTGATGAGCTGCCAGACGTCCTTGCGCTGATAGAAGCTGGTGCCCAGGTCGAAGCGCGCGAACGACTTCAGCATGGTCCACAGGCGTTCATGGGCAGGCTTGTCGAAGCCGTAGAGCTTGCGGATCTCCTCGACGCGCTGCGGGTCGAGGCCCTGGCGGCCGCGGTAGCCGGCACCGCTGGCCGCGGCCCGCTCGCCGCCCGAATCGCGTCCCTGCAATTGCGCCACCATCTGCTCGACCGGACCGCCCGGCACGAACTGGATCACGCCGAAGGTGATGACGAGCACGCCCAGCAGCGTGGGAATCATCAGCAGCAGGCGCTTGAGGATGTAGCTGATCATTCGGTGTTCATGTCCGGTGCGGCCGCGTCATTTGTTGGCGGGCGAAGCCCACCACGTCGTGAGCGCCCAGTCGCCGGCATCGTAGTACGGCGGGATGGTCGGCGGCAGCACGAACGGCGCCGGCCGGTAGCCGACCAGGAATGCGTTGCCGTAGTACTGCGGGATCGAGTAGTAGCCGTTGGAAAGCACCCGGTCGAGCACCCGCATGGCCGTGGCCAGCTCGGGGCGCGTGGTGGCCGCCAGCACCTTGCCGACCACCGCGTCCACGGCCGGATCGGCAATGCCCCAGATATTGGACGAACCCGGCGTGTCGGCCGCCTTCGAGCCGAACAGCTCGAGCAGCTCGCCGCCCGGCGCGCTGTTGCCGGGCAGGCGCAGCGAGGTCATCTCGAAGTCGAAGTTCTGCATGCGCTGCTGCGAGAGCGAGAAATCGACCGTGCGGAACGTCATCTCGATGCCCAGCTTCCTCAATGCGGTCTGCAGCGGCGTCACGACGCGGATCAGCCCGGGCTGGTCGTTGAGGAACTCGATCGTGAAGGCCTCGTTCTTCGCGTTGCGCAGCGCACCGTCGCGATAGGTCCAGCCGGCCTCTGCGAGCAGCGCCCTCGCCTTGCGCAGGTTTTCACGCAGGCTGTTGGGCGGCGCCGTGCTCGGCGGCTGCGGGGCCGGGCCGAACACTTCGGGCTTGAGCTTGCTGCGCAGGGGCTCCATCAGCGCCATTTCGTCGGGCTTGGGCAGGCCCTCGGCATGGAACTCGCTGTTGGGAAAGTAGCCCTGCACCCGGGTATAGATGCCATAGAACAGCTGGCGGTTGAGCCACTCGAAGTCCATCGCCAGGCCAATGGCCTGCCGCACGCGCGCATCCTTGAACTTGTCCTTGCGGATGTTGAACACGTAGCCCTGGAAGTCGCCGGGGTTGTGGTTCTCGAAGGCGCGCTTGACGATCTCGCCGCTATCGAACTGCTTGCCCTTGTACTGGCGCGCCCAGTTGCGCGAGGTGAATTCGCGCATGAAGTCGAACTCGCCGGCCTTCAGGCCCTCGAAGCGCGCGGTTTCGTCCAGGTAGACGCGGAAGGTGATGCGATCGAAGTTGTAGAGCCCCTTGCGCACCGGCAGGTCCGCGCCCCAGTAGTCGGCGCGGCGCACGTAGGTGATGTCGCGGCCCAGGCGGTCGCTGGCAGGCTTGTAAGGGCCGGAGCCGATCGGCATCTCGGTGACGATCTGGTCGAAGGGCTTGCCGCCGCCCCACTGGCGGCTGAAGACCGCCATGCCGCCGATCACCAGCGGCAACTCGCGGTTCGGGCTCGCGAAGTCGAAGCGCACGGTGCGCTCGCTGGTGGCCGTGGCCTTCTTCACTTCGGCGTAGATGGTACGGTACTGCGGCGCGGCCAGCGGGCCGGTCAGGGTATTGAACGAGTGCACCACGTCGGCCGCCAGCACCGGCGAGCCGTCGTTGAAGCGCGCCTTCGGGTTCAGGCGAAAGGTGGCCGAAAGGCGGTCGGGTGCCACCTCGACGTCTTCGGCGAGCAGGCCATAGCCCGTGGTCGGCTCTTCGGAATTGCCCGTCATCAGGCTCTCGAACATCAGCGAGCCGATGCCCGAGGGCGCCGTGCCCTTGAGCGTGAACGGGTTGAGCTTGTCGAAGTTGGTGGGCCGCGTGGGCGGCACCATCCGGATCTCGCCGCCCTTGGGCGCATCCGGATTCACGTAGCTGAAGTGGGTGAACCCCGGCGGATACTTGATGTCGCCGAATTGCGCGTAGGCATGGGCGGCCCATGAAGGAGCCGCCGAGAGCGCCAGAAAAAGAAGCAGCCAAACCCGCATGCGAGAATTCTGCCCAAGATTTTCACGAGGCAACTTCATGGGCTTTCTTTCCGGCAAAAAACTGTTGATCACCGGCGTGTTGAGCAATCGCTCCATTGCCTACGGCATAGCCAAGGCCTGTCACGAACAAGGCGCCGAGCTTGCTTTCAGCTACGTCGGCGAGCGATTCAAGGACCGTATCACCGAATTCGCCGCGGACTTCGGCTCCAAGCTTATTTTTGACTGCGATGTGGGCGACGACGTGCAGATCGACAAGCTCTTTGCCGATCTGGCGCAAGCGTGGCCCAAGTTCGACGGGTTCGTGCACAGCATCGGCTTTGCGCCGCGCGAGGCCATCGCGGGCGACTTCCTCGAAGGGCTCTCGCGCGAGGGCTTCAAGATTGCGCATGACATCAGCGCCTACAGCTTCCCGGCCATGGCCAAGGCGGCCCTGCCCTACCTCAACGACAAGTCGGCGCTGCTGACGCTGACATACCTCGGCGCCGAGCGCGCACTGCCCAACTACAACACCATGGGCCTGGCCAAGGCCTCGCTCGAGGCCTCGGTGCGCTACACCGCGGCTTCGCTCGGCCCCAGGGGCATGCGGGTCAACGGCATCAGCGCCGGCCCGATCAAGACGCTGGCGGCCAGCGGCATCAAGGGCTTCGGCAAGATGCTGTCGGCGGTGGCCGACGCCTCGCCGATCCGGCGCAACGTGACCATCGAGGAAGTCGGCAACGTGGCCGCCTTCCTGCTGAGCGACCTGGCCAGCGGCGTCACCGCCGAGATCACCTATGTGGACGGCGGCTTCAGCAACGTCGTGGCGGGCATGGCCGAGTAGTCGATTGGCAGCGGCCTCTTGCTGAACAGACGTTCCCTCCTGCTCGCCGGCCTCGGCGCGCTGGCGGCCCGCGTGGCCGCCGCGCGCGAGGCCGCGCCGGCGCTGATGCTGGCCGAGGTCTACCGCCCAGGCATGTCGCTGGACGACTACTGGGTCAGCGAAAAATTCGACGGCGTGCGCGGCTACTGGGACGGCAAGCAGCTGTGGACGCGCGGCGGCGAACCGGTGGTGGCGCCCGCCTGGTTCATCGCGCCGCTGCCCAGGCAGCCGCTCGACGGCGAGCTGTGGGCAGGCAGGGGCCGGTTCGCGCATGCGGTTTCCACCGTGCGCAGCCAGACGCCCAACGACACCGCCTGGCACAGCATGCGCTTCATGGTGTTCGACCTCCCGGCCCAGGGCGGCGATTTCACGGCGCGGCTGGCCGTCTTGCGCAAGCTGCTGCCGATCACCGATGCGCCGTGGGTGATGCCTGTGCCCCAGGAGCGCGCAACCACCCATGCCGAGTTGCAGGCCCTGCTCGCCAAGACCGTGAAGATGGGCGGCGAAGGCCTGATGCTGCACCGGGGCGGATCGCTCTACCGCGCCGAACGCAACACTGACCTTCTCAAGGTCAAGACCCACGACGACGCCGAGGCCCGGGTGGTCGGCCACATGCCCGGCAAGGGCCGGCACAGTGGCCGCTTGGGCGCGCTGCTGGTCGAAACGCCCGAGGGCAGGCGCTTCAAGCTCGGCAGCGGCCTGACCGACGCCGAGCGCGAGAACCCGCCCGCCATCGGCAGTTGGGTGACCTACCGCTACAACGGCACCAACCCGGGCGGCTTGCCCAGGTTCGCCCGCTTCATGCGGGTGCGCAGCGACCGGCCCTCCTGAAGCGCGGCGCGCGTCCTCCCCGCTTCCTTGCCGCCTACTTCTTCGACGCGGCCACGCAGTCCGCGTAATAGCGCTTCTTGCCGGTTTCGTCGATGCGCGCCACCAGGCCGTGGATGTCGGTCTCGAAGCCCGGGCACTGCGAATTGAACTCGCGCGAGAACCGGAGGTAGTCGACGATCTTCTTGTTGAACACCTCGCCCGGGATCAGGAGCGGAATGCCCGGCGGGTACGGCGTGATCAGGCTCGTGGTGATGCGGCCTTCGAGCTCGTCGATCTCCACACGCTCGGTCTTGCGGTGCGCAATGTGGGCGAAGGCGTCGCTCGGCTTCATGGCCGGCGTCAGGTCGCTCAGGTACATCTCGGTCGTCAGGCGCGCCACGTCGTAGCGTGCGTAGAGCTGGTGGATGTGCTGGCACAGGTCGCGCAGGCCCAGGCGTTCGTAGCCGGGGTGCTGCTGGCAGAACTCCGGCAGGATGCGCCACATCGGCTGGTTGCGCGCGTAGTCGTCCTTGAACTGCTGCAGCGCCGTGAGCAGCGTGTTCCAGCGGCCCTTGGTGATGCCGATGGTGAACATGATGAAGAAGCTGTAGAGCCCGGTCTTCTCCACGATCACGCCGTGCTCGGCCAGGAACTTGGTGACCACGCTGGCCGGAATGCCGGTCTCGGCAAAGTTGCCTTCCAGGTCGAGGCCCGGCGTCACGATGGTCGACTTGATCGGGTCGAGCATGTTGAAGCCGTCGGCCAGTTCGCCGAAGCCGTGCCAGTTGCGCGGCGACTTCTTGCTCTTGCTCTGCTTGCCGTTCTTCTCGCCCGTCATGATCCAGTCTTCGGCGCGGCCGATGCCTTCGTCGACGAGCTTCTCGGGGCCCCAGACCTTGAACCACCACTCGTCCTTGCCGAATTCGTCTTCCACCTTGCGCATGGCGCGGCGGAAGTCGAGCGCCTCGAGAATGCTCTCTTCCACCAGTGCGGTGCCGCCGGGGGGCTCCATCATGGCGGCGGCCACGTCGCAACTCGCGATGATCGCGTACTGCGGGCTGGTCGACGAGTGCATCAGGTAGGCCTCGTTGAACAGGTCGCGGTCGAGCGCACGGTTCTGCGAGTCCTGCACCAGCACGTGGCTGGCCTGGCTGATGCCCGCGAGCAGCTTGTGGGTCGACTGCGTGGCAAACACCAGCGACTCCTTCGGCCGCACGCGGCGCTTGCCCATCGCGTGGTAGGCGCCGTAGAACGGGTGGAAGGCCGCATGCGGCAGCCAGGCCTCGTCGAAGTGCAGCGTGTCGACGTAGCCGTCGAGCATGTTCTTGATGGTCTCGGTGTTGTAGATCACGCCGTCGTAGGTCGACTGGGTCAGCGTCATCACGCGCGGCTTGACCTTGTCGGGGTCCACGTCGGCGAGCAGCGGGTTGGCCTTGATCTTGGCCTTGATGGCGCTCTGCTCGAACTCGCTCTTCGGAATCGGGCCGATGATGCCGAAGTGGTTGCGCGTGGGCTTCATGAACACCGGAATCGCGCCGGTCATGATGATCGCGTGCAGGATCGACTTGTGGCAGTTGCGGTCCACCACCACCACGTCGTCGGGTGCCACCGTGTGATGCCAGACCATCTTGTTGCTGGTGCTGGTGCCATTGGTCACGAAGAAGCAATGGTCGGCGTTGAAGATGCGCGCCGCATTGCGCTCGCTGGCCGCCACCGGGCCGGTGTGGTCGAGCAGCTGGCCGAGCTCCTCCACCGCGTTGCAGACGTCGGCGCGCAGCATGTTCTCGCCGAAGAACTGGTGGAACATCTGGCCCACCGGGCTCTTGAGGAAGGCCACGCCACCCGAATGGCCCGGGCAGTGCCACGAGTACGAACCGTCTTCGGCGTAGTCGATCAGGGCCTTGAAGAACGGCGGCTGCACGCCCTCGAGATAGCTCTTGGCTTCCCGGATGATGTGGCGCGCCACGAACTCCGGCGTGTCCTCGAACATGTGGATGAAGCCATGCAGCTCGCGCAGGATGTCGTTGGGAATGTGGCGCGAGGTCTTGGTTTCGCCGTAGATGTAGATCGGCACGTCGGCGTTCTTGCGCCGCACCTCGCCGATGAAGTTGCGCAGGCTCAGCACGGCCGGGTCGAGGTCGGGGCCGACCGTGAATTCCTCGTCGTCGATCGACAGGATGAAGGCGCTGGCACGGCTTTGCTGCTGCGCGAACTGGCTCAGGTCCCCGTAGCTTGTGACGCCCAGCACCTCGAAGCCCTCCGTCTCGATGGCCTGCGCGAGCGCGCGAATGCCGAGGCCCGAAGTGTTTTCGGAGCGGAAGTCCTCGTCGATGATGACGATGGGGAAGCGAAATTTCATGAGCGGGGCTCCGGACAAGCAATGGACACAGGCAATGAGGCGCGAAGTGTACGGAATTCGGATGAAGGATTGAGTCAGGTTTTGACACAGAATGTCGTGCATTCACCAAAGAGGAGAAGTCATGGCGAATTCCACCATCTGGTGGCTGATAGCGGGGGCCGCCATCGTGCTGGAGTTGCTTTCCGGCACGGTCTACCTGTTGCTGCTGGCCACCGGCTTCGCGGCGGCGGCCATTGCGGCGCACCTTGGCGCCGGCACCGTCGCCCAACTGGTCGTGGCGGCGGTGGTCGGCGTGGGGGCCGTCCTGGTCTGGTATGCGGTCCAGCGCCGGCGCCCGGCCGCTGCGCCCACGGCGTCGAACCGCGATGTCAATCTCGACATCGGCGAGATCATCCACGTCGAGGCATGGAACCCGGACGGCACCGCCATCGTTCGCTACCGCGGCGCCCAGTGGACCGTGATTCCGCGCGCGGGCCAGGCCCCGACCACCGGCGAGCACCGCGTGGTCGAAGTGATCGGCAGCCGCCTCGTGGTCGACAAGACCTGATCAGAACAGAACCCTAGAGGAGAAAACCATGGAATTTTCGGTACCCATCATCATCCTGGTCATTGCGATCATCTTCATCAGCCAGTCGGTCAAGTTCGTGCCGCAGCAGAACGCCTGGGTGCGCGAGCGCCTGGGCAAGTACCACGGCACCATGACGCCCGGGCCCAACTTCCTGATCCCCTTCATCGACCGCGTCGCCTACAAGCACAGCCTGAAGGAAATCCCGCTCGACGTGCCGAGCCAGATCTGCATCACGCGCGACAACACCCAGCTGCAGGTCGACGGCATCCTGTACTTCCAGGTGACCGACCCGATGCGCGCGAGCTACGGCTCGTCGAACTACATCGTCGCCGTGACGCAGCTGGCGCAGACCTCGCTGCGCAGCGTGATCGGCAAGCTCGAACTCGACAAGACCTTCGAGGAGCGTGACGTCATCAATGCGCAGGTGGTCGCGGCCATCGACGAGGCTGCGCTCAATTGGGGCGTGAAGGTTCTGCGCTACGAGATCAAGGACCTGACGCCACCCAAGGAAATCCTGCTGGCCATGCAGGCGCAGATCACCGCCGAGCGCGGCAAGCGCGCCCTCATCGCGGCCTCCGAAGGCCGCCGCCAGGAGCAGATCAACATCGCCACCGGCGAGCGCGAGGCCTTCATCGCCCGCTCCGAGGGCGAGAAGCAGGCCCAGATCAACAACGCCCAGGGCGAGGCCGCCGCCATCACGGCCGTGGCCACCGCCACGGCCGACGCCATCGAACGCGTGGCGGCCGCCATCCGCCAGCCCGGCGGCGAACAGGCCGTGCAGCTCAAGGTGGCCGAGCGCGCCGTCGACGCCTATGGCAAGGTCGCGGCCGATTCCAAGACCACGTTGATCGTGCCGAGCAACATGACCGAAACCGCGGCGCTCATCGCTTCCGCGATGCGCATGGTGCAGGCCGGCAAGCCGCAAAATCCTACCTGAGCGACTGCTACAATCGAGGGCTCAGGAGCGGTGGATGAGCGGTTTAAGTCGCACGCCTGGAAAGCGTGTGAGGGTTAATAGCCCTCCGCGGGTTCGAATCCCGCCTGCTCCGCCAAACTATGGCCCCGGTAGCTGCCCAGCTGCCGGGGCTTTTTGTTTGCCGGCCGCTCGCGGGGGCGCAGAAGGCGTTGGGCCGGCACAACGACGGAATCAACGGGGTTGTCTGGCGGTACCATCCAAAGGTTCTACTTTCAAGCCTGCAAAAGGAGGAGCCTCGATGGCTGGACAGTCCCCCACCGCGCCGCGTGGCAAGACGTCGCTCGACAAGACGCTCAAGAAGAGCGAAGAAGTGGCTGCCGATGTGCAGCGCGCCTCGGACAATCTCGCGGTCGTGAACACGGTGCTCGAACAGGAGTTGCCGGACGAAGTGCAGGTTGGCGAAGTGGCACAGGCCATCGAGCAGACCGGGCAGCTGGAAGCGAAGCTCGCCAAGTCGGCCGAGAAGCTGGCCGAGGTCAACGCGGCATTGAGCGAGGAAATCGAGAAGCGCCTCGAAGTGACCGCCGAGCGCGATGAAAGCCAGGCGCTGGCCGAAGAGCTCAAGGCAAGGATCCGTTCCGACAACAAGCACTGAGCGCAGCGCCGCGCCAGAACGCGCTGTCCGTCTCCCTTCTCCTACGCTGCGGCCGCGTCCGGCACGCTACGCTATTGGTTCTCAGAACGAAACCACGGCATGGCCCTCATCACGTTCCTCGTCGAGGACAACAAGACCATCAGGGACAATCTGGTCCCGGCCCTCGAAGATTTGGTCAATGGCCAGGTCGTCGGCTTTGCCGAAACCGAAACGGACGCGCTCGCCTGGCTCGCCCTTCATCCCCATGACTGGCAACTGCTCATCGTCGACCTGTTCCTGAAGGAAGGCTCCGGCCTGGGCGTGCTCTCGGGCTGCAAGGCGCGCAGTCCGGGCCAGCGCGTCGTGGTGCTGAGCAACTACGTCACCGCCGACATCCGCGCCCGCTGCGAAGCGCTGGGTGCCGATGCAGTATTCGACAAGTCGCGCGATCTCGACGCCTTCATCGAATACTGCAACACCGACCGGCCCTCGGGGTTCGCAACGCTGGCCTGAAAAGCGCCGCCGGCAGGCACAAAAAAAAGGGCCCGAAGGCCCTTTTTTCTTTTGCCCGCCTCGATCAGCGAACCACGGCGATCTGCGTACGCACGCCACCCTTGTAGGTGAAGAGCGTCAGCGCGCCGTTCTTGATGTCGCCCTTTTCGTCGAAGGCGATCGGGCCGGTCACGCCCTTGTATTGCACCTTGCCGACTTCGGGAAGGTACTTTTCAGGATCGGCAGAACCGGCCTTGACCATGGCTTCGGCCAGCACGTTGACCGCGTCGTAGACGTACGGTGCGTAGATCTGGACTTCCACGCCGTTCTTGGCCTTGAACTTGGCCTTGAAGTCTTCCAGCGGCTGCTTGAAGTCGCCGTCGACACCGCCGGCTTCGGCGCAAACCACCATCTCTTCGCCGATCGCATCGCCAGCCAGCTTCGGCAGTTCGCCGGTGCACAGGCCGTCGCCGCCCATGAACTTGACGTTCAGGCCGAGCTGCTTGACCTGCTTGAGCATCGGGCCGCCCACGGCGTCCATGCCGCCGAAGAACAGCACGTCGGGCTTGGCAGCCTTCAGCTTGGTCAGGATGGCGTTGAAGTCGGTCGACTTGTCGGTCGTGAACTCGTGGCCCACGATGGTCGCGCCGGCGGCCTTGGCAGCCTTCTCGAACTCTTCGGCAACGCCCTGGCCATAGGCCGTGCGGTCGTCGATCACGGCGATGTTCTTGCCCTTGAGCGTTTCGACGGCGTACTTGCCGAGCGTGCCGCCCAGCTGCGTGTCGTCGGCCACCACGCGGAACGTGGTCTTGAAGCCCTGGCGGGTGTACTTGGGGTTGGTGGCCGACGGCGAGACCTGCGGAATGCCGGCGTCGCTGTACAGCTTGGAAGCGGGGATCGTGGTGCCCGAGTTCAGGTGACCGACGATGCCGTTGACCTTTTCATCGACCAGCTTCTGGGCGACGGCGGTGCCTTGCTTCGGATCGCCAGCGTCGTCTTCGGGAACCAGCACGAACTTGGCAACCTTGTCGCCGATCTTGAAGCCCTTTGCATTCAGGTCTTCGATGGCCATCTTGGCACCGAGCTCGTTGTCCTTGCCGAGGTGGGCAATGGGACCGCTGGTCGGGCCGACGTGGCCGATCTTGACGACCAGGGCATCAGCCGGAGGCGCAGCAGGGGCCGGAGCCGCAGCCGTGGGTGCCGGTGCCGCCGGAGCAGCAGCTTCTTCCTTCTTGCCGCAAGCCACGAGCGTGAGTGCAGCCAGTGCGACCGCAGTCCATTTCAATTGCATGAGAACCTCCAGAACTTGGATGAAAAGATATAAAAACCGGTCGTTCGATCCGGGCGTTCAGACCTCGCAAGTTTCGCGCCGCAGACCAGCGGCACCCTCACGCCATTCCGACCTGCGGCGCAGTTTAGCCGAGGATTTATGCGCCGGAAGTTGGCGTAGACCCTGTGTTTTCCCCTGTGTTTTCACAGAGTTCAGCGGCCATGGATTCGATGACGAGTGCGCGCAGCACGGCCTCGATTTCGCCGCGCAGACGCGGCACCATTTCGTCGAGCTGATGCTGAACGGCTGCTGACACGGCGTCGCTCAATCGCTCTTCCAGCGACAGGTCGACGCGCTGCAGCACGCGGTGCAGCAATTGCTCTTCGAGGCTGACGATTTCGGCCGGCGTGAGCGACACCGACGGCGGCAACGCCACGGCGCTCGCGGGGTCGGGCGGCGGGGGCTGCGACACCGGCGCACCCGTGGGTCGCACCGTCTCGGCGACCGGCACGGGCTCGGCCGGAATCTCGAGCACGGTCGTCAGCGTCGGGACGAACCGGGGCGGCGTGCGCAGCGTGCTGGCCATCAGGAAGCGCTCCTTGCGAAATCGTGCGGCTGGATCGTGTAGCCCCGGTCGGCGTAGTGGCGCCAGCGGGTGCGGCCGACCTGCCGGTCGTTCGCCTCGTCGCTCACGATGTCGATCATGCGTTCGAAGCGCTCGAAGCCGGCCGGCACCTCGAGGCCGAGGTTGACCAGCATCTCGCGGTGCGGCAGCGAGGCCGCGTCCGAACCTTCGGCGCACAGGATGACCGGCGAGCGCGCCACCACATGGGCCGGCGCATCGGCGCGGCAGTGCGCGACGAAGTCGACCGGCGAGAGCTGCCAGAGCGCGGCATCGACCGTGTCGAGCGCGCGCGCATCGCCCACCACCACCACGCGCAGGCCGCGTGTGTTCACGGCCTTGCGAACCAGCCGGCAAGCGTAGGTGAGCTTGTCGGGCGCGTTGTAGTGAAAGCCGATGTCGGTCACTGCGCGGACCGGGCCCTTCGGGCCGGCTTGGCCAGGGTCTTGGGCGACGCGGCCTTCTTCACGGGCTTGGCAGCCTTCCCGGCCTTCGGCGCGGCGGCAGCGGCGTTGCTGCTGCCCGCGCGGTTCGTCAGGTACGACACCAGCAGGCCGACGGGCCGGCCGGTCGAGCCCTTGGCCGCCCCGCTCTTCCAGGCCGTGCCTGCGATGTCCAGGTGCGCCCAGGCGTAGTCGGCCGTGAAGCGCTGCAAAAACTTGGCCGCGGTGATCGCGCCGCCGGCACGGCCGGCGATGTTGGCCACATCGGCGAAGTTGCTCTTGAGGCCTTCGGCGTAGTCGTCGTCCAGCGGCAGGCGCCAGCAGCGGTCTTGCGAGGCCTCGCCGGCCGATTCGAGCGCGGAGGCCAGCGACTCATCGCTGGCGAACAGGCCGCTGCGCACGCCGCCCAAAGCCACCACGCAGGCGCCTGTGAGCGTCGCGATGTCGATCACGGCGGCCGGGTCGAAGCGCTTGGCGTACGTGAGCGCGTCGCACAGGATCAAACGGCCTTCGGCGTCGGTGTTCAGGATCTCGATGGTCTGCCCGCTCATGCTGGTGACCACGTCGCCGGGCTTGACGGCCTTGCCGTCGTTCATGTTCTCGCACGAAGGAATCAGGCCGACCACATTGATCGCCGGCTGGATCGCGCCGAGCGCGCGGAAGGTGCCGAGCACGCTGGCGGCGCCGCACATGTCGAACTTCATCTCGTCCATCTCGGCCGCGGGCTTGAGCGAGACGCCGCCGGTGTCGAAGGTGATGCCCTTGCCCACCAGCACCACGGGCGCCTCGTCCTTGGCGCCGCCCTGGTAGCGCAGCACGATGAAGCGCAGCGGTTCGGCCGAGCCCTGGGCCACGGCGGCGAACGCGCCCATGCCGAGCTTCTCGACTTCCTTCGGGCCCAGCACCTCGCACTTGATGCGCGGCAGCTTCGCCAGCCCCTTGGCGGCTTCGGCCAGCAGCGTGGGCGTGGCATGGTTGGCGGGACGGTTGCCCCATTCCTTGGCCAGTTCGATGCCGGCGACCGTGGCGCGGGCGTCGTCGAAGGCCTTGGCGACGGCGGGGCTGGCGGCCTCGGACACGCCCAGCGTCAGGTGGCGGATGCTGCGCGGCTCGGCCTTCGACTTGGTCGTGGTGTAGACATAGCTGGCATCGGCCGCAGCCGTGACGGCGGCAGCCACCGCGGCGGCGTCGGCCGGCTGAGCGAAGACGATCACGACGCGCTTGGGGCCATTGGCCTTGGCGGCGGCCACCGCCGCGCTCACGGCGCTGCGCACCGAAGCGGCCTTGCCGTCGCCGATGGCGGCCAGCAGCACGCGCGAGGGCACCACGGTCTCGGGGCGGTACAGCGCGAGCAGCTTGCCGGCCTTGTCGGGCAGGTCGCCGGCCTTGCGGGCGCTGGCGGCGAGCACGGAAACGGGGTCTTTGGCGGTGGGGAGAGCGCTGCCGACGAGCACGATGAGGAGGTCGGATTTCTCGGCGGCGGCCTGGGCGACGGTGAGGGTCTTGAGTTGAAAGTCCATAATCCTTTTTTTCCTCGAACGATGTTATTCCATTCTTCCCTACGCAAGGAGCTGTCGCGCAGCTTCGGAGCGACCCTCGTCGTCCTGGTCACCATCGTGATGACCATGATGCTCATCCGTACGCTCGGGCTGGCGTCCAAGGGCAGCGTGAACCCGCAGGAGGTCTTCCTCGTGATGGCGTACACGGTGCTCGGCTACATGCCGACCATCCTGAGCCTGAGCCTGTTCATCGCCATCGTCGGCACGCTCTCGCGCATGTACCGCGACAGCGAAATGGTGATCTGGTTCTCCAGCGGGCGCGGCCTGGCCGATTTCGTCCAGCCGCTGTTCCGCTTCGCCTGGCCGGTGCTGCTGCTCATCGCGGCCATGGCGCTGGTGGGCTGGCCCTGGGCCAACTCGCAGACCATCGGCATGCGCCAGCAGTACGAGCAGCGCAGCGACATCGAGCGCGTCACGCCGGGTGAATTTCGCGAGTCCTCGGGCCGGCTGCGCGTGTTCTTCATCGACAAGGATACGCCCGACGGCGCCACCGCCACCAACGTGTTCATCTGGGCCGTCGAGCGCGGGCTGCAGATCACCACGTCGGCGCGCAGCGGCCGCATCGAGGACATCGACAACCACCGCTTCCTGCTGCTGAGCAACGGCCAGCGCCTGGAACGCCCGCTGTTCACGGAATCGGGCCTGAAGATCAGCGAGTTCAAGACCTACGGCACGCGCGCCGGCGGCAGCTCGAACGCCACCGGCGACAGCACGCCCACGCGCGCGCGCTCCACGCTCTCGCTGCTGCGCGACCGCAGCGATGCCAGCCTGGGCGAGCTGGGCTGGCGCTTCGGCATGCTGCTGGCCGCCATCAACTTCGTGCTGCTGGCGCTGACAGTGTCCAGCGTCAACCCGCGCGTGGGACGCAGCGGCAACCTGGTGTTCGCGCTGTTCGCCTTCGTCGTCTACTACAACCTGCTGAACCTGGGCCAGAGCTGGATCAGCTCGGGCCGCTACGGCATGGCCTCCTTCATGCTTCTGCTGCACGGCGGCGTCTTCCTCTTTGCCACGGCCTGGCTCACGCTGCGCAACAACAACTGGTCGGCCCGCCGCCAGGCCCGCGCCAGCGCCGCCACGGCTGGCGCCCCGCCGGCCGCACCGCCTTCCCGGATCGACCCGACCTCGTGAAAACCATCCGCCGACTGATCTACGTCGAGGCACTGAAGGCCGTAGCCTTCGTGACGCTCGGCTTCCTGAGCCTGTTCTTCTTCTTCGACTTCGTCGACGAGTTGCAGTCCGTGGGCAAGCCCGAAAGCCTGGCCTACGGTCCGGTGCAGGCGCTGATCTACGTGCTGCTGCTGGTGCCCAGCCACCTGTACGAACTGCTGCCGATCACGGTGCTGATCGGCTGCATCTTCGTGATGGCGCGGCTGGCGCAAAGCTCCGAATACACCATCCTGCGCACCAGCGGCCTGGGCCCGTGGCGCGCACTGCGCACGCTGCTGCTGCTGGGGCTGGGCTTCGTGGTGCTCACCTTTGCCATCGGCGACTACATCGCGCCGCTGTCTGGACGCACCGGCCAGCTGCTCAAGTCGCGCTACCAGGGCACCTATTCGCTCGTGGGCAACACCGGCGCCTGGCTGAAGGAAAAGCGCGGCGATACCTCGTATGCGGTCAATGTGCTGTCGATTTCGCGCGACGGCTCGCTGCAGAACACGCGCATCTTCGAGTTCGACGGCAACGGCTACGTGAGCAAGCAGCTCATGGCCAAGTCGGCCCGCATCCTCGACGAGAAGTGGGTGCTCTCCGAGGTCGAGCAGCAGGACTACGAAACCCGCACCGCCGACAAGGCCCGCATCACGACCACCCATGTCGAGAAGATGGACTGGCCCACCTCGCTCACCGCCGAAATGGTGTCGGTTGCGCTGCTGCGGCCCGACCGCATGAGCACCATCGACCTGTTCGACTACATCCGGCACCTGAACGCCAACGGCCAGACCGCACAGCGCTACGAGATCGAGTTCTGGCGCAAGGTGTTCTACCCGCTGTCGTGCCTGGTGATGGTGGTGCTCGCCCTGCCCTTCGCCTACCTGCACTTCCGCCAGGCCGGCATCACGACCTACGTGTTCGGCGGCGTGATGATCGGCATCAGCTTCTTTCTGCTGAACAACGTGTTCGGCTACCTCGGTAACCTCAGCAACTGGTCGCCCTGGCTCACGGCGGCGGCGCCGGGGCTGATCTATTCGGTGCTGTCTCTCACAGCCTTCAGCTGGCTGGTCCTGAGGCGATGACCACGCAGGTGCCGGGCACGGTGCTGCTCGCGCACGGCTCGCGCGACGCACGCTGGCGCGAGCCCATCGAGGCGGTCGCCGCCCGCATGCGCGAAGACGACCCCACAGTGCGCGTGAGCTGCGCCTACATGGAACTGGCCGCGCCCGACCTGCCCACGGCCGCCGCTGCGCTGATCGCCGACGGCGCCACCGCGGTGCACGTCGTGCCGCTGTTCCTGGGCATGGGCAAGCACGCTCGCGAAGACCTGCCGCTGCAGCTCGACGCCCTGCGCCAGCGCTGGCCCGACGTGGCCTTCTCGCTGGCCCCGATCGTGGGCGAATCGCCCGAACTGGTCGCTTTGCTGGCCCGGATTGCCATCAAATCCTGAAGTCCCGGTCATTTTTATAGACTTCAAAGGCATAATGAATTCCGCAATCAGACGGAATTTGATATGAATCTGCACCAGTTCAAGTTTGTTCAGGAAGCCGTGCGGCGCAACCTGAACCTCACCGAGGCGGCCAAGGCGCTCCACACCTCGCAGCCCGGCGTCTCCAAGGCGATCATCGAACTCGAGGAAGAGCTCGGCGTCGAGATCTTCGCCCGCCACGGCAAGCGCCTGAAGCGCATCACCGAACCCGGCCAGCACGTCATCGCCAGCATCGAACTCATCATGCGCGAGGTGGGCAACCTCAAGCGCATCGGCGAACAGTTCAGTGCGCAGGACAGCGGCACCCTCTCCATCGCCACCACCCACACCCAGGCGCGCTATGTGCTGCCGGTGCCCGTGGCCAACCTGCGCGAGGCTTACCCGAAGGTGAACGTGAGCCTGCACCAGGGCTCGCCCGACCAGGTGGCGCGCATGGTGATCGACGAGATCGCCGAGATCGGCATCGCCACTGAATCGCTCGACGGCTATGCCGAGCTGGTCACGCTGCCCTGCTACGAGTGGCAGCATGTGCTGGTGCTGCCCAAGGACCATCCGCTGGCGGCCAAGGAACGCGTGTCGCTCGAAGACCTCGCGAGCGAGCCGATCATCACGTACCACCCGTCGTTCACCGGCCGCACGCGCATCGACCATGCGTTTGCGCAGAAGAAGCTCACGCCGCGCATCGCACTCGAGGCCATCGACTCCGACGTGATCAAGACCTACGTGCGCCTGGGCCTGGGCGTGGGCATCGTGGCCGAGATGGCGGTGCGCGACGAGTCGAACGCCGACCTCGTGGTGCGCCCGATGGGCCATGTGTTCGGCCAGAACATCGCGCGCGTCGCCTTCAAGCGCAGCGCCTACCTGCGCAACTTCGTCTTCAAGTTCGCCGAGCTGCTCTCCGACCGCCTCGACCGCAACCTGATCGCGAAGGCCCTGAGCGGCCATCAACAAGACTACGAACTCTGACCTTTCGCTTTCCCCCCGCGACGACCGACCATGAGCACCGCCACCCCTTCGTCTTCTCCCCGCACGCCCGAGATCACCACCAAGCTGCCGGCTGTCGGCACCACCATCTTCACCGTGATGTCCACGCTCGCGGCCGAGAAGAACGCCGTGAACCTCGGCCAGGGCTTCCCCGATTTCCACTGCGATCCGAAGCTGCTCGAAGACGTGACCGCCGCCATGGCGGCCGGCCACAACCAGTACCCGCCGATGCCGGGCATTCCGTCGCTGCGCGACGCCATCGCCGCCAAGATCGAGGCGCTCTACGGCCGCAACTACAGCGCCGCGACCGAGATCACGGTCACGGCCGGTGCCACGCAAGCCATCATCACGGCCATCCTGGCCATCGTGCGCCCCGGCGACGAAGTGATCGTGCTGGAGCCCTGCTACGACAGCTACGTGCCCAACATCGACCTGGCCGGCGGCAAGGTCGTGCGCGTGCCGCTCGTGCCCGGCACCTTCCGCCCCGACTTCGACAAGATCGCCGCCGCGCTCACGCCGAAGACGCGCGCGATCATCATCAACACGCCGCACAACCCGAGCGCCACAGTCTGGACCGAGGCCGAGATGCGAAAGCTCGAAGACCTGCTCGCGCCCACCGACGTGTTCGTGATCAGCGACGAGGTCTACGAGCACATGGTGTTCGACGACGCGCGCCATGAAAGCGTGGCGCGCTTCCCGGGCCTGGCGGCGCGCAGCTTCATCGTCAGCAGCTTCGGCAAGACCTACCACGTCACCGGCTGGAAGGTCGGCTTCGTGGCCGCGCCCGCGCCGCTGATGGCCGAGTTTCGCAAGGTGCACCAGTTCAACGTGTTCACGGTGAACACGCCGATGCAGCACGCGCTGGCGCAGTACATGGCGCGGCCCGAGCCCTACCTGGAGCTGCCGGCCTTCTACCAGCGCAAGCGCGACCTGTTCACGGCCGGCCTGGCCGAGAAGACCCGCTTCAAGCTGCTGCGCAGCGAAGGCAGCTACTTCCAGTGCGTGGACATCTCGGCCGTGAGCGACCTGTCGGAGGCCGAGTTCTGCCTCTGGCTCACGCGCGAGATCGGCGTGGCGGCGATCCCGCTGTCGGCCTTCTACGGCGACGGCTTCGACCAGCGCGTGGTGCGCTTCTGCTTCGCCAAGAAGGACGAGACGCTGCTCGCCGCGCTCGACCGCCTCGCGAAGCTCTGACGCCGGCGGCCGCTATCCAGGCACCGCGATGACGATGAACCGGCCGCGCTGGATCCTGCTGGCCCTGGCCCTGTCGTTCCTCGTGGTGGGCATCGCCGACGCGTTCCTGCCGCCGCTGCGCAGCAAGGACTACACCGCGCTGGACGTGGCGCACGTGTTCCTCATCTCGGCGCTGTGCTACACGTGGTGCCGGGCCGACGGCCTGGCACGCGGCGTGCCCGCGCCCGGCCGCTCGGCACTGCTCGCGGGCATCTTTCCGCTGCTGGGCATCCCGGTCTATTTCTTCCGCACGCGCCCCTGGCGACGGGCCCTGCTGGCCACGCTGGGGGCCGCGGGCTTCCTGGTGTCGAGCCTCGTGCTGGCCGCCGTGGGCACCTTGTCGGCCGAGTGGATGCGCAACTGAAAGCCGCCCGAATGAACCCCACCCGCCTCATCACGCGCATCTTCACGCTCGTCGGCGCGCTCATGCTCCTCGGCGGCTGGCTGCTCTACCAGAACACCACGAAGTTCATCGCATCGGCCGGCAAGGCGCAGGGCGAGGTGATCGCGTTGCAGTCCGCGGGAAGTTCGAGCCGCAGCAATTCGCCGACGTGGCGCCCGCTGGTGCGCTTCACCCTGCCGTCGGGCGCGATCGTCGAGTTCTCGCCGTCGAGCAGCAGCAACCCGCCGGCCTACGACAAGGGCGAAGTCGTCGGCGTGTTCTTCAACCCCGCGAACCCGCAGGACGCCCGGCTCGACGGCTTCTTCGACCTGTGGGGCGGCGCCGCCATCGTCGGCGGTCTGGGCGCCATCTTCCTGGCGGTGGGCGTGGCCATGCACTTCCTGCTGGCAGGCGCACCGGTAAAGCGCCGACGCCCACGGTAGGACAGTCCTGACCGCGTCAGGGGCGGCTCTCCGGCGCTCGCGGCGCCCCGGGACGATGAGCATGGAGGCTCGTGACAACAACGTCCCAGGAGAAAAAACATGTCCCTCTCGTTCATTCTGCTGATCGTCCTGATCCTGCTGCTGATCGGCGCGCTGCCGAGCTGGGGTTACAGCCGGTCCTGGGGCTACGGACCCAGCGGCGGCCTCGGGCTCGTGGTGCTGATCCTGGTGATCCTCGTGCTCATGGGCCGCATATAGCGCCCGCGCCATCATGAAAAAAGCCCGCGTCGCCGCGGGCTTTTTTTTACGCCTGAAGCTGCGCCCAGGCCTTGTCGAGCCGCTTCACGCTCACCGGTTGCGGCGTGCGCAGCTCCTGCGCGAAGAAGCTCACGCGCAGCTCCTCGAGCAGCCAGCGGAATTCGAGCATGCGCTCGTCCACCACGCCCTTGCGCTCGGCCACGAGGCGCCAGTAGCGCTGCTCCTGCGGCTTCAGCTCGGCCAGTTTGACCGTGTCGCGCGCGGGGTCGGCGCGCAGCTTGTCCAGGCGCAGCACGATGGCCTTGAGGTAGCGCGCGAAGTGCTGCAGCTGCGTCCACGGCGCGTCGGCGATGAAGCGCTTGCCCACGAGCTTCTGCAGCTGCTGCGCTGCGTCCTGCACCGCCTCGGGCTGGACCTTCGTGTCCTTGATCTTGCGCGCCGCCGCTGCGTACTCCACGAGGATGACGCCCGCGAGCCGCGCCACCTCGTTGGCGATCAGCGTGAGCCGCCCGCGCCCTTCCTCGAGCCGCTTCTTGAAGGCGAACTCGTCGGTCGGCAGCGGCTCCTGCAGGAAGGCGCGGTCGATCGCCACGTCGATGATCTGCGTGCGCAGTTCTTCCGACGTGCCCAGCGGCATGTAGGCAACCGACATCTTCTGCAGGTCGGGGATGTTCTTCTCGAGGTACTTGAGCGCGTCCTTCAGCTGCAACGCGAACAGGCGGCGCAGGCCGGCGCGGTGCTTGGCGGCCGCCACGGCGGGCTCGTCGAACACCTCGATGGTCACGGCATCGCCCTCGTCGCGCAGCGCCGGGAAGCCGATGAGCGACTGCGAACCGCGCCGCACTTCCATCAGCTCGGGCAGCTCGCCGAAGGTCCAGCTCGTGTAGCGTTGGCCGGCGGGCAGCGTGGGTGCGGCCTTCTCGGGCGCGGCGCTCTTCGCCGGGGCCTGGCCCCCGTTCGCAGGCGCAGCCTTGGGGGCCGGCGACGCCTTCACATTGAGCCCTGCGAGCGCCTGGAACGCACCGCGCGCCTGCGCGCCCAGCTCCGCCTTCAGCGCGCCGAGGTTGCGGCCCATGCCCAGCTGGCGGCCGTGCTCGTCGACGATGCGCAGGTTCATGAACAGGTGCGGCGCGAGCATGTCGAGCTTGAAGTCGGCGCGCTTCACGTCGATGCTCGTGAGGTCGCGCACGCGCTTGAGCAGCACGTCGGTGAGCGAGCCGGTGCCGAACAGTTCGGGCGCCGACAGCTCCTCCGCCAGCTTGGTGGCCGACTCGGGCAGCGGCACCAGCCGCGAGCGCGGGCGCTGCGGCAGGCTCTTGAGCAGCGCCTGGATCTTGTCCTTGAGCATGCCGGTCACCAGCCACTCGCAGCGTTCCTCGTTCACCTGGTTGAGCACGAACAGCGGCACGCTGACCGTGAGGCCGTCCTTTGCGTCGCCCGGTTCGTGCAGGTAGCTCGCGGCGCAATCGACACCGCCCAGGCGCAGCGTGGGCGGGAACGACTGCGTCGTGATGCCGGCCGCCTGGTGGCGCATGAGCTCGTCGCGTGTGAGGTACAGCAGGCGCGGCTGGTCCTTCGAGGCGTGGCGGTACCAGTTCTCGAAGGTGATGCCGCTGGCCACGTCGGCCGGCAGCTGCGCGTCGTAGAAGGCGAAGATCAGTTCGTCGTCGACCAGCACGTCCTGCCGGCGCGCCTTGTGCTCCAGGCCTTCGACCTCGCGCACCAGCTTGCGGTTGGCCGTGAGGAACGGGAACTTGCTTTCCCACTGACCACCGACCAGCGCTTCGCGGATGAAGATCTCGCGCGCCGACACCGGATCGACCTTGGTGAAATCGACGCGCCGCCCGCTGTAGACCACGAGGCCGTACAGCGTCGCGCGCTCCAGCGCAGAGACCTGCGCGCCCTTCTTCTCCCAGTGCGGGTCGAGCAGCTGTTTCTTCAGCAGATGCTCCGCCACCTGCTCGAGCCACTGCGGCTCGATGTTGGCGATGCCGCGCCCGAACAGCCGCGTGGTCTCGACCAGTTCAGCCGCGACGATCCAGCGCCCGGGCTTCTTCTTCAGGTGCGCGCCGGGGTGCTTGTAGAACTTGATGCCACGCGCGCCGAGGTAGGCCTCGTCGTCCTCGAGCTTCCAGCCCACGTTGCCGAGCAGGCCCGCGAGCATCGACAGGTGCAGCGGCTCGTAACCGGCCGGCGTGGCGTTGATGCGCCACTTGTGCTCGGTGACCACCGTGAGCAGCTGCGAATGGATGTCGCGCCATTCGCGCACGCGGCGGATGTTGATGAAGTTCTGACGCAGCAACTGCTCGTACTGGCGGTTGCTGAGCTTGTGATGAGGGCCTTCGGCCCCCATCACAGGTGATGCGTCAGAAGGCGCCACGCGACCGCGCGGCGCGGCACCGTGACCACCGCGCGCGTCGGCGATCCATTTCCACAGGCGCAGGTAGCCGCTGAACTCGCTTTTTTCGTCGTCGAACTTCGAGTGCGCCTGGTCGGCCTGCTGCTGCGCGTCCATCGGCCGGTCGCGCACGTCCTGCACGCTGAGCGCCGAGGCGATGATGAGCACTTCTTCGAGCGCACCGCGCGTGCGGGCTTCCAGAATCATGCGGCCCACGCGCGGATCGAGCGGCAGCTTGGCCAGCTCGGCGCCGGTGGCCGTGAGCTCGTTGGCGTCGTCGACCGCGCCGAGTTCATTCAGCAGTTGGTAGCCGTCGGCAATCGCGCGCGGCGACGGCGCTTCGAGGAACGGGAAGCGCGCCACATCGCCCAGTCGCAGCGACTTCATGCGCAGGATCACGCCCGCAAGCGACGAGCGCAGGATTTCCGGGTCGGTGAAACGCGGACGGCCCGCAAAGTCCTTCTCGTCGTACAGACGGATGCAGATGCCGTTCGCCACGCGCCCGCATCGGCCCGCGCGCTGGTTGGCCGCGGCCTGGCTGATCGGCTCGACCAGCAGCTGCTCGACCTTGCTGCGGAAGCTGTAGCGCTTGACGCGCGCCGTGCCGGTGTCGATCACGTAGCGGATGCCCGGCACGGTGAGCGAGGTCTCCGCCACGTTGGTGGCCAGCACGATGCGCCGGCCGTGGTGGCTTTCGAAGATGCGGTCCTGCTCGGGGCCCGAGAGCCGCGCGAACAGCGGCAGCACCTCAGCACTGCGGAACAGCGGCTGGTGGCTGACGTGGCGGCGCAGGTGGTCGGCCGCCTCGCGAATTTCACGTTCGCCGGGCAGGAAGATCAGGATGTCGCCGGCGTTGTGCGGGTCGCGCCAGAGTTCGTCGACCGCGTCGGCGATGGCGTCGTTCAGGTCGTGCTCGCGCGACTCCTCGAACGGGCGGTAGCGCTGCTCGACGGGGAAGGTGCGGCCCGACACCATGATCGTCGGCGCAGGGCCTTTGGCCGAAGCGAAGTGCTGCGCGAAGCGGTCGGCATCGATGGTGGCCGAGGTGACGATCACCTTCAGGTCGGGCCGGCGCGGAAGGATCTCGCGCAGGTAGCCCAAGAGGAAGTCGATGTTCAACGAGCGCTCGTGGGCCTCGTCGATGATGAGCGTGTCGTAGGCCTTGAGCAGCGGATCGGTCTGCGTCTCGGCCAGCAGGATGCCGTCGGTCATCAGCTTCACCGAGGCGTCGCGGCTCAGGCGGTCCTGAAAGCGCACCTTGAAGCCGACCACGTCGCCCAGTGGCGTCTTCAGCTCTTCGGCGATGCGCTTGGCGACCGAGCTGGCGGCGATGCGTCGCGGCTGCGTGTGGCCGATGAGGCGGCCCTTGCCGGGTTCGGCATTGAGCTTGCCGCGCCCGAGCGCCAGCGCGATCTTCGGCAGCTGCGTGGTCTTGCCCGAGCCCGTTTCGCCGCAGACGATCACGACCTGGTGCGCCGCAATGGCGGTCATGATCTCCTCGCGCCGGCCGGAGACCGGGAGCGATTCTGGGAACTCGATGCGCAGGGGGGCGGGAGGTGTGAGGGTCGTCAAGGCAAGGCAGTCGTCGGTCGTTGCGCGCGGCGGCAGGCGGGCAAACCGCCAATTATCGCGGGGCCCCGGCGCTGTTGCATGGCATCCACAGCGAGGCCGCATGCAGCAGGTGGCGCAGAAAATTTCGTAAAGACTCTTTACTCTACCGCATGCCGCCGCTACGATCGCGGCCATGACCTCCTTCCTTGCCCCCCTTTCGATGCGCATCCGCTGCGCAAGCCGCGTCCTTGCACGCGGCGGGGTCAAGGCGACCCGCCCGGCCTGACGAAGCCCGCGCGCCGGCTTCAGCTTCCTTCGCGGAACTGAACGCCCACCGCTCGCGCTTCACTTCGGTCGAAGCGCGCCAGCCTGACCCGCACAGCGCCTGCACCACCGCCCTCCCCGCATCTCGCGTGGAGCGGCGGCCGCATTCCTGTTTCCGTGTCCCGAATCATTCGAAGAAAAAGAACCTCATGTCGCAACAAGACATTTCCCGCGACCTGCACACCACGCTGGCCGAGCGCACGCGCCACCTGCAGGCCATTGCCCATTCGCTGAAGGCCGAGCTGTTCGGCATCGACGAGATCATCGATCGCGTGATCGATTCGCTGCGCGCCTGGTACGTGCTGCCGCAGCTCATCAACCGCCCGGTCGTCATCTGCCTGTGGGGCCTGACCGGCACCGGCAAGACGCAGCTCGTGCGGCGCCTGGCGCAGCACCTGGGCTTTTACGACCGCTTCATCGAAGTGCAGATGGACGGCTTCAGCCACGGTTCGGGCCACCGCACCGCCGGCTCCATCTCGGCCATGCTGGCCGAATCGGGTATCGCCGAGGGCGCGCCCGGCATCCTCGTGCTCGACGAGTTCCAGCGCTTTCGCACCGTGGACGCCAGCGGCAAGGAAGCGCGCGTGGAGCGCTACCAGGACGTGTGGGCGCTGCTGTCCGACGGCCGCCTGCCGCCGTCGCTGTCGGTGCTCAGCGAGATCGAGTCGTCGCTGGCCTGGGCCGAGTACGACCAGGACCGCCGCACCGATGACGACGATGAAGACGAAGAGGACGACGGCGCCAAGGCAGGCAAGACCAAGCGCAAGCGCCGCCTGCAGCTCTCGCCCTGGGAAGCGCAGGAGTTCAAGCGCTGCCTGAAGCTGCGCGAGTCGCTGCTCGAAATCATGACCTGGAAGCCCGACGAGATCCAGGCGCGGCTGCGTGCCTTCCGCGCCTCGCAGGACAACTGGGAAACCGACTACTCCAAGCTGCTGGTCTTCGTCTCGGGCAACCTCGACGAGATGTACGCCGAGACCGCCAAGCGGGTGGAAGACTGCGACACCGACGCCGACATCTTCCACGCGCTGACGAAGAAGCTCTCGCTCATCGACGTAAAGAAGGCGCTGGCCGAACGCTTCAAGCCCGAGCAGGTCGCGCGGCTGGGCAACAACCACGTGATCTACCCCTCGTTCAGCCGCGCCACCTACGTGCGCCTGATCCTGTCGATCTGCGACCGCTACGTGAGCGAGATCCAGGAAAGCTCGGGCGTGCGCTTCGTGCTCGACGCGAGCGTGTACGAGCAGATCTACGCCAACGCCGTGTTCCCGGCGCAGGGCACGCGCCCGCTGTTCTCGTCGATCCACGCGATCCTGAGCGCGACGCTGGTCAACGCCGCGCTGTGGGCGCTCGAACAGGGCGCGCACGGCAGCGAGCCCGTGTGGCTGATGCTCGACCCCGGCGAGGTCACGCCCGGCGGCCCGCGCCTGGTCGCGCGCTTCCGGCTGGCGCGGCGCGAGTTCCCGGTGGCGCTGGAGCTGAGCCGGCTCAAGCAGCGCGCCAACGCCGACTTCCGTGCGCTGCTCGCGGTGCACGAGGCCGGCCACGGCCTGGTGTACGCCCTGCTCTTCGGCCGCGCGCCGCAGGAGATCCGCATCAACGTGGCCTCCTTCGAGGGCGGCTACAACAGCTACGTGAAGCGCAAGGCGTGGTCCAAGCGCAACCTGCTGGACAGCGTCTGCGTGAGCCTGGCCGGCCGCGCGGCCGAGCGGCTGGTGTTCGGCGAATCGGGCTGCACCACGGGCGCCGAGCGCGACTTGGCGCAGGCCACGGCCACGGCGGCGCGCCATGTGCGCCACCTGGGCTTCGGCACCCGCTGGAGCCGCACCGACGTGACGACCGATTCGAACGACAACCTCAACACCGACGTGGCCGCCACCAACCGCGAGATCGAGGCCATCCTGGCGCGCGAACACACCCGCGCGCTGGGCCTGCTCGAAGCGCACGCCACCGCCTTCATGGCGGTGGTCGATGCCCTGATGGCGCACGGTTCGATCGCGCCGGACGAGCTCGCCGGACTGCTCGGCCTGCCGCTGGCACCGGCCGCGCCGGCGGGTGCGGCCGAGGCGGCGGTGGAGCCGCTGGACGCCTACGCCGACCAGCTCGAGGCCTTCAAGGCCCGCGGCACGCCCGCCGCGGCCGGGGCCGGCCGGCTGCTGCGCGCCCTGGCATGACGCGCTGCACCAAAACCTTGCCAAGAATGCACAATCACGCCCCATGTCCACCGTCTTCAATTTCACCTTCGTGCCCTGGTTCCGCTCGGTCGCGCCCTACATCCACACGCACCGCGGCAAGACCTTCGTGGTCGCGCTCGCGGGTGAGGCCATCGCGGCGGGCAAGCTGCAGAACATCGCGCAGGACCTGGCCCTGATCCAGAGCATGGGCGTCAAGATCGTGCTGGTGCACGGCTTCCGACCGCAGGTGAACGAGCAGCTGGCGGCCAAGGGCCACGAGGCGAAGTACTCGCACGGCATCCGCATCACCGACGCCGTGGCGCTCGACTCGGCGCAGGAGGCCGCGGGCCAGCTGCGCTACGAGATCGAGGCCGCCTTCAGCCAGGGCCTGCCCAACACGCCCATGGCCGGCTCGACGGTGCGCGTGATCTCGGGCAACTTCATCACCGCGCGCCCCGTGGGCGTGGTCGACGGGGTGGACTTCAAGCATTCGGGCCTGGTGCGCAAGGTGGACGCGGCCGGCATCCGCCGCACGCTCGACTTCGGCGCGATGGTGCTGATGTCGCCCTTCGGCTTCTCGCCGACCGGCGAGGCCTTCAACCTGACGATGGAAGAAGTGGCGACCAGCGTGGCCATCTCGATCCAGGCCGACAAGCTGATCTTCCTGACCGAAGTGCCGGGCATCCGCGTGGACAGCGAGCTGCCCGAGAGCGAGGACAACCCGATCGACACCGAGCTGCCGCTGGCCGCCGCCGAGAAGCTGCTGGCCTCGCTGCCGCCCGCGCAGAAGCCGACCGACACCGCCTTCTACCTGCAGCACTGCGTGAAGGCCTGCAAGGGCGGCGTGGAGCGCAACCACATCCTGCCGTTCGCGCTCGACGGTTCGCTGCTTCTCGAAATCTACGTGCACGACGGCGTGGGCACCATGGTGATCGACGAGAAGCTCGAGAGCCTGCGCGAAGCCACGGTGGACGACATCGGCGGCATCCTGCAGCTCATCGAACCCTTCGAGCGCGACGGCACGCTGGTCAAGCGCGACCGCACCGAGATCGAGCGCGACGTGGGCCACTACACGGTCATCGAGCACGACGGCGTGATCTTCGGCTGCGCGGCGCTGTACCCGTACCCCGAGGCGAAGACCGCCGAAATGGCGGCGCTCACGGTGTCGCCGCAGTCGCAGTCGCAGGGCGACGGCGAACGCATCCTCAAGCGCATCGAGCACCGCGCCAAGGCCATGGGCCTGGAGAGCATCTTCGTGCTCACCACGGTCACGATGCACTGGTTCCTCAAGCGCGGCTTCCAGCAGGTCAACCCCGACTGGCTGCCCGAGGCGCGCAAGCGCAAGTACAACTGGGATCGCAAGAGCCAGGTGCTGGTCAAGAAGATCTGAAGAAGAAACCCATCCGAAGAAAGACGCCCCGATGACGCTCGCCACCGCCCTGCTGTTCGCCATCGTGGCCTTCGCGGCCATCGCCACGCCCGGCCCCACGGTGCTGCTGGCCCTGAGCAACGGTTCGCGCCACGGCGTGCGGCGGGCGCTGCCGGGCATGCTCGGCGCGGTGCTGTCCGACTTCGTGCTGGTCGGCGCCGTGGCGCTCGGCCTGGGCGCGCTGCTGGCGGCCTCGGAGTTCTGGTTCTCGATGCTCAAGTGGGTCGGCGCGGTCTACCTGGCCTGGCTCGGGCTGCGCATGCTGCGCTCCCAGGGCGGCTTCCAGCTGCCGAGCGCGGACGCCGCGGCCACCGTCACGGCGGTCGAAAGCCGGCGCATCTTCTTCAAGTCGTTCCTGGTGGCGGTGACCAACCCCAAGGGCTACATCTTCTGTTCGGCGCTGCTGCCGCAGTTCATCGACCCGGCCGCCGCGCAGGCGCCGCAGTACCTGATCATTGCGCTGATCTTCGCGGGGCTGGACATGGCGGTGATGCTGGCCTACGCCTTCGTCGGCGCCCGCGCGATCCGGCTGCTCACGGTGTCGGCCACGCGCTGGATCGACCGCGCCTGCGGCGGCATGCTGCTGGCGCTGGCAGGCTCGCTCGCCTTCTACCGGCGCAGCGCGGCCACAGCCGTCTGACCCATCCCGCCCCGACCGCTGTCCTCAGGCAGCGGCGCTCCTCCCCACGATGTTTTTCCGGCAAACCGCCATCCCGCGGCCTGCCCGTGCTGTTTTTTTTTCAACGGAGGAAATGAAAGAATGAAGAACTACCAAGCCCTGCTGGGTGCCACCCTCGTCGCCCTGTCGGCGCTCGTCGCGGGCTGCGGCGACAAGACGGCCCCGCCCGCTTCCGCCGAAGCCAAGCCCGCCGCCCCGGCCGGCAACGACCAGCAGCAGCTCGTCGAGAAGTACAACCTCTACGTCGACGTCTCGAACAACCTGCGCACCTCGTTCCAGGAAGCCCGCGAAAGCTACGTGGCCGGCCAAGTGCCGCTGTTGAAGGCCAAGGCGCCGCTCACCAGCCTGCGCATCCAGAACGACATCCTGGTCGACCGCTCGGCGAAGAAGCTCGATGCCGCCGCCGCCATCGCCGCGCCGCTGCCCGAGATCGACGAATCGGCCAAGGCCTTCTCGGCCGCGCTCAAGGTGCTGTCGCCGCTGAGCCGCGAGCTGAACGACTACGCCAATTCCAAGGGCTACCTCGCCGACAACGGCGACAAGGCCCGCCAGATGAGCGCCGACTACCTGGCCGCGCTCACCACCGTCGCGCAGGCCGAAGCGGCCTTCGACAAGGGCCTGAGCGCCCGCGACCGGGCGCTCACCAGGGAAGCCTTCGAGAAGGCGCCCAAGGACACCGCCGCCTACTACCGCGCCGGCCTGATCTACCACGGCAAGCTCAACCACGCCGACGCCATGGCGCTGTTCGCCGCGCCCAACGACCCGCAGGCGCTGGCCGCCTTCGAGGCCTCGCTGGCGCTGGTGGCCGACTCGGCCGCAGGCTGGAGCAAGAAAACCAGCGAGCAGTCGACCCAGAACGGCAAGAGCTGCAGCGGCGGCATGCTGCAGATCAACGAGTTCATCGGCCAGTCGCGCTCGGTGATCAAGGACACCAAGGACGGCGTGTTCAAGCGCAAGGAAACCGGTGCGATGGCCCGCATGGGCCGCTCGGCCATCGTCGACGCGGCCAACCGCTACAACCAGAATTTCGCCAACATGATCGGCCAGTTCAACCGCCCGCTTTGCTGAGCGGGCCAAGGGGCGCGGGGCGTGCGGGCCGCCCGCCCCGTCGCCGATAATCCGGGGCATGAATCCCTTGCTTGCCAAATTGCAGCCGTACCCGTTCGAGCGGCTGAAGCAGCTGTTCGCGGGCGTCACGCCCGCCCCCGAATTCGCCCCCATCAGCCTGGGCATCGGCGAGCCCAAGCACGCCACGCCGGCCTTCATCAAGGACGCCCTGAGCGCCGGCCTCGGCGCCCTAGCCGCCTACCCGGCCACCGCCGGCGAGCTGAAACTGCGCACCGCCTTCACCCATTGGCTGCATCGCCGCTACAGCCTGACGCTCGACCCGGCCACCCAGGTGCTGCCGGTCAACGGCTCGCGCGAGGCGCTGTTCTCGCTCGCCCAGACCGTGGTCGACGCCAGCGCCCACCCGAAGCCGGTGGTGATGTCGCCCAACCCGTTCTATCAAATCTACGAGGGCGCGGCCCTGCTCTCGGGCGCCGAGCCGTACTACGTGCCCAGCGTGCCCGCGCGCAACTTCGCCGTCGACTGGGACAGCGTGCCCGACGACGTCTGGGCCCGCACCCAGCTCGTGTTCGTCTGCTCGCCGGGCAATCCCACGGGCGCGGTGATGTCTCTGGACGAGTGGAAGAAGCTCTTCGCGCTGTCCGACCGCCACGGCTTCGTGATCGCCGCCGACGAGTGCTACAGCGAGATCTACTTCCGCGACGAGCCCCCGCTGAGCGGCCTGGAAGCCTCGATGAAGCTCGGCCGCCCCGACTTCAAGAACCTGATCGCGCTCACTTCGCTGTCGAAGCGCAGCAACGTGCCCGGCCTGCGCAGCGGCTTCGTGGCCGGCGACGCGGCCCTCATCAAGGGCTTTCTGCTCTACCGCACCTACCACGGCAGCGCCATGAGCGGCGCCGTGGCCGCCGCCAGCATCGCGGCCTGGGGCGACGAGTCGCACGTGGTCGACAACCGCGCCCAGTACCGCGCCAAGTTCGCCGCCGTCACGCCGCTGCTCGAACCCGTGCTCGACGTGCGCCTGCCCGACGCCAGCTTCTACCTCTGGGCCGGCGTGCCCGAAGTGTGGGCTGGCGACGACGAAGCCTTCGCCCGCGCGCTCTACGCTCAATACAATGTCACGGTTCTGCCGGGGAGCTATCTGGCGCGCGACACCGACCACAGCGCCAACCCGGGCCGCGGTCGCATCCGCATGGCGCTGGTGGCCGAAACGGCCGAGTGCGTCGAGGCCGCCCAGCGCATCGTCCGGTTCGTCAAAGACGGCCGCCGCTGACCCCCTGTCGCCCCGCTTCCCTGCCCCTTTTTCACCCGAGACTCTCTCCATGACACAGCAACTGCAACAAATCATCGACGCCGCGTGGGAAGACCGCGCCAACATCTCGATCACCGCCGCCCCCGCCGAAGTACGCGACGCCGTCGAGCACGTGATCACCGAGCTGAACAACGGCAAGCTGCGCGTCGCCACCCGCCAGGGCGTGGGCCAGTGGACCGTGCACCAGTGGATCAAGAAGGCCGTGCTGCTGTCGTTCCGCCTGAAGGACAACGAGCAGATCCAGGCCGGCTCGCTGGGCTTCTACGACAAGGTGCCGACCAAGTTCTCGCACCTGTCGGCCGCCGAGCTGAAGGAATCGGGCGTGCGCATCGTGCCGCCGGCCGTGGCCCGCCGCGGCAGCTTCATCGCCAAGGGCGCGATCCTGATGCCCTCGTACGTGAACATCGGCGCCTACGTGGGCGAAGGCTCCATGGTCGACACCTGGGCCACCGTGGGTTCGTGCGCGCAGGTCGGTGCCAACGTGCACCTGTCGGGCGGCGTGGGCCTGGGCGGCGTGCTCGAGCCGCTGCAAGCCAACCCGACCATCATCGAAGACAACTGCTTCATCGGCGCGCGCTCCGAAGTCGTCGAAGGCGTGATCGTCGAAGAGAACTCGGTGCTGGGCATGGGCGTGTACCTCGGCCAGAGCACCCCGATCTTCAACCGCGACACCGGCGAGATCTCGTACGGCCGCGTGCCCGCCGGCAGCGTGGTCATCAGCGGCAGCCTGCCCAAGAAGACCAAGTCGGGTCAGGACTACAGCACCTACGCTGCAGTCATCGTGAAGACGGTCGACGCGCAGACGCGTTCGAAGACCAGCCTGAACGACCTGCTGCGCGACTAAAACGCACCCACCACCGGCCGCCTGCTTCAACGCTCGCGGCCGGTTCGCTTCTTCCCTGAGAAAAAAACAGCACCGAGGAGAGAGACCGATGAACATGATGGAACGGATTCTTCGTTTGATGGCCGAGCGCAAGGCCTCCGACATCTACCTCTCGGCCCACTCCCCGGTGATGATCCGCATCAACGGCAACTGCCTGCCCATCAATGCGCAGGTGCTGCCGCCGACCGCGCCGCTGGCGCTGCTGTCCGAAGTGGTGCCCGAAGCCCGTATCCAGGAACTGGAAAACACGGGCGAACTCAACATGGCCGTCGCCCTCGAAGGCGCCGGCAACTACCGCATCAGCGCCATGCGCCAGCGCGGCAGCTACGCGGTGGTGGTGCGGCACATCGCCTCGGTCATCCCCAGCTTCGACGACCTGAACCTGCCCGACATCCTGAAGTCGCTCATCATGGAAAAGCGCGGGCTGATCCTGATGGTGGGCGCCACCGGCGCGGGCAAGACGACCACGCTGGCCTCGATGCTCGACTACCGCAACGAGCACGCCAGCGGCCACATCCTCACGGTCGAAGAGCCGATCGAGTTCACCTACACCAACAAGAAATCGCTGGTGAACCAGCGCGACGTGGGCAGCGACACCACCTCGCTGCAGGTGGCCCTGAAGAACGCGCTGCGCCAGGCGCCCGACGTGATCCAGATCGGCGAAATCCGCGACCGCGACACCATGACGGCCGCCATCGCCTACGCGCAGTCGGGCCACCTGTGCGTGGCCACGCTGCACGCCAACAACAGCTACCGCGCGCTGAACCGCATCCTGAGCTTCTTCCCGGTCGAGGTGCGCCCCACCCTGCTGGGCGACCTGGGCTCGGCGCTGCGCGCCGTGGTGTCGCAGCGCCTGCTGCGCACGCCGGCCGGCGGGCGTGTGCCCGCGCTCGAAGTGATGCTGAACACCGCGCTGGTGGCCGACCTGATCGAAAAGGGCGACTTCTCCGGCGTCAAGGAAGCCATGGAGCAGTCGATGGCCGAAGGCTCGCAGACCTTCGAGGAAGACATCGCCCGCCTCATCACCGAGGAACGCGTGACCCGCGAAGAAGGCCTGGCCAACGCCGACTCCCCCACCAACCTGATGTGGCGCCTGCAGAACCGCGACGCGCCCAAGAAGCAGGCCGAGGATCGCGACCTGACCGACCAGCTCGACGAACCGACTTTCACCGACATCACGCTCGACGTGAAGTTCTGACCGCCCCTTAATCCCCGCTCCTTCGATGTCCCGTACGCTCCAGCTCGCCGAACAACTGATCTCGCGCCCTTCCGTCACCCCCGACGACGCGGGTTGCCAACAGATCCTGGGCGAACGCCTCGCCGCGCTGGGCTTCACGCTGGAAACCATCGAGAGCGGCCCGACCGATTTCCGGGTCACCAACCTCTGGGCCGTGCGCCGTCCCACGAACGGCAAGCCGACCAAGACGCTGGTCTTCGCCGGCCACACCGACGTGGTGCCCACCGGCCCGCTCGACCAGTGGAGCAGCCACCCGTTCACGCCCACGCACCGCGACGGCAAGCTCTACGGCCGCGGCGCCTGCGACATGAAGACCTCGGTCGCGGCCTTCGTGACCTCCATCGAAGAGTTCCTGCAAGGCGAGCCCGACCCGACGCTCACGCTGGCCCTGCTGCTGACCAGCGACGAGGAAGGCCCGGGCGTCGACGGCACCGTGATCGTCTGCAACGCGCTGGCCGCGCGCGGTGAAACCATCGACTACTGCATCGTCGGCGAGCCCACCTCGGTCGCGCGCTGCGGCGACATGATCAAGAACGGCCGCCGCGGCACCATGAGCGGCAAGCTCACGGTGAACGGCGTGCAGGGCCACATCGCCTACCCGCACCTGGCGAAGAACCCGGTGCACGCCGTGGCGCCCGCGCTGGCCGAGCTGGTGGCGATCAATGCCGCCGGCGGCTGGGACGCACAAAGCAACCCCTACTTCCAGCCCACCAGCTGGCAGATCAGCAACTTCCACGCGGGCACCGGCGCGAGCAACGTGATTCCGGGCAGCGCGGTGATCGACTTCAACTTCCGCTTCTCGACCGAATCGACGCCCGAGTCGCTGCAGCAGCGCGTGCATGCCGTGCTCGACACGCACGGCGTCGACTACACGTTGGCCTGGACCGTCGGCGGCCTGCCCTTCCTGACCACGCCGGGCGAACTCGTCACGGCCGTGCAGGCGGCGATCCGCGAAGAAACCGGCCTGGACACCGAGCTGTCGACCAGCGGTGGCACCAGCGACGCGCGCTTCATCGCCAAGATCTGCAAGCAAGTGGTCGAATGCGGCCCGGTGAACGCCAGCATCCACAAGATCGACGAGCACATCGACGTCGCCGAGATCGAGACGCTCAAGAACATCTACCTGCGCACGCTGCGCGGGCTCGACGCGGCGCTTGCGCAAGGCGCCCGATGAGCACCGTCATCGAACTCATCGAAGCCGGCGCGAAGCGGCTCGAAGACGCCGGCGTGGCCTTCGGCCACGGCACCGCCAACGCCTTCGACGAAGCCGCCTGGCTCGTGCTGTGGCGCCTGAAGCAGCCGCTGGACGACATCGACGCCGTGGCCGACACCCCCGTGTCGCCGGCCGACGCTGCCAAGGTGGCGGCCCTCATCGACGAGCGCATCGCCACGCGCAAGCCTGCGGCCTACCTAACCAAAGAAGCGTGGCTGCAGGGCGTGCCCTTCTACGTGGACGAGCGCGCCATCGTGCCGCGCAGCTTCATTGCCGAGCTCATCGCCGACGGCAGCATCGACTACTGGCTGGGCGAACACACGCAGCGCGTGCTCGACCTGTGCACCGGCAACGGCAGCCTCGCGGTGCTCGCGGCGCTCACCTACCCGGATGTGACGGTGGATGCGGCCGACCTGTCGGTGCAAGCCCTCGAAGTGGCCGCCATCAACGTCACGCGCCATGCGCTCGACGCCCGCGTCACGTTGATCGAATCGGACGGCCTGAAGAACGTGCCCGGCACGTACGACCTCGTGCTGTGCAACCCGCCCTACGTGAACAGCGCCAGCATGGCCGCGCTGCCCGCCGAATACCGCGCCGAGCCCGAACTGGCGCTGGCCGGCGGCACCGACGGCATGGATTTCGTGCGGCAGCTGTTCACCGACGCGCCCGCCCGCATGAGCGAGCAGGCCGTGCTGGTGCTGGAGATCGGCAACGAGCGCGACTACTTCGAGGCCGCGTTTCCGCAGCTCGAGGTGGTCTGGCTCGAAACCTCGGCCGGTGAAGACCAGGTGTTGCTGGTTACCCGGACGGCGCTGCTGGCCGGCGCCGGCGTGCGTTAGCGGCACCCGCCCAAGCCCCCTTCTTCGCCTTGCATGCAGCCTCGTGGCTGCGCCCCCTTTCATCGGGTGATGTCCGCCTTTGCCCCTTCGCGCCGGCTCGCTGAAGGTCGGACGGGATAATCCCCCCTACGGTTCCTATTTCATGATTACTCTCAAAAACGTCATTCTTCGCCGCAGCGCCAAGAAACTGCTCGACGGCGCCACCGTCAATCTCAACCCCGGCGAAAAGGTCGGCCTGGTGGGACGCAACGGCGCCGGCAAGTCGTCGCTGTTCGCGCTGTTCAACGGCACGCTGCACGAAGACGGCGGCGACTTCTACATTCCCAAGCAGTGGCGCATGGCCCAGGTCGCGCAGGACATGCCCGAGACCGAGGAGTCGGCCACCGACTTCGTGGTCGGCGGCGACACCCGCCTGACCGAGCTGCGCGCCACGCTGGCCGCCATCGAGGCCGCCTACGCCGAGAACCCCGACGACGCCGACATCGGCATGGAGCTGGCCCACGCCTACACCGACCTGGCCGATGCCGGCGAGCACGACGCCGTGCCGCGCGCGCAGGCGCTGGTGCTCGGGCTGGGCTTCAAGTCGCACGAGCTCGACGAGCCCGTCAACAGCTTCTCGGGCGGCTGGCGCATGCGCCTGCAGCTGGCGCGCGCGCTGATGTGCCCGAGCGACCTGCTGTTGCTCGACGAACCGACCAACCACCTGGACTTGGACGCGCTCGTCTGGCTCGAAGCCTGGCTGCAGAAGTACCCGGGCACCATGATCGTCATCAGCCACGACCGCGAGTTTCTCGACGCCGTGACCGACGTCACCCTGCACATCGCCAACGCCCAGCTCACGCGCT
>Ga0209051_1000609_pt1 | contig 41505 bp, 45 predicted proteins | sample AraplaCvi_mMS_r2_2_FD_184286 | JGI IMG/M metagenome (GOLD analysis project Ga0209051, IMG submission 184286) | Arabidopsis root microbial communities from North Carolina, USA - plate scrape MF_Cvi_mMS_r2 (SPAdes) (version 2) | ecosystem: Host-associated > Plants > Roots > Endosphere | place...
CGGCTGCGCGCCATTCGGCCACGTCGGTCTGCGACACGAAGGTGGTCTCGACGCCGAACTTGGCGAACTCCTTGCCGAACAGGTTCAGCGTGGAGCCGAACACCGAGCGCGAGCAGACCACGTGGTCGCCGGCCTTGAGCAGGCCCATGCACATCATGAGGATCGCGCCCATGCCGGTGGAGGCGCCGATCGCCGCTTCCGTACCTTCGAGCGCCGCGATACGCTGCTCGAAACTGGTCACGGTCGGATTCGAGGTGCGCGAGTAGGTGAAGCCCGGCTCTGTGCCAGCGAAACGGCGCATCGAGGTTTCGGCGTCGGGCTGCACGAAGCCGCTGGTCAGGAAAAGCGCGTCGGAATGCTCGCCGTACTGGCTCGGCGCGAGCCCGGTGCGCAGCGCGAGCGTCTCCGGATGCAACCCGGGCGGCAGTGTTCGTTCTTCGTCGGTCACTTCGTCTGCTCTCACTCGCTGTGGTTGGGAAGCGCCAGGCGCGAAGAATCCTCTTCGGTCTCTTCGACGCGCGGACGGTTGCCGTTCATGCGCGAGATGGCTTCGGTGTCGATGTCGCCGGTCACGTACACGCCGTCGAAGCAGGAGGCATCGAAGCCGTCGAGCTTGGGGTTGAGCGAGCCGATGGCACGCTTCATGGCGTCGACGTCCTGGTAGATCAGCGCGTCGCAGCCGATCAGTTCGCGGATCTGCTCGACCGTGCGGTCATGCGCCACCAGTTCGTCCTTGGTGGGCATGTCGATGCCGTAGACGTTGGGGTAGCGCACGGGCGGTGCGGCGCTGGCCAGGTAGACCTTGCGCGCACCGGCGTCGCGCGCCATCTGCACGATCTCGCGGCTGGTGGTGCCGCGCACGATGGAGTCGTCGACCAGCAGCACATTGCGGCCCTTGAACTCGCTGGCGATCACGTTGAGCTTCTGGCGCACCGACTTCTTGCGCACGCCCTGCCCCGGCATGATGAAGGTGCGGCCGACATAGCGGTTCTTCACGAAGCCTTCGCGGTACGGAATGCCCAGCAGGTGCGCGAGCTGCGTGGCGCTCGGGCGGCTCGATTCAGGGATGGGAATGATCACGTCGATCTGGTTCGGCGGCACGGTGGACACCACGCGCTTGGCCAGCGTTTCGCCCAGGTTGAGCCGCGCCTGGTACACCGAGATGCCGTCGAGCACCGAGTCGGGCCTTGCCAGGTAGACGAACTCGAAGATGCAGGGGTTGAGCGTGGGTGCCTCGGCGCACTGCATCGAATGCACGTTGCCCTGCAGGTCGATGAACACGGCTTCGCCCGGCGCGATGTTGCGCTCGAACACGTGGCCCGAACCCTCGAGCGCCACCGATTCGCTGGCCACCATCACGGTGCCGTCGGCACTGCGGCCCATGCAGAGCGGACGAATGCCGTACGGGTCGCGGAAGGCCAGCAGCCCGTGGCCGGCGATCAGCGAGACCACGGCATAGGAGCCGCGCAGGCGCTTGTGCATGTTCTTGACCGCGGCAAACACCTCGGCCGGATTCAGCGGCACGCCGCGCGACGCGCGCTCGAGCTCGTGCGCGAGCACGTTGAGCAGCACTTCCGAATCGCTCTCGGTGTTGGTGTGGCGGTGGTCGGTGGAGAACAGCTCCGAGCGCAACGCATGCGCGTTGGTCAGGTTGCCGTTGTGCACCAGCACGATGCCGAAGGGCGCGTTCACGTAGAAGGGCTGTGCCTCTTCCTCGCTGTAGGCGTTGCCCGCGGTCGGGTAGCGCACCTGGCCCAGGCCCACGCTGCCCGGCAGCGCGCGCATGTTGCGCGTGCGGAACACGTCGCGCACCATGCCCTTGGCCTTGTGCATGAAGAACTTGCGCTCCAGCAGGGTGACGATGCCGGCCGCATCCTGGCCGCGGTGCTGCAGCAGCAGCAAGGCGTCATAGAGCAGCTGATTGACGGGTGCGTTGCTGACAACGCCGACGATTCCACACATGAACGATTCCTCTCAGGGCAGGTAGCTTGCCAACTTTTCAGGCAGCGCGGGTTTCAGGCCCTGCAATGCCGCATCGAGAACATTGGCGCTGTGCGATTCGTGCCACCAGGCACTGTCGCTCAACGCCAGCAAATGAACAATGACCGCCAGCACGAGCAGGGCAACCACACCCCGCGCCGCTCCGAAGGCCCCACCCAATATCCGGTCCACCGGCCTGAGGCCGACAGCCGCAATCAGCTTGCGCGTCAGCGCCGCCACCAGGCCCACGCCAAATACCACGCCAACAAACACCAGCACAAAGGCCAGCGGATAGCGCCAGGTGGCCTGCGGGTCGCCGAAGGGCAGCCAGGCCGCCACATCCGACGCCAGCCACTGGGCGGCAATGAATGCAGCCACCCAGCCCGCCAGCGAAATCACCTCGAACACCAGGCCCCGCACCAGGCCGAACAGCATCGACACGAGAACGAGCGTGACAGCAATCCAGTCGAGCAGGGCCACGGCGGCGGGCGATGGCTACTACAACGTGAGGATCGCGGCCGACAAAGACAAGCCCTTGACCTTCTCGGCGGCCTTGTCCGCCTCGGCACGCGAGCCGAACGGGCCGACACGCACACGCGTGCGCTCGCCATCGGCCGTCTTGGCCACGTGCACATAGGTCTTGAGACCGGCCTTCTCGAGTTTCTGCCGCACTTCGCGGGCCTTGTCGGCATCGGCAAAGGCTCCGACCTGCACCACGAAGCGGCCGCCGTCTTCGGACGCGGCGGGCTTGGTGCTGGTGTTGGACGGCTTGCCTTCGAGCAGGGCGCGCGCGCGGTTGCCGTCGTCGGCCGAGGCCGGCTTGGGGGCTGCGGGCTTGGGTTCGGGCTTGGGTTCGGGTTTGGCTTCCGGCTTGGGCTTCGGCTCGGGTTTGGGTTCCGGCTTCGGCTCGGGTTTTGGCTCGGGTTTTGGCTCGGGCTTGCGCTCCGGCTTGGCTTCGGCCGCGGGCCGCGTCTCGGCCGCAGGCGTGCTGGCCGCCGGCTTGCCGGAGTCGGTGATTTCGGTGCCGTCGGCACGCTCGGTGATCATGCCGCCGCTCCCGGACGGTGCCGTGGCCACGCGGGTGCCGGGGTCGGCCGCGCCGGTCGCCGGTGCGGCGGGCGCAGGCGTGGCGGGCACCGGCAATGGCTTGACCTTGTTGCGATCGGGAATCTCGATCGGAATGTCGACCGCAATGGGGCGCGGCTGGGTGTCGAACAACAGCGGAAATCCGATCACGCCAAGCAGCACCAGGACCGCCGCGCCCACCAGCCGGTGGCGCGCACGGCGACGCATGGTTTCGACACTTTCCGCGGGGACGGCGGCCGGTGCGCTGCGTCCTTCGTTGCCTTGCGGGCCGCGCGTGCGGAACTTGAAAAACGCCATGAAGTTCGATCCCTGAAGGAGTGCAGCGAGGTGTGTGCCAGATGGTGCGGACGGGCCGGCGATCAGCCGCCGGGCAGCAGGTGTTTGGCTTGCAGCCGCGGAGTGCCATGCTCCAGCACGCCACCCACGGTGAAGAACGATCCGAAGACCACGATTCTATCAGCGGGGTCCGCGTGCTCGATGGCTGCGCGCAGCGCTTCCATCGGGCTCGCATGCACGCTGCCGGAGACGTCGGTGCGCGTGTTTTGCGCCTGCCAGCTCGCGAGCAGATCGCCGGCCTTGGCGGCGCGCTGGGTCGGCAGGTCGGTGAAGTACCAGCGGTCGATCATCGGGCCGATGCGCGCGAGGATCGGGGCCAGGTCCTTGTCGGCCATGACGCCGAACACGCCGTGCGTGGTGGGATAGAAACCCATCGCGTCGAGGTTCTCGGCCAGCGCCGCGACCGCATGGGCGTTGTGCGCCACGTCGAGCACCAGCGTGGGCTCGCCCGGCACGATCTGGAAGCGGCCGGGCAGCTCGACCATCGCGAGCCCCGTGCGCACCGCCTGCGCGGTGATCGGCAGCCGGGGCCGCAGCGCCTCGAGCGCCGCGAGCACGCCCGCGGCATTGAGCAGCTGGTTGGCGCCGCGCAGCGCCGGATAGGCCAGCCCGCTGTAGCGCCGGCCGCGGCCCGACCAGCCCCACTGCTGCTTGTCGCCCGACAGATTGAAATCGTGCCCGAAGCGCCAGAGGTCGGCGCCGATGGCCGCCGCATGGTCGACCACGCTTTGCGGCGGCATCGGGTCGCTCACGATGGCGGGCTTGCCCGGGCGCATGATGCCGGCCTTCTCGAAGCCGATGCTTTCGCGGTCGGGGCCGAGATAGTCCATGTGGTCGAGGTCGATGCTGGTGATGACCGCGCAGTCGGTGTCGATGATGTTGACCGCATCGAGCCGGCCGCCGAGCCCGACCTCGAGAATGGCCACGTCGGGCTTCTCTTCGATCATGCAGCGCAGGATGCCCAGGGTGGTGAACTCGAAGTACGTCAGGGGCATGTCGCCCCGGGCCACTTCCACCGCCTCGAAGCTTGCTATCAGTTTGGAAGCATCGACCGCCTCGCCCGCCAGCCGCAGCCGCTCCTCGAAGCGCACCAGGTGCGGCGACGTGAAAACCGCCGTGCGATAGCCGGCATGCGTGAGGATCGATTCGAGCATGGCGCAGGTCGAACCCTTGCCGTTGGTGCCGGCCACGGTGATCACCGGGCAGTCGAAGCGCAGGCCCATGCGGGCCGCCATCTCCTTGGCGCGGTCGAGGCCGAGCTCGATGTTCTTCGGATGGAGTTGCTCGGCGCGCGCGAGCCAGTCGTTAAGGGTTTCCATGGAGCCCGGCATTGTCGCCGACCCGGAAAGCGCCCGGCGCCCCACGTTTTATCGGCATCATTGGCATCCATGACAACCCTCTACGGCATTCCGAATTGAAAGTGGCTGCGGTGTTCCCGCATGTTCCCGCGTTTCCGTGAAGTGGCGATTTCCGAGGGAAGCAGGCCTCCAATTAGGCCCAACGACTTCTCTCTGATTCCCGGCTGTTCCCGCGAGGTTCTAGCTGGATTCCTAGCCATGACCACATTCGCGTTCACCAAATCAAAAATCCTCAGCGCCGGTCCCGGCGAGCACACGGACTCCGAGCGGTCCTACCTTCGCCTGTATGTCACCGACAAGGGCAAGCGCACCCTCGGCGTTTACAAATGGAGCCCAGAGCTTCAACGACCCACCCGCATTTCACTGGGCGAGTACATGGGGGAAGAGGCGTCAGTACTCCGGGACCGGGCGCTCGACGCCTTTCGGGCTCACGAGGCGAAGGCCAAAGGCCGCAAGGCCGGCTTACCGGACCCGGAAAAACCGCTCACCCTGCGCGAGTACCTGACGGCGTACACGACTGCGCTCAAAGCCGATCCGACGACTGGGGACCCCCGGTGGGCCGAAAAGATTTTCAATCGCTTCTACAAAGACTGGCTGGACAAGCCCTTGGCGTCCATCACACAGGCCATGTTGGACGATCGCCACACACGGACAGTGGTCGCGAACGGGCCAGCGTCGGCGAGCAGGGCTGCAAAAGCGTTCAAGGCCGTTTTTTCCTATGCGAGGAAGAAGCGCGGCTATCAGGGCCGGGACATTACCCTCGGCCTCAAGATTCAGGAGTCTCCGCAGCGCACCCGAATACTGGACAGCGACGAACGCGCCCGCGTCATTGCCGCCCTTGACGACCCGACCCTCTTTCCCTACGTGAAGCCATTCATTCGGCTACTCATGTTGACCGGGGTCCGCTGGGGCAACCTCGCGTCAGCCCGCTGGGAAGACATGAACCTCGACACAGGCGAGTGGCTCATTCCCTGGCAGAAGAGCAAAAACCGGGAAGAAATCCGCGTGCGTTTGCGGCCCGATGCCGTCCAGGTGCTCAAAGAGTGGCGCAGCTACCAAGAACTGGACGATACCGAAGGTGGATGGGTCTTTCCCTCCCCCAAAAACTCCAGCAGCGGTCATATCGAGGAGCCCTCATTCGCATGGAACCGCGTGCAGGAACTTGCCGGACTGAAGAAGCACGCAACCCTGCACGACCTACGGCGCACGTTCGGCTCCACGCTGTTACAGGCGGACGTACCGATGGCCGTGGTGCGGGATGCGCTCGGGCACAAGTCCATCGCCGTCACAGAGAAACATTACGCGTTCTTGAACAAAAGAGCCATCGACTCGCACATCGACCGTGTCAGCCTCTAGCAGCCAATGCAGTTAGCGTGTGCGGTCTATCCCTTACATGGCGTAGTTTGCTTGAATCGGGAGCGATCTACGCCCGCCAATCGGTTGGCAAGAAAAGTCTTCGCCATGTATTGGCACATTAATTCGGTCTTCGCATTGAGAGTGAACGATGATCCATCCCATTCGTCAAGAAACGCACTCCGAAACGGGACTTCATTGGCCCCGTCGACGTTGGTGCACACCACCGTCGCTTCGCCACTTGAATATTCTTTTGTTGCGCGCACTCGCTCGACGAAGCCGCGGCACCTTTCCGGCGACTCAGCCGTGATCTGCATAAGCAACCGCCCGCTGGCCGATTCCACCACACGCATGATTGATCCATTGCCGACGGGCTGCGTCGGAGCAACCGTACATCCCGCAACGGCAAGGCTCATCAATACAGCAAGAACTCTCATCGCCCCTCCTATCCGATATCAGAAAGGGAAATACTATCGCGCGCTCAACCTTCAGAGCTAGCGCCCCCACTTCGCCCCCAGCACCTTCACCGGCAGATTCTTCAAATCAATCTCCCCCCGCAGGTACTTGACCTTGACCTGCAGCGCCACGTCCGGGTCAAGCCCCACGTACAGAAGATGGTGGATGAACGTGGGGCTCACGACATAGGCCAGGTCATCGTCGGCGAGCCCTTGCGCCACGATGGCGAGCATCAGTTCCTGGCATGCCTCGATGGGCGTGTACGGCAGGCCGGGGCGCAGCGGCGGGAGGTCTGGACCGACCGACCCCTTGTCTAAGGTCGCCTTCGGTAGATCGAGCCCCGTAAACGCGCCGACCGGGCCGGACGGTACCCGAGTACCCTCCCCGCCCGCCGTCGCTGCCAGCGCCGATCTGTCAGCTTGCACGGGGCATTGATCGGGGGGCGCTACGGGCGGAACTCCCGGGCTACCGTCCGAAAGCGCCTCTACATTTGTGCAGAACGGCGTTGAATCCACCATTCGCCCCTTAGTGCTTGGTGGCTCCAGCGCTCTCTTCACGAATACGCTGCGCCTCCGCAACGATGGCGAGGTACACCTGATCCTGGTCGATGCCCGCCGCCGACGCGGGGTGGATCGTGACCAGATCGCCGATGTCGATGCCGACCGAGAGCATGTACTCCAGCATCTGAAGCAGCGCCCACGTGACGGCTGTGTCGAACCGCCCGAACCGCCCTCGCATGCTGGCGACCATTTGATTGCCCTGTGCGTCCACGGACCGCACGCTCATCGAGTACGCGTCGGGGCCGACCTCCGGATGATCGAACAGATGGCCGATGTAGACGTGGTCCTCGATGGCGAGGGTGCCGAGATACGCGACGTGCCGGGAAGGATTAGAAGCCACGGGGTTCCTTGTCTCGTTGAGCGAGGCGCGCCACCAGTTCTGCGGCGATAGCGGAGGTGTCCGATTTGTCCGCCGAAGCGAGCGTGGCGGATGGAGCGCCGGTTTGCCCCATGATGGTGACGGGAGGGTTGGGACGAACTGTCGAACGCCGTGCCTCTATGAGGCGTCTGGCTTCGTCGGCCATCCATCGTTCGCGTTGCCGCAACTGCTCGGGGGTCAACTTGTAGTGCGGTTGTCCTGAGAACGGTATCGCGCTTGGGTTCACGAAGCTCATTGCGCCTCCTGAGTCGAGGGGTTCTGGGTCGCCATGGCTCGGGCCACCTGCGGCACCAGTTCCTTCAACCGGTCGCCCACGGCGGGAATCTGAGCCGCAAGATGTTCGAGCGCCGTTCGTTGGCCTGCGGGCGGCAGCGAGGCGATATGGCTGATGACTTTGTCTGGCACGACACCCCGGAGCCCATTCACCAAGAACGACATGCCGGGGCCCGAGTAGAGCGCCGCAGCGAGCGTTGCCCCGGCCGCAGGACCGCCCAGCGATACCCCTCCCGCCGCAGCCGCGCCCAGCAAGGCTCGACCTGCCGTGCCGCTGTCGGGCACAGTATTCGGCAGCACGCTCTGACCGGCACGATTGAGAGCGCCGGGCGTTTGGTTGTATTGGCTGCTGGCCCGGTTGAGCTGACGGGGCGTGAACTGACCGGTAACGCTCTTGTCGGCCGCGCTGACGACAGGCAGCAGGTTGCGATAAGCGCTGCGGGCCGCGCCGAGCACTTTGACTGCCTCCGGCGTCACGCCCTCGACCGTGTCCCGCAACGACGCCTGAAGCTGGTATAGAGCCTCGCCCAGCGAATGATCGGCCGGGTTCATCGAGGCGCTGTTCTTCCTTGCGAGAAAGCCAATCTCGGAATCGATGCCCTTCGCCACGTCGCCGCTGATCGGGCCGCCGCGCTGCGCCGCTTCGCTGATCGCAGGCATGATCTTCTGGGCGGCGTACCTCATGATCGCGCCCTTCTGCTCGTCCGTGATGAGTGGGATTTTGTCGATGGACACGAGGGCACTCGAAAGCGCCGTTTTCACCTTATTCGGCTGAATGAAGGTCTGCGGGAGCACGCGGTCATATGCGTCCGAAACGACCCGGCTCGCCTGCTCGACCGCCTCCGCGCCGGAACCCTTGACGGTGACGCCGAGCGGCTTGAGCGCGGCATTGATTTCTGCGTTGCCGTACTCGCCGATAGAGCGCCCCCGGGCGTACTTGATGACGCTGCCCACAAGTGGAATCGACGTGGCGCTGTCCTCGATGCCGCGAATGGCACTGCCGATGGGGCCATCCCCGAACAGTTGCCCCGGCGTCGGCCGCACGCCAGCGTCGATCAGCGCTTGGGCCTCTTTGGAAACGAACGGCCGGGCCAAGCCCCCGAGCGTGCGCGTGAGCACTCTGCCGCCAGCGGCCCCGGCCCCGCCAAGCAATGCCGCCGAGCCTCGCTCGTCAGGTTCAGCAGTTCCAGCGGCATAGCCTGCGTTAGCAAGGATGTCGGCGGTCGCGGGAGCCATGCGACCGAGAGTCTTGGCGAGTACCTTGCCGCCGAGGGAGGCCGCGCGACCAATCGGAATGGCAGTGGCGGCGACTTCGCCCGTGATTTCCCCTGCCTTGCCCGCAGTGCCCAGCGCCTCTTTGTTGGCCTCGTAAGTAGCGAGGTCGGCTTTGCGAGCCCTGCCGTTATCACCGGTCTGGCTCATCGTGAGGGCATCAATCGGGGAGCCGGGCGGGAAAATCTTGTCCCGCAGCCGCGCCGCCGAGCCACCAACGCCGGTCATGAACCGCTCGGTGGCTGACATCCCCTCGGCCGGGTTGGATGCGGACTCCTTCGGCGGGAACTGCTTGCGAAGCACCGCGGTGATCGCACCATCATCCATGTCATCCGGGAACGAGCCGGTGGACCCGTCCGGGAGCGCGATGAGCTTCGCCATGCCCTACTCCAGCCGGCCAGTGTTGGGGTTGTAGACGCGAACCTTGGGAACCGGCGCGGACTGCTGGTCGGCTGCGGCCCTGATCGCGTCACGGATCGACGGTCCAGCAGGCGGCGGCGCGGGTGCCGGGCCGTTCGCGGTGCGATTCATGATCCGACGCACCTGCTTGAGCGCAGCAAGGCGCGTCTCGGTAGGCAACTCCTTGTTCGCGAGGTCGCCACCTTGCTTCTTGAGAAACGCCAAGTCCGCGTCCGACACTTGGCCAGCCATGCGGGGAATGTTCGCCACGATCCCGTTCGCCACGGTTTCCAGAGCGGCGGCGGCCTTCGCCCCGTCCGTCGAAATGCCCGCAGCACCGGCGATGGCGTCACGAAGCGCTCCGCCCTTGGACCCCGTGGCCGTTTTCAGCAACGTCTCGGCCTCGTTCAGGTCTTCGAGCGCCTTGGCAGCGTTGCTCTTGTTCTCTCCCTGCTTCGTGCGGTCCGCGGTGAGTGATGCCGTCTCCCGACCGATGGCGCCGAGCGGGAATTGCTCCCCCGTCAGCTTGTTCACGCGCACGGCGTTGCCTTGGGCATCTTGAACAATCTGGTAGTTGCTGGCCTTGTCACCGCCTCCCCCGCCATTGGCCCGCACAGCCGCGGCAAGCGTGCGCCGAAGGTCGTTGGAGTCGCCTGCGAGGTCACGCCGCAATTGCTCATTGGTGGCATCACGCTCGCGCTTGTATTCCAGGTCTTCCTGCTGCCTACGCCGAGCCTCGGCAATGGTTTCGGCACGGGCCTCCTTGCGATCGGTGCGAACTGCGACCCGCTCCGGCTCATTGACAAGCTGATCTTTTTGATAGTCCACCATCAGCGAGCGCAACGCGGGAATTTGAGCGCCCTGCTGAGCCCATGCGAGCTTGGTCGGCTGCGAGGCGTCGTCAGGCGGCTTCATCGCCATGTGCCGAGCGACGGCCTGCATCTCATACTTGTCATACCCGGTCTGGTCGGCGTCCAAGCCCTTCTTCTCCAACGCTTGGGTGAGTTGCTCGACCAGTGGGGTCAGCATCTGGGCTTTGGTCGGCGGCACGTAGTAGCCCGAGACCATTTGCCCCTGCGGTGCGGCTTTCTCCCGGGCGGCCTTGATCCGCTCCTTGAGGTCGGCTTCGCGGTCGCGCAGGCGATGCTGCTGCAGGATGAGAGAGGCATTGCCAAAGCTGGCGGGCAGTTGGTCAACGTCGCCGTAGTAGTCCATTGAAGACATGGTGTGCTCCTGTTACTCGTTGCCCTGCGTACCCACGACATTCACCGCCGCCTCGATGTGATCGCGCAACGTCTCCGGGGGCAGCGGGCGATCCGCGTCCGTACCCATTCGTTGCTGGAGCGCATCGGTCAATTGCTCGTCCTCCAGCCGCTGGTTGGCCTCACGGAGATAGGCCATAACCTCAGGATTGGCGGCGCGGTCGGGGCGGTGCGTATCCCGGGGAGCGAATGGCATCGCTAGGCCAGCGGCCCACGCCGGGTTCGCCTTGTGGTCTTCATCGGTCATCGATGAGTTATTGATCGCGTCAGGCCGGGCACGCTCTCCGTTCTCGGCGCGGCGGAACTGCTGAAAGTCCCGAACGAAGTGCTTGTATGCCTCTGGGTTCGATTCACGCAGCAATTTGAGATGCGTGAGGATGCCGGGCCGCGATAGCACCGCCATCTCATCGTCGGCCAGGTAGTTCGGGTGGATGTTTGGAGGCATTTCAACTCCTGTGGGTTGCGGGTTTCCACGGCCGTGGACCCGTGTGGGAAATGGATGCACCGGGCGAATACATCGGGGTGCGTTGCTCTTGCTTGCGGAACCGCGACTCAGCGGCACGCGCGGCCTCAGCGACTCCGAAATACTCGGCTAGCAGCGGGGGCAGCCCGATCAACCCAGACTCCGGGCTGTCCTTCACGTACGGGCGCAATTCCTCGTCGGGGGTGAGAGGCAAGTGCTCTGGGTGGTACGGCGAGAACACCGGCATCGGCGTCGGCGTGCGCTGGGGGCTCTTTGGCGCAGCCGCCTGCGCGAGAGCGGCTTCAACCGTGGTGAACGCGGCATTCAGATACGCGTCGGGCTTCAGGCGCGGGAAGTGGGCCTTGCGCAGATGGGGATAGAGCCGATCCATGGCGGCCGGATCAGCCTTGAACGCTTCGAGCAGCGCACGCTCGGCTTCAGCGGCGTGGTGCTCATAAATTTGCAGCGATTCGCGCAAACGATCTTCCCGAACGAGCCGCTCCCTGCCAGTATCGGGGTGCGTCCCGTTACTTTCGGTATCAGCGGCTGACGAGGAATTCCGATTCATTTCGCAATTGATTTGAGAGTATCTAATTCTCGCCGAATTACGGAAATCGGTAAATTAAAACCTATATCTGAGGGAATTAGGATTTACCCCTAATTGAGGATGCATGGAACCCAAAAACACAATTAATCTCAGCGAACTCAAGCTGGAATCGTTTTTAACCAGAAATCGCATATCCAACGACGACTGGAACAAAGCAAACATCCCCTTCGACAATCTGCTTGCGATCGGCATTGATCACAACGAACAGGCAGATCAACTGGATGGGACGGGCGCTCTATTTGCAAAAATAATCCAGAAGTTCGAGGGCGTTCACTCTGTGCGCTGGAGGATTAAAAATTCAGAACACCTAATGGAAAAGATCGTCCGCAAGCGCATCAAAGGTGAAGAGAAGTATGCCGATATTAGTGCGGCCAACTACTACACAAAAGTCACCGACTTAATTGGGATACGTGCGCTCCACTTATTCAAAGAAGATTGCTTCATCATCGATGCCCCGATGAGGAAAACATGGCAACTGGAAGAAGAGCCAATCGCCTACCTTCGTGACGGCGACCAAAGCCCGATCACTGATCGTCTTAAGGAGTGCAAGTTTGAAATCAAGACGCACCCTGCGGGCTATCGTTCGATCCACTACGTTTTCTCTAGTCAGCCGGTGGGGCGAAAGGTCATCACTGAGGTGCAAGTACGTACCATATTCGAGGAGGGTTGGAGCGAGATCGATCACAACGTACGCTACCCGAACTTCTCAGACAATCAACAGGTTGCGTTCTTTCTAGCAATCTTTAATCGGATGGCTGGGAGCGCAGACGAAATGGGCGCTTTTGTTCGAGGGTTGATACAGACCCTAGAAACCAACGACAAGGAACTGATGGCTGCAGCAGATGAGAAAAGCAAAATCCTTGAGGAAATGAACAAAGCACTTCAAGATTTGGACGGATTAAAGGAACAAGACCAAAAATCTCAGTCACTTATTTCTGAATTGCGCTCAAAAGTCAAACAACTTAGCCAATCAGAGACTTCGACTTCGCAGAAATCGGACTATGACAAAATTTTTCAGGCTTTTAAAAATGAGCTATCTATCGGCGACGCGCTAGCAAAAATTGGAACCCTCGGCACGTCAGAACTTAGAGCCGCAAAAAATTTAGGTTTAGGAGATGAACTTCAGAAATCCTTGGAATCGGCGAGTGTGCTTTTGCGAAACGCCCCAAAGAAAAAACCGTAATTCCCCTCACAGGGTGAACGCACATTTTTGACGACCGGCCTGCATGCACCTTCCACTGCCAGCTTGCGAAGACCCCTGACCGTTGATCTGTGCACCGAACACTGTGTACTCGACAGAGGGGCTCAACACAGTACAGCCACCCACCCGGCCCCGCCGCTTCATGGGTATGGCTGTGAAGGCTTGGTCAGCCCACCCCCATGGCGAGCCTGCCGCATGTCGCGCATGGTCGTGCTGGGTCATGGATCAGAGGCAGCAAGATTTAGCCTTCGGGCCCACCTAGCCGCCAGCCGCAGAAGGCCCCGGCGCACACGTTCTTCCCCTTCGGAACGCCGTCATCATTGCACCGCAATGACTTAGCTCTGCGTGGCTAGGCGATGGACTAGACCCGAGCCGCTCGACTCGAAAATCGGCCCGTAAACGCGCTATCGCCCGATTCGATACCCGAGTACCTATTCGCCGGAAAAGCCGCTTCTGCCAGCCTCTGGCAAGGCCGGATCGTCATGAGCGGTTTCGACGCTCGGGGCGGTTTTCGGGGTCGCGTCGGTAACGGCCGCTAAGCCCGTCTCGATGAGCTTCACGGCATCTGCGCCGAGCCGGTACGCGTGACGCTGCGCACTGAGCCACGGCATTTCATCGAGTCGGATATTGACCGTTGGTGACGCTGTCTCAGGCACTACCGCCTTGGCCAGAATCTTGTCGAGCAACTCAGGATTGCGCTTGAGATAGGCCGCGCCGCCCAACTCGATATACGCCTGCCGTGCGTCGTGGCGCAGCAGGTCGCGCAGCGCGAGCGGAGGCGCATCGGCGTCGATGGGTGCGGCAGGGACAGGCTCCGGCTCTGGAACAGGCCGAAGGGAGCCAATGTCATCAACTCCGCAAAGGCCCGCTCGGAAATCTTCAAGCGTCCATTTCATAGGTTCTCCTGTTTTCTTGGGGGTCCACCCCCTCCGGGGGCTGAAAAGGGCTGAAAAGGGTCGCGCAGGGTCGCGCAGGGTCGCCGTTCTCTTCTTGTTAATTCTTAGGAAAAGGGAGGATTTATTTTCTAGAGAAAGTCCCGAAAACGCGCCCCTACGCGACCCTCGCGACCCTGCATACGTCTTCGCGCCGAGACGTTTAGTACTTGCCATTGCTCGCCTTCCGAATGCCCTTGAGGACGCGCACCCCATTGCTTTTTCCCGGGGCCACCTGATGCTTGGAATACTCAGCAAGCCGACCCGAGAACACATCGCTCTTTTCCGGTTTGCCGCCCTCCAGTGCCACCCATCGCGCGTAGCTGCCATACACCTCGCCCGATTTTTCCCGCCCCTCCGGGTCGAACACATAGCCCTCGTCGTCCATCCAGCGGCCCAGCTTGTTCTGCGACTCTTTGTAGCTGCGAACGCCATCCGCTAGGTCTTGGGGAACGGGACCTAGCCCATGCCGCCCCCATTCAACGCCGCCTTGAACCAGCCACCAGAGCATCCAACGCAACGCGTCCGGATCGTTCTTGGCTTCGTCTCGAAACCACAGATCGCCTAGCGGCAGGTTCGCTTCGTCGGGCTCGTAGGTCAGCCGAGCCGGGCGCTTCCACCGCACGTGAAATTTGAAGGGCGCCATTCGATCCCAGAGCGCAGTGTCTCCCTCCGCAATCTGTGGCAGCGGGTTCGTCAGGAGAATCGGAGTGAACGTCACGACATGCTCGCCACCGCTTCGGTACATCTCGCGCACATTCAGCCGGTCGCCGCCCGTGACCTGCTTCACCAATTGCTCGTTCAGATAGTTGGTGTCCTTCGACTCCGCCATAAATACGATGCGCCGGCCAATCGCCATGGAGAGGAAAGGCGTCGCTGCTTCGGGGTCGCGCCCCTTGACGCTAGCCATGATCGCGCCCGATGGGATCGTCTTCGCGTACTCGCCCAATGTCGCTTCGATCACCCCGTAGAGCACGCTCTTGCCGTTCGATCCGCCACCGTGCCATATCTCCAACGCATCGAGGGCGTTGCGGCCGCGCAGCGATGCGCCGAGTCGACGTTGCAACCACCGCAAGCGGGCCGGGTCGGGCTGGCCGTGGTCGAGGCCGGTGATCTCGCTCAAGAATTTCTTGATGCGATCCACGCTCGGACCCGTGGGCTCTGTTTCCATGTACGCGGGCACGCAGCGCTTTAGGATTCGGTCCTCCTGCACTTCCTCGCGCAGCACACCTGTGCGGAGGTCCACAACGCCGTTCGCCACCGCCAGCACGTCCGGATCGGCGTCAAAATCTTCCAGACTTGCGCGGAAGTCCATCCGGGACTGAATGTCCTTCAAGATCGAAGTGCGGCCCGGGACACTGGAGCAAGGTCCTGTTGCCCACTTCCGGGTGTCATTTGCCGTGGTCAGCAGCTTCTTGCGTCGGTCTTTGTGCGCCTCGTCCTCGGGCATCTCGAATGCAATACGCGACAACCGCTCTGCCCGTTTGTGATAGTGGCGCGCGACCGCGTTGGTCATTTCCAGCGGAAGCTCGCCCATGTCAACCCAACGCCCCCCGACCCAGAAGACCCATTTCTTGGCATCCACGAGGTAGCGCATGTTGTTCGCGCCGATGAGCCGGATGAACTGCGTGGCGTTGCCTCGGTCGGAAAAGTCAACGTGGGACTTGTTGAAACGCTCGGCCGACCCCAGCGCCCATTTTTTCGCCGCTTCCAGTTCCTGCACCGGCACCTCGGGAAGCGCCAGCAACGCCGCACGCACTTCTTCTTGAGACGGCCATTTCGCGCGATCCTTGCCGTAGGTGTTGACGAACCAATCGTCGTAGCCCTGCCGGTCGCCGCTGGCGTCCTTGCCGAGGTCGGGGAACACTGCCTTCACGCCGAGCGCATCCAACTCCATTGCGTAGGTCGCAAGCGCTGTCGCAACGTTTTCGTTGTCGGCCCAATCGCCGTCGAACAGTGCGATGTGGAGTTTCCCCGCAGACAGGCCGTCGAGCAATTCGTTCTTGATCTGCTTCGCCTCGCCTCCATCCGTGGATTCGCCCCAGCCCCAGCAATGGTCGAGGACAGCCACGGGAATGCCCGTGGTGATGGAGAACAGGACACTCTTTTTTAGCCCCTCCACGACTGCGTTCCTATGCTCGCGCGCAAAAGCAGTTTCTGCACGAGTGCGAACGTCACCGCCCAGAACCACGGTCGGGGGGGTGACGCCCTTCGGCCCAACATACTTGTTCTCGTCGCGGTCTATGCGGTCCTTGTAGTAGTCGGCGGTGTAGTGGAGTCGATATCTGGCGTGCCCGTCATCTGTCGGCAATAGCGGCTTTGGACGGATTGGGAAATCGTCCGGTACAAGACCTGAGCGCATCAGATCTTGCAGCATGTACTCGTCGGATGCATCCGCCCCCTTCAGCACGGCGCTCACGGTGCACCTCCATTCCGGCCCACACGCTGCCCCGGCGCGCGGCGCACTGGCGGCTTCTTCGGCTGATATCTGGGCCCGTAGGTCAGCATGCCCAGCCCGGGGGCGGCGTCTCGATCCGCCGCAGGCGGTTTGGCCAGAGCGCGCTTGAGGATCGGCTCAGTCACGTCAGCCTCCTGCTCTGCTCGTTGAGGTAGACCGCACGTTCGTACGCATCAGCGGGCGGGCGTTCGAACTTCGGCTGCGGCGGCTCGATCAGCGGGTTGGGTAGGTAGCGCCGCATGACGTGGCGGTACTCCTTGCGGAACGACTTGATCCGGCTGCGCGGCCAGCGTTCGTACTGGTCTTGATGGCTTAGGTGCTGTTGCCGCTTGAGTTGTTCGAGGTGGCGCGGCTGGACGCGGAGGTCGCAGAGAAGCGTCACCAGCGACCGCCCGTCATAGAAGCGGAAGTTAGGAGGTAGCTTCATGTGCTCCCCTTACATGCGCCCCAAGCGCCGCTGCGTCTCTTCTTGCTCTTTGCGCAGGGCCTCATCACGAGCCGCGAATTCGTCCTGCATCTTCTTCAGGGCAGCGTCGGCCTCCTGCTGCTTTTTGTACCTTTTCTGACCTTCTTCCAACTTCTGCAGAACCCGCTGCTCCTGCTCAAGCTTCCTAGCTGCGGCGCGAAGCGGTGCTTCGTCGCGCCATTCTTGAAGACGCTTAAGCCAGTCGTTCGCCTCGAACTCGTTGTAAAGGTGCGCTCCACCGATGCGATATGACGGCTCGATCCTGGGCGCATCGACTTGACTCAAAATCACTCGCAAATGACCGGTGGTGGTTCCCACGCGGGCGGCTAAATGGGCGAAAGTGACGAAGCCGGGCAAAGGCGAGTCAGGGTCAGCCCTTGGGACGTTGTCCGGGATTTTCGGCAACTGCGATGCATTGGCCATTTGTAAATCTCCATGCGGCAGCACAACCGGGTAGGTTGAAGCTGCGAAATGTTGAGGGGGAGTCCCGGTGGCCGCCACAGGCGCGGTCCGGGACGAAGGCTGTTAATCCGCGAGGACTAATACCTTTAGATCGTAGAGGCTCGCCCGAGGAAAGTCGCGCGCTATCCTCGGGTGCGGCCGTCTTTCTTTAGCTGGGCGCCAGACCTACGCCGGACGAATACAGGCTAGAACTTCTTCCAGCTTGTAAACGACTCTTCTGCCAATCTTGTAGCGAGGCGGCGCCCAACTCGCCCCACGACTGTGCGAGTTGTAGAGGGTCTTAGGTGCAATGTTGAGCAGGCTCGCTGCCGTCTTAGTCGGGATGTATTTTTGAGTAGGGAGCAACACGATTTGGCGTTTCTTGAGGCCCGCCATCGGCCACAGCGACGTAGATGAGTCGCATACATCCCAAGATTTATGGATGACCTTCGGGGAACCCATCAAGTCCAGCGCGCTTACGGCTATGGCATCCGATGAGCTGCTGGCACGGCGAATATAGCCGTGAGAAAAGGAGGCAATCAAGGGCCTTAAAGTCGCCAGAGCCGGCATACGTAACAAAATGCTGAGCGGGGTCCGACGCGTTACACGCCATTCACACCTAATAGCGTCTGTGAATCGCTTCCCCACAGCCGATTGTCAACATCAGAATAGGCTGTTCCGATCAACTTCTGAAGGAACAGACATGACCAGCTTCAACCTGACCATCGGCCTCAACGAGCCAACGAGACTGGCGAATGTGGAGGCCACCAAGTACACCACCGCCCCACGCGCCAACCATTTCGATGCCGAAGTGAACGGCATGCCGCGCGAAGCATGGACGACCTCGGGCCGGGGTAGTCACTACGTGTATTTCATGAGCGGGGCTGATCTGTACTACGTGAAGCTGGGCGGCGAGGGAGAACTGCTGGCGGCACGTCAGAAGCTCGTCGTCACCACTGACGAGTGGGAAGAATCGCAGCCCAAGAATGTCATTCGTGCAGCACACAAGGCGCGTAGAGTCAAAAAGGACCGCACGGCGACGGCCTAGTACGATTCCTAGCTGCGCAACCAATCCGACACCTGTTTTCCCTCGTAATGATCGCCCTCTACGGAATTCCGAATTGCGACACCGTCAAGCGCGCCCGCGCCTGGCTCGACGACCACGGCGTCGCCTACACCTTCCATGATTTCAAGAAACAGGGCGTGCCCGAGGCCGAGCTCGACCAGTGGCTCAGGAAGCCCGGCTGGGAGGCGCTGGTGAACCGCCGCGGCACCACCTGGCGCCAGCTCGACGAAGCCACCCGCAACGCGGTGGTCGACGCCGCTTCGGCGCGGGCCGTGCTGCTGGCCAACCCCAGCCTGATCAAGCGGCCGGTGGTCAACTGGGGGCCGAAAACCGGCGTTACGGCAGGGTTCGATGCCGAAACCTGGGCCACCGTGAACGCCGTGTAAACGCCGGAACCCCGCCTCGCCGGCCGGCCTCCAACCCCGATCTGCAGGAGAGCACACCATGAACAAGCACGTTTTTCGCACCCTCGCGGGTCTTTCCGTGGCCGGCCTGCTGGCAACGGGCGCCGGTGTCGCGCAGGCCCAGCAGGTGGTCCAGGCCCGGGTGATTTCCGCGACCCCGGTCCGCGAAACGACCGGCAGCGACGTCAGCTACAACGTCACCTACGAATACAACGGCCGCCAGTACACCAACCGCACCAACAGCCGGCCGGGCGCGACCATCCCGGTCGAGGTCAGCGCCTATGGCGTGACGACCTCGCCGGTCGCGCCGCAGCCGCAGTTGCAGCCCTACCCGGTCGAGGCCTACAACGGCGGCCCGCAGCAGTACCAGCAGCAGCCGCAATACGCGCAACCAGGCGGCTCGGCCTGGGACAACGTCGTGCCCGAACCTGGCGTCGTGGTCTCCAATGCACCGGCGCCGGTCTATGTACAGCCGGCCCCGGTCTACGCGCCGCCGGTCTACGTGCAGCCTGCCTACACCTATCCCTATGCCTATCCCTACGCATACCCGCCGGTCGGCATTTCGCTGAATCTCGGCTACTCGCGGGGCTGGGGCGGCTATCGCGGATACGGCTACCGCCACTGGCGCTGAGCCGCCCGCAGCGGTACGGCCGGCCGCCCGTGCCGGCCAAGCCCTAAAATCGAGGACTTTTCCAACCCCCAAGGGGTGCGCCGCCGTGGTGGCGCGTCCTCGACCAGCCGACCGCGCATGCGCCGGCGCCCTCCAATGACGACGACTACCGACACTCTCAACAGCGCCGCAGTGGCGACCAAGGCCAATGTGTATTTCGACGGCAAGTGCGTGAGCCACAGCCTCACGCTGGCCGACGGGACCAGGAAATCGGTCGGCGTGATCCTTCCATCCACCCTGACCTTCAACACCGGCGCGCCCGAGATCATGGAAGGCACCGCCGGCAGCTGCGAATACCAGTTGGCGGGAACCACCGAATGGATCGCCTCGGGCGCCGGACAGAAGTTCAGCGTGCCGGGCAATTCGAGCTTCCAGATCCGGGTCACTGGCGAGCCCTACAGCTACATCTGCCATTTTGGATAAACCCCCAGGCTTCGCGCACTTCGTGTCGCTTCTCCACCCCCCTTGCAGGGGGCGATACCAGTGGCCCGGCGAAGCCGGTTCCACGGTATCTCCGGCACAGAGGCGCGCCACTGACGCCATGAGTCACTGAACAGCGCCACTACAAACGGAACACCACATGTCGACCATTCTCCAAAACGTTCCCGCCGGCCAGAAGGTCGGCATTGCCTTTTCGGGCGGCCTGGACACCAGCGCGGCACTGCACTGGATGAAGCTGAAGGGCGCGATCCCCTACGCCTACACCGCCAACCTCGGCCAGCCCGACGAGCCCGACTACGACGAGATCCCGCGCAAGGCGATGCTCTATGGCGCCGAGAACGCGCGCCTGATCGACTGCCGCGCGCAACTCGCCAACGAAGGCATCGCCGCGCTGCAGGCCGGTGCCTTCCACGTCACCACCGCCGGCGTCACCTACTTCAACACCACGCCGCTCGGCCGCGCAGTGACCGGCACCATGCTGGTGTCGGCCATGAAGGAAGACGACGTCCACATCTGGGGCGACGGCAGCACCTACAAGGGCAACGACATCGAGCGCTTCTACCGCTACGGCCTGCTCACCAACCCGAACCTCAAGATCTACAAGCCCTGGCTCGACCAGCTGTTCATCGACGAGCTCGGCGGCCGGGCCGAGATGTCGGCCTTCATGACGAAGGCCGGCTTCGGCTACAAGATGTCGGCCGAGAAGGCCTACAGCACCGACTCCAACATGCTCGGCGCCACGCACGAGGCCAAGGACCTGGAGAACCTCGACAGCGGCATCCAGATCGTGCAGCCGATCATGGGCGTGGCGTTCTGGAAGGACGAAGTCGAGGTCAAGCGCGAAACCGTCAGCGTGCGCTTCGAGGAAGGCCGCCCGGTCGCCCTCAACGGCGTCGAGCACGCGAACCTCGTCGAGCTGATCCTGGAAGCCAACCGCATCGGCGGCCGCCACGGCCTGGGCATGAGCGACCAGATCGAGAACCGCATCATCGAAGCCAAGAGCCGCGGCATCTATGAGGCGCCCGGCCTCGCGCTGCTGTTCATCGCCTACGAGCGCCTGGTCACCGGCATCCACAACGAAGACACGATCGAGCAGTACCGCGACCACGGCCGCAAGCTCGGCCGCCTGCTCTACCAGGGCCGCTGGTTCGACCCGCAGGCCATCATGCTGCGCGAGACCGCACAGCGCTGGGTGGCGCGCGCCATCACCGGCGAAGTGACGATCGAGCTGCGCCGCGGCAACGACTACTCGATTCTCAACACCGTCTCGTCCAACCTCACCTACAAGCCCGAGCGCCTGAGCATGGAAAAGGTCGAGGGCGCGTTCACGCCGCTGGACCGCATCGGCCAGCTCACGATGCGCAATCTCGACATCGTCGACACGCGCGAGAAGCTGGCCATCTACACCCGTACCGGGCTGCTGTCGCCGGGCCAGGGCACCGCCGTGCCGCGGCTCTCGAACGACGACGAGACCAAGTAAGCCAACGCGCTTCTTTCTCTTCCAATGCAAACGGGCCCTCGCGGGCCCGTTTGCATTGGTGCGCTGGAGTGCGCGCCCGCCGGTCAATCGCCGCCGCCGCCTCCGCAGCCGCCGCCACAACCGCCGCCGTCGCCGCCGGACGAATCCCCTCCCCCACCGCCATCGCCGCTGCCGCTGCTCGATTCGCTGCCGCCGAAGCCGCCGGCATCGCCCGAACTGCCGCCATCCGACGACGACTCGCCGAAGCTGCTGCCGCAGTGGGCGTCGGAGCCGGCATGCCGATCGACAGCCTTGCAGTCGGGCACGTAGTCGAAGCCGCCCGGAATGCCGAACTTCACGTCGAGCGCAAACAAGAGCGGCAGGCGCGCCGGCGTGCGCGGATCGATGCTTTCCTCCTTGCAGGCCCAATACCAGCTGCGGCGCAGGCCATCGTTGCGCTTCGGGTCCTTGCCCAGCACCTCGGCCGGGCTGTGGTGCAGCATGCCGCCGAAGGCCGCCTTGCACCAGTTCTGATAGCCCTGCGTGTGCAGGATGAACTCGTGCCAGGCCGTATCGACCACCTTGGACGGCATGGCCACGAACTTGCGGCCGCTGCGCAGATGCGCCATGAAGAACTGGCGCAGCCCGCGCAGCACCAGTTCGGCGTCGCGCTGGCTGAGCCCGGGGTGGGCCGCGCGCAGCTTGCTGGCCAGGAAGGGCGGCATGCGGGCCTCGCGGATGAACTGGCGGCGCAGGCTGGTTTCCATGAAACCGAGCGCGGCTGCCAGCGCCCAGGCGGCCAGGATCAACGGCACCAGCGCCAGCCGGCCGTGGCGCAAGGCGAAGAACACCGAAACGAAGGCTCCCGCCACCACGGCCCGGCGGGTCCAGATCAAAGCGGCAATGCGCCGCCGGTAGTTCAGGTGCAGGAAGTCGAGGTCCATCAGACGACCACCGGCTCCGGCTCCAGCCGGATGCCGAAGCGCTCGTACACGCTGGTCTGGATGGCCTTGGCCAGGGTCATGACCTCGCCGCCCGTGACCGGGTTCTCGAGGCCGCCGCGGTTCACCAGCACCAGCGCCTGCTTCTCGTAGACGCCGGCATTGCCGACCGACTTGCCCTTCCAGCCGCAGGCGTCGATGAGCCAGCCGGCCGCGAGCTTGATGCTGCCGTCGTCCATCGGGTAGTGCACGATCTTGGGGTCGCGCGCGATGATGTCGGCGCACTGCTCGGGCGTGACCGTGGGGTTCTTGAAGAAGCTGCCGGCATTGCCGAGCACGCGCCAGTCGGGCAGCTTGGCGCGGCGGATGGCGCAGACCCAGTCGAACACGTCAGTGGCGCTGGGCGTGAAGTTGCCGGTTTCGGCCATCTTGCGCTCAAGGTCGAGGTAGCCCACCACGGCTTTCCAGGGCTTGGGCAGGCGAAAGCGCACGCGGGTGATCAGCGCCCGGCCCGACAGGCCGAAGTCATTGGGGCCGCTGCGCACGTGCTTGAACACCGAGTCGCGGTAGCCGAAGGCACACTGGGCGGCATCGAGCGTGAAACTGCGCCCGGTGTCCAGGTCGATGGCATCGAGCGAATCGAAGCGGTCCTGCAGTTCGACGCCGTAGGCGCCGATGTTCTGCACCGGCGCGCCGCCCACCGTGCCTGGAATGAGCGCCAGGTTCTCGAGCCCCGGATAGCCATGCTCGAGCATCCATTGCACCGCGTCGTGCCAGATTTCGCCCGCGCCGGCCTCCACGATCCAGGCGCGCGGGGTCTCTTCGACCAGCCGCAGCCCCTTGATCTCGACCTTCAGCACCAGCGGCTTGACGTCGCCGGTGAGCACGATGTTGCTGCCGCCGCCCAGCACGAAGCGGGGCGCGTCGCGCCAGCGGGGGTCGGCCCGCAGCTCGGCCACGTCCGCCTCGCTGGCGATGCGCGCCAGGTTCTGCGCGCGCGCGACGATGCCGAAGCTGTTGTACGGCTGCAGCGGGACGTTGTTCTCCACGATCATGGGAGAATTGTCGCATCCAGCACCCGTGAATTCAGGAGAGCCCATGCCGTCGTTCGATACCGTCTGCGAACCGAATCTGCCCGAAGTGAAGAATGCGGTCGAAAACACCGCCAAGGAAATCGCAACGCGCTTCGATTTCAAGGGCACGGCCGCCGCCGTCGAGCTCAAGGACAAGGAAATCACCATGATCGGCGACGCCGAGTTCCAGCTCGTGCAGGTCGAGGACATCCTGCGCGCCAAGCTCACCAAGCGCAGCGTCGACGTGCGCTTCCTCGACAAGGGCGACGTGCAGAAGATCGGAGGCGACAAGGTCAAGCAGGTCATCAAGGTCAAGAGCGGCATCGAATCCGAGCAGGCCAAGAAGATCACCCGCATCATCAAGGACAGCAAGCTCAAGGTGCAGGCCGCGATCCAGGGCGACGCGGTGCGCATCACCGGCGCCAAGCGCGACGACCTGCAGGCTGCCATGGCACTCATCAAGAAGGACGTGCCCGACATGCCGCTGTCGTTCAACAACTTCCGCGACTGAGCCGCGGATGAAAGCCCTCGTCGTCGCAGCGCAGCTCCTGGCTGCCGCTGCCGGGGCGCATGCGGCCGGCTCCGTGATGCTGACCGGCACCATCGGCAGCCGCGCAATCCTGATCGTGAACGGCGCACCGCCAAAGACCGTGGCGGTCGGCGAGACCTTCCAGGGCGTGAAGCTGGTGTCGCTGCAGGCCGAGCAGGCGGTGGTCGAGCTCGAGGGCAAGCGCGTCAACCTGCGCATGGACACGCCGGTCAGCATCGGCGGCGGGGGCGGTTCGGGCGGCGGGGGCAGCCGCATCGTGCTGCCGGCCGACAGCCGCGGCCATTTCATGACGCAGGGCGCCATCAACGGCCGCCCCGTCACCTTCATGCTCGACACGGGTGCCACGTCGATCGCCCTGTCGGCCGACGACGCCCAGCGCATCGGCCTGGACTACAGCAAGGGCCAGCGCGTCGTGATGAACACCGCCAATGGGCAGGCGGCGGGCTATCGGCTGCGCCTGCAATCGGTGCGCGTGGGCGATGTCGAGGTGTACGACATCGACGCCATCGTCTCGCCGCAGCCCATGCCCTTCGTGCTGCTGGGCAACAGCTTCATCAACCGCTTCTCGATGCGCCGCGACGCGGACCAGATGGTCCTGGAAAAACGCTATTGACCGTCCGCGTCAGGCCTGGGCGGCCGTGACGACGATCTCGATCTTGTAGGCCGCATTGGCCATCTTGGCCTGCACCGTTGCGCGCGGCGGGGTGTTGCCGGCGGGAATCCAAGCGTCCCACACCTCGTTCATGGCCGTGATGTCGCTGATGTCGGCCAGGAAGATCTGCGTCATGAGGATGCGCGACTTGTCGCTGCCGGCCTCGGCCAGCAGGCGGTCGACCATCGCCAGCACCTGGGAGGTCTGGCCGCGGATGTCCTGCGTGGTGTCGTCGGGCACCTGGCCCGCAAGGTAGATGGTGCCGTTGTGCACAGCCGTCTCGGACAGGCGCGGGCCGACGTGGAAGCGGGTGATGGATGCCATGATGTTCAAGCCTTTTTCTTCGAGCCGAGTTTCGACTCCGTGCCGGCCGCGAGCCGGCGGATGTTTTCGCGGTGCCGCCAGACCAGCAGCAGACTCATGATGATGACCGCAATCAGCACCGTGCGGTCGAGCGGCCACGCAATGTTTCCGCCCAGGAGGTAATACGCCGGCGCAAAGAAGGCCGCCACCAGCGACGACAGCGACGAATAGCGGAAGAACACCGCAATGATCAGCCAGGTGGCGCCGGTGGCCAGCCCCAGCCAGGGCGCGATGCCCACCAGCACGCCGGCCGCCGTGGCCACGCCCTTGCCGCCCTGGAAGCCGAAGAACACCGGGTACAGGTGGCCCAGGAAGGCCGCCAGGCCCGCCAGCGCGGCCACGCCCTCGCCCAGCCCCCACTGCGCGCCGAAGTGGCGGATCAGGAACACCGGCAGCCAGCCCTTGACCGCATCGAGCAGCAGCGTGGCCAGCGCCGCGCCCTTGTTGCCCGAGCGCAGCACATTGGTGGCGCCCGGGTTCTTGCTGCCGTAGCTGCGCGGATCGGCCATGCCGAGCGCCCTGCTCACGATGACCGCAAAGGACAGCGAGCCGATCAGGTACGAGGCCACGATGGCGATGAGGGACGGCAGGTGAAAGCTCAAGGCGGCGCTCCGCGGGGGAATGGTTGTTCTTGTTCAGCGGCGCCGGCCCGGGCCGGGCTGCGCCGCGCCGGCTATTCTGCCAGCGCGCACTGCACCGGCGTGGCGCCCAGCAAGGCGATGCACACCTGCGGGTCGATGCCCACCAGGTAGCCGCGCCGCCCGCCGTTGATCGCGATCCTCGGCAGTTCGAGGATGGTCGACTCGATGTAGACCGGCATCCGGCGCCGCGTGCCGAAGGGCGAGGTGCCGCCCACCATGTAGCCGCTGTGGCGCTGCGCGACCTCGGGCTTGCAGGGCTCGACCGACTTGGCGCCGATCTGCCGCGCGAGGTTCTTGGTCGACACGGTGCGGTTGCCGTGCATCAGCACGATCAGCGGTTTGGCGTCCTGGTCCTGCATCACGAGCGTCTTCACCACCGTGAAGGGATCGAAGCCCAGCACGGCAGCGCTGTGCTGCGCGCCGCCGTGCTCCAGGTACTCGTACGGATGCTCGGTGAAGGCGATCTTGTTCGCGCGCAGCAGCTGCGTCGCGGGGGTTTCGCTCACGTGAACTGCGCTCTTCTTTGCCATCTCACGCGTCCCGGAAACAGCCGACCCGGCGATCTCTCCCTCCCCTTCGCGGGATGCCGTGGAACCGGCTCTGCCGGGCCACTGGCGTCGCCCCCGGCGAGGGGGTGGGCGAAGCGACACGAAGTGCGCAAAGCCTGGGGGAGAGCCAATCCATCACGCCGCCGGGTCCCGGATCTCCCACCGGATCCTGTCGATCTCGGCCAGCACCTCGGGCGAGAGCGTGGTGCCGTAGGCATCGATGTCTTCGTCGAGCTGCGCCAGCGTCGTCACGCCGATGATGGTGCTCGCCACCTGCCACTTGGTGTAGCAGAACCCCAGCGCAAGCTGCACGGGCGTGAGGCCGTTGTCTCGCGCGAGCTGGTTGTACAGGCGCGCGGCCTTCAGCGCATCGGGGCGGCCCCAGCGCAGCTTGCGCACCGATTCGTAGCGCGTGATGCGCGCATCCTGGGGCGCATCGGGCCCGGTGATGCCGCTCTTGTCGTACTTGCCGGTGAGCAGGCCGTAGGCCAGCGGCGAATACGCCAGCAGCGACACGCCCAGCCGGTGCATCGTCTCGTCCAGCCCGTTCTCGACGCCGCGGCTCGCCAGGTTGTAGACGTTCTGCACCGTGGCCACGCGCGGCAGCCCGTGCTGCTCGGCCAGCCGCACGAACTCGTGCACGCCGTAGGGCGTCTCGTTCGACAGGCCGATTGCGCGCACCTTGCCGGCCTTCACCAGCCCGCCGAGGGCTTCGAGCTGTTCGCGGATCGGCGTCTGCGAGACCTCCTTGGCCGGGTCGTAGTAGATGTTGCCGAAGGCCGGCACGTGGCGCTCGGGCCAGTGGATCTGGTACAGGTCGATGACGTCGGTCTTCAGCCGCTTCAGGCTCGCGTTGCACGAGGCCACGATGTCGGCCGCCGTCATGCCCACGCCTTCGCGCACCCATGGCGTGTTGCGCAGCGGGCCGGCCACCTTGGTGGCGAGCGTGATCTTCTGCCGCGCACCGGGGTTGGCCGCGAACCAGTTGCCGATGATGGTTTCGGTGACGCTGTAGGTTTCCTGGCGCGTGGGCACCGAGTACATCTCGGCCGTGTCGATGAAATCGACGCCGCGCTCGAGCGAGCGGCTCAGGATGGCGTGGGACGTGGGCTCGTCCACCTGCTCGCCGAAGGTCATGGTGCCCAGGCAGATCGGGGTGACGTGCAGGTCGCTCTGGCCGAGTTGGATTTTTTTCATGCGCGGGATGCTACCGCCCTCCTCCCCGATGCGCTGGCCGCGGGCCTAAAACCCGAGCGGGCGCTGTCCTGTGCCGGACTGCGCCCCATCGCCGGGCTCCTTATCATCGGCGCCCATGTACCAAGCCCTCCGTCCCTCGCGCAGCGAATTCGTGCCCGTGCGCAACCTCCGCTATCACGTGCGCCTCTGGGGCGAGCCCTCGGCCGCACGGCCGCCGCTGGTGCTGCTGCACGGCTGGATGGACGTGGCGGCCTCCTGGCAGTTCGTGGTCGATGCGCTGGCCGAGGAGCGCTGCATCATCGCGCCCGACTGGCGCGGCTTCGGCCTCACCGACGGCGGCGGCGTCGACAACTACTGGCTGCCCGACTACCTTGCCGATCTCGAATGGCTGCTCGACCACTACGCGGGCGAAGGCGACGCGGCGCGGCCGGTCGACCTGGTCGGCCACAGCATGGGCGGCAATGTCGCCATGCACTACGCGGGCGCCCGGCCCGGGCGCATCCGGCGCCTCGTCAACCTCGAAGGCTTCGGCATGCCGGCGCGCAAGCCCGAGGAAGCGCCCGCGCGCTACGGCCAGTGGATCGACGAGCTCAAGCGCCTGCACCGCGGCGAGATGGCGCTGGCGGGCTACTCGGCGGTGGACGGCGTGGCGCGGCGGCTCATGAAGACCAACCCGCGCCTCACGCCCGACAAGGCCGGCTGGCTCGCGAGCCATTGGTCCGCGCTCCAGGTACAGGCCGACGGCAGCGAGCGCTGGCAGATCCTCGGCGACGCCGCGCACAAGATCGTCAATGCCAACATCTTCAGGGTCGACGAAACGCTGGCGCTCTATGCGCGGATCTCGGCCCCCACGCTGATGGTCGAGGCTGCCGACGACAGCCTGCAGGGCTGGTGGAAGAACCGCTACACGCTCGAAGAATTCCACGAGCGGCTGAAGTCCGTGCCTTCGGTGCGCATCGAGCAGGTGGCCGAGGCGGGCCACATGCTGCACCACGACCAGCCGCAGCGCGTGGCCGGATTGATCGAGCAGTTCCTGGCCGGCTGAGCCGGCCGGCGCGTCAGGCCGCGGCGCGCCGCAGCGCCGCGCGCGCCAGCAGCCGTGTGGAGTCGAGCGTGGGCAGCGGCGAATTCACGTCGTTCATGATGAGTGGAATCTCGGTGCAGCCGAGCACCACGGCATCGCAGCCGTCTTCGTCCTTCATGCGCTGGATCACGCGCCGGAACGCGAGGACCGCGTCGGGCGTGAAGACGCCGCGGACCAGTTCGTCCATGATGATGCGGTTGATTTCCTCGCGCTCCAGGGCCGTGGGCCGGACGTACGCGAGCCCCCTGGCCGAGAGCTTTTCGGGATAGACCTCGCTGTCCACCAGCCAGCGCGTGCCGGTGATGGCGAGGCGCTGGAAACCGCGCTGCACCGCTTCGTCGGCCACGCACTCGGCAATGTGCAGCCAGGGCAGCGGCGAACGCGCCTCGATGAAGGGCAGCGCCTGGTGAATGGTGTTGTCAGGGCAGACCAGGAAGTCGGCGCCGATCTTGGCGAGCTTGCTCGCCGAGGCAAGCATCACCTCGCCCACGCCACGCCAGTCGCCGCGGTAGATGTGCGCCATGTAGTCGGAAAGCGAGGGCGTGTGCATGGCCACTTCGGGATGCGCATGCGGGCCGAGCAGCTCGGCCCCCTCCACGCAGATGGTCTGGTAGCAGAGCGCCGCGCCTTCGGCGGAACACCCGACGATTCCGATGTGCTGGGTCATCCGCACATGCTACAGGCGGTGGCGCCGGGACCGCAACGCGCATGAGGTCCGCCGCACGCTGGCCTGCTACTTGCAATGAAGCGGACATGCCAGATGCAAAGGGCACAACGATGAAGCACCCTTGGCCCCATGCGGGTTCACCGGTGAACGAGCGCTTCAAACATAAGTTCGCAAACATTGCTTCGGCCGCCATGCAGTGGTCGATGCTGGTGCAGGAGGTGCGGTCTTGAGCAAGGGAGTTTTTCGCATGCCCCGAGTCGTACGCGCACACACGCCGCTGGGCGAAGACCAGCTCATGTTCCGTTCGATGCACGGAACCGAGGGACTGTCGCAGCTGTTCGAGTTCGAGGTCGAACTGCTGAGCCCCAGCATGTCGATCGACATGAAGGCGGTGCTGGGCAAGCCGCTCGCCCTCGAGATACAGACCGCGGGTGCGCCACGCTTCCTGAACGGCCAGATCGTCCGCTTCACGATGATCGGCAAGGAAGGCGGTGCCTCGCGCTACGTGGTCTACCGCGCCACGGTGCGGCCATGGCTCTGGTATCTCACGCGCACCAGCGACTGCAAGATATTCCAGAACAAGTCGGTGGTCGACATCCTCGAAGAGGTGTTTGCGGACTACGGCTTTGCGTTCGAGAAGAAGCTCAGCGCCAGCTACAGGCAGTGGGAGTACTGCGTTCAATACCAGGAAACCGACTTCGCCTTCGTGAGCCGCCTCATGGAGCACGAAGGCATCTACTACTACTTCACGCACGACAAGGACCAGCACACGCTGGTGCTGGCCGACGACATCGGCGCCCACGAAACCCTGCCCGGCTATGCCAAGATCAGCTATCTGGCCGCCGACCGCGGCGCCGACCCGTGGCAGGAAGTGATCGACCAGTGGCAGGTCACCGAAGAGATCCGCCCCGGCACCTACGTGGTGGACGACTTCGATTTCAAGAAGCCCCGCGCCGAGCTGATGAACATGCGCAGCCAGCCGCGCGGCAACGATCACGGCCAGTACGAGATGTACGAATGGCTCGGCGGCTTCAGCGAGGCGGAACAGGGCGAGCACTATTCGCGCATCCGCCTGGAGGAAGCGCAGGCGCAGGCCGAGCGCGACATCGGCCATACCAACGTGCGCGGCATGGCGCCCGGCTACCGCTTCACGATGCAGAACTGCCCGCGGCAGGAAGACAACCGCGAATACCTCGTGGTGTCGGTCTCATATGCGCTGCGCGAAGGCGGCTACGCCAGCGGCAGCGCCGAAGGCCACTACAGCTTCGACTTTGCCGTGCAGCCCGCCGCCTGCGTCTTCCGCGCGCCGCGCGTCACACCGCTGCCGCGCACCAACGGACCGCAGACGGCCACGGTGGTCGGCAAGGCGGGCCAGGAATTCTGGGTCGACCGGTACGGCCGCGTGAAGGTGCAGTTCCGCTGGGACCGCTACGGCAAGAGCGACGAGAACAGCTCCTGCTGGGTGCGCGTCTCCAGCGCATGGGCCGGCTCCAACTACGGCGCCGTCAACCATCCGCGCAAGGGACAGGAGGTGGTGGTCGACTTCATCGGCGGCCACCCCGACCGCCCGATCATCATCGGCCGCGTCTACAACGCCGACCAGATGCCCCCGCTCGAACTGCCGGCGCAGGTGACGGTGAGCGGCTTCGTGAGCCGCAGCCAGGACGGCTCGCCGGCCAACGCGAACGAATTCATCCTGGACGACGCGCCGGGCTGCGAGCTGGTGCGCATCCATGCCGAGAAAGACTTCGAGATCGACGTCGAAAACGACCTCAGGATCCACGTCGAGAACGACGAGACAGAAACCGTCGACGGCCACCGCAACACCCACATCCTGAAGACCGACACGCTCACCGTCGACCAGACCCGCGATACCCTTGTCAAACAGAAGGACACCGCCGAATACCGCAACGGCTCCAAGCTCACCGTCTCGGGCGCGCTCACCGAGCACTTCTTCGACAACCGGATCGAGACCACCACCAAGCTCGGCTCGAAGGAGACGGTGCTCAGCGGCCTGTCGGAGGTCACGGTCAACGGCGGCCTGCGCCACGAGACCTTCGACAAGGGATTGCTGGTCGACGTGAAGCTCGGCATGGACGAGGAGATCCACACCGGCAACTCCATACTGAAGACGCTCGACGGCAACCGGCAGGAAACCTACCAGACCGGTTGGCAGCGAACCATCGTGAGCGGCGGCGGCAAGGACAACATCAAGGATGGCCTCGAGGAAACCATCGAGACAGGCGACCACAACTCGACCGTCTCGGCCGGCGACTACCACGGCAAGGCCCAGAAGGTGACCATCGAGGCCACGGCGGGCGACGTCGAGATCAAGGCCAGTGGCGACTTCACTTTCGAGGGCAATCACGTCAAGCGCGTGAACCGCGTGCTTCTGTGGGACTGGTCGCCAACCGCGGTGACGGCCACCGGCCTGTCGAGCGCGACCTACGGCGTGAACAACAGCAACGCCGGCTTCACGTTCACGACCAACATCAAGAAGATGGATGCCACCGCGCAGATCATGAACATGTACGCGCACCAGGCCAACTTCGGCGCGGTGAGCTTCTCGAACGTGGTGGCCTCGGAGCATACCGGCGGCTTCTGGGGGGCGCTCAAGGGCTTCGTGCTCTTCGGCTGAACGCCCTGGCCCGATGCCGGATGTCTCCTTCTCGATCTGGTGGGTGCTGGCACCGATCCTTGCGTGGCTGGGGTTCACTCTTTGCGTCACGCTCGTGCGCGAACACCGCAAGCACGCCGAGAGACTGTCGCGCACGCAGAGCGCCCTCGGCATCCTCTCGCGCGGCACGCCTGCCATGGCACAGGTGATCGCCCTTTCCGACACCGGCCAGCGCCGCTCGGGCGAAGGCACGACCTGGGCGATCGCGAAGCTGCGCCTTCGCGTACAGGTTGCCGAGACCGGCGAGATCTTCGAGGTAGACCAGACCACCGCCATTCCCCTCGCCGAACTGCCCGGCCACGCGGCCGGCCAGACCATCGCGGTGCGCTTCGATCCCGCGAGCCGCGAGGTCGCCGTCGAGCGCAGCGGTACGTCGGCAGCCCACTACGGCGCCGACAGCTCCCGGCTTCGTGCACCTTCGGAGGTTTCCGGCCGATGAAAACCGTCAAGCCGCTGCGCCTGGGCATCCTCACCCGGCCGTACCGCTGGCAGGGCGTCGACCAGCTCGGCGTGGCCGTCACGGCACTCGTCAGCCTCGAGGCGGAACCGAAGCTCATGGCTGACCAGGAGCTGTGGCAGACCGTCGGCGAAGAGATAGGCGGCCTGGGCGTGTTCGACGCGGGCGTGCCCAAGTGCATGCCGGAGGTGCTCGCGAGCGGCCATGGCTACACCCACCACCAACAAGACAAGACCGTCTGCGCCGTGCGCCTGCGCGTCGCCGATCTCGAGAAGTGCCTGCACGTGTCGGGCGACCGCTACTGGCTCGACGGCCGCCTGACCGCACCCCAGCCCTTCGAGGCCATGCCGCTGGACTGGGCGCACGCCTATGGCGGACCGGGCGTGCCGGAGAACCCGGCGGGGATCGGGGCGTTCGACGAGCTGATCAACGGCATCCACACGCGCCGCGCACCCAACGTGGAAGCCGTCCATGCCCGCGTACGGTCGCGCAGGCAGGCGGTGCCGCCCGCGAGCTTCGGCGCCGTGCCCATCGACAGCCCGCAACGCATGGCCCAGATGGGCAGCAAGTTCGGACGGCACTGGCTGGAGCACCACTTCCCCGGTTTCGCGCAAGACATGGACTGGCGCTTCTTCAACGCCGCACCCGAAGACCAGCGCTGGCCCGCGCGGCAGGAGCTCCCGCCCGGTGCGTTCTACGAAATTCTCAACATGCACCCGCAGAAGCCGGTGCTGAGCGGCCACCTGCCCGACTGGCGCGCGCGCTGCTTCGCGAGCTTCGACAAGGAAGGCCGCGGCCTGCACGAGATCAGCCTGCGCCTGACCACAGCCTGGTTCTTTCCGCACCGCGAGCGCGTGGCGCTGATCTGGCACGGCGTGCTGCCGGTGCGCGAGGACGATGCGGCAGACGTGCGGCACATCATGCCGGCACTCGAGCTGCCACAGGAGCCGCGTGAGCTCGCACACTACCAATCCGTGCTGCTGCAGCGCCTGGACACCGCGCGCGGAGGCCTGCTCGCCTTTCGCGACAGCGACCTTGCACCCAAGGCGGTCCTCGGGCGCTGGGGCATCCTCGACACACCCGACCCGATGGCGCGACCACTGCTGCGCAACCTGCGTGCCGGCCAGCAGCGCGACCACGAAAGCCGCCGCGCCGAACTCATCGCGCTGGGCGTCGATCCCGACAAGTACCTGCCGGCGCCCCAGCCCCCCGCCCCGCCGCTGGAATTCGACGACGTGCCCGAATACTTCGAGCGCATGCAAGGGGAAATGATGGAAGCCCGAAAAAACCTGCAAGCCCAGGGCGAACAGATGCGCCGCAGGCAGGAGGAAGAGATCGACCCCGCGCTGCTGCAGAAAAGCCGAGAGCAGCCGCAGCGCTTCGATCCCGACGCGCTGATCCGGCAGCTCGAACAGCTTGCCGCCACGCCACCCGCCGGGAATCACGCAAGCCCCGCGCCCGCGTCCGTCTCTCTCGGCACCAGGGACCGGATGACCGCGCAGATCAGGCTGGGCTACCTTCACGGCGCCCATCTGTCCGACGCCGCACCGCCCATGCCCTCGTTCCGAGCCGCGAAGATCCGGCGGCGGCTGGCCGAGGCCGCGCCCGGCGCGCGCAATTTCTCGGGCATGCGGCTCGTTGGGGCCGATCTCTCGGGCATGGACCTGCGCGGGGCCGACTTCTCCGGCGCCGCCCTCGAAGACGCCAACCTCGACAACGCGCAACTGTCGGACGCCAACTTCAACGGCGCGGTGCTGGCACGGGCCCGGCTCTCGCGCACGTCGCTGGCCAGTGCAACCTTCCGCAACGCCAACCTTGGCGCAGCGCACTGCGAATTCGCCGATTTCTCCGGCGCCGACCTGAGCGGCGCCAACTGCGAGAAGACGCGCTTCACGTCCTGCAACATGGCCAACACCGCGCTCGACCAGACGCGCTTCACCGAGAGCGAGATGAGCCATTGCGACTTTCGCGGCTCCGACTGGCATCAGGTCTTCCTGACCAAGCTGCGCATGAACGGCATGGCTTTCGACGGCGCCTCTTTCCAGCAGGTGGTATGGCTCGAGTGCACGCTGGAGGATGTGCGCTTCGTCAACGCGTCCCTGGTGCGCTGCAGCTTCGTCACGAGCGACTGCAGCCGGTCGGTCGATTTCTCCGACGCCCGGCTCGATGCCTGCAGCTTCGCGCACGGCAGCACGCTGGCCGGCGCGGTATTGCGCCGCGCCGCACTCAAGCAATGCGGCCTGCGAACAACGCCGCTGCCACAGGCAGACCTGCGCGAAGCGCGTCTGGACAACTGCGATTTTTCGGAATGCGCGCTGCAGAGCGCCAACCTCGAGCGGCTCGTCGCGGGCGAAAGCCTCTTCGTGCGCGCCGACCTCACCGGCGCCACCTTGCGCAGCGCCAACCTCATCGACGCCAACTTCTCGAAGGCCGTCTTCACGCAGGCCGACCTGAGCGGCGCCAACCTGTTTCGCGCCGACGTGTCGCAAAGCCTGATCGACGGCACCACCCATCTGCTCGGCGCCTACACACGGCACGCCAAGACCTGGCCCGCGCGACGCGCCGCAGCGCCCGAATGACCCGCGATGAACTGGTCGACAGGATCCGCCACGGCACCCAGGTTGGCAACGCCGATTGCAGGGGGTGGGACTTGAGCGGCCTCGACCTCTCCGGCGCGATGATGGACGACGTCGATTTCAGCGGCGCGAACTTCGCCCGGACCAATCTTGAAGGCAGTTCGCTGTCGCACTGCAAGCTCTCGGGGTGCGACTTCTCCTTCGCTAGACTGAACGAGGCGCAGTTCTTTCGCAGCCGCATGGAGACAGCGCGGTTCGATGCCGCCACGCTGGAGGGAGCCTCCTTCGTCGAGTGCCATGCGGCCCAGGCGAGCTTCGCGCAGGCCACGCTCGATCTCACCAAGTTCTTTCGCTGCGAGCTGACGGAAAGCCGCCTGCAGCCGCGGCAGTTCGAGCGGGCGAGCTTCATGGAATCGCAACTCGACAGGGCCGATTTCACCGGCGCGGCGCTGGGCTATGTGACGTTCTACCGCCTCGACCTGAAGACGGCGATCTTCCAAGGTGCATCCGGCATCAACGCGATGTTCCTGGAATGCGACCTGAGCGGCCAGCGCTTCGCGGGCCTCTCGCTGCGCATGTGCCAGTTCACGGACAGCCGCCTGGACGACGCCGACTTCAGCGGCGCCACGATCACGCAAGGCAACTTCAAGGGCACCACGCTGAAACGCGCGAACTTCTCGAAGGTGGATGCATGCCAGACGCTGTTCCCGGAAGCCGACCTAAGCGATGCGAACTGCAGCGGCGGGCGCTTCGACCAGTCGATCTGGGTCGAGGCCCTGCTGGAACGCGCCGACTTCTCGCAAGCCCGCATGCCGCTCGGCGTGTTTCACCGCGCGCGCTGTGCCGGCGCGAACTTCCGCCACGCCGACATGCAGGACGCCGATCTTTCCTATGCCGACCTGACCGGTGCCGACCTGGGTGGTGCGCACTTCCTGCGCACGCGCTTGCACCGCGCCCAGCAGCAGGGCGCCCGCTTTTCCAGCCGCGACGGGATCATCGACAACGAGCCCGAACTCTTCAAGGCACAGGCCTGGTCCGATTCGCACTGAGCCCCGCACCCGGCCACCCGCTTTCCAGACGCCCCCAGCAAATCAAGAAAAGGAATCCACCATGAATGTCATTCCACTGCGCCCCGCCCTTGCGGCAGCCGTCGCGCCGGTTCATTTCGTGGGCCGGCTGGCGGCCGCACTGCCCGATGCGCACTTCGATGTCGAAGACGAGAACGGCGCGACCTGGCGCTGCCGCCGGGCCGCCAGTTGCCTGCTGCGGCCCGAGGTGGGCGACACCGTGCTGCTGTCCGGACCGGATGGAGCCCGGGTGTACCTGATCGCCGTGCTCGAGCAGGCCGATGGCGCGGTCAGCCGCGTCGAAACATCAGGCGCCCTCTCGATCGAGAGCCCTGGCGATGTACGGCTGCGCAGCGGCGGCGAGCTCCAGATGCACGCCGCGCAATGGAAGCTCCAGGCCGGCAGCGGACAGTGCCGCGTCGACGACCTGCACTTCACCGGCCAGGCCCTCGACGCCACGGTGGGCCGGCTGCGGCTGGTCGGGCGCGTCTTCGAATCGGTGAGCGATCGCCTCGTTCAGATGGCGCGCAACGCGCTGCGCGTGGTGGACGAGACCGAGCAGGTCCGTGTGGGCCATCTCGACTGCGAAGCCAGCGGCACGGCGCGCCTGCATGCCCGGCACACGGTCGTCACGGCCAGCGAGCTCGTGAAGGTCGACGCCGCGCAAATCCACATGGGCTGACCCGGCCCGCAACAAAAGGAGCACCGCGATGTTTGCCAACTGCCAGCTGATGGGAATGGACCTCGCCTTCCCTGACGTCTGCAAGACCCCGCCTGCCGCGATGGCGCCCATTCCCTACCCCAACATGGCGTTCGGCCCCACGGCCGTGCCCAACGCGTGGAACATCCTCTTCATGTGCATGCCCGCGCACAACATGGCGACCACCACGCCGATCACGCTGGGCGATACCACCGGCGCCGGGGGCGGCATCGTCTCGCAGACCTTCATGAGCCAGTCGCGGCATGTGACGGGCGCGTTCACCGTGCTCATCAAGGGGACGCCCGCCACGCGCATGACCAGCTTGAGCACGCAGAACCGCAGCAACATGGTGGGCATGCGGCTCGTGCCCAGCCAGTGCAAGGTGATGATCCTCTCGCCCTGAGCGCACGCGCCGAGCTCAAGGGGAGTTACTGCAGGAAGCTGGGCTTGGCATAGCCCTGGAACTTGCTGTCGACCACGGCCTTGAATTCCTTCGATCGGTAGGCCTCGGCGATGTCCCTGGCCCAGGGCGCGTTCTTGTCCGCGCTCTTCACGGCCACCACGTTCAGGTAGTAGTCGGGCGTCTTCTCGAGCACCACGGCTTCGTTGAGCTTCAGGCCCGACGAGATCGCGAAGTTGCCGTTGACGATGGCGTATTCGGTATCGCCCAGCGAGCGCGGCAGCTGCGCGGCCTCGAGCGGAATGAACTTGAGCTTCTTCGGGTTCTCGGCCACGTCCTTTTCGGACGCGCGCAGCGGATCGACGCCGGGCTTGATGGTGATGAGCTTGTTCTGCTCCAGCAGCACCAATGCGCGGGCCAGGTTGCTCGGGTCGTTGGGCAGCGTGAAGCGGTCGCCCTCCTTCACCTCGGCCAGCGTCTTGCGCTTGGTGGAGTACACGCCCAGCGGCGCGATCGGGCCCTGCACCAGTTCGGCAAGGTCGAGCTTCTGGTCGGCCGAGAACTTCTTCAAATAGACCTGGTGCTGGAAGAAGTTGGCATCGAGCGAACCCTGCGCGAGCGCGAGGTTGGGCTGCACGTAGTCGTTGAACTCGACCAGCTTCACCTTGTAGCCCTTCTTTTCGAGGATGGGCACGATGCCGGCCTTGAGCTGGTCGATGTTGGAGCCGGCGGTGCCGCCGATCACGAGGTTCTTCTTGGCTTCCTGGGCCTGCGCCAGCGAAAGGCCGCCGAACGACAGGGCAACCAGGGACAGGGCAAGGACGGAGCGGCGCAGCAGAGCGGTTTTCATGAAATCAAAAAAGAGAAGGAACGAGAGAAAAAAGATTCAACGCTTGTCCAGCCTGCGCGCCGTGGTGTTGCCCACGAACTGCAGGATCTGCACCAGCACCACGAGCAGCGCCACGGTGAGCACCATCACGTCGGTCTGGAAGCGGTAGTAGCCATAGCGGATCGCCAGGTCGCCGATGCCGCCGCCGCCCACCACGCCGGCAATCGCCGAGTAGGAGAGAAAGCTCACCGCCAGCACCGTGAGCGCGAGCACCAGGCCCGAGCGCGCCTCCACCACCAGCACGCGCCAGACGATCTGCAGCTCCGAGGCGCCCATGGCATGCGCCGCCTCGATCACGCCGCGCGGCACTTCGCGCAGGCACTGGTCGACCAGCCGCGCGAAGTACGGAATGGCCGCGAACGACAGCGGCACCGCGGCCGCCAGCGGCCCGATGGACGTGCCCGCGATCACCCGCGTGAACGGCACCAGCGCCACCAGCAGGATGATGAAGGGAAACGAGCGCACGGTGTTCACGATCCAGTTGAGCACCAGGAACGCCGGCTTGTTCTCGAGCGACTGGCCCGGCCCCAGCAGGAACAGCAGGATGCCCAGCGGCCCGCCGATGAGCACCGCGGCCGAGAGGCCGATGGCCAGCATCAGGAAGGTCTGGCCCGTGGCGGTCCACAGCTCGGGGAGGATGGGCGCGATGTTCTCAAACATAGGCCACCTCCTGCGGGCTGCGCTGCAGCGACGGCGGGTGAGGCTCGATGGGTTCGCGCGCCTCGCGTTCGCGGCGGCGCACCAGCGCGTCGATCTCGCGGCCCAGCGCCGTCTTGCGCTCTTCGCCCGGCGCATCGACCACGGCGAACTGCTCCACCAGCCGTCCCTTCTCCAGGATGGCCACATTGCGGCACAGCACCTCGACCACCGAGAGTTCGTGCGTGACGATCACGATGGTCACACCGATCTTCTGGTTGATGTCGCGCAGCGTTTCGAGCAGCGCGCGCGTGGTTTCGGTGTCCAGCGCCGAGGTAGGCTCATCGCACAGCAGCACCTGCGGCCGCGGCGCCAGCGCACGCGCAATGGCCACGCGCTGCTTTTGCCCGCCCGAGAGCTGCGCCGGGTAGGTGTCGATCTTCTCGGCCAGGCCCACCAGGGCCAGGCATTCGCGCACCCGCGCATCGATCTCGGCCCTGGAATGGCGGCCGTGGATCTTCAGCGGGAAGGCCACGTTGTCGAACACCGTGGCGTTCTGCAGCAGGTTGAACTGCTGGAAGATCATGCCGATGTTCTGGCGCGTGTCGCGCAGCTCGCGGCGCGAGAGCGTCGTGAGGTCGCGCCCGCCCACGAAGACCCGGCCCGCATCGGGCCGCTCCAGCAGGTTGATGAGGCGCAGCAAGGTCGACTTGCCCGCGCCGCTCTTGCCGATCAGGCCGAACACGTCGCCGGGGTGGATGTCGAGCGAGAGCGACTGCACGGCGTCGAACACCTCGCCGCTGGGCAGTGCGAAGGACTTCTGCACGGATTGAAGACGGATCACGGGCTGCGCGTTGCCGCGGCCCGCATCGGAAGAAAGGTTGCTCATGAAAAAGGCAGCGGCGGGCGCGGAGCCGGCCACAAAGGTTCGCGAAAAGGGGCCGAGTATGAAAACAAAGGCGCCAAAAGGGAACGAACAAATCGGCTCATGCATATGCATGAAAACGCATAAGACGCCCGAATTGCCCGACGCAGACGCCATATCGATATGCCCATTGGTTCGTTCCCAAATGCGCCGGGCAATGCCACATTCGCGCCCTCCTTTTTTGATTTCGCGCAACAACATGCACACCACTTTCCGCCGCCGCACCCTCGCCCTTGCCACGCTGGCCGCCGCCCTTCTTGCCGGCAACGCCGCGCTTGCGCAAGACAAGAACACCGTCAAGGTCGGCGTTTCCGTCGGCAGCGCCGAGCAGGTCTTCGAAGTGGTGAAGAAGGTCGCCGCCAAGGACGGCCTGAACATCCAGGTCGTGGTGTTCAACGACTACCAGCTGCCCAACGCGGCCCTGGCCTCGGGCGACCTCGATGCCAATGCCTTCCAGCACCAGCCCTTCCTGGACAACCAGAACAAGGCACGCGGCTTCGACATCGTGCCCGTGGGCCTCACCATCACCGCGCCGCTGGGCTTCTACTCGCGCAAGATCAAGACGATCGACCAGTTGCCCGAGGGCGCCTCGGTCGGCATCCAGAACGACCCGTCGAACGGTAACCGCGCCCTGTTGCTGTTGCAGTCGGCCGGCCTCGTCACGCTGAAACCCGAGGCGGTGAAGAACAACACGGCCACGCCGCTGGACGTGGTTTCGAACCCCAAGAAGCTCAAGCTGGTGCCGCTCGATGCCGCCCAGCTGCCGCGCTCGCTCGACGACCTGGCCATTGCCGCCATCAACAACGACTATGCCGAGAAGGCGGGCCTGTCGCTCAACAAGGACGCCGTGATCAAGGAGGCCGCGAAGAGCCCCTATGCCAACCTGATCGCCGTGCGCCGCGCCGACAAGGACAAGCCCTGGGCCAGGCGGCTGGTGGCGGCCTACCAGTCGCCGGAGGTGAAGAGCTTCATCGAGACGCAGTTCAAGGGCTCGCTGGTCCCGGCGTTCTGACTTTCTTTCTCTTCTCCCTCCCCTCCCGGGGGAGGGGAGGGGTGGGGGCAAGCGGCACTCGCAATGGGCGCCCTGCCCGCCCCCATCCCAGCCTTCCCCCAAAGAGGGAAGGAGCAATACAGCGCCGTTCCTGGGTGGGTTATCGGTCCATGAGAAAATGCCCGGTTTCCCCCGAACACAGTCAGGACACCCCATGGACGCAGAACAAATCAACCAGATCGGCGCAACGCTTGCAGACCTGAGCGCCCGGACTGCGGATTTACGGAGGTATCTTTGACTACGATGCCAAAGCTGAACGACTGAGGACAGTCAACGCATCGCTCGAAGATCCCAACGTCTGGAACGACCCCAAGAAGGCCCAGGAACTGGGCCGCGAGAAGAAGTCGCTCGACGACGTGGTCGTCACGCTCGACCGCCTCACCAGCGGCCTGTCGGACAACACCGAGCTCTACGAGATGTCGAAGGAAGAAGGCGACCTGGACGGCTTGCAGTCCATTGCCGATGACGCCGCCGCGCTCGAAGCCGACATCAAGCAGCTCGAATTCCGCCGGATGTTCAACAACCCGGCCGACCCGCTCAACGCCTTCGTCGACATCCAGGCCGGCGCCGGCGGCACCGAGGCCTGCGACTGGGCCAGCATGCTGCTGCGCCAGTACCTGAAGTACGCCGAGCGCAAGGGATTCAAGACGCAGATCGAGGACGAAACCCCGGGCGACACCGCCGGCATCAAGGGCGCGACCATCAAGGTCGAGGGCGACTACGCCTTCGGCCTCTTGCGTACCGAGACCGGTGTGCACCGCCTGGTGCGCAAGTCGCCGTTCGACTCCTCGGGCGGGCGCCACACCAGCTTTGCGAGCATCTTCGTGTACCCGGAAATCGACGACTCCATCGAGATCGAGATCAACCCGGCCGACGTTCGCACCGACACCTTCCGCGCCAGCGGCGCGGGCGGCCAGCACATCAACAAGACCGACTCGGCCGTGCGCCTCACGCACATCCCCACCGGCATCGTGGTGCAGTGCCAGGACGGCCGCAGCCAGCACAGCAACCGCGACGTGGCGTGGAAGCGCCTGCGCTCGCGCCTGTACGACCACGAGATGCGCAAGCGCCAGGAAGAGCAGCAAAAGC
>Ga0209051_1000610_pt1 | contig 41472 bp, 42 predicted proteins | sample AraplaCvi_mMS_r2_2_FD_184286 | JGI IMG/M metagenome (GOLD analysis project Ga0209051, IMG submission 184286) | Arabidopsis root microbial communities from North Carolina, USA - plate scrape MF_Cvi_mMS_r2 (SPAdes) (version 2) | ecosystem: Host-associated > Plants > Roots > Endosphere | place...
CGTTGAGCACCATGTCGGCACCGAGGCGGCGCGCCAGCGCGAGCTTGGCGTCGTCGACGTCGACGGCGATGACGTGGAAGCCCATCGCCTTGGCGTACTGCACGGCGACGTGGCCCAGGCCGCCGATGCCCGAGATCGCGACCCAGTCGCCCGGCTTGCAGTCCAGCACCTTCAGGCCCTTGTAGACGGTCACGCCCGCGCACAGGATGGGCGCGATCTCGGCGAAGCCGACGTTCGCGGGCAGCAGGCCGACGTAGCCGGGGTCGGCCAGCACGTATTCCGCGTAGCCGCCGTTCACGGTGTAGCCGGTCATCTGCTGCTCGTCGCAGAGGGTCTCCCAGCCGGTCAGGCAGTGTTCGCAGTGGCCGCAGGCGGTGTGCAGCCAGGGTACGCCGACGCGGTCGCCCTCGCGCAGGTGCTTCACCCCGGCGCCGACGGCGGCGACGAAGCCCACGCCCTCGTGGCCGGGGATGAAGGGCAGGGCGGGCTTGACCGGCCAGTCGCCGTTGGCGGCGTGAAGGTCGGTGTGGCAGACGCCCGAGGCCATCACCTTGACCAGGATCCGGCCGGGCGGGACCTCGGGCACCGGCACCTCTTCCAGGCGGAGTGGCTGGCCGAAGGCGTGGACGACGGCGGCTTTCATCAGGGTGGGCATGGGGGGGCTCGCGAGGGTCGTTGGGATGCCGGCACCTTAGGCGCGGCGTGCGGCCGCCAGCTTGACGACGATCAAACGCCGCGCCTCGGGCGCGCCGGCTTGCGCAGGCGCAAGGCCCGCCCGCGCGCCGCGGCGAAGAATGGGGCATCCCCGCATCGATGGAGTCCTTCATGTATTCGCGCATCCTCGTTCCCTTCGACGGCAGCGACGCCTCGCGCCGCGGCCTGCACGAAGCCATCGCGCTGGCCCGCGCGCAGCAGGCGACGCTGGTGGTGCTCGGCGTCGTCAGCGAGCTGCCGCTGCTGACGGGCCAGGCCGGCTTCGTCAACTACGGCGAAGTCGTGGACATCCTGATGCGCAGCGGCCGGGACGTGGCCGAGCAGGCCGCCGCCGAGGCGAAGGCCGCGGGCGTGGCGTGCGAGACCGTCGTCATCGACGGCGGCGCCGCGCCGGTGAGCGACGTGATCGTCGCGCAGGTGGGCGTGCAGCGCTGCGAGCTGGTCGTGATGGGCACGCACGGCCGGCGCGGCCTGCGGCGCCTCGCCATGGGCAGCGACGCCGAGATGGTGGTGCGCGAGGCGCCCGTGCCGGTCATGCTCGTCCGGGCCGCCGGTGCCGAGGCGGCGCCGCCGGCGCCGGCCTGCGCTTGAGCGCGCCCGGCCGCTCCGAAGCGTTCAGCGCGCAGCGCGTGGGGTAGTCCGGTGAGCGCGTGCCCGCCCGCCACGAACGCGCCCGCGCGTCCCGGCCCGGACGACCGCCTGGTGCGCGCGCTGCGCGAGCGCCTGTCTCGCGGCGGACGCCGCGCCGTCGCGCTGCACGAGACGCACCTGTCGTGGGTGCTGCTTGCCGGCAAGCTGGCGCTCAAGATCAAGAAGCCGCTGCGCCTGCCCTTCGTGGACCTCTCCACCGTGCGGGCGCGCCGCGCGAACTGCGACGCCGAGCTGCGCCTGAACCGACGCCTCGCGCCCGCGCTGTACCGCGCCGTGCTCGACGTGCGCGGCACGGTCGAGGCGCCGTCCTTCGCGGGCGCCGGGCCGGCGCTCGACGCCGTCCTCGTGATGCGGCGCTTTCCCGACGGCGCCCTGCTGTCGGAGCGCCTCGCCGCCGGCACGCTGGAGCCGGGCCGCATCGATGCGCTCGCGCTGCGGATCGCGGCCTTCCACGACGCCGCGCCCGCGCTGGCCGACGTCGACGCGCTGGCCGCGGCGTTCGCGCCGCTGGAGTCCGTGCTGTCGCAACTCGCGCCGCACGTCGCCCCGGACTGGAGCGAGCGCGCCGCCGCCTGGCTGGCCTCGAGCCGGCGCGCCCTCGCACCGCTCCTGCGGCGGCGGCGCGAACAGGGCGCGGTGCGCGACGTCCACGGCGACCTGCACCTGGCCAACACCGTCGCGCTGGGCGAGGCGGACGCCACGGCCTTCGACTGCCTGGAGTTCGACGCGGCCCTGCGCCGCATCGACGTGATGGCGGACGTCGCCTTCCTGACGATGGACCTGCGGGCGCGCGGCCGCGGCGACCTGGCGTGGCGCTTCCTCGACCGCTACCTGGCGGCGCGCGGGGACTACGGCGGCCTGGCGACCCTGCGCTGCTTCGAGGCGGCGCGCGCCTGCGTGCGGGCGCTCGTGGGCGCGCTGTCGCCTGCGGGCGCGGCCTCCGGCACCAACTACGCCGGGCTGGCCTCGGTGCTCATGGCGCCGCGCCAGGGCGCGCCCCGGCTCGCCCTCCTGCACGGCCTGGCGGGCTCCGGGAAGTCGACGCTCGCGGCGCGCCTCGTGGAGCACGCCGGCGCGGTGCGCGTGCGCTCGGACCGCGAACGCAAGCGGCTGGCGGGGCTCGCACCCCTGGATCGCGCGGGCGCGGCGCAGGGCCTGTACGGGGCGGCGGCGACCGACGCGACCTACGAGCGGCTGCTCGCCTGCGCCCGCGACGCGCTGGCCGCGGGCTACGACACGCTGGTGGACGCGACGTTCCTCTCGGCGCCGCGGCGCGACGCCTTCGCCCGGCTGGCGCGGGCGCTGGGAGCCGACTTCGCCATCCTCGCCTGCGAGGCGCCGGAGGACGTGCTCCGGGCGCGACTGGCCCGACGCGCGGCGCAGGGCGCCGATCCGTCCGACGCCGACGCGGCGACGCTGGCGCTGCAACTGCGCGAGGCCGACCCGCTGACGGCGGCGGAACTCGAGCACACGCTGCACGTCGACACGTCGCGCGAGCCGGACGTGGCCGCGCTCACCGGGCGCTGGCATGCGGCGCGCTACCGGACGCCGCGCCGGCCGAGCCGGGCGGCGGCCGCACGGGCCTGACCCGGCCGGGCCGCTGCGGATCCGGGCGCCTCAGGCTTCCGCGGCTTCCCTGGCCGACTTCACGAGGGCGTCGCCGTCGTCCTCGTGCCGCACGAGCAGCACCGGCACGGTCGAGCGCCGGACGATCTGTTCGGCCTCGCTGCCCAGGACGGCGCGGGCGAGGCCGTGGCGGCCGTGCGTGCCCAGCACGACGAGCTCGGCCGGCCAGGCCGCGACCTGCGCGCCGACGACCTCGGCCAGACGCTGGCCGCTGCCCTCGACCAGCAGCGTGTCGACGTCGACGCCCGCGAGCACGGCGCGGCGCACGCGCGCGGCGAGCAGGTCCGCGCCGCGCTGCAGGGCGCCGCGGGCGTCGTCGGCCGGCGAGGCGGCGTACAGGGCGGCCTCGCCGACGTAGGGCAGTTCGTTCACGAGGTGCAGCAGGCGGATCGCCCCGCCGGCGACGCGCGCCAGGCGGATGGCTTCGTCGAGGCCGGCGTCGGAGGTGGCGTCGTCGGCGACGGGCACGAGGATGCGCTGGTACATGCGGTTCTTTCGGAGTGGATCGATACCGTCCAGTCTGCGCAATCGCGCCCGCGGCGAGTTGATGCGGGTCAAGGCGCACGGAGGGCGGGCTTGCGCCGCCGCAAGCCCGCGCGACCCCCTTGCGCGCAAGCTGGCGCCATTCGCCGAAACAGGAGAACGTCCATGATGTCCGATGCCCCGGCGCGCCGCGCCCCCGCCGCCGAGCCCGCCCCCGACGCGCAGGCTCCGCGGCGCTATCGCCGGCTGATGGTGCCGTTCGACGGCAGCGTCCAGGCGCTCCAGGCCGTCGAGGAGGCGACGCGCCTGGCCGCGGAGCTGCACGCGGACCTCAAGCTGCTGCTCGTCTTCGACGAGGCGTCGCACCTCAGCGGCTTCGAGCCCGCGCGCATCGCGATGCAGGAGATCATCCCGCGCGCCCGCAGGACCGCCGCCGCGGCGCTCGACGAGGCCTGCGCCATCGCGCAGCGGCGCGGCGTCGACGCCGAGGCGATGCTCGTCGACGGCCAGGAGGTCGACGTCCCCGACATCGTCGACGCCCAGGTCCAGGCCACTCAGGCCGACCTGGTCGTGGTCGGTACCCATGGCCGCAAGGGCATGGACCGGCTCATGCTCGGCAGCGTGGCCGAGGCCATCGTGCGGTGCTCGAGCCGGCCGGTGCTGCTCGTGCGCGCGCAGTGACGGGACGGCGCGCCACGGGCGCGCGCGCCGCTACAGGGTGACGAACAGCGCCGAGGTCCAGACCCGCGCCTGGTCGCGCTGCCGCCCCACCAGGAACAGCGCGTGCTCGCGGCCCGGCCGCAACGCCAGGCCGCGCAGGTCGATCTCGCCTTCCACGGCGCGCGGCAACGCGCGCGCGGAGACGCGCTCCAGCGTCGCGTGCAGCTCGGTGCCGGCGAGCTCCAGGCGCGCGTGCCCCTCGGCGAGCAGGTCGGCCCCGGTCACGTCCAGCGCCGCCTCGGGCGCGTGGGCGTTGGGCGGCGGCTCGAGGACGTCGCCCACCTTGGGATAGCCCGCGATGCGTGCGCGCAGCGCGAAGCGCGCGCCGGCGAGGCGGCCCAGGGTCAGCTCGAGGGTGTCCTGGTCGCCGCTCGTCGTGGTGCGGAAGGCGAGCGTGGTGGCGTCCTCGCGCCACACCGACTGTTCGGGGTGGTCGAGCCCGTGCGCGGCCGCGGCGAGCAGGGGCGTGCCGTGCACCGAGAGCGCGCCGTGCCAGTACGCGGCCCGGTACCGATCCTTGATGCGCGCGCCGCCCAGGCGCAGGCGCACGCGGTCGTCCGCGAACCCGGCCTCGGCGTGCAGGTCGCGCGACCAGACGCGGCGCTCGCCGTCGAAGAGCGCGATCTCCTCCCAGCCGGCGTCGCCCAGCAGGCGATAGCGCAGCGGGGCCGCGGCCTCGCCCGCGTAGACGTCGCCCATCCAGTGGGCGCCGTGGCGCAGGCTGGCGTAGCTGCGCTCGCCGGTCGTGGCGAAGGTGCGGCGCGCGCGCAGGGCGCGGCCGACGCCGGGGCGGTCGAAGCGCTCGGCGAGGATGCCGGTGAGGCCGCCGCGCGAGCCGAAGACCGCCGTCGCGGGCACGCCGCCGCCGCAGCGGCCCTGGTGCTCGTCCGAGTTGGCGCAGGCGCCCACGTGGTAGCCGCGCTGCAGCGCCTCGGCGTAGAGCCAGTGGAACTGGCCCCAGGCGGAGCCCACCTCGACCAGGCGCTCCAGCTGCGGATGGTGCCAGTCCAGCACGCAGCGGCGCCCGCCGACGTGCGGGATCAGCAGGTGGCCCTCGGGATCGTCGGCGTACGCGGCGTAGAGCTCGTCGACCGGCCACGCGCCCGGCACGAGCGTGCCGGTGGAGTGCTCGTTCCACTCGAACGAACGCACCAGGCGGCCGCGCTCGTCGAAGGGGAAGCGCGGCTTGCCGTCGCGCAGGAAGACCACGTTGCGGTCGCCGCCCGCGCTCGAGTTGCCGCACCACTCGGTGCCCGGGAAGCAGACGAAGCGGCCCGGTTCATTGAGCTCGTGGATGAGGGCGACGGCGGCGTCCCAGCGCTTCTCGGTGACGTTGAAGTCGTTGGCCGTGTAGCCGAGCACGTCCAGGCCCGCGACGTCGCGGCCGTAGCTCAGGTTGTAGAGCGTGTCGTTGGTGCCGACCGTGTCGTCCGAATGCACGTGCAGGTCGCCGTACAGCGCGCGCGGCGCGCCGGCGTCGGCATCGACGTCGACCCAGGCCGTGGCCGGCGCGACGCCGGGCGCGTCGACCTGCGCGGCGAGCGCCCATTCGCCGGGCCGCTCGAAGGCGAGGCCGGCGATGCGGGCGATGGCCCAGCCCTCGGCGGCCAGCGCGAACGGGCGGGCCGCCTCCCGGCCGTCCGGGCCGGCGATGCGCAGCGTGCCCGGCAGGGGCAGCCCGCGGCAGGTGTTGCCCCAGGCGTCGTCGGCCCGCACGACCAGGTCGAAGGGCTCGCCGGCGCCGACGAGGCGCGGGGCGATGGCCTGCAGTCGCACGGGCGGACCCGGGACGATGTCGAGCAGCAGGTCGCCCGGCACCTCGGCGAACTTGGAGCTGCCCAGCGGGTCGACGAACAGGCGCAGCCGGAAGTCCTTCTCGACGAAGGTCTGCACGCGGGTGCCCGCGCCGCCGCGGCGGCGGTCGCCGAGGCGGATCACGATGCGGTCGCCGGGGTTGAGGTAGCCGTCGACGATGTCGACGATGACCGCCTTCTGGAACGGCCGCTCGTGGCCCTTCTGGTCGAAGCGCACCTTCAGGTGCTGCACGGTGGCCGCGCTCTGGCCCGGCACGAGCGGGCCGGCGTGGTATTCGGCGCTCACGAAGTTCGGCGCCGCGGGGTCGCTGGTCTGGAACAGGGCCCAGTCCGAGTAGAACTTGAAGGCGAGCTTGATCCAGGCGCCGTCGGCCAGGCCGACGCCGCCGACCTCGTAGACCACGGCGAGCTCCGTCCACTCGCCCGCGACCAGCGTGCGCCGGTCGCAGGTGGCCTGCCCGAGGAAGGGGCGGGCCTTGTTGCGTTCGTAGAGGCCCTGGGGCGCGACATAGTCGCCGGCCTCCGCGCGGGGATCGAAGTTCATCGGACGTTCCAGCGTTGGTAGCGCCGCTCGAGGCGGCGGAAGACGAGGCTCTCCATGAGCCAGGCGACGAGGCCGATCAGGGCCATGCCGAGCAGCACCTGTTCGGCGTTGCCGACCTGGCCGCCGGTCGCGACCATCCAGCCGATCCCGCGCGTGGCGCCGATCATCTCGGCGGCCACGAGCGCGCGCCAGGCCTGCGAGAAGCCGATGCGCAGCGCGGCCGTGATGGCCGGCAGCGAGGCCGGCAGCACCACGTGCAGCAGGCGCTGCAACGAGCTCGCGCCCAGCGTGCGCGCCGCGCGCAGCTCGCCGCCCGCCAGGCCCTCGACGCCCTGCTGGATGGCCACCGCCATCGGGAAGACCGCGGCAACGACGATCACCGCGACGATGGACGTGGTGCCCAGGCCGAACACGATCATCGACAGCGGCGCCCAGGCCACGGGCGGGATCGCCATGAACAGCGCGTTGAGCGGCCCGACGAATTCGCGCACCGGCCGCAGCAGGCCCGCCGCGATGCCCACCACCAGCGAGGCCGCCGTGGCGATCCCGAAGCCGGCGGCCTCCTCGACGAGGCTCGCGGCGAGTTGCGGCCACAGCTTGCCGGCCTGCAGCCAGCGCAGGCCCTCGGCCGCCACGCCGGCGGGCTGGGGCAGCACGTAGGCGGGCAGGTGCAGCGCGGCGAGCGACCAGGCGAGCACCAGCAGCGGGATGCCGGCCCAGCTCCAGTGCCAGGCGGGGCGGGTCATCGCGCCGCCTCCGCGCGCGCCAGCCAGCCGGCGTCGACGACCTGCTCGACCTTCAGGGGGCGACCCATGAAGCCGAGCGCGGCGGAGTCGTCCATCAGGCGCTGGATGAACTGCAGGTCGGCCGGCTCGAGTCGCGTCGCCCAGCCGAGGCGCTTGCGCACCTCCTTGACGACGGCCGCCGGGCTCGCCGGGCCGATGGCCGCGACCTGGAAGGCCTCGACCAGGATCGCGTCGGCCTCGTCGGCGTGCTCGTTCAGGAAGTCGACCGCGCGGCGATGCGCGCGCAGCAGGCGCACGACCTCGTCGCCGCGCGTGGCGAGGGTCTTCTGCGTTGCGGCGACCACGTACCAGGGGTAGCGCGGGAAGGCCTGGTTCACGTCCAGCACGACGCGCGCCGAGCCGCGCAGCACGGCCTCGGAGACGAAGGGCTCCCAGGTGAAGGCGGCGTCGACGAGGTGGCGGTCCAGCGCGGCGTTCATGTTGGGCGCCGGCATGTTCACGAGCGACAGGTCGCTGTCGGCGTCGAGTCCGGCGCGGCCGCGCAGCACCTGGCCGCGCAGCAGCACGTCCATGCCGCTGCCGCGCGCGACGCCGGCCAGCTTGCGGCCCTTGAGGTCGGCCAGGGTGGCGATGGGCGGCGCCGCGGCGGTCGACGCGATCAGCGCCGCCTGGCCCCAGTTCACCTTGGCGAGGATGCGCGCGTCCAGCCCGCGCGACGCCCACTGGTAGACCGGGGGCGCGCCGACGTAGGCCACGTCGACTTCGCCCGCGGCGACGGCCTGCTGGATCACCGGGCCGTCCGCGAATTGCGTGAGTTCCACCGCCACGCCCTCGGCGGCGTAGAAGCCCTTGCGCTGCGCGACGATCGCGGGCGCGTTGGCCATGGCGTAGACCCAGGCGACGCGCAGCGGCCTGGGCTGGGCGCGCGCGGCGGGCGCCGCGGCCGCGAGCGTGCCGATGGCGGCGAGGACGTCGCGGCGCTTCATGCGGCCTCCCGCAGCGGCGCCGAGGCCTCGACGACGAGGTCCATCAGGGCCGCGCCGTGCGCGGCGAAGCGCGGATCAGTGCGCGTCTCGCGCTGCGTGCGCGGCCGCGGCAGGTCGATCTCGACCTCGGCGCGCACGCCGGCCGGCACGCGGCCGAGCACGACGACGCGGTCGGCCAGGAAGACGGCCTCGTCGATGTCGTGCGTGATGAAGATGACCGTCTGGCCCAGCTCGCGCCACAGGCGCAGGATCTCCTCGTTGAGCTCGCGCCGCGTGAGCGCGTCGAGCGCCGAGAACGGCTCGTCCATCAGCAGCACGCGGGGCTCGAGCGCGAGGCTGCGCGCGAGGGCCACGCGCTGGCGCATGCCGCCGGAGAGTTCGTGCGGGAGGCGCTGCGCCGCGTCGGCGAGGCCGACGCGCGCCAGCTCCTCGAGCGCGCGGCGGCGTTGCGCGTCCGGCGCCAGCCTGCCGGCCATGCGCAGGCCGAAGCGCACGTTCTCGAGCGCGCTCAGCCAGGGGAACAGGTGCGGCGCCTGGAACACGTAGCCGAGCTCCGCCAGCTCCGGGCGGACGGGCCGGCCGTCCAGCGTCACGCGGCCCTGCTGCGGCGAGACGAAGCCGGACAGCAGGTTCAGCAGCGTGGTCTTGCCGCAGCCCGAGGGGCCGATCAGCACGAGGAACTCGCCGGGGCGCACCGACAGCGAGAGCCCGCGGAACACGGGCCGGCCCGGCTCGTAGGCGAAGCCGACGGCGTCGGCGACGAAGCGGGCGCCGGCGCGTTCGGCGGGCGGCGCGGCGTCGCACGGCGCGGGACGCGATGGACGGGGCAGGGCGGCAAGGGTGGCGGTCACGGCAGGCGGTTCCGGTGGAAGTGGCGCGGGCGGCGCATGGTGGGCATAATAGGAGTTAATACAAGTCAGCCAAATTCGGAAACCGTGCATCGTCATGCGCGGGCCGTTCGCAGCCCATGGGACTCGACCGCCAGAACCCGTCCTCGCTCCAGGAACAGATCGCCGCCTCGCTCGTGCGCGAGATGGACGACGGCGCCTACGAACCCACCGGGCAGCTGCCCTCCGAGAGCGAGCTGATGGCGCGCTTCGGCGTCAGCCGCGTCACGGTGCGGCTCGCCCTCGGCCGCCTCGAGCAGGCCGGCCGCATCGAGCGGCGCCAGGGCAAGGGCAGCTTCGCGAGCGGCAAGCGCATCCGCCACGAGCTCGACTCGCTGCTCAGCTTCCACGAGTCGCTGCGCGCGCAGGGCCTGGAGGCGGCGATGTGCCTCGTCTCGCAGCGCCGGGTCGCGCTGCCCGCGGAACTGCGCGGCCTGTTCGGCGCGCGCGTGCGCGACTGCATGGAGGTCTGCCGGCTCCACTTGGTCGATGGCGAGCCGGTGGCGTTGGCGACCAGCCTGCTGCCGCCGGGACTGGCCGACGTCGACTGGGGCGCGGCGGGCGCGCTGCCGCTCTATGCCGTCCTGGACGGCCACCTGGGGCTGAAGGTGGCGCGCGCGGAGATCACCCTGCGCGCCGAGGCGCTGGACGCCCAGGCCGCCGCCGCGTTGGGCCTCGCGCCGGGCGCGCCGGCGCTGGCCATGCGGCGGGCCAGCTTCACCGGCGACGGGCGGGCGTGCGATCGCACGGTGTTCCTGATCCGGCCGGAGCGCTACGAGTTCTGCCTGAACAGCGCGACGAGCGCGCGGCTCGGCCGGCGCTGAGCCCGCGCGCCTTCGCGGCCTGCGCCCGGGGCGCAGGCGGGACGTCGCCGGGGCGGCCTACCGGAAGAGGGCGGCCCGGGGCAGGGCCTCGACCATCGCCACGAGGTCGGAGGTGGCCACCGGCTTCTGCAGGTAGCCGTCGAAGCTGGCGCCGGCGGGCTCGCCGCGCACGCGCTCGCGTTCCTTGCCGGTGACGGCGACCAGGATGGTGTCGCGCCCGAGCCGCTCGCGGAACGCCGAGGCGGCCTCGAAGCCGTCCATCATCGGCATCTCCAGGTCGATGAAGGAGATGTCGGGCGCGAAGGCGGTGGCGGCCTCGACGCCCTGCTCGCCGTCGTAGGCCACGGCCGTCTCGTGGCCGAGCATCTTGAAGAGGGTGGCGTAGGCGTCGGCGGTGTCGCGCGAGTCGTCGACGAAGAGGATGCGGGCCATGGCGGGTCCCCCTTCAGTGGCGGATCTTGTTGAAGACCGTCACCCCGAGCACGAGGAAGACGACCACCAGGCCGACGAAGATGAAGAACAGGATCTTGGCGATGCCGGCCGCGCCCGCGGCGATGCCGGTGAAGCCGAACAGACCCGCGACGACCGCGATGATGGCGAAAATGGCAGCCCACTTCAACATGGCTCTGGTTCCTCGTGTAGGAGAAGCGTTGCGATGCCGTGATTGGGCCCGCTCCCGGGCTGCGCGTCGCTAGGCCGCGCGCTCGTCCGCGTGTGAGACGCGTCCCACAGGCGGACGGCAAGGCCGGGGGTCCTAGGCGGCCGCGGTGGCCTCCTTCACGAAGTCGGCGTAGCTCCGGAGCGGCCGCCCCAGCATCGCCTCGAGCGTCTGCACGGCGCCCGGGGCGCCGTGCATGCCGATCTCCTGGATGCGCGCCATCATCAGGCGCATGTCGTAGGCCAGCCAGCCGGGGCCGAACGAGGCCAGCTGCCGTTCGAAGGCCGCCACGTCGTCGCCGCCGTAGGCCACGGCGCGGCCGAGTGCGGCGCTCCAGGCCTGGGCCGCGGAGGGGCCGGTCACGACCTGCGGTCCGACGAGGTCGAGCGAGAGGCGCGGCTGCGCGGCCGGCGCACGGTCGCGGCGCAGGAGCTCCAGCGCCGCGACGTCGGCGATGTCGCGCACGTCGACCATGCCCACGCCCGCCGTGCCGATGGGCATCGGATAGACGCCGTGCCCGCGGATGACGGCCTGGACCGAGAGCTCGTTCTGCATGAAGTACGCGGGACGCAGGATGGTCGCCGGCAGGTCGAGGCTCTCGATCATGCGCTCGACCGTGTGCTTGCCGGTGAAGTGGGGCACGTCGGTGTAGCGGTCGGCGTGGATCACCGACAGGTAGACGATGCGCTCGATGCCCGCCTCGCGCGCCAGGTTCAGCGCGACCAGCGCCTGCGTGACTTCGTCGGGCGTGACGGCGTTCAGCAGGAAGAGCGTGCGCACCGGGCGCAGCGCCGCGCGCAGCGAAGGCACGTCCGTCAGGTCGCCGACGACCTCGGCGACGCCGGCGGGGAACGCCGCCTTGCCGGGCTGGCGGACGAGGGCCCGGACATCGGCGCCCGCTTCGGCGAGGCGCTGGACGACGAGGGAACCGACGGTGCCGGTGGCACCGGTGACGAGGATGCTCATGGTGTTTCTCCTTGGGGGGCAGATGAAGGGGGATCAGCGCGCGAAGTCGGCGACGACCTTGCCGCGCCGCGTGCCGGTGCGGTTGCGTTCGATGGCCGCGGGGATGTCCGCGAAGGCGACGACCTCGCCGACGCGCGACGCGAGCGCGCCCCGCGCGACCTCGGCGGCGATCGCCTCCAGCCGCGCCGCGTCGGGCTGCATGACGAACCAGAGGCCGCGCCGGCCCGCGGGCGTGCGCGCGAGGATCTCCGGCGACGCGGTGCCGACCATCGCCCCGGCGGGCTTCAGCACCTGCCAGGAGCGGTCGATGACGTCGCCGCCCACGTAGGCGAGCACGAGGTCGATGTCGTCCACGTGATCCTCGAAGCGCTGCGTGCGGTAGTCGATGACGCGGTCGGCGCCCAGGCCGCGCACGACGTCGAGATCCGCGGTCGCGGCGGTCGCCGCGACGAAGGCCCCGGCCTGGCGGGCGAACTGCACGGCGAAGCTGCCGACCGCGCCCGCCGCGCCGTGCACCAGCACGCGCGTGCCGGCGCCGACCGGGCCGGCGAAGTGCAGGCTCTGCCAGGCCGCCAGCGCCGCCACGGGCAGGGCCGCGGCGTGCACATCGTCGAGGCCGTCGGGCGTGCGGGCGAGCTTGGCCTCGTCGACGGCGGCGAACTCGGCATAGGCGCCGATGCCGGCGAGCGGGCCCATCACGCGGTCGCCGACCCGCCACCGCGTGGCGCCGGGGCCGAGCGCCTCGACGACGCCGGCGAGCTCGATGCCGAGCACCGCGGGCAGCTGCAGCGGGAAGGCGTCGCGCACGAGGCCCTCGCGCAGCTTCCAGTCGAGCGCGTTGATGCCCGCGGCGCGGACGCGGACGAGGACCTGGCCGGGACCGGCCTCGGGCCGGGGCACGTCGCCGGCCTCGATCGAGGCCGCGCCGCCGTAGGAGCGAAGGAGGAGGGAGTTCATGGAGATCACCTTTCGGGTTGCGATGGGTGAACGATAGGGTGTTGCGCACCCAGAACGAAGACCAGAAAATCAAGACACCTCGTCTCGAATCTGGAACACCCGTGGATCTCAACTCCCTGGCCGACTTCGCACTCGTCGCCACCCACGCCGGGCTCGGCAAGGCCAGCCGGGCCAGCGGCCGCTCCAAGGCCACGCTGTCGCGCCGCATCGCCGACCTCGAGGAGCAGCTCGGCGTGCGCCTCATCGAGCGCCACGCGCGCGGCCTCAAGCTCACCGAGGCCGGCGAGCTGCTGATGGCGCGCACGGAAGGGCCGATGCACGACGTGGCCGAGGCGCTCGTGGCGGCGCGCGAGGGACTCGCGGCCCCGCGCGGCCGCCTGCGCGTCGCCGCGCCGGTGCTGTTCGCGCAGCTCGCGATGGGCCGCATCTGCGCCGACTTCTGCGCGGCCTGGCCCGAGGTCAGCTTCGAGGTGGTGGCGGAGGACCGCGTGGTCGACCTCGTCGAGGAGCAGTTCGACGTGGCGATCCGCCCCAACCCGCGGCCCGACGGCGGGCTGGTCGGCCGCAGCTTCGCGCGGGACGGCCTGATCGTGGTCGCGGCGCCGGCGCTCCGCAAGCCCCGGGCGCGGGGCGCCGTCGTACCCGTCCAGGGTATCCTGATGACCACGTTCCGGCAGGGCACCTGGGAGCTCGACGGCGGCCGCCTCGTGCTCGACCCCGCGCCCAGGCTCAGGCTCTCGTCGTTCCTGACGATCCGCGACGCGGCCGTGGCGGGCGCCGGCGTCGCCGTGCTGCCGCGGTCGATCGCCAGCGGCCAGCTCGCGCGCGGCGAGCTCGTCGAGTGGGGTGAGCTCGCCGGCGGCGCGGTCACGCTCTGGGTGCTCCACGCGTCCCGCCGGCTGCCCACCCCGAAGGTGCGGGCCTTCGTGGACTTCATGTGCGCGCGCTACCCGCAGGAGACCCTGGTGCTGCCGGGCTGAGGCGCAGCTTCGGGCATTCCGACGGCAAAACCCGCCGTGCTTCGCCGCACGTCGCCGCGCGCGACCGACGGATGCGCCACCGCGCGCGGCGTCCGTGCCGCCGATGAGCCCGTGGGTGCGGCGCCGCGGACGCAGGAACGCCGCCTGCCGCCGCGCCCCTCATGACCACACGGAGGAACTCCATGCCGAAGAAGCCCGCGACCCCCGACGCCAAGAACGCACCCGCGCGCCCGGGCAGCAGCGGCCCGCGGGCCGCCGCGCGCAACACCGACAGCGCGCCCGCGTCGGGGAGCGGCCAGCAGGACGCGGGCGACGCGCCGCTGCGCAAGGCCGAAGAGATGCAAGCCCTGGCCGCCGCGATGCCGTTCAACCCCACGAAGGCCGGCGAGCACGGCTTCGACAATGGCCGGAATCCCCAGCCCGGGGCGAGCGTCCCGGCGCCCTCGCGGCTGCCCACTGCCAGCACGCTCTCCGAGTCCCAGGCGAGCGAGAAGGTGGGCACCCGCGCCGGCGAGGGCGCGAACGCGACCATCGCGTCGCTCGACCGCGTCCGCGTCGACTCGACCGGCCAGCCCCTGACGACGAACCAGGGCGTGCGCATCGCCGACAACCAGAACTCGCTGAAGGACGGCGTGCGCGGGCCCGTGCTGCTCGAGGACTTCGTCCTGCGCGAGAAGATCACCCACTTCGACCATGAACGCATTCCCGAGCGCATCGTCCATGCACGGGGCTCGGCGGCGCACGGGTACTTCGAGGCGTACGAGGCGCTGACCGACCTGACCCGGGCCGCGCCGTTCGCGCAGGCCGGCAAGCGCACGCCGGTGTTCGTGCGCTTCTCGACCGTCCAGGGCGAGCGCGGCAGCAAGGACACCGCGCGCGACGTGCGCGGCTTCGCGGTCAAGTTCTACACCGACGAGGGCAACTGGGACCTGGTCGGCAACAACATCCCGGTGTTCTTCATCCAGGACGCCATGAAGTTCCCCGACCTCGTGCACGCGGTGAAGCCGGAGCCGCATCACCAGATGCCGCAGGCCGCCAGCGCGCACGACACCTTCTGGGACTTCGTCTCGCTGATGCCCGAATCGACGCACATGCTGATGTGGGTGATGAGCGACCGCGCCATCCCGCGCTCCTACGCGACGATGCAGGGCTTCGGGGTGCACACCTACCGCTTCGTCAACGAGGCGGGCGACTCGGTGTTCGTGAAGTTCCACTGGTCGCCGAAGGCCGGCACCCATTCGCTGGTGTGGGACGAGGCGGTGAAGATCTCGGGCGCCGACCCCGACTTCCACCGGCGCGACCTGTGGGAGCGCATCGAGGGCGGTGCCTTCCCCGAGTACGAGCTGGGCGTCCAGGTCTTCACGGAGGAGGAGGCGAACGCGTTCAGCTTCGACATCCTCGACGCCACCAAGCTGGTGCCGGAGGAGCTCGTGCCCGTGCGTCCCATCGGACGGATGGTGCTGGATCGCAACCCGGACAACTTCTTCGCGGAGACGGAGCAGGTCGCGTACTGCACCGCCAACGTGATCCCCGGCATCGACTTCTCGAACGACCCGCTGCTGGCCGGCCGCATCCACTCGTACGTGGACACGCAGATCACCCGTCTGGGCGGGCCGAACTTCCACGAGATCCCCATCAACTCGCCCATCGCCCCGGTGCACAACAACCAGCGCGACGGCCTGCACCGCCAGGCCATCCCGCGCGGGCGCGTCTCCTACGAGCCGAACTCGCTGGCGGGCGGCTGCCCGTTCCAGGCCGGGGCGGCGCAGGGCTTCACGTCCGTGGCCGCGCGCCTGCAGGCGCGCGAGGAGCAGGCGAAGGTGCGGGCCAAGCCCGAGCTCTTCGCCGAACACTACAACCAGGCGCGCCTGTTCTTCGAGAGCCAGTCGCCGGCCGAGCAGGCGCACATCGCCGCCGCGTTCCGCTTCGAGCTGAGCAAGGTCACGGTGCCCGCGATCCGCACGCGCATGCTGGCGTCGCTGCGCAACGCCTCGCAGGAGCTGGCCGCCAAGGTGGCGCAGGGACTCAACATGCCGCTGCCCGACCCCATGCCGCTCGCGCTGGCCGAGCCGCCCACGCCCGAGGTCGCGAAGTCGCCGGCGCTGTCGCTGATGGCGCGCCCGGGCGACGGCTCGGTCGCCGGGCGCAAGGTGGTCGTGCTCGTGGCGGACGGCATCCAGGGCCGGTCGGCCGCGGACGTCCACGCGGCGCTGTTCGACGCCGGGGCCGTGCCCCGGTTCGCCGCGCCCCGCATCGGGCCCGTGCAGACCTCGGACGGCGTGGCGCTGCAGGCCGACGTGTCGCTCGAGAACGAGCCCGGCTTCCTGTTCGACGCGATCGTCGTGCCCGACGGGGCGCCGGGGATCGACGCCCTGATGCTGGACGCGCACGTGTTCGAGTTCGTGCGGGACCAGTACCGCCACTGCAAGCCGATGCTGGCGATCGGCGCGGGCGTGAAGCTGTTCGAGGCGGCCGGGCTCGGTCCCGCGCTGGCGCCCGAGGGCGGCGCGCCCGGACTCTTCCTCGCGTCGTCCGCGCAGACGGGCGTCGAGGCGTTCATCGCAGGCCTGGGTTCGCATCGCCACTTCGAGCGCGAGACGGACCCGCCGCACGTCTGATGGGGCGGCGACACGCGGCAAGGCCGCCGGTCGTGGTTCGACCCTGCGCGACCCGGTGCTCGCCATGCCGATAGACCCTCCGGTACGGGACGGGGCGCCGCTCGTGGTCGTCTTCAACCGCGCCTCGGGGCACGGCGACCGCGACGAGGTGGGGCCGGCCGTGCAGCGGGCGTGCACGGCGGCGGGCAGGCGCTGCGAGCTGCTGCCCGTCGACCGGCCGGATCGGCTGGCGGAGGTCGCGCGCGAGGCGGTGCGCCGGGCCCGGGCCCTGGACGGCATCGTCGTCGCGGCCGGCGGCGACGGCACGATCAACGGCGTGGCCCAGGCGGTGCTCGGCAGCGGCCGTCCCTTCGGCGTGCTGCCGCGCGGCACGTTCAACTACTTCGCCCGCACCCACGGCGTTCCCGAGGAGCTGGACGGGGCGCTGGACGTCCTGCTGACGCAGCGCCCGGTGCCGGCGCAGGTCGGGCTCGTCAACGGGCGGGTGTTCCTGGTCAACGCGAGCCTGGGCCTCTACCCGAAGCTGCTCGAGGAGCGCGAGACGTGGAAGAAGCAGTTCGGCCGCAGCCGGCTGGTCGCGCTGGGCGCCGGCCTCAAGACCCTCCTGCGCGGGCACCGCAGCCTGCGCCTGGCGGTCGAGATGGACGGCCGCGCGTGGAAGGTGCGCACGCCCACGCTGTTCGTCGGCAACAATGCGCTGCAGATGGAACAGGTCGGGCTGCCGCAGGCGCAGGCGATCGACGAGGGCGGCCTGGCCGGCGTCGTCCTCAAGCCGGTCGGCCGCTGGCGCCTGCTGTCGCTGCTGGCGCGCGGCGCCTTCGGGCGCCTGGGCGAGGCGGACGAGGTGCAGCACTTCGGGTTCCGCGGGCTCACCGTGACGGCGGCGCGCTTCGGGTCGCGGCGCATCAAGGTGGCCACCGACGGCGAGGTGACGCACATGGCACTGCCCCTGCGATTCGAGCCGGCGCCGCAGCCCTTGTTCCTGATCCGGCCGCCCGGGCCGGCCGAGGAGCGCCGCCGCGCCCGGGATCCGGGCGCATCGACCCCGGCATGACCGCGGTCCTGCAGCTGTCCGATCCGCACTTCGGCACCGAGCGGCCCGAGGCGATGCGGGCGCTCGACCGTCTCTGCGGGGAGCTGCGTCCCGACCTCCTGCTGGTGACGGGCGACGTCACCCAGCGCGCGCGGCGCTCGGAGTTCGCGCGCGCCCGCGCCTACTTCGACGCGCTGCGCATCCCGGCGCGCCTGGTCGTGCCGGGCAACCACGACATCCCGCTCTACGACGTCCTGACGCGCGCGTTCGACCCCTACGGCCGCTTCGCCGAGGGCCTGGGCACGGCGCGGGAAGGCGAGTTCGAGCGCGAGGACCTGCTGGTGGTCGCCCTCGACACGACGCGTCGCTACCGGCACAAGCAGGGCGAGGTCTCGCCCGCGCAGGTCGAACGCGTGGCCACGAGGATGGCGCGCGCCGCCCCGGGCCAGCTGCGCCTGGTCGCGGTGCACCAGCCGGTCGCGGCGGTGGCGCGGGCCGACCTCGGCAACCTGCTGCGCGGCCACGAGGCGGCCGTGCGGCGCTGGGCCGAGGTCGGCGTGGACGCCGTCCTCGGCGGCCACATCCACCTGCCGTACGTGCTGCCGCTGCACGCCGCGTGGCCCGACCTGCCCCATCCCGTGTGGGCGGTGCAGGCGGGCACGGCGCTCAGCAGCCGGGTGCGCGGCGGCGTCTCCAACTCCGTCAACGTGATCCGGGCCGGCGGGCCCGGGCCCGCCGAAGTGCAGCGGTGGGACCTGGACGAGCAGCAGGGGCGATTCAGCCTGGTCGAGTCGACCCTGCTGGCCTAGACGGCGCGCGCGGCGGACGCGTCAACCCGCCTGCACGGCGATGCGCCGCGGCTGCGCATGCGCCTGCTTGGGGATGCGCAACGTGAGCACGCCGTCCTTGAGGTTGGCCTCGATGCGGCCGGCGTCGAGCTCGCGGCTGAGCGTGAAGGTGCGCCGGAAGCGCGGCACGTTGACCTCCGCCCAGGTCGCGCGCATGCCGTCGGGCAGGGCGAGGCGCACCTCGCCCTCGATCGACAGCGAATCGCCGTCGAGCCGGACGTCCAGGTTCTCGCGCGTGACGCCGGGCATGTCGGCGAGCAGCGTGATGCCTCCGGCGTCCTCGAAGATGTCGACCGCGGGTGCGGCGCTGCGCGGCGCATTGCGCGCGGTCTCGGGGCGGGTGTCGTGGCGGTCGGTGCGGCCGCGGTCGGTCGTGGCCAGGTCGGTGTCGGGCATGGCAGTTCCTTTCTGGTCGATGGCGTCGGACATGGGCTCTCTCAGCGGACCGGGATGCGTTGCGGCTGGGCGGCCTCCTGCAGGCCGATGCTGATCCGCAGCACGCCGTCGCGGTACGTGGCCTCCACCTTGGACGCGTCCACGTCGTCGGGCAACGAGAGGGCGCGCGCGAAGCGTCCCTGCGGGCGCTCGGTGGCGTAGGCCTGGACCGTCCCGTCCGAGGCGGGCGCCGGGTCCCGGCGTTCGCCCGAGATCTTGAGGACGCCGCGCTCCACCGTGACGTCGATGGCCCCGGCCTCCAGGCCGGGCGCGAAGGCGTAGACCTCCACCGTGCCGGCCGTGCGCCCGACGTTGATGCCGGGGAAGCTGCCGGCGGCGACGGAGCGGATCGCGTCCGGCGGGCCGTCCCCGGCGAGCGAACGCGAGAGCGCCTGGTGCAGCGTGGTCAGCTGGTCGAAGAGCGCCTGAGGGCGATGGAACATCGTGTCGATCATGTCGGATCTCCTTCAGCGTGAGTGATCGGCGGCGCGGACGCGCCGCCGCGTTGCCCGCGAGCGGGCGAAGTGCCCCGCACGACGCGCGGGTCGCGCCGTGTGCGGTGGGACGAAAGGGGGAGGCGGGCGTACCCGGCGGGCTAGGCCCCGGGATCGGCGCCGGCCGGCGCGGGGGGATCCCGCGGCGCCAAGGGCGTCGGCGTGGGCTTCAGGCGCCGGAGGGTCTCGCGTGCCAGCAGGTACGCGTCGAGATGCTGCAGGCTCGTGGGCGCGCGCAGCCGTCGCGGTGCGCGCGGCGCGGCGCCGCCGCGGTCAGGGGAGTGCATGGTGGCCATGATTCAGTCCTCATCCGAATCGGTGGTTGGCAAGAACGTCGACGACGCGGAACTAGGTGCCGCTCACGCACTTTCAAGAGCCGCCCAACGTCAGTGAAAACCCTGATCTCGAACCCGAAAGGGGACTGGCCTCCGGCCTGTCCCCGTGTTCGCCCCGCTCGCACGCGACCACGCGCCGGCAGCCCGGCCCTCCGCTGCCATATCGCCCCGCACCGTCGCCATATCCGAAGTGGCATGGCCCCGCGCCGGCGCCCCGTCACGACCGCGCAGCGCCTGCGCCGCATCATGAAAAGTTCACGCGAACTCGACCCCCGCGGGCGCCCCGACGCCCTAGAGTCCGGCCACCAGAATCTGAAACGGAGACAACCTTGGACAGACGCACTCTGCTCTCGTGCATGGCCACCCCCCTGGTCGGCTTCGCGGCCGGCGCCCGCGCCGCGACGGATCGAGGCACCATCGGGGTCTCGATGCCCACGATGGGGTCGCTGCGCTGGGTCTACGACGGGCTCGGCATGATGCGCGCCCTCAACCAGCTGGACTACACCGCCGACCTGCAGTACGCCAACGACAGTCCGGCGACACAGGTGGCGCAGCTGCAGGCGATGCTGGACAAGGGCGCGAAGATGCTGGTGATCGGCGCCGTCGACGGCTCCTCGCTGACCTCGGTGCTGGCCGAGGCCGGCAAGCGCGGCGTCAAGGTGCTGGCCTACGACCGGCTGATCCGCAACACCCCGCACGTCGACAGCTACGCCACGTTCGACAACTTCATGGTGGGCGAGCTGCAGGCGAGGGACATCGAGAGCCGCCTGAAGCTGGCGAGCGCGAATCGTCCCTGCACGGCGGAGCTGTACGCGGGCGATGCGGAGGACAACAACACCCACATGTTCTTCGACGGCTCCATGTCCGTCCTGAAGCGCTACATCGACTCGGGCCAGCTGGTCGTCGGCTCGGGCAAGACCGCGCTGAAGGACATCTACACCTCGCACTGGAACGGCCTGCTGGCGAAGGGGCGCCTGCAGGGCGAGCTCTCCACCGTCTACGCACACCGCCGGCTCGACGCCGTCCTGTCCCCCTACGACGGCATCAGCATCGAAGTGCTCAACGCCGTCAAGTTCGTGGGCTATGGCCAGGCGGGGCAGCCCTTCCCGGTGGTGACCGGCCAGGACGCCGAGCTCGCTTCGGTGCGCTCCATCCGCCATGGCGAGCAGTCGTCGACGGTCTTCAAGGACACGCGGCTGCTGGTGCAGCAATCCGCGAAGATGGTGGACGACACCCTGTCGGGCCGCGCGATCGCGTTCAACGACGTGAAGACCTACCACAACGGACAGAAGATCGTTCCCGCCGTGCTCCTGAAGCCCGTGCTGGTGGATCGCGCCAACCTCGACGCCGTCCTCGTGGACAGCGGCTACTACAAGCGAGAGCAGGTCTGAGGCGAACGCCGGCGCGGCGCGTCAGCGCACCTCGAACGCGCGCTCCGCGCCGTCGCAACGGACGTCGCTCAGGTCGCGCGCCTCGAAGGGCGCGCAGGGGCGGTTGCCGGCCACGTCCTCCAGCCGCGGGTGCAGGACCAGGGCATGGGTGCCGGCGCTCCACGCGCGCGCGGGACGGAATGTCCAGGTCGTCTCGCCGGCACCGAGCGACGCCGCGCCGTCGACCCGCCTGCCGTCCGGCCCGCGCACCGCGATCAGGCTCACGCCGGAGGCCGTCAACGGCGCCCCGAGCGCCACGGTGATCGGCGCGCGCGTGCCCGCCCGGGGCGGATCGCGCTCGAGCGGGGACGCCGTGACCGCCCGCGCCACCGAGGGCCCGACCTGCCAGCGCTTGCGCAGGGGAAGCGCCAGCTGCGGATCGTCGACCACGAGTTCGACCTCGTCGCCCGCGTGCAGCGCGCGTCCCATCGCCCGGTTCGCGCCGACGCCGGTCTTGACGCGCGCCGGATCCAGCAGCAGCGTGATCGTGCGGCCGTCGTGGTCGGGCAGCGGCAGGTCGAGCAGCGCGTCGGCGAGGGGCTCGCCGTTCGCGGCGAGCAGCCGCACGTGGTCCATGGCCAGCGGGTGCGGCAAGGGGTGTCGCAGGTGCAGCTCGATGCGCAGCAGGTTCTCCGGCACGACCGCCCCCGAGGGCGTCACGCTGCCGGGCGGCAGCGCCGCCGCGCCGGCCGCCGCGAGGCAGGCCGACGCGGCCGCGGCCCGGCGGCCACCGTTCATGGCGCGGCGCGCCGGGCGAGCTCGGGGTAGCCCTCGTCCGTGCGCATCACCGCGTGCGCGTCCCGGAACGGGTCGCCGTCGCGGTAGCGGAAGTCGTCGAAGTCGTACTCGTTGACGAAGTCGCTGACGCGCAGGAAGGCGCCCACGCGGAAGGACACGAGCTGCATCGCGCCGGTCGCCGGCTCCCGTCGCAGCGCGCCGATGAACTGCGTGTCCTGCAGCGACATCTGGGCCAGCCCGGTCAGCGGCAGGTAGGTCGACTTCAGGCCCTCGAGCGGACTGGCGGGAACCTGGATGGGTGTCGACAGCGAGGGCTGCTTCGCGGCGGCGGCGACGGCCGACAGCGCCATCAGGTCGGCCGACTTCGCGGAGTTGGCCAGCAGGAGCTGCGGCCCCTGCGGGGTGTCGAACGCGACCATGTCGACCGGCGCGCTGCCCCAGCCGAGCTCCGCGATCGTCGTGGCCTTGACGTGCGCACCGTCGACGAGCGCCTTGAGCGGCACGACGACGAGCGGCGTGCACGTGTAGGCCGCGACGAGGCTCGGCTCGCCGTCGAGCGTCACCACGGCCATCTTGCGGATGGGCGCGCGCGTCTCGAGCTGGTCATGCACCGGGTGGTACATCTCGACCGAGGTCGAGGTCATCTTCGCGTCGAAGGGGAAGTCGTAGATCCGCAGCGTCGAGGCGAAGTCGCCGTCGGCGAGCCCTGCGACATAGAGCTTGCCGTCGTGGAAGGCCAGGTCCGTGACGGTCAGCGTCGCCTCGGGCGTGTCGCGCCAGAGGCGCTTGTCGCCGGCCGGCGGGTTCGTGATGCGGGCGGTGGTCTGCGGCAGCTTCTCCGTGCGGATGACCGTCACCTTGCCCGCCGAGTCGACGGACACGAGGGCCGGGGCGGGCACGGCCCCGCCGCGGTCGACCGACAGCGCGAGCCAGGCCGTCTCCGCACCGGGGCGGAAGGCCATGTCCTCGAAGCGGACCTGGTCGGGGCGCACGTGCAGCGCCGCGGCGACGGGGCCTGCCACGTTGCGCAGGTTGAAGGGGCGCGCGGCCGCGGCGGGGGCGGGCGGCAGGCGCAAGGCGTGCAGCTCCTGTGCACGCCAGTCGGCCACCACCAGGGTGTCGGCATCGGTGAACAGCAGCGGCCCGGCCGCGCGCAACGGGCCGGCGGCCGCGGCGCCGCAGGCCAGGGCGAAGGCCGTGGCGGCGAGCAGTGACCGGGTCACTTCGCCGTCCCGATGAAATCGCGCGCCAGCTTGATCGTGGCCTGCGGGTTCTCCTCCATGATCCAGTGGCCCGAGCCCGGCACGATGCCGCCGGTCACGTCCGTGTCCCCGGCGCGCATCACCTCGGCCATCTTCGTCCCGAACGACTTCTCGCCGCCGAGGGCCAGCATCGGCGCGTGCAGCTTGTCGTGCGCCAGGAACGCGCGGTTGTCGATGGCGTCCTGGTCGAAGGCCGCGAACTGCGAGAAGCCGGAATGCATGGCGCCGGGCAGCGCATAGAGCGCGGCGTAGTGCTGGCGCGCCGCCTCGGTGAAGTGGGCCGGGTCGGCGGAGAAATCGTTCCAGAAGCGGTCGAGGTAGATCCGCTCGCGACCCGCCACGAGGCGCTCCATGTCCGGGCCGCCGAACCGGAAGTGCCACAGCAGCGGGTTCTTCAGGATCTCCTCCCACGGCCCGACCCCCGGCACGGGCGCGTCGATCAGCACGATCCGGCGCAGGCGCTCGGGGTGCTGGACCGCGAACTGGAAGGCCACCATGTTGCCGATGTCATGGGCGACGACGTCGACCCGCTGGATCCCGAGCGTGTCGAGCACGCCGGCCACGTCCCCCGCCTGGGTCTTCTTGTCGAAGCCCCCGGCGGGCTTGGCCGACAGGCCGAGGCCGCGCAGGTCGGGCACGACGACGGTATGGTCGCGCGCCAGGTCGGCGGCCATCGCGGCCCACATGTCGCCGGTCTCGCCGTAGCCGTGGATGAGCACGACGGCCGGCCCGGTGCCGCCGTGGCGCACGTGGATGGTCGTGCCGTTGGTGGGGATGTCGACCGTGCGGAAGGTCGGCGGGAAGTCGAAGGACTGCGCGTGCGCGGCAGCGACCGACGAGGCGAGGAGCAGGGCGGCGAGGAGGCGCCGGATCATGGGAGTCATGGCTTGGGTTCCGGGTTGGAGGCTGTCCACGTTAGGCCGGCGGCCGATCCGGCGCCTCGGGGGACAGGACACGCCGGCCTCTTCTTTCAGGGAGAGGGCGCGCCTCCGCCTTGAGGGGGATGCGCGAAGCGGATCGCGCCGGCACCGAGGCAGGCCGGATCCCGGCGCACGACGTCGCCCCGCCTTGACCGGGCGCAAGGCAGGCGGCGGCCCGGCGGTCCATCCTGGCGGCGTGGGAGAGGCCGCTGGACGGTTCCCACGCCCGCCGCGGCCGGCGGCGCCCATCGAAGGAGCCGCGCATGCGCGCCATGGTGCTGGAACATCCGCGAACGCCGCTCGTGGAACGCGAGCGTCCCGACCCGCTGCCCGCCGCGGGCGAGGTCCGGCTGCGCGTGCTCGCCTGCGCCGTCTGCCGCACGGACCTGCACGTCGTCGACGGCGACCTGCCGTTCCGGGGGCCGGTCGTGCCCGGGCACGAAGTCGTCGGCGTCGTGGACGCCGTCGGCCCGGGCGTCGACTGGCCGGCGCCGGGGCAGCGCGTGGGCGTGGCCTGGCTCGGCGGCGCGTGCGGCCATTGCCCGTTCTGCCGGGCCGCGCGGGAGAACCTCTGCGACGAGCCCGAGTTCACGGGCTACACGCGCGACGGCGGCTTCGCGACCCACGTGGTCGCGCGGGCGGCGTTCTGCGTGGCGCTGCCGGCGCAGGAGGCGACCCCGCTCGACGCCGTGCACCTCGCGCCCTTGCTGTGCGCGGGGCTCATCGGCTGGCGCGCCCTGCGCATGGCCGGCGACGACGCGCGCGACCTGGGGCTCTACGGCTTCGGGGCCGCCGCGCACCTGGTCGCCCAGGTCGCCGCGCGCCGGGGCATCCGCGTCTGCGCATTCACGCGGCCCGGCGACGCGGCGGCGCAGGCGCTGGCGCGCGCCCTGGGCGCCGGCTGGGCCGGCGGCTCCGACGAGGCGCCGCCGACGCTGCTCGATGCGGCCCTGATCTTCGCGCCGGTCGGCGATCTGGTGCCGCGCGCCCTGGCGGCCGTGCGCAAGGGCGGCCGCGTCGTCTGCGGGGGCATCCACATGAGCGAGATCCCGGCGTTTCCCTACGCGCTGCTGTGGGGCGAGCGGGCCATCGTCTCCGTCGCCAACCTCACGCGCCGCGACGCCCGCGAGTTCATGGCCGTCGCCGCGGCCATGCCGCTGGAAGTGACGGCGACGACCTATCCGCTCGCGCGCGCGAACGAGGCCATGGACGACCTGCGCGCCGGGCGGCTGACCGGTGCGGCGGTGCTCGTGCCGTGAGGTCGCGCGTCGCCGGCTTGCGCCCGCGCAAGGGTGGGGCGCGCGTCGCGTCCAAGAATGCGCCATCCGCCACTGCCGCCGGAGCACCGCCATGTATCCACGCATCCTCGTCCCCTTCGACGGCAGCGAGCCGTCGCGCTGCGGCCTGCGCCACGCGATCGCGCTGGCCCGCGAGCAGCGCGCGACGCTGGTCGTCCTGAACGTCGTCTGCGAGCTGCCCCTGCTGATGGCCGAGCCCGGCTTCGTGAACTACGGCGACGTGTCGGACATGCTCATGCGCAGCGGCCGCGAGGTCGTGGAGACGGCGGCGCGGGCGGCGCAGGAGGCCGGCGTGGCCTGCGAGACCCACGTCATCGACAGCGGCACCACGACGCCGAGCGACGTGATCGTCGCGCAGGCCGCCGAGCGGCACTGCGCGCTGATCGTGATGGGCACGCATGGCCGCCGCGGGCTCTCGCGCCTGACGATGGGCAGCGACGCGGAGCTCGTCGTGCGCCAGGCGCCCGTGCCCGTGATGCTCGTGAAGGCCGGCCCGCCCGCCGCGCCACGCGCCGCCGACGGTGCCTGAACGATGCACAGCGCCTACATCACGCACGCGGACTGCATGCGCCATGAAATGGGCCCGGCGCATCCGGAGTGCCCGGCGCGCCTGGCGGCCATCCACGACCGGCTGCTCTTCGACGGCATCCTCGAGTTCATGGACGTCCACGACGCGCCGCTGGCCACGCAGGAGCAGCTGTGCCGCGCGCACTCGCCCGCGCATGTCGCGCACATCCTCGCCTCGACGCCGCTGGAGGGCTACCTTGCCGTCGACCCCGACACGAGCATGAACCCCTACAGCGTGGTCGCGGCGCTTAGGGCGGCCGGCGCGGTCGTCCTGGCGACCGACCTCGTGCTCTCGGGCCGGGCCGAGTCGGCCTTCTGCTGCGTGCGTCCGCCGGGCCACCATGCGGAGCGCGGGGCGGCCATGGGCTTCTGCTTCTTCGACAACGTCGCCGTGGGCATCCATCACGCCCTCGCGGCGCACGGGCTGGAGCGCGTCGCGCTCGTCGACTTCGACGTGCACCACGGCAACGGCAGCCAGGACATCTTCCGCGACGACCCGCGCGTGCTGATGTGCTCGTCCTACGAGCTCGGCCTCTATCCCTTCCCCGAGGACACGTCCGGGCCGAACATGGTCAACGTCGGCCTGCCGTCGCGCTCCGGCGGCGAGGCCTTCCGCGCCGCCGTGTCCAGCCGCTGGATACCCGCCATCGACCGCTTCCGCCCGCAGCTCATCGTGGTCTCGGCAGGGTTCGATGGCCATCGCGACGACGACATGGGCAACCTCGGCCTGCTCGAGGCCGACTACCAATGGGTCACGCGGGAGCTGCTCGCGCTCGCGCGGCGGCATTGCGCGGGACGGCTGGTGTCCTCGCTCGAGGGCGGATACCACCTGCCGAGCCTGGCACGCAGCGTCGCCGCGCACGTCGCCGTCCTGATCGGCGCCGACTGAGGATGACGACCCCCACTCGCTTCGCGAGTTTGCGCCCTGTCAGTCGCGCGAAGGGTAGGGTGCCCGATACTCGTCCGATGCGCCTCCTGCTGGTCGAAGACGATGCCTCCATCGCGACGGGCATCGCCGAAGCCTTCGCCCGCCAGGGCGACGGCGTGGACGTGCTCGCGAACGCGGACCCGGCGGTCGCCGCCTTGTCGATGACGGCCTACGACCTCGCGATCGTCGACGTGGGCCTGCCCGGCATGGACGGCTTCGAGCTCGTGCGCCGCATCCGCCAGCGGGGACTCGACGTGCCGGTCATGATGCTGACCGCGCGCGATGCGGTGCAGGATCGCGTGCGCGGCCTCAACCTCGGCGCGGACGACTACCTCGTCAAGCCGTTCGCGCTCGACGAGCTCATCGCGCGCGGGCAGGCGCTGGTGCGGCGCAGCCGCGCGGCCGCCACGCCGGTGCTGCGCTGCGGCTGCCTGCAGCTGGACATCGCCGCCCGCACCGCGCTCCTCGGCGACGCGCCCCTCGAGCTCACCTCGCGCGAGTGGGTCATCCTCGAGCAGCTGATGCTCGCGGCGCCCAACGTCGTGTCCAAGTCCCAGCTGGTGGACGGGCTCGGGCAGTGGGACCGCGAGGTGACCCCGAACGCCGTCGAGATCTACATCTCGCGCGTGCGGGCCAAGCTCGCGGCGGGCGACGCCGAGATCCGGACGATGCGCGGCCTGGGCTACCGGCTCGTGGAGGGCCGCACCCCGCCTGCCGCAACCCCGTGAGCGCGTCCGCGCGTCATCCGCGGCTGCGCCGGCGCCTCGTCCTGGCGCTGCTCCTGCCCACGCTGCTGCTGATCGCGCTCGGGGCCCTGTCGGAGTACTTCGTCGCGCGCACGCTCACGGACGACGCCTACGACCAGTCGATCGCAGGCGTCGCCGAGGGCCTGGCGGTCACGCTGGAGCGCGATCGCGACAACGACCTGCCCACGCACTTCAAGGCCATGATGCGCACGCTCGAGCGCATCGATGCGCCCGATACCTGGCGCTACCTGGTGGTCGACGCGACCGGCCGGTTCGTCGACGGCGACCCCGCGCTGGCGCCGGCATCGTCGCCCGACGACGGCGGCTCCACGCCGACCTTCCGCTCGGTGAAGCTGCGCGGCGTCGACGAGCGCCTGGCCACGCTGCACTACGGCCCGCGCGGCGCGCGGGCGACCATCATCGTGGCCGAGACCGTCTCGCGCCGCCGCAGCGCCACGCAGCTGATCGTCGGCTGGACGACGCTGCCCAGCGTGGCGCTCGTCCTCGTGGCGTCGGCGGTGGTGCTGGCCGGCGTGCGCATCGCCCTGCGACCCCTGGACGAGGTGGGGCGGCGCATCCACGCGCAGCACGTGCGCGACCTGAAGCCGCTGCCGCTGGTGGACACGCCCTACGAGACCCTGCCGCTGCTGCAGGCGCTGAACGGGCTCATCGAACGCTTGCGCGGCGCGTCGCGCTCGCAGCAGCAGTTCCTGGATCACGCGGCGCACCAGCTGCGCACGCCGCTCGCGGCGCTGCAGACCCGCATCGAGCTGCTGCGCGACAGCGCGCCCGAGGAACTGCGCGCGCGCACGGCGGCGATCGAGGCCGACGTGGCGCGGCTGTCGCACCTGACCACGCAGCTGCTCACGCTCGAGCGCACGGATGGCGCCGCCGCCGGGGCGCTGGACATGCAGCGCATCGACCTGGCCGAACTCATCGCGTCGCTGGCACCGGGCTTCGACGACCAGGCGCGCGCGCGCGGTGTCCAGCTCGCGTTCGAGCTCGAGCCGCTGGCGATCGAGGGCGCGGACTGGATGCTGCGGGAGGCGCTCACCAACCTCGTCGACAACGCGATGGCGCACGCGCCGCGCGGCAGCGTGGTCACGCTGCGATGCCGTCCGGACCGCGCCGGCCGGGGAGGCCTCGTCGAAGTGGAGGACGAGGGCCCCGGCATCGCCCCGGAGTCCCGCGAGCGGGCCTTCCAGCCCTTCGTCCGCCTGTCCGAGCGGCGTCCCGGCTCGGGCCTCGGGCTCGCGATCGTGCGCGGCATCGCGGACAGGCACTCGGGCGTCGCCGAGCTCGACGCGGGGCGCGGCGGCGCCGGCACGGTCGCGCGCCTGCGCTTTCCCGGCGCCCCGTAGAAGACTGCTTGCCGAAGATACAGATTGCTGTATCTGCAACGGATCGTGAAGCGCGGCGACTGTCAGGCTTCCGAAGGACGCGCGCTCCTAGGATCGCGTCGCGGTGGGGCTCCCAAGGCCCGTTCACCGCCGCCTTCCAGGAGACTGCCATGACCGCCCAGCCCGCTGCGACGACGCCCGCCCGTCACCCCGCGCTCACCGTCGCCCTTCACTGGATGTCCGCGTTCGCGGTGATCCTCGCCTTCGCGTTGGCCTGGAGCCGCGAGGCCCTCGACGACCCGCAGCCGCGCGCCGCGTTGATGCAGGTGCACCAGGCCGCGGGCCTGTTCGTGCTGGGCCTGCTGATCCTGCGCGTGGGCACGCGCCTGACGCAGTGGTCGAGCCGGCCGCGGCATGACCTGCCCCGGGCGCTGGCGCTCGCCGCGCTCGCCGGCCACCTCGCGCTCTATGCGCTGCTGCTCGCCATGCCCCTGCTCGGATGGGCGCTCGCCAACGCGCAGGGCCATGCGGTGGGGCTGCCCGGACTGCCCGCCTTCCCGACGCTCGTCGGCACCGACCCGGACCTCGCCGACACGATCGAGTCCTGGCACGTCGGCATCTCGTGGGTCCTCCTCGGGGTGGTGGGAATGCACGTGGGCGCAGTGCTGTTCCACCGGTTCGTGCGGCGGGACGACGTCCTGGCCTCCATGCTCCCGGCGCCTGCGGCGCGGCGCGGGCGGCGCGCGAGCCGCGCGCAGGAGTCCCGCAGCTTCTGATTCCGGGCGCCGGCATCGCCGGCCTCCGAGCGACTCCCCCCTTTGAAGAACTGGATACGACGATGTTCCTGGATCGCTTCCGGCGCCAAGCCCGGACACTTCTCGCCTTGTCGGCCGCCTTCGCCGGCCTCGCCGCGGCGCCCGCGCACGCCGTCCCGAGCTACGCGCGACAGACGGGCATGGAGTGTTCCGGCTGCCACGTGGGCGCGTTCGGCCCCCAGCTCACCCCCGCGGGCATCCGCTTCAAGCTGGGCGGCTACACCGACAGCGACGGCAAGGACGGCAAGATTCCTCTGTCGGGCATGCTGCTCGCCGATTTCTCCCACACGCGGCAGGCACAGGATCCTCCGCCCGACGGCCTCGAGGCCAACGACAACACGAGCTTCGACCAGGCGTCCCTGTTCATCGCGGGCCGCGCGAGCGACCACGTCGGCGGATTCATGCAGCTGACCTACGACGGCGTGGCGCGCAACTTCGGCCTGGACAACACCGACCTGCGCGCCGCGACGACCACGTCGCTGGGCGGCCAGGACCTCCTGCTCGGGCTGAGCCTGAACAACAATCCCACCGTGCAGGACCCGTTCAACACGCTGTCGGCGTGGGGGTACCCGTATGTCGGTCCGGCCGCGGGGTTCGGCACCGGCGACGCCGCATCGCTGATCAACGGGGGACTGGGCGGCATCGTCGTCGGCCTGAGCGGGTATGCGGTGTGGAACCGGGACTGGTACGCGGAGCTGGGCAGCTACCGCTCGATGACGCCCACGCTGCAGAGCCGCCTCGGGCTCGGCCGCGACGACCGCAAGCTGGAAGGCAACGCGTACTGGCGCCTGGCCTGGATGCACGACGCGAAGTCCTCCGCCGCCCACCTCGGGCTGTTCGGCTGGAGCGCGCGGCTCGCGCCGGACCGCACGGTGCCCGGGCCGGTCGACGGCTATCGCGACATCGGCATCGACGGCAGCTACCAGTTCCTGGGCACGCGCGAGCACGTCTGGAGCGTCTTCGGCAGCCTGACCGGCGAGCTGCAGCACACCGGCGCGGACGGCACGCGGCACCGCCTGATCGAGCAGCGCCTGAACGCCAGCTACCACTATCGGCAGACGTGGGGCGCCAGCGGCGGCTTCTTCGCCACCCGCGGCTCGGATCCGGCGGCGGCGACGCGCGGGCTCGTGCTTCAGGCGGACTGGACGCCGTGGGGCAAGGAGGAGGCGGAGCCGCCTGCCGGATGGCAGTGGCTCAACCTCAAGTTCGGCGCCCAGTACTGGCACTACGGGACCTTCGCCGGCACCCACTCCGGTGCGGCGGACCACGACACCTTCTCCGTCTTCGCGTGGAGTGCCTTCTGATGGACACGCGCGCCTGCCTGGCCGTGGCCTGCCTGCTGGCCTGCAACGTCGACGCCCGCGCGGGCGATGCCGCCGCGGGCGGCAAGGTCTTCGCGACGGAATGCGCCGAATGCCACAGCGTGCGCGAGGGCAAGGACAAGAAGGGCCCGTCGCTGTACGGTGTCGTCAACGCCAAGGCCGCGCAGCGCGCGGGCTTCGCCTACTCGGACGCCCTGCGCGCTTCGGGCCTGGCGTGGACGCCGGAGAACCTCGCGACCTACCTGGCCGACCCTCGCAAGCTCGTGCCCGGCGGCAAGATGAAGTACGACGGCCTGCCGGACGCCGGGCGCCGCGACGACCTGATCGCCTATCTCCAGGCCGTCGCGAAACCCTGAATCACTGGGGCGCGGCGCAGGGCTCCAGCGCCGGGCCGGCGAAGTCGAGCGAGCTGGGAATCGGCGATCCCTTCCAGTCGATGAGGTGCGCCCAGGGATAGAAGATGACCTGCGACGGCGAGGCGGCGAGCGGATCGAGCGTGACGGTCGCGGTATTCTGGCCGGGGCGCACGCGCACGCGCTTCGGCACGAGCATGGCACCGTCGTAGCCCTCGGTGACGAAGACCTCGAGATAGCGGGCGCGCCGGTACCCCGCCCAGTCGACCTTGATGGTGAACGTGCAGTCGACCACCGATTCCGTGGTCAGCCACAGCCAGGACGTGCCGGGGCCGCGGGGCTCCGGCGCCGTGGCCTGCGAGGCGCCGGCGAGGCTCGCGAGGGCGAGGGCCGCGACGCAGGCGCGGAGGGGAAGGGCGAGACGGGACATGAGACGGCTCCTTTCGATCGTGGCGTGTCGCCACGCTTTCCACGGTACGAGTCTCCCTGGCCGCGTCGTTGCGGCACGTCAAATCGGCATCGGGGCGGCGGCCGCGACGAGGCGCTCGACGGATTTCCGCGCCCTTCGCGCGGGCGCTTGAGGTCGCGCAAGGTCCTTGCCGGCGCTGCGGCCAGGATGGGAGCACGCTTGTCCAACTCAGGAGCCTCCATGAAATCCGACCGGCAGCCCGCGGCCGACCTCGAAAGCGATCCGGCATGAGCACCTCCCGTCGAGCCATGGGCAGGGTCCGGAGCGTGACGCTGGCGGCGGCGCTCCTCGGCGTCCTCGCCGGCTGTGCCGTGGAGGTCGCGAACAGGCGGCCCGCGCAACAGCTCGCGCGCGAGCAGCGGCCGTCCGGATCGATCTACGCGGGCTGGCGGGTGTACGACGATCGTTGCGCGCGCTGCCACGGCGTCGATGCCCAGGGCCCCGCCAAGGTCCCCGACCTGCTCGACCGCGTGCGCGAGATGGGCTCGCGCCGCTTCGTCAACCTCGTGCTCACGCGCTACGACTGGAGCATGCCGGCGGCCGAGTCGGGCGGCGAGGACGCCGCGCGCCAGGCGCTCGTCGAAGACATCCTGCAGCGCCGCGAGACCGCCATCGCGATGCCCGCGTGGCAGGACGAACCGAGCGTCAACGCACACATCCTCGACCTGTACGCCTACCTGGCGGCGCGCGCGGACGGGGCGCAGGGCCCCGGTCGCCCCGCCCGCTGAGACTTCTTCCGATCCTCTTCCCCCAGTGACAGGAGCTTGCCCATGGCCACCCAGAACGACCCGCGGACTCCGGCGTCCCCGACGCACGCCTTCCTGCCGGCGGACGCCCATTGGATCCCGCGCCTGATGAGCGAGTTCGAGGCGCCGTTCGCGGTGCCGGATGCGCGCACGGCGGACTGCATGGAGCAGGGCGCCCGCGGCGTGGCGGCGCTCTCCTCCATGGCGCTGCATCCCTGGACGCTGCTGCACACGCAATGGGCCCTGCTCGGCCTCGCCGCGGCCCACCTGGGGGCGATGCAGCGCGACTGGTTCGACGCCTGGGTGCGCTTCCTGAGCGGGAGGACCGACGAGGCGTAGGAGCCCACGCGCGCCGCGCGATCGAGCCCGCCGTCACGCGCCGCGACCGGCGGTTCACGCACCGTTGCCTTTCGTGCCGCGCCGTTGATCGGCCGTTGCCCGTCGGCGCCTACCTTGAGCGCGTGGCGAGCCCCTCCGGCCCGCCGATCGCGCGAAAGGGCCCGATCATGAGCGCTTCGACGATGATGTCCGCGGTGCAGGCCGCCTACGAGCTTCGGTTCCAGTCGCTCTTCGACGAGGGGCGGGGGTTCAGCTTCCCCTGCGACGAGGGCGGCCGTGTCGACCTCGACGGCCTGAGCGCCCGGGCGCGCGACAACTACTTCTTCGCGCGCAGCGTGATCGGCCGGGACGTCGCGCTGCCGACCGTGCGGCCCTGCACGCATCACTGAGACCGGCACGCGTCTCCCGACGGGCGCCTCCGGGAGGGCCGCCTGCACGGGCGGCCCGCCGGCTCACTGGATCGCGAGCAGCTTGCGTCCGCTGCCCGCGCGCTTGGGCAGGGTCAGGCGCAGCACGCCGTCCTCCAGCTTCGCGACGGCCGCCTTGTCGTCGACCTCCTGCCCGAGCGTGAACACGCGCGAGAAGCTGCCGCGCCAGGTCTCGCGCAGCAGCGCGCGGCCGTCCTTGGCGTGCTTGTCCTCCACGTCCTTCCTGATCTCGGCCTCGATGGAGACCACGTTGCCGTCGATCGAGACGCGGATGTCGTCCTTCCTGGCACCGGGGATCTCGGCGCTGACGAGGTACTCCTTGGCGTTCTCGCTGATGTCCACGCGGATCTCGGCCGGCAGGCCGGCGTCCAGGCTGAGCGGACGTGCCATGCGGCGGAAGAACTCGGGGAAGAAGTCGTCGATGGGTTCGAAGCGGGTGAGGCTGCTCATGGCACATCTCCTGGGTCGGGGTTGATGGTGCCTCCACTCTAGGAACGCCGGGGCGCCGCGTATTGCGCCAACTCAAGGTACCCGCCGCGGCGGGCCGGCCGGGGATGCGCGGGACTTGCGCTGGAGCAATCCCGCGCGGCCCGTCGGTGCAGAGAATCGCGCATCCATCCACCGACCGGAGGTCCGCCGTGGCCTGCCCCCCGCTTCTCCCGGACCCGGGCGCCTCCGGCAGCCCCGGTCCGGCGACCAGCCCCGCGCCCGACTTCTGGGCGGTGCCTCTCGCGTCGACGCTCGCCGAACTGGGGACCGACGGCCGAGGCCTCGCCTCGGACGAGCCGGCGCGCCGGCTCGCGCGGACCGGCCCGAACGCGCTCCTCGATTCCGGCCGGCGCGCCCTCTGGCGCGACGTCCTCGAGCACGTGCGCAGCCCGCTGGTGCTGCTGCTGCTGGCCTGCAGCGTGGTCTCCGGCGTGCTGGGCGACCGCGCCGGCTCGACGCTCATCGCGATCATCGTGCTGTGCAGCCTCGCGCTCGACGTGGCGCAGGAACGGCGCGCCGGCGACGCGGCGCGGCGGCTGCGCCAGTCGGTCGCGCTGCGCTCGAGCGTCGTGCGCGACGGTGCCACGGTCGACGTGGCCGCGTCGGCGCTGGTGCCGGGCGACGTGGTGCTGCTCGCCGCGGGCGACCTGGTGCCGGCCGACGGCCGCCTGCTGGAGGCGCGCGACTTCTTCGTGCGCGAGGGCGAGCTGACCGGGGAACCCTGGCCGGTGGAGAAGCACGCGGGCGACGCCGCGCCGGCCGATGCGCAGGCAGCGTCGGCCGTCAATGCGGCCTTCATGGGCACGTCGGTCGTGGGCGGCAGCGCGCGCCTGCTCGTGTGCGTGACCGGCGGGCGCACCGTCCTCGGCCGCATCCAGGGCGGCCTGCGCGAGCCGCCGCCGCCCACCGCCTTCGAGCGCGGCACGCGGCGCTTCGGCGACCTCATCGTGCGCATGACGACCGGGCTCGTGCTGTTCCTCGTCTTCGTGCACCTGCTCCAGCAGCGGCCGCTGGCCGAGACCTTCCTGTTCGCGACGGCGCTGGCGGTCGGGTTGACGCCGGAGCTGCTGCCCATGATCGTGTCGGTCACGCTTGCGAGCGGCGCGATGCGCCTGGCCGCGCGCGGCGTCGTGGTCAAGCGCCAGTCGGCCATCCAGGACCTGGGCGGCATCGACGTGCTGTGCACCGACAAGACGGGAACGCTGACCGAATCGAGGTTCCGGCTGGAGGCGCACGAGGACGCCGCCGGCCGCGCGAGCCCGCGGGTGCTGGCGCTGGCGTGGCTCAACAGCCGCTTCGGCACCGGCCTGCGCAGCCCGCTCGACGACGCGATCCTGGCGGCCCATCCGGGCGACGACGCCGGGTGGTGCAAGATCGACGAGGTGCCGTTCGGGTTCGAGCGGCGCCGGGTCTCGGTGCTGGTCGAGCGCGAGGGGACGCGCCTGCTCGTCGTCAAGGGGGCGCCGGAAGAGGTGCTCGCGCTGTGCGACCGGGTGGAGGACGCGGACGGCTCCAGCGGCCCGGCCGCGCTCGACCCCGCGCTGCGGGTGCGGCTCGAATCGCGCTGGCGCGCGCTGGGCGCGCAGGGCATGCGCGTCCTGGCCGTCGCCAGCCGCGTCGTGGCGCCCGAGTGCATGCACGCCGGCGTCGACGACGAGCGGGCGCTGGCGTTCTGCGGCTTCGCGGTGTTCCTCGACCCGCCCAAGGCGGACGCGGCGCAGGCCCTCGCGCAGCTGCACGCGCTGCACGTGCGCGTGAAGGTGCTGACCGGCGACGACGAGGGCGTCACGCGGCACGTCTGCGCGCAGGTCGGCGTGCCGGTGCGGCGGGTGCTGACCGGCGCGCAGATCGAGCGCCTGGACGATCCCTCGCTGGCCGCGCAGGCGCTCGCGACCGACGTCTTCTGCCGCGTCTCGCCGTCGCAGAAGTGCCGCGTGCTGCGCGCGTTGCGCCAGCGCGGCCGCGTGGTGGGCTTCCTGGGCGACGGCGTCAACGACGCGCCGGCGCTGCACGAGGCGGACGTCGGCATCTCGGTCGAGTCCGCGGTCGACGTGGCCAAGGAGGCCGCCGACCTGATCCTGATGCGGCGCGACCTGGACGTGCTGCGCGACGCGGTCCTCGAAGGGCGGCGCACGTTCGCCAACGTCATGAAGTACGTGATGATGGCCACGAGCTCCAACTTCGGGAACATGCTGAGCATGGCCGCCGCCTCGCTCGTGCTGCCGTTCCTGCCGCTCACGCCGGTGCAGATCCTGCTGAACAACCTCCTGTACGACGCGTCGGAGCTGGCGATCCCGCTGGACGACGTGGACGGCGTCGAGCTCGAGCGCCCGCACGACTGGGACGCGGGGTTCGTGCGCCGCTGCATGCTCACGTTCGGGCCGCTCAGCTCGGTGTTCGACCTGGCGACCTTCGGCCTGCTGCTGAAGGCCTTCGGCGCCGACGAGGCGCTGTTCCGCACGGGCTGGTTCGTCGAATCGCTGGTGACGCAGGTGCTCGTCATCTTCGTGCTGCGCACCCGCGAGCGGCCGTGGCGCAGCCGGCCGCACCGCCTGCTGGTGGGCGGCGCCGCGGCGGTGATCCTCCTCGCGGTCGCGGTGCCGTATTCGCCGCTCGCCGCGCCGCTGGGCTTCGTCCCCTTGCCCGCCTCCCTGCTGGCCGCGATCGGCGGCCTCGGACTGGCCTACCTGGCCTGCGCCGAGATCGCCAAGCGCCACTTCATCGCACGCGGGAAGAGGCCGGGACGGCGGCCCGGCGCCAGGGCTCCCCGCGCGTTGCCGGTGCGGCGGGCATCGGGGGCTTGACGCCGCGCAATGTCCGGGACGCCGCGCCGCGCCACGATGAGAGCATCGCTTCCAACCAAAGGGACCTGCTCATGACCGTCGCTCACGCCGTCCTGTGGCTCGACCATCGCCTGGCGGAACTCCATCCCCTCGATGCCGACGCGCCCGCGCGCCGGCTCCACGCCCACTCGCATCCGACCGCGCAGCACCACGCCGACGTGCGCGACCAGCACGAGTTCTTCGCGGCGGTCTGCGCGTCGCTCGACGACGTGGCGCAGGCCTTGCTCGCGGGCGGTCACCAGGCGACCGCGGACTTCATGCGCTATGTCCGCAAGCACCGGCCCGCCGTCGAGGCGCGCATCGCGGGGTGCGAGATCGTGGACCACCCGAGCGAGCGGGAACTGCTCGCACTCGGCCGCGGCCATTTCGATCGTCTCGCGCGGGGACTCGCCCCGGCGGCGACCGATCGCTGAAGCCAGGAGAGGGGACTGGCCTCCGGCCTGTCCCCGTGTTCGTCGCGGTCGCCCTGCAGGAACACGGGAACAGGCTGCGGGGCGGGAGAGTCCTCGGCGCTTCGCGCGTGCCCGCGTCCCGCAGCGCCGATGCGGGCAAGGTTTTCTTCTTCGGCTCCTGGGCATCTGGTCTCGGCCTGCACGGCCGAGCCCCGCGGGCCGGGATCAACTAGGCACCGCGCGGCGCCGAGCGATCGCGACCTACGCCCGACCTGCGCGCCGAGGGCGCCCGCCAACGTGCCAGGAGCCGAAGAAGAAAACCTCACCCGCCTCGTCGCAACGGGCGTCCTGGCGGGGAGACAAATACAAGGCGAGGCTTTTGTAGAGGGTGTGGCATCGACGGGCCATCGAGGCCCGTCGATGCCCGCGGCCACCCGCGTCGCTTGAGTGGCGGGCTTGACGCGAACGACGGGCCGCGACGTCGGCGCTCCTTCTCGTGAGGGACGAACGCGCGGCGCTTCGCACCCACGCGAGACGCGAGCGGGCAAGCAGCCCAGCCAAGCAGCCGCCGGCGTCGGAGACGCCGGCGCTTCGTCGCTCACGAGAAGGAACGCGGGCCGGCCGGCCCGTCGTTCGCGTCAGGCCCGGTACTACCGTGGTCGAGCGGGCCGCGGGCATCGACGCGCCCTCGATGGGCCGTCGATGCCACAACCTCTACAAAACTCCCGCTGTGTTTTGTCTCCCCGCCAGGACGCCACTTGCGACGAGGTGGGTGAGGTTTTTCTTCTCCGGCTCCTGGCACGTTGGCGGGCGCCCGTGGCGTGCAGATCGGGCGTAGGACGCGATCGCTTCGCGTCGCGCGGTGCCTAGTTGATCCCGGCCCGCGGGGCTCGGCCGTGCAGGCCGAGGCCAGATGCCCAGGAGCCGGAGAAGAAAAACCTTACCCACATCGGCGCCGCGTGACGCCGGCACGCGCGAAGCGGCATCCGTCCCGGTCGACCGAACGCCTCTCAAGCTCGGAGGCCTCGTGTTCGATCCTGGCGTCGCGACCGATACGGGGACAGGCCGGAGGCCAGTCCCCGCCGCCCGCACGCTCACATCGCGGAATGACCGGCGGCCACCGCGGCGTAACGCTGCGGCGACACCTCGGCGTCGGTGATGTCGAGGTCGCCGCGCGGCAGCTGGCCGGTGCGCACGGCCTGCGCCAGCTCCTGGCGCACCTCGCTGCGCGTGAGGCCGGCGGTCGCCGCCTCGGCGGGGTAGCGCGAGGGCGTGATCTCGCGCGCCGTGCGGCCCGAGTCGCCGACCTCGACGTCGCCGTCCGCGATCGCGGCCTTCAGCTCGGCCTTCACCGTGGCGCGATCGACCTGGCTGCCGGGGGCCTGCGGCCTGGCCGACACGAGGTCGAGGTCGCCGTGCGGGATCTGGCCGGCCTTCGCGGCGGCCAGCGTCTCGGCGCGCACGTCGGCGCGGGTCAGGCCCTCGGCGTGGGCCGCGCCGGCGGCGAAGGCGGCGGAGATCAGGGAGAGGGCGATGAGGCGATGGGCTTGCATGGTGGACTCCTGGACGAGGGTTGGACGAAGGAACGACGAAGGGCGGCCTGGAGGGCGCGCGGGAATGGAGGGGGTCAGTCGGCGGCCTGCAGCTGCACCGGCGCGCCGGGCTGGCCGTCGACGACGGGGGCGATGGCCAGCCAGCGCCGTCCGGCGTCGTCGCCGGACTGCACCACCTGGCGGATCGGGCCGATCGCGTTCACGATCGCGCCGCCCGCCGGGTTGGTCATGAACTGCGCGAGCGGCTGCAGCGGCCCGCTGCCGTCCGCGCGCGCGGCGAGCGCGAGCACGTAGGGCCGCTTCGGCTGGAGGCCGGTGGCCGAGGCCTGCACCACCTGGGTGAGGCCCTGGTCGAACAGCGCCACGCTGGTCGGCTTCGCGCCGTCGCGCGTCGCCAGCTCGAGATGCGCGGCCTGGCCCGCGACGCCCAGCGCCTGCAGGTTGGCCGTGCCGGCGCCCTCGGGCACCGCGTCGGGCACGTAGGCGATGGCCTGCGGCGCCTGGCCGACGGGGATCGTGCCGACCACCGCGTTGGTGGCCGTGTCGATGGCGGTGAGCGCGTCGGCGTTCTCGAGGCCGACGTAGACGCGCCGCCCGTCGCCCGAAGGCCAGACGCCGTGCGGCAGCTTGCCCACGGGGATCGTCGCGACCTGCGCGAAGTCGTCGGTGCGGAACACCTTGACCTGGTTCAGCCCGCCCACGCTCACGTAGGCGAAGGTGCCCGCGTCGGTACGCGCGAAATTGACGTGGTTGGTGATCGGGCCGGTCTCGAAGGACGTGATCACCTTGAAGGGCGGCCGCGCGTCGAACACCATCGTGCGGCCGACGTCCTTGAGCGTCAGCCAGACCTGGCGGCCGTCGGGCGTGGCGGCGATGTTGGGGCAGAAGGGGCTGTCCTGCTTCACGTGGCCGACCACCTGGTGCGTCGCGGTCTCGACCACCACCGTCTCGGGGTTGAAGGACGAGCAGACGTAGCCGTACTTGCCGTCGGGCGAGAAGATCTGCATGCCGGGGCCGCCCGGCGTGCGGATGCGCGTCTTCTCCTCGAAGGTCGCGGCGTCGATGACCGAGACGTAGTCCTCGCCGCGCACCGTGACCCAGACCTCCTTGCCGTCCGGCGTGAAGAAGGCCTCGTGCGGCGAGCGGCCGACGTAGGTGGTGTGCTTGACGGCGTTGGTGGCGGTGTCGATGAAGGTCACCGAGTTCGAGCCGATCGAGACGACCGCCAGCGTGTGGTGGTCGGGCGAGTAGCCCAGGCCGTGCACCAGCACCTGGCCGCGGTAGAGCGGGCTGAAGTTGCCGGGCGCGGGGTCGCCCAGGCGGATCACGCCGAGCAGGCGGTTGTCGACCGGGTCGGTGACCGACAGCGTGTTCGAGAACTGCTCGGCCGCGTAGACGCGGTCGCGGTGGCTGGCGGGGACGTCGGGCGCCGCGGCGGCGCCGGGCGCCTGGCCGGCGGCGGCGAGGCCGCCGGCGAGGGCCAGCGCGGCGCCGAGCAGCGTGCGCGGGAAGGGGAGGCGGATCATGGGGCGTCGTCTCACTCGTGGGTGGCGGGGTGGTGGGCGTGCGCGTCGGGGGCGGCCGCGGCCGCGGCGTCGCTCGGGGCGGGCTGCGTCGGCGCCGCGCCGGAGGCCGGGGCGGGGCGGTCCAGCGCGAGATCCATGGCGGCGATCTCCTGCTGCTGGTCGACGATGATTTCCTGGGCGATGCGGCGCAGCTGCTCGTTGCGGCCGTAGCGCAGCTCGGCCTGCGCCATCTCGATCGCGCCCTGGTGGTGCGGGATCATCATGTCCGCGAAGTCGCGGTCGACGTCGCCCGAGGGCTTGACGTCCATCGCGGCCATCATGCGATCCATGGCGGCGGCGTTCTCCGCCGCGAAGGCCTGCTGCGGCGTCGCCGCGTCGGCGGCGACCGTCGCCGCCGCGCTGGCCAGCGCGATGGCCGCGACGAACAGCGTGGCGGCGAAGGCGTTGCGGTGGGGGCGGGCGGTCGAGGTCATGGCGGCTCTCCTGTCGATGGCGTGACTGTCCGCCCCGGCGGTTGCGACGGGATTGCACGCGCGGCCGCGACGGCTTCGCCTGAAGCGGCGACGGTTTCACCTGAAATGGAAGAGCGGGCGCGGCCGGCGTGACGGAGTCGACGCCCGCCCCGGAAAAGGATCGCGACCCGCTCTTCAGGACGCGTAGGGAAATGCCGATCGAGTGTTCAACCCCCTGGAGAACCCCGGATGAAGAAACTCAACATCGGCCCGCGCCTCGCGCTCGCCTTCGGCACCGTGCTGCTGCTCGCCATGGTCGCGCTGTCGATCTCGATGTGGCGCCTGCAGTCGCAGGCCTCGACGACGCAGACCCTGCTGGCCGAGCCGCTCGCCAAGGAGCGCCTCATCTCCGACTGGTACCGCATGATCTACGCCGGCGTGCGCCGCGTGACCGCCACCGTCAAGAGCGCCGACCCGAGCCTGGCGACCTACTTCGGCCCGGAGACCACCGAGTCCACGAAGATCAGCAGCGGCTACCAGAAGCAGATCGAGACGCTGATCCGCGGAGACGCCGAGGGCGCGATGTGGAAGGACCTGGGCGAGCGCCGCAAGGCCTACATCTCGGCGCGCGACGACATCTACGCGCTCAAGAAGGACGGCAAGGCCGACGAGGCCTCGAAGATGTTCGACGACCGCTTCGTGCCCGCCGCCGCGGCCTACACCGGCGTGGTCGAGAAGCTGCTGAAGCACCAGCGCGACGCGATCGACGAGGCCGCGGCCCAGGTCGCGGCCACCAACGCCAGCAGCATGGTGCTGCTGCCCGCGCTGGGCGTGCTGCTGCTGCTGTGCGGCGGCAGCTTCGCCTGGCTGATCACGCGCAGCATCACGCGCCCGCTCGGCGCGGCCATCGCCTCGGCCCAGCGCGTCGCCGAGGGCGACCTCACCGCCGAACTGCGCACCGACGCCTCCGACGAGGTCGGCCGCCTGCTGAAGGCCCTGGCCGCCATGCAGGCCACGCTGTCGCGCACCATCGGCGGCATCCGCCACGCGACCGACAGCATCTCGACCGCGAGCGCCGAGATCGCCACCGGCAACCACGACCTGAGCCAGCGCACCGAGCTGACCGCGAGCAACCTGCAGCAGGCCGCGAGCTCGATGGAGCAGCTCAACGGCAACGTCCGCCAGACCGCCGACTCC
>Ga0209051_1000611_pt1 | contig 41422 bp, 40 predicted proteins | sample AraplaCvi_mMS_r2_2_FD_184286 | JGI IMG/M metagenome (GOLD analysis project Ga0209051, IMG submission 184286) | Arabidopsis root microbial communities from North Carolina, USA - plate scrape MF_Cvi_mMS_r2 (SPAdes) (version 2) | ecosystem: Host-associated > Plants > Roots > Endosphere | place...
CGCCGGAGAGCCATACGATCGACGACCTCGGTATCGACAGCCTCGATTTCCTCGACATCGTCTTTGCGATCGACAAGGAATTCGGCATCAAGATTCCGCTCGAAAAGTGGACGCAGGAAGTCAACGAGGGCAAGGTTTCCACCGAAGAATATTTCGTGCTGAAGAACCTCTGCGCCAAAATCGACGAGCTCAAAGCAGCCAAGGCCTGAGGACATAACCGTCTTTTTTTGAGCGCCCTGCCGCCTGACTATGGCGGCTGGGCGGTTTCGTTCCTAACTAGGCGTCACCGGCGGGCGGATCTGGCCTGTCGGGCCGGAGGATCCGAATGCTGCTGGAATATTTCCAGATGATTGACCGCGTCGAAGCGGTGGACCTGAAAAAGGGCACGCTGAACGCGCGATCCGTCGTGCCGGCCAAGAGCCCTGTCTTCGAGGGTCATTTTCCCGGCATGCCGCTCGTTCCCGGTGTGCTGTTGATCGAGACCATGGCGCAGGCCTCCGGCATGCTGGTGCTTGCCGTCACCAACTTCGCCGCCATGCCTTTCCTGATGTCAGTCGACGGCGCCAAGATGCGCACGTTCGTCGAGCCGGAAGCCGTGCTCGACATCGAGGCGGTGCTTGAGCACGACGGTTCGGGTTTCGCGGTTACCAAGGCTAAAATCACCAGCGCCGGCAAGAAGGTCTGTGATGCGCAGCTGAAGCTTCGCACCATGCCGTTTTCCGAAGTGCCGCTCGGCGATATCGTCAAAAAACGTGCCGGCGAGATCGGGCTTCTCGAAGCGATCGCGGCGCAGGGAGTGGTTGGATGAGCAAGGCTGCAAACGACGTCGTCATCTCAGGCATCGGCATCGTCACCTGTCAGGGCGTCGGTAAGGATGCGCATATCGCGCTGCTTTCGGCGACAAGCGCGCCGAAGGCGATCGTCGAGACTGAGAAGTTCAAGCCCTATCCGGTGCATCCGCTGCCCGAAATCGACTGGTCGCAGCAGATCGCCAAGCGTGGCGACCAGCGCCAGATGGAGAACTGGCAGCGCATCGGCGTCTTCGCCGCAGGCTTGGCACTCGACGATGCCGGCTTCAAAGACAATCTCGAGGCCTGTGGCACGATGGACATGATCGTAGCGGCCGGCGGCGGCGAGCGCGACATCAATGTCGATACGCTGATTGTCGACGAGGCGCTGAAGCGCAACGACCGCGAATTGCTGCTGAACGAGAAGCTGACGACAGAGCTCAGGCCGACGCTGTTCCTCGCCCAGCTTTCCAACCTGCTCGCCGGCAACATCTCGATCGTGCATAAGGTCACCGGCTCGTCGCGTACCTTCATGGGCGAGGAAGCGGCAGGGATTTCAGCCGTCGAGACCGCCTTCTATCGCATCAAATCAGGCGAATCCTCGCATGCGCTGGTCGGCGGCGCCTTCGCAGCGGAGCGGCCGGATATGATCCTGCTCACCGAAGCGATCGGCGCCCATGCGCGCGGCGACTGGGTGCCGCTCTGGTCGCGCAAATCAAGCGACGGCGGCGGCATGATCACTGGTTCGGCCGGCGCCTTCCTGGTGCTGGAATCGCGCCAGCATGCGGAAGCGCGCGGCGCGCATATCTATGCTGTCATCGATGCGGTCGAGGGCGACCGCGGCAACCGCAATGCCGGCAATCTCGAGGTCCGGCTGGAGCGGCTTTTAGCACCCGCCACCGGGCTTGCCGCCGAAAGCACGGCGATCTTTTCCGGCTCGACCGGCATGCACGATCTTGCCGCTCGCGAGCGGGCAGTGCTCGAACATCAATTGCCCGGTGTTGCGATCCGTGGCTTTGGCGGCGTCACCGGCCATACGATCGAGACGCAGTTCACGCTGGGTCTGGCGCTTGCAGCGCTTGCCGTCGACGGCAAGGCCAAGGTTCCGGCCTTCGATGCTGGCCATGAGGCGCCGATGCGGGCAGGCGCCACCGCCGCCGTCGTGACCGCGGTCGGACACCAGCGCGGCGAGGGCGTTGCCGTCCTTTCCGCAAATGCGTGAGGAGTGAAAGATATGACAGCTTCCGCTTACAGGGATCACCTCGGCCGTCCGATCGTGGCCGTGACCGGCATGGGTATCATCACCTCGCTCGGTCAAGGCCTCAGCGACAACTGGGCAGCGCTTTCGTCAGGCACCTCGGGCATCCACGAGATCAACCGTTTCCCGACCGAAGGATTGTCGACGCGGATCGCCGGCACCGTCGATTTCATCGGCATCCCGGCCCCGAATGCCGTCGAGCGCTCCTACGCCTTCGCCCGCGAAACGACGATCGAGGCGCTTGCCGATGCCGGCCTTTCCGGCGATTTCAATGGCCCGCTTTTCCTCGCCGCTCCGCCGATCGAGCCGGAATGGAGCGCCCGTTTCGAGCTTGCCGACCGTTCGCCGGCCTCCGAGCATCCTGGTGATGCTTATGAACGTTTCCTGACGGCGTTGCGTCAACGGCCAGATCCGGCCTTCCATGAGGCGGCCCTGTTTGGCGCCATTTCGGAGCGGCTTGCCGACCGCTTCGGCACGCGCGGCCTTCCGGTCACGCTGTCGACGGCCTGCGCCTCCGGCGTCACGGCGATCCAGCTCGGCATCGAGGCGATCCGCCAGGGCCGCACCGATCGCGCCCTGACGGTTGCAACCGACGGCTCTCTCAGCGCCGAAGCGCTGATCCGCTTCTCGCTGCTGTCGGCCCTTTCGACGCAGAACGATCCGCCGACCAAGGCATCCAAGCCGTTCAGCAAGGATCGCGACGGTTTCGTCATCGCCGAAGGTGCGGCGACGCTGGTGCTGGAATCGCTGGAAGCGGCGGTTGCCCGCGGCGCCAAGGTGCTCGGCATCATGAAGGGCGCCGGCGACAAGGCCGACAGCTTCCACCGCACCCGCTCCTCGCCGGACGGCGGCCCGGCGATCGCGACGATCCGCGCGGCCCTTGCCGATGCCGGCATCGACGAAAGCGGCATCGGCTACATCAACGCGCACGGCACCTCGACGCCGGAGAACGACAAGATGGAATATGGGGCGATGTCGGCCGTCTTCGGCGAGCGGCTCGTCGGCATTCCGGTTTCCTCGAACAAGTCGATGATCGGCCATACGTTGACGGCGGCGGGCGCCGTCGAGGCGGTGTTCTCGCTGCAGACGATGCTGACAGGGACGCTGCCGCCGACGATCAACTACACCAATCCCGATCCGTCGATCGTTCTCGATGTCGTGCCGAACAAAAAGCGGGAAGCGCAGGTTTCCGCCGTGCTTTCCAACTCCTTCGGCTTCGGCGGGCAGAATGCCAGCCTTGTCATGGCGCTCGAACCGGCTTAAGCGGTTCCCGACACATTTTTTGAGATGAGATGAAGCCTACAGCATCGGCCCGAAAATCGGGCGATTTTCGGAAAGCCTGATGCGTAGATTTAAAGAGTTAGAGCGTCCTTTGTGCGTCCGAACGGACGCACGGCGTTCTAACGGCGAGGGATTTTGCCATGCGCGCTTTGCAACTGATCGATGACCGCAAGCTTGAGATCACCGACCTGCCGGAACCGGATGCGCCTGCCGCCGGTGAGGTGACGCTGCGCGTCAAGGCGGTGGCGCTCAACCATATCGACGTCTGGGGCTGGCGCGGCATGGCATTCGCCAAGCGCAAGATGCCGCTGGTCATCGGTGCGGAGGCTTCCGGCGTCGTGGAAGCGATCGGCCCGGGTGTCGCCAACGTGCTGCCGGGACAGCTCGTTTCCATCTACGGTGCGCGCACCTGCGGCCTTTGCCGCCCCTGCCGCGAAGGCCGCGACAATCTCTGCGAACATGTCTCCGGCGTGCACGGCTTCCATCTCGACGGCTTTGCGCAGGAGAAGGTCAACCTTCCCGCGCGGCTGCTGGTGCCGGCTCCTCCCGGCGTCGACGCGATCGGCGCGGCACTCGCTCCCGTCACCTTCGGCACGGTCGAGCACATGCTGTTCGACAATGCCAAGCTTGAACCTGGCGAAACGATCCTCGTCCATGCCGGCGGCTCCGGCATCGGCACGGCAGCGATCCAGCTTGCCAAGAAAATCGGCTGCACTGTCATCACCACGGTCGGTTCGGACGACAAGATCGAAAAGGCCAAGGCGCTCGGTGCCGATCATGTCATCAACTACCGCACGGACCGCTTCGAGGGCGTGGTGCGCAAGCTCACCAAGAAGAAGGGCGTCGACGTCGTCTTCGAACATGTCGGCAAGGATACCTGGGCGGGTTCGATGCTCTGCATGAAGCGCGGCGGGCGGCTCGTCACCTGCGGCTCTACCTCGGGTGTTTCCACGGATATGAACCTGATGATGCTGTTCCAGCAGCAGCTGAAGCTTTTCGGCTCCTTCGGCTGCCGCATGGAGAACATGGCGGATGCGATGCAGAAGATGGGCCGTGGACTCGTCCATCCCGTCATCGATACCGAGGTCAGCTTCAGCGATATCGATCGGGCGCTGGAGCGGATGGAATCGCGCCAGATCTTCGGCAAGATCATTCTGAAAATGGATTGAGCCCCAAGTGAAGCTCCTCATCACCCGGATCGTTCTGGCGCTCAGGCACTTCCAGCAATGGCTGGTGGCGCAGGTGATGTTCGGCTTTCTGAATGTGCTGAAGCTGTTTCCGGCTGATGGCGCGATTCGCTTCGCCGACAGGATGACGCGCCGACTCGGCCAGCGGACGCGCCGCCACAAGCTGATGCTCGTCAATCTGCGCAACGCCTTCCCTGAGAAAAGCCAAGCTGAGATCGAAGAGATCGCGCTCGCAAGCTGGGGCAATATGGGCCGGCTGGCGGCCGAATACGTCTTCCTCGACCAGCTGTTCGACTATGATCCCGCAAATGCCGAGCCGGGCAGGGTGGAGGTGTCGGGCATCCCGATCTTTCTCGATCTGCGCGACAATCCGCGCCCCTTCATCGTCTTTACCGGCCATACCGCCAATTTCGAGCTGCTGCCGGTGGCCGGTGCCGCCTTCGGGCTTCATGTGACCGTGTTGTTTCGGCCGCCGAACAATCCCTATGTCGCCAAGAAGGTCTTCGATTTCAGGAGCGCGCGGATGGGCAAGCTGGTGCCGTCGCATGCCGGCTCCTCCTTCGCGCTCGCCCGTCAGCTGGAAGTCGGCCAAGGCGTGGGCGTGCTCGTCGACCAGAAATTTGGCAAGGGGCTGAAGGGCACCTTCTTCGGGCGCGACGTCAAGACCAATCCGCTGCTGCCGAAGCTGGTGCGCCAGTTCGACTGCGAGGTCTATCCGGCGCGCTGCATCCGGCTGCCAGGCAACCGCTATCGGCTGGAAATCGAGCCGCGGCTGGAAATGCCCCGCGACGCCAAAGGCAATCTCGACCTGCCGGCTGCCGCGCAGCTGCTCAACGACAAGGTGGAAAGCTGGGTTCGGGAATATCCGGAACAGTGGCTCTGGTATCACGACCGCTGGCAGATCAAGCAGACGCTCAGCTCCTAAAGCGCGACGCGATCTATCGGATTCGCTCTCGCGCGTCAGTTCTTTGTTTTGGTGCATGTCGTTATCTGCAAAACCGCGACACGCTTTTGCGCGACATGCTTTCAGAATATCCACCCCCAATTATCAGCGGTGAAAAGCGGCAATGGTCTCGGATTGAAACTGAGTGCATTTTTATGTTACCCGTCACTACCAAGACGCGAATAATGTCTACCGAAGGGCGCATTTTTCGAAATGTGCAGCCATAATAGGTCTCGGACCGTCTCTTGGGCCAATGGGAGTTGGGCGTCTTGCTGGAGCTTTTTCGAGCTTTTTCCTTGCGTTGCACGCAGATAGAGGAAGCCATACGCCTGGGTGATGATCAGCGCGTCACGGCGCTCGACGGCCATGTCGAGCCGCTGGTCGAGGCAATCCTCGCCCATCAAGCGGTCAATCTGCTCGAAGTCTACATGCAGCTGCAGTTTGTGACTCATCTCATCGGCCAAGACGCCGACGACAGCGCCAGCGTCACCGAGCACACGACGGTGCTTTCCTACCTGCTTGACCGCTATTTCGGCACGCATGGCCCGGACTGGCGCGTGCCGTCGCCGCAGGACGTGCGCATCGAGCCACCGCCGGCCTATGTGCCTGATACCGACAATGGTCAGTTTCTCAATTCGGCAATCCTCGAAAGCCTACCGGACCGGGTGGTGGTGCTGACCAGGGACTATCGCTTCCTCTATTCCAATCCAGCCAACTGCGCCTATCTCAACAAGAAGCCGATGGAACTCATCGGCCGCCATCTTTCCGAATTCATCGGAGAGGAGCTGTTTGCCGCGTGCGCCAAATACAAGCTCGACGACTGCTTTGCCGGTGAGCAGATCGACTACGCCTATGAGTGTCCGAACGGCAGCGGCGGACCGGGGCAAGTGCGCTGTCGCATGTCGCCGCTACGCGATGTCGGCGGTACGGTGATTGGCGCGCTGCTCGTCATGGAGGATATCGAGCCACAGCAGCCAACTGGCTGATCAATAGCTGGCCGCGACTAGCCAGGCACCTTCAGGCAGTCGCCCAGACGGCGAGTTCATATCCGTCGCGGTCGAGGAAATGGAAGCGGCGGCCTCCGGGAAAATCGGTGATCGGCCGGACGATGGTGCCGCCGGCTCTCTCGACCGACGTCAGCACCTCTTCGAGATCCCTGGCGTAGACGACAACCAGCGGGCCACCCGGTCGAACGGGGCCGAAATCGGTGAAGCCGCCCTTCAGCCGGCCATCGTCGAATTCGCAGTAATTGGGGCCGTAATCGGTGAAACGCCAGCCGAAGGCCGAGCCGTAAAAGGCTTTGGCGGCGGCGATGTCGGCAACGTTGAATTCGACATAATCGATGCGGCGATCGTGGTTTTCTGACTTCTCGGACATCTATCTCTCCATCAGGGCTTTCAGCATGGCGAGATCCTTCTCGACATGGGCGGCATCGGCTGAGAACTGCGCATCGGTCATGCCGGGCAGGCGCAACAGCGTGAACATGACCTCGCAGCCGTCGCCGTTCGGCACGATGCGCAGCGCATTATAGACCCGGAGACCAGATTCGATCGTCACCGTGTGGTCGATCACGCCGAATTCATTGGTCGGCACGAAGCTCACTTTAACGGTGCCAAGCGCGCCATGGGCAATCCAGTCGGCGCCGTTCGGCTCGAGGCCGCTCGCAAGGCCAGAGGCCCAGAGCGGCATGTTCTCCGGCTTGCCGGCGAAATCATAGACGTCGCGCCAGTCGCGCTCGATTGATTGGTGGATGATTTTCGCGGGCATCGTCGACATGGCTTGCAGGTCCTCGATATTGGGTCTTGCTGTCATAACAGGCCGATCCGCGGCGTCTTGAACAAAACGGTCAGCCCGGCCTTTTCGGCATGCTGAGTTGGCCAAGAATGGCGCTAGGTGTCAGGCCCGAGAGCTCGCCGACCTCGCGCGTCATGTGAGCCTGGTCGGCAAAGCCCGCTTCGAGTGCAAGATGGGCAAGCGGTATCGTGCCTGTCCTGCGGCAGAGGTCGAGGAAACGCTGGAACCGACGGATCCGTTCCAGCGTCTTGGCGCCATAGCCGAAATGGTGGTGACAGCGGCGGCGCAGCTGCCTTTCGCTCATGTCGAGCCGGCCGAGCAGCCCGGACGCCGGGCGGCGGCCGTCGGCAGCGGCGAAGATCACGGCGGCATCCTCAGCGGGTTCGTCCGCATCGCGCACGGCCTCTTCGAGCAGGCGGCCGAATAGCGCCATGGCATCGGCTGGATCGGGGCAATCGCCAAGCCGTGCCTCGAATTCGGCCGCGTGCTCCCAGCCGATGTCGGCAAGCGGCACCGAACAGCCGACCAGCGCCGAGAGCGGCGTCTTCAGCCAGGGTGCCGCGGCGCCCGGCGCAAAACGTGCGCCGATGACCGTGGTGCCCGGCCGGAGAGTGGGAAAGGCCGCCGTCCTGTCGGGCCCGGCGACTGCCAGCCGGCCATCGATCCAGAGGAGGTCGCAATAGCCGTCCGGCACGATCGCCACCTTTGCCGGCGGTCCGTCATGGAGCGCATGCGACCAGAACCGGTTGAAATGGCGTCGCAGCGCCGGCGGCGGCGCATATTCGCGGTAGCGGCCGGCACGGGCAGCGAGCAGCGCCGTATCTTTTCGTCTTTCCGGTGCCAAGACAGTATCTCCCGAAACGCCGATGATACCATCAGATAGGGCATCAAGGGCAGGTCGTGCGAAAACTTGGTTGCCGATGAGCCGGCGCAAGTGGTTGTCGGACAAGTCGGGATATTGCAAGCGTCATTTCATTGCTTTTGCGAACCGATTAGACCCTTGCGAGACTTGCCGTTTGACCGAGACAGTGCCACAACACCGGTCCAAATGACACATCGGAGGTTTGTCGTGGAAAAGGCAGAAATCGGACTGATCGGTCTTGCGGTCATGGGCTCCAACCTGGCGCTCAACATCGCGGAGAAAGGCAATAAAATTGCGGTCTTCAACCGTACGCCTGAGAAAACCGACGAATTCTACGAAAGCGCCGGCGATCTGAAAAAGCAGATTATTCCCTGCAAGACGATCGAAGAGTTCGTCGATGCAATCCGGCCGCCGCGCCCGATCATCATCATGATCAAGGCGGGGGATGCCGTCGATCAGCAGATGGAGGCGTTGCGCCCGCATCTGTCCAAGGGCGACATCATGATCGATGCCGGCAACGCCAATTTCCGCGATACCGTCGCGCGCTTCGACCGCCTCAAGGACACTGATCTCACCTTCATCGGCATGGGTGTTTCCGGTGGCGAAGAAGGTGCGCGCCATGGCCCGTCGATCATGGTCGGCGGCACGGAAGACTCCTGGAAGCGCGTCGAGAAGGTGCTGACCTCGATTGCCGCCCGCTACAATGACGAACCCTGCGTCGCCTGGCTTGGCAATGACGGCGCCGGTCATTTCGTCAAGACCATCCATAACGGCATCGAATATGCCGACATGCAGATGATCGCCGAAATCTACGGCATCCTGCGCGACGGCCTCGGCAAGAGTGCCTCCGACATCTCCGGCATCTTCGGGGAATGGAACAAGGGCCGGCTGAACTCCTACCTGATCGAGATTTCCGAGAAGGTGCTTGCGGCGACCGATCCGGTTTCCGGCGGTCCGATGGTCGACATGATCCTCGACAAGGCCGGCCAGAAGGGCACCGGCAAATGGTCGGCGATCGAAGCACAGAACATGGGCATTCCGGCAACGGCGATCGAAGCCGCGGTCGCCGCGCGCAGCCTCTCCTCGATGAAGTCGCAGCGCGAAGCGGCGGAAAAGATCTTCGGCACGCAGGCCGTTTCTTTCCCGATCGCTTACGGTCCCGAGCTGAACAAGGATCTGGAACTGGCGCTCTTTGCCGCCAAGATCGGCGCCTATGCCCAGGGCTTCGCGGTGATGGCGGAAGCCTCGCGCGAGTTCAACTGGTCGCTGCCGATGCCGACGATCGCCCGCATCTGGCGTGCCGGCTGCATCATCCGCTCGCAGTTCCTCGACGAGATCACCTCGGCCTTCACCAAGGCGCCCGACGCCGCCAACCTGATCGTCACGCCGGCCTTCTCCGACATGGTCAAGGAATCGATCCCGGCGCTGCGCCGCGTCGTCGCCGCAGCGATTTCGGCCGGTCTGCCGGTGCCGGCGCTGACCTCGGCGCTTACCTATTTCGATGCCTATCGCCAGGGCAGGGGAACCGCCAACCTCATCCAGGCCCAGCGCGACTTCTTCGGCGCCCACGGCTTCGACCGCCTGGATGGCAAGGATTTCCACCACGGCCCCTGGGGCAGCGGTGCGGCGAGCTTCTAAGGTTTGCCGAGAAGACATCAAGGAAGAGCCCGGCCGTCGCGCCGGGCTTTTTCGTAGCTTCGGCCGCTCAGGCGGTGAGACGTTCGAAAGGGAGATCGACGTGAGAAGCATCCGGCTAGCCGCTGCGCAGACGCCGGAATTTCGGGAAAATGTCGGGGCGGCCTTGGATTATGCCATTGGGATCGCAGCACTGGCCGAGACCGATGGCGTGGCCTTGCTGCTCTTTCCCGAAGGGTTTCTCCAGGGCTACCTGACGGATGAACCATCGGCACGTCGCGTTGCCCTCGATCTCGCATCGCCTGCGTTCGCGGCGGTCCTGCATCGGCTGCCGAAGTCAGGACCGATGCTGGTCATGGGGCTGATCGAGATCGATGGCGGACGATTGTTCAATACTGCCATCGTCGTCGAACGTTGCGTTCTCCTCGGCCGCTACCGTAAAGCCCACTTGCTGCCCGGCGAACAGGCCTTCGAAGCGGGAGAAGAGAGCCCGCTCTTTGCGATCGGCGATCTGCGCTTCGGGATAAACATCTGCTACGACACCAACTTTCCCGAAGCGGCCGCAAAGCTTGCAGCGCTGGGTGCATCCCTGATCTTATGTTGCTCCAACAATATGATGCCACGAGATAAGGCGGAAATATTCAAGGAGCGACACAATGTGGTCCGTGCCGAGAGATGCCGTGAAACAGGCCTATGGATGATATCGTCCGATGTGACGGGCGAGCGCGACGGGCGCGTCGCCTGGGGGCCGACGGCGGTGCTGAACGCGGAAGGGCAGGTCGTGGCGCAATTACCGCTGGAAGAACCCGGCTTGCTGATTTTCGACTATCCCTGCACGGCATCCGCGGTCGATCAGGTATAAGGAGTTGACCGAGATGCTCATCCGATATGAAACACCGGCGGATATCGAGGCGATCCATGATCTGACCAGGGTAGCGTTCAAGCCGATGCCCTACAGCGACGGTACCGAAGCGGAGATTGTCAGCAGGCTTCGCGCAGCGAGCGATCTGACGATTTCGCTGGTTGCCGAAGCGGACGGCGAGATCCTGGGACATGTCGCATTTTCGCCGGTGACGATCGACGGCGTGCATGGTGGCTGGTTCGGACTGGGTCCCATATCCGTCAAGCCGGAGAGACAGCAGCAGGGGATCGGCAAGGCGTTGATTGTCATGGGACTTGAACTGTTGAAGGAGAGCGGTGCCGCCGGCTGTGCGTTGATCGGAAACCCGGACATCTATAGCCGCTTCGGTTTCAGCAGCGATGGGCAGCTGACGTATCTCGACCTCGATAGGCGGCTCGTACAGCGGATTGTTTTCCGCGGGACCACACCAAGCGGAATGCTGCAATTTGCCCCAGCCTTTGAAACGCCAAACCCCATCTGACAGAGGCGACGAGATGTCCCTGGCATAGACGATCTCGCCGCCTATGCGCGGCTCATGGCTTCACCGCGGTCGGTCGGAATGGGCGGGCCGTTCGATCAGCGCGCGGCCTGGGGAATGTTCTGTCACGACGTGGCGCTCTGGCCGCTGTTCGGGCATGGGGCGCTGATGATCGAGCTTGCCGAAACCGGCGAATGCGTCGGTCAGGTGGGGATCAATCACGGGCCGCTCTTTCCGGAAAAGGAGCTCGGCTGGCTCGTCTATGAGGGCCATGAGGGCAGGGGGTATGCGACCGAGGCGGCCATGGCGTTAAGGGACTGGGCCTTTGCGACGCTCGGCCTGCCGTCGCTCGTCAGCTATATCGCCCCCGGCAACAAAGCGTCGATTGCGGTGGCGGAGCGGCTGGGCGGGCGTCTCGATCCGACGGCACCTCGGACCGATCCCGTGGATCTCGTTTATCGTCATTCCGCTTCCTGATAAAATGGTCATGGGAGCAGTGCTTGGAGGCAGGCGTCTCGATCCTTACATGTCGATCGGTCTGGATCGGATGCTGAAAAATGGGGATGCCGGATGACGGAGGCGAAGCGGGAGCATTGGGACGCGGTATACCGCACGAAAGCGCCCGACAGCGTCAGCTGGTATCAGCCGACGCCCGAGCCTTCGCTGCGGGCGCTTGACGCGCTGCAATTGCCGGTCACGGCTTCGCTGATCGATGTCGGCGGCGGCGCATCGAGCCTTGTCGATCGTCTTGTCGAGCGCGGGTGGTCCGATCTCACCGTTCTCGACATCGCCGCGCCGGCGCTCGACATCGCCAAGGCGCGGCTGGGGGACGAAACCGCCCGCATTGCCTGGGTGGTTGATGATGTCACCGTGTGGCGACCGGAACGTCAGTACGAAGTGTGGCACGACCGCGCTGTCTTTCACTTCCTCACCGAGCCCGAGCAGCGGCTGGCCTATCGCCACGCGCTCGAAACCAGCACGGCGCCGGGCAGCGCCGTGATCATCGCCACTTTCGCACCGGATGGGCCGGAACGATGCAGCGGCTTGCCGGTTCAACGTTACGACGCGGCCGCCCTTGCGCGTGAATTCTCGTCCGCCTTCGCGCTTCAGCGCGACTGGCGCGAGGAGCATACGACGCCCGGCGGCGGCCGGCAGTCGTTTCAGTGGTGCGTCTTCCGCAGGCGCTGAGCTTCCCTTGAGAAAGCAGCCCGAGAGGCGGCTAATTCGTTTCCAGCTGATCGAGGATGAAATCCGCCCGGTCGGCGACCGCGATTTTCGGCAGCATGACGACGTCGTAGCCAAGCGCCGGATAGATTGCGGCAAGCCGGTCATATTCGGCGACCGCCTCGTCGAAGCCATGGCGCCGCTCGGGATCGGCGACATAGATTTCCGGCCATGGCGGGGTGAGAAAAACGCTGCTGTTGTAGCGGTGGAGGGGGCTTAGTCTTTCCAGGACCGGTTCTTCGGTCAGATGCTGAAGCGCTGCTGCGGCATCGATCAGCCCTCGGTCGAAAAACGTCCAGCCGGCGCGCCCGTGCGCCGCCGCGTGATCGGCCGTCGCCATCTCGATGGCGCGGCGGGCGAAGGCCGCCATGTCGATCCAGGGCAGGGCTGTACCGTCGCTTTCGAGCTCTTGCCTGACGATCCGCCGGCCCGGTTCTTCGACGATAGCATGACCGCGACGGTCAAGTTCGGCCAGCAGCGTCGATTTTCCGCCGCCGGAACATCCTGAAATCAGGACCGACCTGTTCATGCTCAGGCAGCCCGGCCGGCGCGCGCCAGGCCGTGGTCGACGAGGCGGTCGATGATCTCGGCGTAACCGACGCCGCTTGCCGCCATCGCCTTGGAATACATGCTGATATCGGTGAAGCCGGGGATGGTGTTGAGCTCGTTGACGAGGAACCGCATATCATCCGTCAGGAAGAAATCGACGCGGGCCATGCCGTCGCAGCCAACCGCCCGGAAAGCTCTCGCGGCCATGTCACGCATGGCGGCCTCGACTTCCTCAGGCAGGTCGGCCGGCACTTTCAGCGCCGCGCCCTGTTCGTCGATATATTTGGCATCATAGCTATAGAAGCCATGGCTTTCGGCCGGCACGATTTCGCCCGGTCGGGAGACGAAGAGTTCGCCGGCCGTATCCTCCAGCACGCTGAATTCGATCTCGCGGCCGGCAATGAATTCCTCGGCGAGCAGTATCCGATCGTGGCTGAAAGCCTCGGCAAGGGCGGGCGCGAATTCCTGGCTGGCATGGACCTTGGCGACGCCGACCGACGATCCTTGCCGTGCCGGCTTGATGAAGAGTGGCAGTCCGAGCTCGCTTTCGAGAGCTGCCAGCGAGGGGGCAGTATCCTCGCGCACCGTCACGGCACGCGCCACCGGCAGGCCGGCCGCTCTGAGCAGGCGTTTGGCGATATCCTTGTCGAGTGCCGCGGCCGAGCCGAGAATGCCGCAGCCGGCAAGCGGCACGCGCGCCACCTCCGCCAGACCCTGCACCGATCCGTCTTCGCCATGCAGGCCGTGCAGCACGGGAAACAGGATGTCGATCCCCGGCAATTCATGAGACGCGCCATGGGCCGGGATTGCCAGCATCCGGCCGCGTCCGCCCGGCACGAGGCAGATTTCGACGCCTGATGACGGTGTCGCCAGTATGCCGTCCTCGAAATTGCTCAGCAGCCACTGTCCCTCGCGGGTGATGAAAACGGGGATGGCGTCATATTTCTCGGGCTTGAGCGCGCCCATGACATTGGTTGCCGAAAGGATGGAAATCTCATGCTCGGCCGAGCGGCCGCCGAAGAGCACGGCGATGCGCAGCCTGTTGGGGGAAGGGGTCATGCAAGCCTCCGAAACGATCTGGTGTTGAAAAGGTCAGGCGTCGACAGATATGCCGCGATTGGCGAAGAAGCGGTCGAAGACGGCAAGCGGCAGCGTCACATCAGCCTGGCTTGCCTCGTCATGGCCGGACGGGTTGTGGAAGCGGATCGCCTCGTCGCTCGCCGCCGTCACCAGCACCAGATGGCCGCCCTTCGATGGCGGCTGGCGCTCCGGCCAGCGGATGCCCGAATGCACAGAGGCGATGAAGAAGCGCCGTTTCGATTGAAGCTCTGGAATGGCCGATGTCTCGACGCCTGTCATCGTCTCCGCATTCAGTGCGAATCGGTCGGCGGCGAAGCGGACGAAGGGGGCGTAGATCAGCCCCTTGATCGAGGCATCGATCTCGTTGACGACATAACCGCCATATCTAGTGCAGGCCCGGGCAAGCTCGAGGGTCGGATGGATCTCACCGCGGGCGGCCAGAATCATCTTCAAACAGGCCATGCCGCAGACATTGACCGCCCAGCGCGCATATTCCTCGATCGTCGCGGCGCCGGAATGGCGCCAGAGCGGATCGCCGAGCAAGGCCTGCGACCCGTGGGCAAGCACCTGCAGCGTCATGCCGGGTGTTTCCCATTGGCTGAAATAGGGCACGCTGCTTTCTTGCATTTCGTCGATCTCCCCGTGGCTGGTTGCGAGATGGCTGGCAATCTTGGCTTTTTTCGAGGCGAGGGACGCAACCCGAAGATCGCGGCGGTGCTGGGGCAACCGGCAAGGACTGCGCGGCCGGATTTGACGGAGGATTGGTATGGATTTCATGGCGGCTTGCGCCATTTGTGGGCGTCACGAATTTGCCAGCCGATTGGGGATGAGTTCCGACTGCATCCAGTGCGTTTCACTTTGAACGTGATTTGCCCGCACATATTTGCCCATGCGAACCGACATGTCGGCTTCTGGGAACGCATCAGCGGTCCGGACGACAAATCCCTCCTGCCTGGTTCTATTCAGGGAGGCCGCAGTCTGCTCAAACAGGCCGGCTTCATATGGTCCGCGATACAGGGTCGGCACAGGAACGATGCCCAATTCTTCGAACCGGGCCAGCGTCAGATCCCAGGACTGTACTTCGTCATGGACAATCCATGCGAAGCCGAGAAAGAAGGACGGCAGATCATCATAACCGACGGAGTGCCGGGCGTAGAGATTTTCGCCGATCACGCGCTCGCCATCAGCCAGTTGCGGCTGTATCCCGGCGGAAAAAGCCTTTAGCCAATCGCGCGACGGATGGTAACGGCTATCGGGACTGCGGGCATGAGACCCGCCACGATGAATGGTCGTGTTCTCGCCATCCATCTTCTCGGTGATGATGAGATCACCGATCATCAGCCCGTCAAGCGTCGCCATGACCTTGTCGTCGCTTGTCGCTCCCGGTGAAATCGGTAGGTGATAGGTTCGTCCGTATTTCTTCATGGTGATGAGGACATAGCGGTTGGCGATCGCACAATGCAAGATCGCTTTTGGCGCCAGCCGTTGCCGGCAGATCCTACCGGGAAATAACGGGTGAAACATGCCGAGGCCGGCGGCTGTCACTCGCTAGGATTCCGACCGGCCGACCGCTTACTTCCCGCCCTCCGGCCAGATCGGCTGGCTGATGCTCTGCAGCAGTTCCGGTTCGACGCCGTCGATGCGGGCGATGACGGCTTTGGCCATTTCGCGGCCGGCCTGACGCACGTCTTCCTGGACGGTGATGATCTCCGGGCGGATCCAGTTGAGGATCGGCACCGATTGCTTGGATACCATGTCGAGGTCGCGGCCGAGCGCCTTGCCGGCGGCCTCGATGCCGGCATTGACGGCGATCGCCGCGCTGCCGGCCGAACAGACGATGCCGTCAGGGGCATTGGGTGAGCGCATCATCACCTCGACGACGTCGCGAATGTCGGCGAGTGGCGCGTCACTGTTGACGCGCAGCGGCACTTCCTCGGCGCCGTAATCATGCAGGCCGGTCTGAAAGCCGATGCGGACATGGGCGTAATAGGTGAGCTTGCTCGGCGGCTGCAGCAGGGCGATGCGCCGCCGGCCGCGTTTGACGAGCCGTTCCACCGCCTGGTGGGCGAAGGCTTCGTTGTTGAAGTCATGGAAAGGATGTGTGAGACCGGCGTCGGTGCGCCCATGGGTGGCGAAGGGCATGCCGCGCTCGGTCAGCAGCCGCACGCGCGGATCGTCCGGCTCGATGCGCGAGATGATGACGCCATCGGCCGAGCCGGTATCGAGGATATAGCGCACCGGCAGCATCGGATCCTTGCTGTGGGAGTGCGGCGTAACGACGATATGATAGGGCGTGCCGGACAGGACCTCGGAGATGCCGAAGACCATCTGGCTCGAAAAGCCCATGATCTCCTCGTCGATGCTGAGGACCAGGGCAATGACGTTGGTCTTGCCGGTGCGCAGGCGTACGCCGGCCCTGTTTGGCTGGTAACCGAGCTGGCGGGCGACCATGCGCACCCGCTCTTTGGTTTCCGCCCCGATGTCGGGCGCATCCTTCAGGGCGCGTGACACTGTCGTCACGCCGAGCCCGGTCATGAAGGCGATCGTCTTCAACGTCGGGCGTTCGCGCGCCGCTGGCGATGCTGCTTGCCCGAAATTTCCCTTGTTTTCCATCCCTGCAGGCCTGCCTCGCGCGAATTGGTGTCGCTTATAGAGGCTTTTTCAGGCGCCGTAAGCCCGCCGCCTGCCGAAATCGCGCCTCCCTAAGAAGCGCAATCTGTAACGATACAGTTGAAATGTCGAGGATTTTTTCCTGTGTGCATTGCGGCATTGTGTGCATAGGTTGAATCCACGGCTCATGCCCTGATTTTTTGCACTTGCGAAATGGATGCGGCGGAATTTAATACAACTATTCAGAATTTACTGTGTATTATCAATTTTTTAAATTGAAAGTGCATGTGCGAGATCGTTCGCCTGAATGCCCGTTCGGTGGCGATGGTCGGGCCGCCAGGAAACATGCACAAGTAGTAATTCCCATTGTCGCGGAAAAATTTGAAGGCGGGCGGTTGCGTGCTGAAATCGATTGATTTAAGTTTTTCCGGCAACGTTTCAGTGAGGGAGGAAAACTCATGAAAATTCGTATTATGGCGGCTCTGCTTGCCGCTTCGGTCGCGCTTCCGCTCGGCGCCGCCAATGCTACCGATCTCGAAGTCACGCATTGGTGGACATCAGGCGGCGAATCGGCTGCTGTGGCCGAGCTGGCGAAGGCGTTCGACGCGACCGGCAATCACTGGGTCGACGGCGCGATCGCCGGTTCCGGCGGCACCGCCCGTCCGATCATGATCAGCCGCATCACCGGCGGCGACCCGATGGGCGCCACCCAGTTCAACCATGGCCGCCAGGCTGAGGAGCTCGTTCAGGCTGGCCTGATGCGCGACCTGACCGACGTAGCGACTGCCGAGCACTGGAAAGACATCATCCGCCCGGCGAGCCTGCTCGATTCCTGCACGATCGACGGCAAGATCTATTGCGCTCCGGTCAACATCCACTCCTGGCAGTGGCTGTGGCTGTCGAATGCCGCCTTCAAGAAGGCCGGCGTCGAGGTTCCGAAGAACTGGGACGAGTTCGTCGCCGCCGCTCCGGCCCTCGAAAAGGCCGGCATCATTCCGCTCGCAGTCGGCGGCCAGCCGTGGCAGGCGACAGGCGCCTTCGACGTGCTGATGGTCGCCGTCGCCGGCAAGGATACCTTCAACAAGGTTTTCAAGGACAAGGATGCGGAAGTTGCCGCCGGTCCTGAAATCGCCAAGGTGTTCAAGGCCGCCGACGATGCGCGGCGTATGGCCAAAGGCAGCAACGTCCAGGACTGGAACCAGGCCACTAACCTCGTCATCACAGGCAAGGCCGGCGGTCAGATCATGGGCGACTGGGCGCAGGGTGAATTCGCGCTCGCCGGTCAGAAGGCCGGAACCGACTACACATGCCTGCCGGGCCTCGGCGTGAACGAGATCATCTCGACCGGCGGCGATGCCTTCTACTTCCCGCTGCTGAAGGACGAGGAAAAGTCCAAGGCGCAGGCCGTGCTTGCCAAGACCCTGCTCGATCCCAAGACCCAGGTTGCCTTCAATCTGAAAAAGGGCTCGCTGCCGGTTCGCGGCGATGTCGATCTCGCCGCCGCAAACGACTGCATGAAGAAGGGTCTCGACATCCTCGCCAAGGGCAACGTGATCCAAGGTACCGACCAGCTGCTTTCGGCCGACAGCCAGAAGCAGAAGGAAGACCTCTTCTCCGAATTCTTCGCCAACCCGTCGATGACGCCGGAGGACGCTCAGAAGCGTTTCGCCAAAATCATCGCTTCGGCTGACTGATCGGTAGATTCGCTGCCTTTGCGATCCGGCTCTTGAGGAGCCGGATCGTCCCCCGGACCAATGGTCCGGCCGGCGGCGTGTCTCCGGCATTCCGGCGAATCCCGGGACAGGATGGCAAACGCTGCCAACCCGTTCTGCTACGGGTCGCAGCTGCGAATTGAGGAGAAGTGTTCATGACGGGTCAAGCGCAAGCAGGCCGGCCAATCAAGTTACTGCGCAATCTGAATGCCAAGATTGCGTCCATTCCGATGATCCTGACAGCGCTGGTGATCTTTGTCGGCGGCACGTTCTGGACGGTCTTTTATTCCTTCACCAATTCCAAGCTCCTTCCGCGGTTGAGCTTTGTCGGCATCGATCAGTACGAGCGCCTCTGGGCGGCACCCCGCTGGGTGACGGCGATCGAGAACCTGGCTCTCTACGGCGTGCTCTCGCTGATCTTCAGCCTGGTCATCGGTTTCATGCTCGCCGCGCTGATGGACCAGAAGATCCGTTTCGAAAACACCTTCCGCACCATCTTCCTCTATCCCTTCGCGCTGTCCTTCATCGTGACGGGCCTTGTCTGGCAATGGGTTCTGAACCCCGATTTCGGCATTCAGTCGGTCGTGCGTTCGATGGGCTGGACGAGCTTCACCTTCAATCCGCTCTATACGCCTGAAATCGTCATCTACGGCATTCTGATCGCCGCGCTCTGGCAGGGAACGGGCCTCGTCATGTGCCTGATGCTTGCCGGCCTGCGCGGCATCGACGAGGACATCTGGAAAGCGGCGCGCGTCGACGGTATCCCGATGTGGAAGACCTATCTATTCATCGTGATCCCGATGATGCGGCCGGTGTTCATCACCACAATCGTCATCATCGCCTCCGGCATCGTCAAGGTCTACGACCTCGTGGTGGCGCAGACATCGGGTGGGCCGGGCATTTCCTCGGAAGTGCCGGCGAAATACGTCTACGACTACATGTTCCAGGCGCAGAACCTGGGGCAGGGCTTTGCTGCCTCGACCATGATGCTCGTCACCGTCGCGATCATCATCGTTCCGTGGGCCTATCTCGAATTCGGCGGAGGGCGCAAGCGTGGCTGATGTAGGAACTTTCAACACCACCGTTGCCGGTATCGATGCCGTCGCACCGAGACTCGGCGAAGGCCCGAGCGGCGCGAAGCCGCGCCCGGCGCTGTCGTCGCGCAACATCATGCTCTACGGAACGCTGACCATCGCGGCGCTCTATTATCTGCTGCCGCTCTACGTGATGGTCGTGACGTCGCTGAAGGGCATGCCGGAAATCCGCCTCGGCAATATCTTCTCGCCACCGATGGAAATCACCTTCGAGCCCTGGGTGAAGGCCTGGGCGGAGGCCTGCACAGGCTTGAACTGTGATGGCCTGTCACGCGGTTTCTGGAACTCGGTGCGCATCACCGTGCCGTCGGTCATCATCTCGATCGCCATTGCCTCGGTGAACGGTTATGCGCTGGCAAACTGGCGCTTCAAGGGGTCAGAGCTGTTCTTCTCGATCCTCATCATCGGGGCGTTCATTCCCTATCAGGTGATGATCTATCCAATCGTCATCATCCTGCGCGAAATCGGCATTTACGGCACGCTGACCGGCCTTGTTATCGTGCATTCGATCTTCGGCATGCCGGTCCTGACACTGCTGTTCCGCAATTATTTCGTGTCGCTGCCGGAAGAACTGTTCAAGGCGGCGCGTGTCGACGGCGCGGGCTTCTGGCAGATCTTCCTGAAGATCATGCTGCCCATGTCGCTGCCGATCTTCGTCGTCGCGATGATCCTGCAGGTGACCGGTATCTGGAACGACTTCCTGTTCGGCGTGGTCTTCACCCGGCCGGATACCTATCCGATGACCGTGCAGCTCAATAACATCGTCAATTCCGTCCAGGGCGTGAAGGAATACAACGTCAACATGGCGGCAACGATCCTCACAGGTCTCGTGCCGCTCATCGTCTACTTCGTGTCGGGACGGCTTTTCGTCCGCGGCATCGCCGCTGGCGCAGTGAAGGGTTGATCCCATGAACGTGAATTCAAGTGTCTCCAACTCAAGCGTTTCCATCAAGGATCTGTCGCTGAATTTCGGCGCGGTGAGCGTGCTGAAAGATCTCAACCTCGACATCAACGACGGCGAGTTCCTGGTGCTGCTCGGCTCGTCCGGCTGCGGCAAGTCGACCTTGCTGAATTGCATCGCCGGCCTGCTCGATGCCTCTGAAGGGCAAATCTTCATCAAGGGCAAGAACGTCACCTGGGAAGAGCCGAAGGACCGCGGCATCGGCATGGTGTTCCAGTCCTATGCGCTCTATCCGCAGATGACGGTCGAGAAGAATCTGTCCTTCGGCCTTCGCGTTGCCAAGGTGCCGCAGGCCGAGATCGACAAGCGGGTGGCACGTGCCTCCGAAATCCTGCAGATTCAGCCACTGCTGAAGCGCAAGCCGGCTGAGCTTTCCGGCGGCCAGCGCCAGCGCGTGGCGATCGGCCGGGCACTGGTGCGCGATGTCGACGTCTTCCTGTTCGACGAGCCGCTGTCCAACCTCGACGCTAAGCTGCGCTCGGAGTTGCGCGTCGAAATCAAGCGCCTGCACCAGTCGCTGAAGAACACGATGATCTACGTCACCCATGACCAGATCGAGGCGCTGACGCTTGCCGACCGCATCGCCATCATGAAGAGCGGCATCATTCAGCAGCTCGATGATCCGACGACGATCTACAACAGGCCGCGCAATCTCTTCGTCGCCGGCTTCATCGGCTCGCCGTCGATGAATTTCCTGCGCGGCGAACTGGTCAAATCAGGCGACGGCATTGCCTTTTCCGCCAACGGCGTCATTTTCTCGCTCGCTGCCTACGACGCCAATGAGGTGCTGCAGCCCGGCCGCAAGGTGGTGCTCGGCGTTCGCCCAGAGCATATCAAGGTCAACGAGAATGTCGGCGGCGAAGAGCATGACGCGACCGTCGATATCGAGGAGCCGATGGGTGCGGACAATCTCCTGTGGTTGAAACATGCCGGTCACACGATGTCGGTACGCGTCAACGGTGCGCGCCGCTTCAACGTCGGAGCCAAGGTAAAGCTGAGCTTCGACATGACGGTGGCTTCGGTGTTCGACGCCGAGAGTGAGCTGCGTCTCTAAGGAAATTTGCGGGCGGGCCGGAGATCGGGCCGCCTGCCTGCTGTAGGGCTGTTTGTATGAATTCTACCAACGCTCCACCCTCCCTGAGGCCGGCGCCAGCTTGGCAAGAGGCTAACTTCGCTCTCCGTCATCCTCGGGCTTGACCCGAGGACCCATGCCGAGGCTGCCGATTGATGCCGAGTGGATGCTCGGGTCAAGCCCGAGCATGACGGGGAAGAAGGGTCACAACGAACGACAATGGCCGGACGGCGATCATGCGCCGTCCATTTCAAAACCGTAATTCGGAAACGACATCGTGACGCATTCATCGACCAACCCCAATATCGACCTTTCCGGTTCGTGGCAGCTCGCCTCCGTCGATGGCGAGATTCGAACCGCGATCATGCTGCCGGGCGACATACATACGGCGCTCCACCGGGCAGGGCTGATCCCCGATCCCTATTTCGGCCGCAACGAGGAAAAGGTGCAGTGGGTCGCCGACCGTGGATGGGCGGTGGAGCGCAGCTTCACGCTGCAGGAGGTCGACGGCGACTGGTATCTGGATATCGACTACCTCGATACGGTCGCCAGCGTCCACGTCAACGGCTTCCTGGCGCTCGAAGCCGACAACAGCTTCCGCCGCTACCGGCCCGATGTGTCCAGCATGCTGAAATCTGGCGACAATGTCATCCGCATTGTCTTCGCCTCCAACCCCGCCGTCGGGGCCGAGCGGCAGAAGAAGCAGCCCTTCTATATCCCCTACAGTACGGGCAATTCGCCGATCCCGGATGGCAACATGCTGCGCAAGCCGCAATGCCATTTCGGCTGGGACTGGAATATCGCCATTGCGCCGTTCGGGCTTTACGGCACGATCGCGCTGAAAAAGCTCGAGACCGCGCGCATCGAACATGTCGTCACCCGCCAGACGCATAATTTTGACGGTTCGGTCGATCTGACGGTGACGGCGACGCTCTATTCCAAGGGGCCGAGTATTGCGCAGGTCTATTTCGATCTCGATGGCGAGCGCGTGCGCCTCGATGTCGGCGTCCATGGCGAGACCCATGTCAACCATCTCTTCCATATCGACAATCCGCGGCTATGGTGGCCTTCCGGCAGCGGCGAGCAGGCGCTCTATAGCCTGTCCGTCGAATTGCCGACGGATGAGGTGACGAAGCAGATCGGTCTTCGCACCATCGAGCTGATTACCACGCCGGATGCATCAGGCAGCCGCTTCGCCTTCAAGGTCAACGGCCGCGAGATCTTCTGCCGCGGCGCCAACTGGATCCCGGCCGACGCGCTGTTTTCGCTGTCTTCGCCTGAAAAGACCGAAGATCTGCTGCAATCGGCCGTAGCCGCCAACATGAACATGATCCGCGTCTGGGGCGGCGGCTTTTACGAGCAGGATCATTTTTACGATTTGTGCGACCGGCTGGGCCTGATGGTCTGGCAGGACTTCATGTTCGCCTGCAACCTCTATCCCTCGACCGAGGACTTCCTCGACAATGTGGCTGTTGAGGTCGACTACCAAGTGCGCCGGCTTTCCTCACATCCCTCGATCGCGCTCTGGTGCGGCGACAACGAGCTTGTGGGAGCGCTCACCTGGTTCGAGGAATCACGGAAAGACCGCGACCGCTATCTCGTCTCCTACGACCGCCTCAACCGGACGATCGAGCAGGCGGTGAAGAAGGCGCTGCCCGGCGCGCTCTGGTGGCCGTCGAGCCCGGCATCGGGTTATCTTGATTTCGGCGATGCGTGGCATGCCGACGGCTCAGGCGACATGCACTACTGGTCGGTCTGGCACGAGAACAAGTCGTTCGACAATTACCGCTCGGTGCGGCCGCGCTTCTGCTCGGAATTCGGCTTCCAGTCCTATACCTCGCTGCCCGTCATCAAGACCTATGCCGAGGAGAAGGACATGAACGTCGCTTCACCCGTTATGGAACTGCACCAGAAGAATGCCGGCGGCAACGAGCGTATCGCCGGCACGATGTTCCGTTATTTCCGTTTCCCCAAGGATTTTCCGAATTTCGTCTATCTCTCCCAGATCCAGCAGGGCCTCGCCATCAAGACGGCGGTGGAATATTGGCGGTCGCACAAACCCCATTGCATGGGCACGATCTACTGGCAGCTCAACGACACCTGGCCGGTCGCCTCCTGGTCCAGCCTCGACTATGGCGGCCGCTGGAAGGCGATGCATTATCTCGTCAAGCGCTTCTTCCAGCCGGTCGCGGTCGCAGCCATTCCTTCCGAGGACGGCAAGACGATCCGCCTCTCGCTGGTCAACGACACGCTTGAAGATATCAGCATCGATCTTTCGATCTCGGCTCTGACCATGAAGGGCGAGCGCCTGCACCTGAAGGACGTGCAAGCCGTGTGCTCGCCGGATGCGGCGGTGACGGCTGCGAGCATCGACGTCTCCGAAATTCCCGCCGACACGCTGCTTGCCTGGCATTTCACCGCGTCGAACGGCATGGGCGGCGAGGGGCATTATGTCAACGGCACCTATAAGGCGCTGGAATTGCAGCCTTCGGGCCTGACCGCCACTCACGAATATGTCGAGGAGAGTGGCGCGATCGATATCAACGTCACCGCGAGGGGACTTGCGCTCTTTGTGATGATCGAGACCGGTACGGACGGCAAATATTCCGACAATGCCTTCGACCTTGCAGCCGGCGAGAGCCGCCGCATCACCTTTACTCCGGCACGGCCGCTTGATCGCGGCGCGCTTCCGGAGTTCCGGTTCTACGACCTGCATTCCTGCCAATCGGCGGATTGATCCTTCCCAAGCATGGGCACGAGGCCCGAGGAGAATATGATGACGAAACTCAGCTACCAACTGTACAGCGCGCGCAACTTCCAGCCTTATTCGACGATTTTCGAAAAGCTCGGCAAGGCGGGTTATGCCGAAGTCGAGGGCTTCGGCGGCATTTATGCCGATCTCGACGATGCGGGGCTGAAGAGCCTTCGCGCCGATCTCGACAAGAACGGCCTGGTGATGGCGACCGGCCATTTCAGCCCTGATTTCCTGGAAAAGGACGTGCAGAAGTCGCTGAACATTGCCAAGATTCTCGGCATGGATTCCATCTATGCGCCGCATCTGGCCGCTGAGCAGCGCCCTACCGACGCTGCCGGCTGGGTCGCCTTCGGCAAACGCCTGCAGCAGATGAGCAAGCCGTACAAGGAAGCCGGCTACGAATTCGGCTGGCACAATCACGATTTCGAATTCGTCAAGCTGGCCGACGGCTCGCTGCCGATCGAGCGCCTCTTCGAGGGGGCGCCTGATATTTCCTGGGAAGCCGATATCGCCTGGGTCATTCGCGGCAATGCCGATCCTTTCGCCTGGATCGAAAAGCTTGGCTCGCGTATCACTGCCGTGCATGTCAAGGACATCGCGCCGGCTGGCGAGGCCAAGGACGAAGACGGCTGGGCCGATGTCGGCCACGGCAAGGTGGAATGGGGCAAGCTGATGACGGCCCTGCGCGCCACCAAGGCGAAGCACTTCGTCGTCGAACATGACAATCCCAAAGATATCGACCGCAACATCAGCCGCTCGATTGCATCCTTCCAGACTTATTGAGGCACATCATGACCAGGGAACTTGGCGTCGGCATCATCGGATGCGGCAACATCTCCACCACCTACTTTTCGCTGGCACCGCTCTTCAAGGGGCTGAAGGTGCTGGCCTGCGCCGATATCAACGTGCAGGCGGCCGAGGCGCGCGCCAAGGAATATGGCGTCAAGGCGCAGACGATCGACGCGCTTCTCGCCAATGACGAGATCGACGTCGTCGTCAACCTGACGATCCCGGATGCGCATTTCCGGGTGTCGAAGTCGATCCTCGAGGCTGGAAAACACGTCTATTCCGAAAAGCCGCTGGTGCTTTCGCTTGAGGAGGGTGAAGAGCTTCGCCGCATCGCTAGGGAAAAGAACCTTGCCGTCGGCTGCGCGCCGGACACCTTCCTCGGCGGCGCCCATCAGCTCGCCCGCAAGTTCATCGACGACGGCGGCATCGGCCGGGTGACGTCGGGCGCCTGCTACGTGATGAGCCCCGGCATGGAGATGTGGCATCCGAACCCGGATTTCTTCTTCCTGCCGGGCGGCGGCCCGATCCTCGATCTCGGCCCCTATTACATCGCCAATCTGATCAACCTGATCGGTCCGGTGAAACGCGTCGGCGCCATGACCTCGATGGCGTCGCCGACCCGCACCATCACCAGTGAGCCGCGCAACGGCGAGATCATCCCTGTGAAGACACCGACGACGGTCCAGGCGCTGCTCGAATTCGTCAGCGGCGCCACCGTGACGCTGTCGGCGAGTTGGGACGTGTGGTCGCATCGCCATGCCAATATGGAGCTCTACGGCACCGACGGCTCGCTCTACGTGCCGGATCCGAACTTCTTCGGCGGCACGGTCGAGGCAAGCGGCCGCGACAAGAACATCAAGCCGCTCGATGACTGGGAGCATCCATTCGGCAAGATCAATCAGGAAAACCCGAACGGAGCGCGCGCCAACTACCGCACCGCCGGCCTTGCCGACATGGCGATGGCGCTGATCGAAGGCCGCGACGCGCGCTGCTCGCTCGACCGCACGCTGCACGGGGTCGACGTCATGACCTCGATCCTGAAATCGGGCGAGGACGGGCGTTTCATCGACCTCACCACGACCTGCACGCAGCCGGCCGCTCTCGGCATCGAGGAGGCGCAGGCGCTGTTGAGATAGCGGAGCTCGCGTCGTACGCTTGCCGTATCGGCGCGGTTGTTTCAATAGTTCGTCATGCTCGGGCTTGTCCCGAGCATCTACAACGTTCTGTTGGCAGATCCTCGGCACAAAGGCCGAGGATTGACGGCGGAGATGTTTAAGCCTTCGGCCGCCGTTAAGCGCGGGTAAGAAGGAGAGGCGCCTTTAGATAGGTTCAGGAGACCTTCAGATGAGCTGGCAACCAGCCGCAGACCGCTATTCGAAAATGAAATATAACCGCACGGGTCGTTCCGGCCTGAAGCTGCCGGCCGTTTCCCTTGGCCTCTGGCATAATTTCGGCGGCGACACACCGCATGACCGCAAGATCGACATGTGCCGCACGGCCTTCGACCTCGGCATCACCCATTTCGATCTCGCCAACAATTACGGCCCGCCGCCCGGCAGCGCCGAGACTGCCTTCGGCGAGATCCTGCGCACCGAATTTTCCGGACTTCGCGACGAGCTGATCATTTCCTCCAAGGCCGGTTACGACATGTGGCCGGGGCCTTATGGCGAATGGGGCAGCCGAAAATACGTGATCGCTTCCTGCGACCAGAGCCTGAAGCGCATGGGCCTCGACTATGTCGACATCTTCTATTCCCACCGTTTCGATCCTGACACGCCGCTGGAAGAGACCTGCGGCGCGCTCGATCATATCGTCCGCTCCGGCCGAGCGCTCTATGTCGGCATCTCCTCCTACAATTCGCAGCGTACGCGCGAAGCGGCCGCCATCCTCAAGGAACTCGGCACACCCTGTCTGATCCACCAGCCGAGTTATTCGATGCTCAACCGCTGGGTCGAGGATGACAGTCTGCTCGACGCGCTCGACGAGGTCGGCATGGGCTCGATCGTGTTCTCGCCGCTTGCCCAGGGCATGCTGACGACGAAGTATCTCGGCGGTATCCCGGACGACAGCCGCGCGGCGCAAAACCATTTTCTAAAGCGCGACTTCATCCGTCCCTCGATCATCGACAATATAAAGAAGCTCAACGACATCGCCGAGAAGCGCGGTCAGACGCTGGCGCAGATGGCAATCGCCTGGGTGCTGCGCGGCGGACGCGTGACCTCGGCGCTGATCGGCGCCAGCCGCTCATCGCAGATCGTCGATTGCGTCAAGGCGCTGGATAATTTGGAATTCACGGCCGAGGAGCTTGCGGAGATTGATGTTTATGCCCGGGAGGCTGATATCAATCTGTGGGCGAAGTCGGCGGAGCGGGAGTAGGGAAGGTCGGGGCAATTAAGACCCGGAGTTCGGCACAGAGATCCAGCCAGCCCAAGTCCATGGGGTGAAAGGATTCTTTCGCCGCGCAGACGCGCGGCGGCTGGATTCCTGTGACAAGCACAGGAATGTGGGCGAGACGTGAGATATCTCGGCCCCGTATCTGACGTACGTACCACAATAATAGCTAGGAGGAGGCCTTCATGATCCGCAATCCCATCCTGCCCGGGTTCAACCCCGATCCGTCAATCTGCCGCGTCGGCGCGGATTATTACATCGCCACCTCGACCTTCGAATGGTATCCCGGCGTGCAGATCCACCATTCGCGCGACCTGGTGAACTGGACGCTGGTGCGGCGGCCGCTGGAGCGCCGATCGCAGCTCGACATGCGCGGCAATCCCGACAGCTGCGGCATCTGGGCGCCGTGCCTTTCCTATGCCGACGGGCAATTCTGGCTCGTCTATACCGACGTCAAGCGCTTCGATGGCAGTTTCAAGGATGCACCGAACTATATCGTCACCGCGCCCTCGATCGAGGCCGAATGGTCCGATCCCGTCTATGTCAATTCCTCCGGCTTCGATCCCTCGCTGTTCCATGACGAAGACGGCCGCAAGTGGTTCGTCAACATGCAATGGAACCACCGCACCGAAAGCTATGGCGGCTCGCCGAAGTCGCCGGCCTTCGACGGCATCCTGCTGCAGGAATGGGACCCGGCGACCAAGGCGCTGAAAGGCCCGATCAAGAATATCTTTGCCGGCAGTCCGCTCGGCCTCGTCGAAGGCCCGCATCTCTTCAAGAAGAACGGCTGGTATTATCTGACGACCGCCGAGGGTGGTACGGGCTACGACCACGCCGTCACCATGGCGCGCTCGCGCCGCATCGAAGGGCCTTATGAGATGCATCCGAACATGCATCTCATCACCTCCAAGGATCATCCCGGCGCGGTGCTGCAACGGGCAGGACACGGCCAATATGTCGAGACGCCGGAGGGTGAGGCCTATCACACCCATCTCTGCGGCCGACCGCTGCCGCCGAAGCGGCGCTGCACGCTGGGGCGGGAGACGAGCCTGCAGAAATGCGTCTGGGGCGATGACGACTGGCTCTATCTCGAAAATGGCACCTCGGTGCCCGATGTCGATGTGCCCGGCCTCTTCGGCGCCGTGCCTGCGGAAAAGCCGATGCGCAGCGAATACAGCTTCGACGGCGGCACGCTGCCGGCCGATTTCCAATGGCTGCGCACGCCCGAGCCCGAGCGCATTTTCAACCTGACGGACCGCCCCGGCCATCTCAGGCTGATTGCCCGCGAAAGTATCGGCTCCTGGTTCGAGCAGTCGCTGGTCGCCCGTCGGCAGGAGCATCACAGCTTCCGCGCCGAGACCGTTGTCGAGTTCGCGCCCGACACCTATCAGCAGGTCGCGGGGCTGACGCATTATTACAACCGCCATAAATTCCACGCCGTTGCCGTGACGCTGCACGAAACACTCGGCCGCTGCGTGACGATCCTCTCCTGCAATGGCGATTATCCGAACGGACGCCTCAGCTTCCCCGCCGAAAGCGGTGTGGCGATCGCTGCTGAGGGCCGTGTCCAGCTCGCCATGGAAATTCGCGAGAACGATCTGCAATTCTTCTGGCAGACCGAGGGCAAGGGCGCTTGGCAGCCGATCGGCCCGATCCTCGACGCCGGCATGATTTCCGACGAGGGCGGACGCGGCGAACATGGCTCCTTCACCGGCTCCTTCACCGGTGTGTTTGCCTTCGATACGTCGGGACGCGGGAAGATCGCGGATTTCGACTGGTTCAACTATGACGAATTGTGAGGGAGCACTGCTCACCGCCCGCCCACGCCTTTGAAGTTTCGACCTGCCAAAAAGAAAGCCGGCGCAGGGCCGGCTAAGACGAACGCGGCTGAACAGGGGATGCTGGCCGGTTCCAAGCACTTCGTGACTGAACAATAACTTTCACTACATGCCGAGGCAGCGGAAAATGGGTGCAACGAGAACACCCGAAGACGGCTCCGCAAGGAATGGGCGGCGGGGCGGATGCCGGTGCTGGCCTCGGTTCCTTTATCGGGCACGAAGATCACCGGATGATGACATCGACGGCGGCTATCTTTCTTTTCACCGGAACGGGGCGGCTCTCGCAAAAGATCCGACGCCAGTGGGCAGCCGTGTGTTGGCAAGGCGCGAATGCAGTGTTCACGTTCCCAAGGATGTCAAAGCGTCATGAAGGCATTATATAGCGGGCCGAAATACTTCGATAATCCTCAAGAGTAACGCATGGCCCCCATCATTTCCGTTCAGAATCTTACCAAGACCTACGCCAATGGGTTCGAGGCGCTGAAAGGCATCAACCTCGACGTCGAAAAGGGTGAGATCCTGGCGCTGCTCGGGCCGAACGGCGCGGGCAAGACGACGTTGATTTCGATCATCTGCGGCATTGCTAATCCGAGCGGCGGCAAGGTGCTGGTCGCCGGCCACGATGTCGTCAAGGATTTCCGCGCCACACGCGGGATGATCGGGCTGGTGCCGCAGGAACTGACCACCGATCAGTTCGAGACGGTGTTCAATACGGTGAGCTTTTCGCGCGGGCTGCACGGCAAGAAGGCCAATCCCGCCCATATCGAGAAAGTGCTGCGCGCGCTTTCTCTCTGGGACAAGAAGGACAATATGCTGCGCCAGCTCTCCGGCGGCATGAAACGGCGTGTGCTGATCGCCAAGGCGCTCTCACATGAGCCGGATATCCTTTTCCTCGACGAACCCACAGCCGGTGTCGATGTGACGTTGCGCAAGGACATGTGGAATGTCGTTCAGGAGCTTCGGGCCTCGGGCGTTACCATCATCCTGACCACCCATTATATCGAGGAGGCCGAGGAAATTGCCGACCGCGTCGGCGTGATCAACGGCGGGCAATTGCTGCTCGTCGAAGACAAGGCGGCTTTGATGGCAAAGCTCGGCCGCAAGCAGCTCATCCTCGATCTCACCGAACCGCTCGAACGGCTTCCGGATTGTTTTACCGGCAACGGGTTGACGCTGGAAGCCGGCGGCGGCCGGCTGACTTACGATTTTGACGCCGACAACGAGCAGGAAAGCATTGCGGCGCTGCTGACCCGGCTGGGTGAAAACAATATCCATTTCAAAGATCTCTCGACGCGGCAGAGTTCGCTCGAAGACATCTTCGTGGCGCTGGTAGGAGCGGACAAATGAACGTCGAGGCGATCAAATCGATCTATTTCTTCGAGATGGCGCGCACGCGCCGCACGCTGCTGCAGAGCGTCATCTCGCCCGTCATCTCGACCTCGCTCTATTTCATCGTCTTCGGTGCGGCTGTGGGATCGCGTATCCAGGAGGTGGAGGGCGTGTCCTACGGCGCCTTTATCACGCCGGGCCTGATCATGCTGACGCTGCTTGGCCAGTGCATCAGCAACGGTTCCTTCGGCATTTATTTTCCGAAATTCACCGGCACGATCTACGAAGTGCTCTCCGCGCCGGTGGCGATGACCGAGATCCTGCTCGGTTACGTCGGGGCCGCCGCCACCAAGGGCATGATCATCGGCTTCATCATCCTGCTTACGGCCAATCTCTTCGTCGACGTCAGGATCGAGCATCCCTTCATGATGATCCTGTTCTTCTTGCTGACGGCCGTCACCTTCAGTCTGTTCGGCTTTATGATCGGCATCTGGGCCGGCAATTTCGAGCAGCTGAACCTCATTCCCATGCTGGTCGTGCCGCCGCTGACCTTCCTCGGCGGCAGCTTCTATTCTGTCAATATGCTGCCGCCCTTCTGGCAGGCGGTCAGCCATCTCAACCCGGTGCTCTATCTCGTCAGCGGCTTCCGCTGGAGTTTTTACGGGATCGCCGACGTCAACCCGGCGATCAGCCTGGCGATGATCACGGTGTTCCTGGCGATATGCCTTGGCACGCTCGGCTGGATCTTCAAGACCGGCTACCGGCTGCGCAATTGATCGTTTCCTGAACAGCATCATCGGGAAAGCCGATGATGCTATCGGTTTCTTCCGTTTTTCTTCTGCTTCGAGTCGAGGCATCTGCTCTCCCATTCAAATGGAGATGCGAGATGACTACAATCAAGATCGAAGGTGCGAAGGTGTTGATCGTCGGCGGCAGCTCGGGCATGGGGTTCGCGCTTGCCAGGCGCCTGCTCGATGAGGGCGCCTCGGTGACGATCGCGGGGCGCAGTCAAGAGAGGCTTGCGGCAGCTTGCCGTCAGCTCGGCGACAACCCGAAACTTGGAACCCACGCTTTCGACATATCGCAGGAGGAGGAAGTCTCGGCACTCTTTCGCATCACCGGGGCGGTCGACCATATCGTCAGCACGGCCGCCGATATTGAAGGCGCCTATCAATTGCTGCCGTCGATCGAGCTTGCCGCGGCGCAGCGCGTGGTCGCGAGCAAATTTTACGGGCCGCTGCTGCTGGCGAAATACGGCGCCGACCACCTGCCGCCGTCGGGATCGATCACCTTTACCTCTGGAGTCGCTGCCTATCGACCGGCAGCGCGCGGATCGGTGGTCGCCGCCGTCAATGCGGCGCTTGAAGGTCTGGTCAGGGCGCTCGCCGTCGAATTGGCGCCAATCCGTATCAATGCCGTGTCACCGGGATGGGTGGATACGCCGATCTGGAGCTTCGTTGCTGGGGACGCCAAGCAGGCAACGCTGGATGCGATGGCGCAGCGCCTGCCCACCGGACGTGTCGGCCAGCCGGAGGATATCGCCGATGCGATCCGCTTCCTGATCGGCAACGGTTTCACCACAGGCACTATCCTGCATGTCGAAGGCGGGCATCGGCTGGTCTGAGGGGCAAAAGTTCTTCGCTGGCCGATTGCAGGAGGAGAGCGAGCGTCGGCGGCTGCACGCGCCGGCGCCGCCACATCATCACCAGCGAAGCGGTGGGCGGTTCGCCCGGCCACGGCAATTCGACGACATCGCTGCGCCCAGCGTCCGGGCCGACTGCAATACGCGGGACGAGGCCGTAACCGGCGCCCGATGCAACGAGCCGGATGATCGTCGCGATACTGTCAGCTTCCGTTACGATGGGCGGCGCAGTCACGCCCGCCTCTGCAAAGGCTGTATCGAACAGGTGGCGATAGACGCAACCGGTTTCGGTCGCGACAAAGGGCGCCATGCTCAGCGCCGCAAGGCTTTCAAATGACGGGACCTGCGAATCGCGGCCCGTGATCAACACCAGCGGTTCGATGGAGATGCGGCGCGTCGCAAAGCGTTCGTCCTGCTCACCGCGATCGAAGGTGAAGGCGACGTCAATCGAGCCGTGCCGCAATTGGGCAAGCAGCTCGCCGCTGCCGCCAATCTTGAGTTTGAGAACGAGGCCGGGGTTTTGCCTGCGGAAGAGAGAGAGCCAGGGTGCCAACCTTTCGGCGGCGATGGTTTCGAGCGTGCCCAGGAAGATGGACTGCTCGCTTCTGCCGGCTGCAGCATAGACGGCGGCCTTTGCCTCGTCATTCAGCGCCAGGATCTCCTCCGCATAGGCTTTTAGCGCCGCACCTGCCGGCGTCGGGGCGACACCCTGGCGGGAGCGGAGAAAGAGTTCCACGCCAAGCTCTTCCTCCAGCGCCTGTATCTGGTCGCTGAGGCTCGATTGGGCGAGGTTGACCTCGGCGGCGGCGCGGGTGAGATTTTGATGCCGTATCACTGCGAGGAATGTCTTTAATTGTCGTGGATTCATCTCAAGCTCCGCTGGTCGCGCAGGCGCCTTGACGCAGGATATCAACAAAGCGGAACCTGCTGCAACGCGGGAGCATTTTTGGCGACGAAGGGCCCGCCTGTGTTGTGCCCTTTCCGCTCAGGCGCTGCTGACCAGCAAAGCACCCGACAGGATGAGGAGGGTGCCGGCGACGAGCCTCACAATGTCGAGTTCGGCAGCTTCGCCGAGAAACGCAGCGCCGATTGCCAGCGTCACCAGCACGTTGCAGCTCCAGATGGGCGCGAGTTTCGACACCGGGACGCCATAAGCGAAGAGCGCGAAGCTGATGAGGCCGGTGCCGACGGCGAAGCAGGCGCCGGCGGTGGCGGCAAAACCGAGGCCTTCGGCGGTCCAGGGGGCAGGGCGCCAGATCAGCGCGGCAATCAGGCCGGCAAGCGCGCAGGCGGCGCCGAAGGCGATCAGATAGACGGCGGATCCGGTCGCGGCGGTGGCGCTCTGCTTCTGGAAGATAGCGGTGATGCCCCAGAAAATGGCGGGCAGAATACCGCCGATGATGATCGGCCAGAGTGAATTCATCGCGAAACTCCTGTCGCACCCATGGGTCAGGGCCTTTGCCTCAGGCCAAGGCCGGTCGAGCATGCGGGGTGCCACCAGACTAGGAGTTTCTTTTTGCTCTTTGTGGTCTTGTTGTTGCGCCTGAAGGTGACAGATGCGAACGCTGCCGTAAAGCCGTGCCGACAGCGGATCGCGAGCGCTGCGGCTCAGTCGCGCATGCGCAATTCGTCGGTCTGCATCTGCAGGGAGCCGAGCGTTTCCAGGAAGCTCATGCCGAGCAGGCTCTGGTCGAGCCGGCCGTCCTCGGCGACGCTGGCTGCGACATTGTTGCGGACGATCGGGCCGATTGCCACCTGGTCGAGCGTGACGGGTGCTGCGCGGCCGCGGCCGTTGGCGGTCATGACAGTCATCGAATAGCTGAGGCCGGAGAGGTCGATGCCGATCCGCTCGGCATCTTCGTGGGACAGCGCCACCATGCTGGCGCCGGTGTCGACGAGCATCTCGATCGTTTGGCCGTTGACGGCGACATCGGCTTCGAAATGGCCATTCAGCAGCTTGTGCAGGATGATCTCCTGGCCGCCTTCGCTTGTGGTGGCGACGACGGCGCGGCCGGGAACGAGGCCGGCGAGCAGCCGGTTGCCGACGCCGAGCGCTTCCTGACGATAGAGATAGACGGTCACGAGCGCCAGGATGATCACCAGCCAGATTATCATCTGGCGCATCGTCTCACTAACGCTGTTCCGGCGCGCCCAGATGCCGGCCGACAGCATCAGCGCGATCGGCAGCAGATAGACGACGCGGACGAAGTCATCGCTCTGCAGGCCGAGGATCCGGCTGCTGTCATTGTTGACGATCAGCACCGCAAGGCCGATGCCTATCACGACGAGGAAGACGGTCAAACGGATCATGAAGGTCGCTCCGGCCCGCTGGCGTGGCCTGTTTTCATGTCGTTCGATAGCGCAGCGGCGCCCGCAAGCCTTGCCGGCAGCAAGGCCATGATCCGTCTCCGCTCGATGTCGGAGTAGCTCATCCAGCTGCCGATTTCCTGAAGAGTCCGGCCGCATCCGGCGCAAAATCCGGTGGCGGAAACCATGGAGCAGACGTGAATGCAGGGTGTTTGCATGAAGGACATATCGGAGTTTCAAAGAGCCGTGGCAAGGGCGCAAAGCGTGGCGATCTCGCAAATTTGCTGCGTCGCGCCCAGCGTGTCGCCGGTGTGGCCGGCAAGCTTGCGGCGGATGAAAGCGGTAAAGGCAAGCGCAGCGATGCCGGTGGCAAGCAGGCTAGCGACCAGCGGACGCAGGCCGAGGGCAGGCCAGATCAGAAGCGCTGCGACAAGGCCGGCCGAGGCGAGGGCAAACTGCATTGCCGCCTCATCCGGCTGGCCGGTAGAGGCGGCGACGCCATCGGCCTTAGCCGGCGGCAGCCGCTGCCAGTGCCAGGCGATGGCGCCGCGGCTGAGTGCTGCGACGGCGGGAATGGCAAGGGCTGAAGTGAGCGGCGAGGCGTGGCGGGCGATGGCGGCAAGTGCTGCCGCGCGGATCGCGAAGGAGAGGACCAGCGCGATCGCGCCGTAGCTGCCGATCCGGCTGTCCTTCATGATCTCGAGGCTTTGCTCGCGGCTCTTGCCACCGCCGATGCCGTCGGCAGTATCGGCCAGGCCGTCCTCGTGCAGTGCGCCGGTGACGACAACCTGGGTGGACAGCGCGATCAGGGCAGCCATCAGCGGATCGGCGCGCAGCCCCAGAAGGAGGAGCAGGGCGAGTGCGGGAACAAGGCCGATGACGATGCCGGCGAAGGGAAAGGCGCGCACCAGCCGGCCGAGCCTGCCGTCGTAGGTTTTGAACAGCGATGGCGGCATGGGAATGCGGCTGAGGAAGGCGACGGCGCGGGCGGTATCGACCGCATGGTCCTTGATCTTCATTCTGCTTCGTTCTGTCCAAGGTTTCGGCTTTTGGCCCCGGCTTATGGTCGCGGCGGCGCTTTTGCTGTTGTTCGCCCCGGCTGGCCGCTTTAAGAGGGTTGCGACCCGCAAAGAAGCTGATTTGCCCGACGCAAACAAGTGGTTTGCGTGAAAACAAGAATACCCGGATTCATAGGAAAGCCGCACAGATGAGCGTTTCAGGCCTGCCGTTCGACGATTTCCGTACCCTGCTCCGCGACCTGCCGGGGCCGGATGCCCGTGCGCTGGTGGCCGCACGCGAACGCGACGCGCAACTGACCAAGCCTCCGGGCGCGCTCGGACGGCTTGAAGAAATCGCATTCTGGCTTGCCGCCTGGACTGGCCGCCCCCCTGCCGTCAACCGGCCGCTGGTGGCGATCTTCGCCGGCAATCACGGCGTCACCAGGCAGGGAATCACACCCTTTCCGCCGGCCGTGACACAGCAGATGGTCGAGAACTTTGCAGCCGGCGGCGCTGCGATCAATCAGATCTGCGTCGCTTACGATCTCGGGCTGAAGGTTTTCGATCTGGCGCTCGATTATCCCACCGGCGACATCACCGAGGAGGCAGCTCTTTCCGAGCGCGATTGCGCCGCGACTATGGCCTTCGGCATGGAGGCAATCGCCGGCGGCACCGACCTGCTCTGCATCGGCGAAATGGGCATCGGCAATACGACGATTGCCGCGGCGATCAACTATGCGCTCTATGGCGGTTCGGCACGGGACTGGGTCGGACCCGGCACCGGTTCGCAAGGCGAGATGCTGGAGCGCAAGGTCGCGGCGGTGGAAAAGGCCGTGGAACTCCACGGCGATCATCTCGACGATCCCCTGGAAATCATGCGCCGGCTCGGCGGCCGTGAGATTGCGGCGATGGCCGGCGCCATCCTTGCCGCCCGCATGGAGCGCATCCCGGTGCTGATCGACGGTTACGTCGCAACCGCCGCTGCGGCGATCCTCAAAGCCGCCAATCCATCTGCGCTCGACCATTGCCTGATCGGCCACGTCTCCGCCGAGCCCGGACATCTGCGCGCGATCGAGATGCTCGGCAAGACGCCGCTTCTGGCGCTTGGCATGCGGCTCGGCGAAGGTACCGGGGCGGCACTCGCCGCCGGCATCGTCAAAGCAGCCGCTGCCTGCCATTCCGGCATGGCGACCTTTGCCCAGGCCGGCGTGACCAACAAAGACTGACGCCGCGGTCGGCGCCGCCTAAAGCGCGTCGCGTCAAACTCGATGCATGCGACCTGCTTTAGCTCTTTGTTTTTACGCATGTCGTTGCCGCAAAACCGCTGCACGCTTTTGCGCGACATGCTTTATCCGCACGCGGCTTCGCTTGCGCCGCCCAGATGGATTCGGTATCTGCGTATTCGGTCATCAAGCGGGGCGGCAAAGCCTTTCCCGGTCTGCAAGAGGAGAGGGGCGCCTTGACGAAGCGTGCGGTGACGAAAGAGACCGGATTTCGGCATTTCACCGCCGCCGCCAGCTATTCCTGGGCAGGCTTCCTGCGCGTTCTGAGAGAAGCAGCCTTCCGCCAGGAACTCGGTTTCTTCGTCGTTTCGATCGCGGCGCTGGCGCTGGTCGGGGCGACCGCCGGCGAGATCGTCGTAGCGGTGGTTCTGTTTCTCGGGCTGTTTTCGATGGAGGCAATGAATACCGCTGTCGAGGAGGTGATCGACCGGATTTCGCCGGAGATTTCGATCGTCGGCAAACATGCCAAGGATCTCGGCTCCTTCGCGGTGAGCTGCATGATTGCCGCCTGCTGCCTCTATCTCGGCTTCGTCCTCGGCAAACATATCTTCTTTGGATCCGCATGATGTCGTCCGAAAACCGCTCACACTTTTCGGCATCATGCTTTAGCTGAATCAGGCAAAACTCTTGCGCTTGCGCGCGACCGCCTGAGCCTCTTCCACGGCCGGCAGGCTCTGCAGCACGCGCTTGGCCGGCAGGATGGCGATGACCTCGGTGCCTTCGCGCAGCTTCGACTTCAGCAGGAATTGTCCGTCATGCTTGGCAAGGATCGCCTGGACGATCGGCAGGCCGAGGCCGGTGCCCTGTTCGGCGCTCTTGATGGCGATCGAGCCTTGGCCGAAGGCCGACAGGACGACGGGAATTTCCTCTTCCGGAATACCGGGGCCGTTGTCCTTGATGGAGATGTACTGTCCGCCGCCGGCGGTCCAGCCGACCTTGACGTGAATTTCGCCGCCCTGCGGCGTGAACTTGACCGCATTAGAGAGAAGGTTAAGCACCACCTGGCGCATAGACTTTTCATCCGCCCAGATGGCCGGCAACTGACGTTCGAATTGATCCGAAATGGCGATGTTCTTGGCGCGGGCCCGCAGCTGGACCATGCCGATGCAATCTTCGGTGATATCGAGAAGCGAGATCGCCTCCTCGCTGAGCTCGTATTTGCCGGCCTCGATGCGGGAGAGGTCGAGGATCTCGTTGATGAGATCGAGTAGATGCTGGCCGGAGCGGTGGATATCGCCGGCATATTCCTTGTAGGTCGGATTGGCGAGCGGCCCCATGACTTCCGCCGACATCACCTCGGAGAAGCCGAGGATGGCGTTGAGCGGGGTCCTGAGCTCGTGCGACATGGAGGCAAGGAAGCGGGACTTGGCGAGGTTTGCCTCTTCGGCGCGGCGACGCGCCTCGTCCGACATCGATTTCGCCACTTCAAGTTCGGCGATCAGGTCGTCCTTCTCCGACTGGTAGGAAAGGATCCTGAGGTTCGACTTGAACAGCCGATCGCTGATATAGTTGAAGAAGACGAGGGTACTGGTGAAGAGCCCCGTCAGGCTGATTTCGAGGAGATCGCGCGACAGGCCGCTCTTGGCGGCAAGCGCCAGGATCGCCGGCGAGAAGGCGACAAGCACGGCGGGCGTCAGCATGAAATTGGACATCGCCGTGACGGAGAGCGCGATCAGCAGCGTCGCGCCCTTATAAAGGATGAAGCTGGACGGCTCGCAGGTGTCGCAGCCCTGCAGCGCGAAGACCGCCCAGCAGCAGCCGAGCAGGAACTGGCCGAGCAGCAGCAGGCGGCGCCATTTGCGGGCGCTCTCCGGGGTGATTTCCTGCCGGCGCGCGCGCCGGGCAAGCAGGATATTGCCGGTTTGACAGGTGAGCGTCAGCAGCGCCCAGAAGAGCAACTGCGTATCTTCAGTGATATAGACGCCAAGCGCGGTGATGAGGACGATGAAGAGCGGCATGATCGTCGCGCCCTGCAGCATCGACGCTACATACATCTTGAGCACGTCACGATCGAAGGAAGAATTGGACGCATGGCCGGACTGAAGACGTTCGCGCGTTTGCCGCACGGCCTTGGAAACGGCCTTGTTGCGGTGGCTGCGCGACCTGTCGACGATAATCTTGTCGGTCGATGTGCTGACGCCGGTACTCATGTGCACGTTGAAACTTCATCCCAGGGTGGATAAGAGCTTAACCGGCAATTCTTAAGAAGATGTTTGCCATCTTTGCCAAGGATTTGTTTTTTAAGGAGGCGAAAGCGTGACACGGAGCCTGCGCCTGATTCGCGACGGCGTGACCGCTTTTGCCCTGCTGGCGCTTCTGGCGCTGATCGCCGCCAAGTTCAACGATGCAGCAAAAATTGAGCATGCGGGCGCTTTCCATGCTGCCGATGGCGACAGTCTAAGCTTGGGAGATGTACGTTTGCGCCTTGAAGGCATCGATGCACCGGAGCTCAACCAAAGCTGCGAGCGGGCGGGACATGCCTGGGCCTGCGGGCGGGCGGCGCGCGAGGCGCTGCAAGGCATGGTCCTGGCATCGGGAACGCTTTGCCAGGGGAGCCGGCGCGACCGCTACGACAGGCTGCTCGTCATCTGCCGGAGCGGGACGGGCGGCGACATCAACGCGGCTATGGTGCGCCGGGGCATGGCCATCGCCTATGGCGGTTATGGCAGGGAGGAGGCCGACGCGAGGGCTGCCAAGGCGGGCCTCTGGGCCGGAACTTTCGAGCGGCCGCGCGATGTGCGCGACCATGCGCGCCAGAGTTCCGATTTCCACGGCCCGCTACGCTTCATCAGGCGGATCGTCGGATGGGAGTGAAGCGATGAGCGACGAAACCAGGCTGGAGACGCTGCGGCTGGAGATCGCCTCCTGCCGCATCTGTCGTGACGCGCCGGCAAAAGGCCTTGCATATCGGCTGCCGCACGAGCCACGGCCTGTGGCTGTGATTTCGTCGAACGCACGCATCCTGATCGCCGGGCAGGCGCCCGGGCTCCGAGTGCATGAGAGCGGCCTGCCGTTCGACGATGCTTCGGGCGACCGGCTGCGGACATGGCTCGGCGTTGACAGGGCAAGCTTTTACGACCGCGACCGATTCGCCATCGTGCCGATGGGTTTCTGCTTTCCCGGCTATGACGACAAGGGTGCAGATCTGCCGCCGCGTCGCGAATGCGCGCCGTTGTGGCGGGAAAAGGTGATTGCGGCCATGCCGCAGATCGAACTGGTGCTGGTCATCGGCCAATATGCGCAGGCCTGGCACATGGAGGGCGAAAGGCGGGGCAATATGACCGAAACGGTGCGGGCATGGCGGGACGCTCTTCTGTCTAACCGGTCACCGGCGGTGCTGCCGCTGCCGCATCCGAGTTGGCGCAACAGCGGGTGGCTGAAGCGCAATCCATGGTTCGAGAAGGAATTGCTCACAGTCCTGCAGGATCGAACGAAAATGCTGCTTTCCTGAAACAAAATTCTTTTCGTCGTGCGGAATCGCGTTATACAAAGAAAATAATTCGAAAGGACTGTTGCGCGAATGGACCGCCTCGACCGAAAAATACTGCGTCTGCTGCAAGAAGATTCGACCCTTGCCGTGGCCGATCTCGCCAAAAAAGTCGGGCTTTCGACGACGCCATGCTGGCGGCGCATCCAGAAAATGGAAGAAGACGGCGTCATCAAGCGCCGGGTCGCCATCCTCGATCCGGAGAAGGTCAACACCAAGGTCACCGTGTTCGTGTCGATTCGCACGGCCACCCATTCGATCGAGTGGCTGCGGCGCTTTTCCGAAGTGGTCGCCGAATTCCCCGAAGTGGTGGAATTCTATCGGATGAGCGGAGATGTCGACTATCTCTTGCGAGTCGTCGTGCCCGATATTGCCGCTTATGATGCCTTTTATAAGCGGATGATCGCCAAGATCGAGATTCGCGACGTCTCCTCCGCCTTTGCGATGGAGCAGATCAAGTATTCGACGCAACTGCCGCTCGACTACATGATTCTCGACAATGCCAAATCCAACGAGGATTGAAATCGCCGTGCGGCCTTGCAGCCGCACGGTCCAGAGACGCTGATTCCGCCACATTCTGATTTCACGGATCCGGCAAGGGTAGCAGCGGAATGTCATCCTGACTGCAAAAAAGCCCAGGAAATAGCGAAAAAACGCTCGAATCCCACCAAGATTCCGAAAAAATACATAGCCTGGTAAGGAATACGGCGCTATGTTGAACACAGCCAACGAGCGCTATGTCATTATTTCGTCTCATTGGTATCGAATTCGGGACACCATGTTCCAAACCGCTGCCTTGTATGTGTTGACTAGCCGGCGGTAGAGTTTATGTACTTCACCAATAATGTTCGACGGGGGTCGAACGGTGAAGATTTGACAAATGGGGTATAGCATTTGCGGCTTGCGATGGAGGATTTCCGTCGCGGAGCCGCTTGGTGTGTTTTTCTCTCTATATAATTGATATTGTTGTATAAAAATCACGCTGTTGGGGAAAGTTGCTTTGCGGCAGCCATCCGGCGTGTATCAAGAATTGCTTGATAAAGCTTGGTATGTGATGACGGTTTGGCGGTTCGATCGATCCGCACGCCGAGATGGCTGTTCAAACTGGGCCGGCTTCAAATCGACTACCCGATTGGAAGCCAGCCCCGATCGACAAAGGAATGGATTGGTAAAT
>Ga0209051_1000612_pt1 | contig 41270 bp, 40 predicted proteins | sample AraplaCvi_mMS_r2_2_FD_184286 | JGI IMG/M metagenome (GOLD analysis project Ga0209051, IMG submission 184286) | Arabidopsis root microbial communities from North Carolina, USA - plate scrape MF_Cvi_mMS_r2 (SPAdes) (version 2) | ecosystem: Host-associated > Plants > Roots > Endosphere | place...
GCTGGCCGAGCGGCGCGAGCGGCAGGGCCGCGGGCAGAGCGAGGTGCCCCCGATCGCCGTCGTCACGCACTCCGCGGACTTCGACCACGACGCGCTGATCTTCACCCGCACCGAGGTGCCCCCGCTGATCGTCACCTGCCACGAGACCGTGCCCGAGGCCCAGGCCCGCTTCGGCTCCAGCGCCGAGGTGCTCGACGCCTCCGGCCCCTACCCCGACCGCGTGGACGCAGGAGTGATGCTCGAGACCCTCGCCGAGCGCGGGTTGCGACGCGTGCTCTCCGAGGGCGGGCCCTCGCTGATCAGCCTGCTCACCGAACACGACCTGCTCGACGAGCTGTGCCTCACCATCGCCCCGGTCCTGGTCGGCGGCGCCGCCCGCCGCATCGCCTCCGGGTCGGCCGAAGCCCACACCCGGATGCGTCGCAGCCACCTGTTGACCGACGCCGAGGGTTATCTGTACACGCGCTACGTCAGGGACGCGCCGGGCGGGGAGTAGCCCGCCGATCGCTAATGTGGTGACCATGCGTCGGGATCGTCAGCTGCTCAGGTCCCTCTGTCTGCCCGTCGTCGCCGCCGTCGTCGCCGCCGGATGCGCGCCCGGCCTGGCCGCCAACCCCCGCTTCGCGACCGACACCGGCGCCGGACCCCAGGGCGCGCCCGAGACCACCCAGGCCGTGGCCGGGCCGCCGGCGGTCGAGAAGCCCAAGAACGACCTGAACTGGCAGGACTGCACCGCACGGACGTTCTCGCAGGCGGCCGTGCCCGCCGTCCCCGGCGTAAGCCTGGACTGCGCCACCTACGACGCCGACCTCGACTCCATCAACGGCGCCACCGGGACGCTCACGATCGGGGTGGTCCGCGCGACGTCGACGGCCACCCCCGCCGACGCCGGACCGCTGGTCATGACCACCGGAAGCGACCTGCCCACCTCGACCCAGCTGCCGGTGTGGTTGTCCCGCGGTGGCGCGGACGTCCTCAAGACCAACCCGATCGTGGCGGTCGACCGCCGCGGCATCGGCACCTCCGGCGCCCTGGACTGCCGTGACCTCTACAGCCGCCAGGAGATGCTCGACCAGGCCCAGTTCGCCTCCGGCAACGACCCGGTCGCCAACCTCAGCGCCATCGTCCAGACGGCCACGCAGAGCTGCACCGACGCCATCGCCCCCGGGGACTCGGCGTACGACAACGCCCACGCCGCCGAAGATCTCGAGCGGTTGCGCAGCACCTGGGACGTGCCGACCCTGGCCCTGCTCGGCGTCGGCAACGGAGCGCAGGTCGCCCTGGCCTATGCGGGCTCGCACCCGAACAAGGTGTCCCGACTGGTCCTGGACTCCCCCTTGCCGTTGGGCATCGCCGCCGAAGCCAGGGCCGAGCAGAAGGTCAAGGGTCAGCAGGCCGCGCTCAACGCGTTCGCCACGCAATGCTTGGCCTCGAATTGCCCGCTGGGACCCGACCCCAAGGGCGCGGTCGACGCCATGCTCGCCGCCGCCCGTCAAGGCACCGGTCCCGCCGGCGCGTCGGTCGCCGCACTGACCGACGCCATCGCCACCGCCCTGGCCTTCCCCCGCGGCGACTTCGTCTCCTCGACCACGGCGCTGGCCACCACCCTCGCGGCGGCTCGCAGCGGTGACGTCACCGGACTGAACGCGCTGATCGACGACGCCCAGACGCAACGCGAGACCGACGGGCAATTCGTCAACGGCTGCAGCGACGCGCTCAACCGTCCCACCCCGGACCGGGTGCGTGAACTCGTCGTCGAGTGGGGCAAGCTCTACCCCGAGTTCGGCACGGTCGGCGCCCTGGACATGGTCAATTGTCTTGCCTGGCCCAGTGGTTCGACCCCGCCCGACCCGCAGAACCTGAAGATCCCGGTGCTGCTGCTCGGCGTGCAGAACGATCCGATCGTCGGCAACGAAGGCGTTGCGGCGGTCGCGGCGACCATCATCAACTCCGGCGCGGCGAACCGGCGCGTGATGTGGCAGGGCGTCGGGCACGGCGCCAGCATCTACTCCACGTGCGCGGTCCCTCCCGTGCTGTCCTACCTTGCGTCCGGCAAGGTTCCCGAGACCGACACGTACTGCCCCGCCTAGTTCGGCGCCCGTCGCGTCCGGTGTACGGTGCGCTGGTGGCGGTACCTGACACGTTGATCAACGCATTCCGACCCCGCACCTCACCGCCGACGGCCGCGAACGTTCTGCGCTCGGTGCTGTGGCCCGTGGCCCTCCTGTCGATCGTGCATCGCAGCTACGTGCTGGCCACCAACGGCTACATCACCGACGACTTCGGTCCCGTCTACCGCGCGGTGTCGAACTTCCGCCGTGGACTCGACATCTACAACGAGCACTTCGACCAGGTGGACCCGCACTACCTGTATCCCCCCGGCGGCACGCTGCTGCTGGCGCCGTTCGCCTACTTCAAGGTCGACGCGTCGCGGTACTGGTTCATCACCGTCAACACCATCGCGATCCTGCTGGCTGCCTACTTCCTGCTGCGGCTGTTCAAGTACACCCTGGCCTCGGTGGCCGCACCCGCCCTGCTGTTGGCGATGTTCTGCACCGAAAGCGTCACCAGCACATTGGTGTTCACCAACATCAACGGCTGCATCCTGCTCGGCGAAGTGCTGTTCCTGCGGTGGTTGCTCAGCGGCAAGGTCGGCCACGAATGGCTCGCCGGCGCCGCAATCGGCATGACGCTGGTGGTCAAGCCGTCCCTGGCCCCGCTGCTGCTGCTCCCGGTGCTCAACCGGCAGTGGCGACCCCTGGTGACCGCCTTCGCGGTGCCGCTGGTGTTCAACGTCGCCGCGTGGCCGTTGGTCAGCGACCCGATGGGCTTCGTGCGCAACACCCTGCCCTACATCTTCTCCGTCCGCGACTACTTCAACAGCTCCATCCAGGGCAACGGGATCTACTACGGCCTGCCGACATGGCTGATCCTGTCGCTGCGAGTGATCTTCCTGGCCCTGGCGATCGGCAGCCTCTGGCTGCTCTACCGCTACTACCGGCAGCGTGACCCGCTTTTCTGGATGGTGACCTCGTCCGGGGTGTTGCTGATCGCGACGTTCCTGCTGAGCTCCCTGGGCCAGGGCTACTACTCGATGATGCTGTTCCCGTTCCTGATGTCGGTGGTGCTGCCCAACTCGGTGATCCGCAACTGGGTGGCCTGGCTCGCGATCTACGGCTTCATGACGATGGACCGCTGGCTGCTGGTGCACTGGCTCACCACGGGCCGATTCCTCGAGTACATGAAGATCACCTACGGCTGGTCGCTGATGTTGGTCGTCGTGTTCTGCGTGCTCTACTTCCGCTACCTCGACGCCAAGGCCGACGGTCGCCTCGCCGACGGCATCGACCCGCCGTGGATGACGCCGGATCGCGACCGCGCTAGCGTTGAGGCATGACTGCCCCGAAAGTTCAGTTGACCGACGACGAGTGGCGCACCAAGCTCTCGCCGCAGGAGTTCGCGGTGCTGCGTCGAGCCGGTACCGAACGCCCCTTCACCGGTGAGTACACCGACACCAAGACCGAGGGCGTCTACCAGTGCCGGGCCTGTGGCGCGGAGATCTTCCGTAGCACCGAGAAGTTCGAATCCCATTGCGGCTGGCCGTCTTTCTTCGACCCTGCCGACTCCGACGCCGTCGTGCTGAGGTCCGACGACTCGGGCGGCATGCACCGCGTCGAGGTGCTGTGTGCCAATTGCCACAGCCACCTGGGCCACGTATTCGAGGGCGAGGGCTATCCGACGCCCACCGATCAGCGATACTGCATCAACTCGATATCGATGACGCTGGTTCCCGCAACGTAAGTCGGCGCAGCAACTCGCGCAGGTCGGCGTCGGCCAGCGGCGGGCTGAAGTGGTATCCCTGCGCGACGTCGCAGCCGTAGTCGCGCAGGAACGCCGTCGTCGCGTGGTTCTCCACACCCTCGGCCACGACCGTCATCCCCAGCTGGTGCGCCAGATCCACCACGGCTCGCACGACCGTCGCCGCCCGCGAGTCCACCAGGATCGGCGCGATGAACTGCCGGTCGAGCTTGACCTCGTCGATGGGCAGTTCGCACAGGTACCCCAGCGCCGAGTAACCGCTGCCGAAGTCGTCGATCGCCACGCGAATGCCGTAGCTCCGTAGGGAATCCAGCACCTCCCGGGTGCGCCCTACGTCGTCGAGCAGCAGATCCTCGGTGATCTCGATGGTCAACAGATCGGGGCTCAGGCTCCGTTCGGCGAGGGCGCGCCGAAGCCGGGTGGGCAGATCCAGGTCGCACAGCGACGGTGCGAACATGTTGACCGCCACCGGTACCCGGAACCCGTCGGCTCGCCATGCCACCACGTCGTCGAGGGCTCGATCGAGCACCACGTCGGTCAACGAACCCATCAAGCCGTACTCCCGCACCAGGGGCAGGAACTGGTCGGGGCCGAGCAGGCCACGCTCGGGGTGATGCCACCGAACCAGCGCCTCGACGCCGACCAGCTCGCCGTCGCCGAGACCGAGCTTGGGTTGGTAGACCAGGCTCAGACCCGCGTGGTCGATGGTCTGGCGCAACTGCCCCAGCAGCCGCACCGTGCTGGTCCCTGGGCTGCCCATCGTGCCGGGGGTGTCGGGGCGTCGTAGCGCCATGTCGGGGTCGAAGGTGTGCACGCCACCGGTACGTGAACGTTTGGCGGAGTACATCGCCATGTCGGCGTGCTTGAGCAAGTCCTCGGCCGAGACGCCGGTGTCGTCACCGGAGGCCACCGCCAGCCCGATGGACGGGCGCATCAGCAGGTCGTGACCGTCGACGACGAAGTGGTCGTCGAAGGCGGCGGTCAGCTCCTGCGCCGCCTGCACGGAATGCTCGATCGGGCCCTCCAGCAGCACCGCGAACTCGTCGCCGCCGACCCGGGCGACGGTGTCCCCGGCGCGGACGCAGCCCAGGATCCGCTGGGCGGTGAGGACCAGGAGTTCGTCCCCGGCCGGGTGCCCGAGGTTGTCGTTGACGAGTTTGAAGTCGTCGAGATCCAGCGACACCACCGCCACCGGTTGGTGATCGCGCTCGTGCAGCGCCATCGCATGCGACAACCGGTCGTTGAACAGCGCCCGGTTGGCCAATCCCGTCAACGGGTCGCGCAGGGCCTGCTCGGCGACCAAGTTCAGCAGCCGGCGGTTGTCGCGCACCACGACGAATTGCCGTGCCAGCACCGCGACCACCAGGATCACCGTCGAGACGAACAGCGCCGCCATCCCCGCATCCGCCAAGTTGGCCGGCGCGCACACCGCGCCCGCGATCGCGACCGGCACGTAGGGCAGGAACAACGCCCACCGCGACGACACCCGCCGCGGCGAGGACTCCGAGGCAGGGTCGTCGACCGCGAGCAGCGCCGCCACCCCGATGACCAGCAGACCCACCAGATAGGCGACGTCGTCGAGCCGCCCGATGCGGTCCTCGTACATGCCTGCTGCGGTGAGGTAGACGAACGAGCTGTCCGCCAGCGCCATCACCACGACGCCGAGGGTCAGCAGCGACATCGTCCGGCGATGTCCGGCCCGGGCCCGGATCTGCACCAGGACGGCGACGGTGATGACGACGAGATCGCACACCGGGTAGGCAAGTGACAGGGCGAAGGTGAAGCCGTCGGCCCAGTCGGCCTGGTAAGCGTCGCGCAAGACGGCGACCCACGAGATCTGGAACAGCGCCGCCGCCGCGATCAGCCCGTCGAGTATCAGGCGAGCGCGGGAGTGCCCCACGTGACCGACGGGATAGGCGGCCAGGCCGATGCAGGCCCCGACCGGAAACATCAGGAAACCGGCGTCGGCGATCGACGGAAACGGGGGAACCTCGGTCGCCAATTCGAGATAGCCCCATATGAGCGAACCGACGGCCCAACCGCCAAGGCCGACGCCAATGCTCGTCCACGCCAGCCTCTTGCGGCCCGAGGAGTGCCGGGCGGCGCGCACTGCGCACGCCGTGGCGAATACAGCGAACACCACGCTGGCGACGTTGGAGGTGACGTCGAGGACCGAATCGTCGGTCGAGCCGACAAGTATCCACGCGCAGGGCAGGACCGCGACGACGGCCGCGGTCACCACCACTCGCGTGGTCTTCCCCATTTGGCGATGCTAGCAACCGCCGTGGGCGTCCGAGCGCAGATGGACCCTGATATTTACGCCCGCGGCTGCCGTCGACGGCACCGCACGGAGGCTACGACGACAGCAAACTGTCGTTCCCGTCAGGGCAGACGGGCGACGAGTTCCTCGACCCCGACGCGCGGGCCCGTGAAGAACGGCGTCTCCTCGCGGACGTGCCGTCGAGCGTCGGTGTAGCGCAACTTCCACATCAGTTCCACGATGCGCCCAAGGTCAGGGCCTTCGAAGGCCAAGATCCACTCGTAGTCGCCGAGCGCGAACGCGGGCACGGTGTTGGCGCGCACGTCGGGGTACTCCCGGCCCGCCATGCCGTGCTCGACGAGCATCTTGCGGCGCTCGTCGTCGGGCAGCAGATACCACTCCAGGGAGCGCACGAAGGGATACACGCAGACGTAGTCGCCGGGCTCCTCACCGGCGATGAACGCCGGGACGTGGCTCTTGTTGAACTCCGCCGGGCGATGCAACGCCACCACGCTCCACACCGGCTCGCTCGCCAGTCCGAGCGACGTCCGCCGAAACGACGAGTAGGTCTTCTGCAGGTCCTCGACGCGCTCGGCATGGGTCCAGATCATGAAGTCGGCGTCGGCCCGGAAGCCGGCCACGTCGTAGATGCCGCGGACGACGACGCCGTGCTCCTCCTGTTGCTTGAGGAACGTCGCGGTGTCGTCGACGACGGCGGCGCGGTCTTCGCCCAGCGCCTCCGGCCGCACCGCGAACACCGAGATCATCATGTATCTCGTCATCGAATTCAGTGCGTCGTAGTCCAGCTTGGCCACTGTTCAATCGCTCCTCACGTGCGCAGACCTCTATCGTGCCACGCCAGGCCCCGTCAGCACCGCGGCCGCCCTCGTGGCCGCGGCCACACAGGCCGGTACGCCGATGCCGTCGAGGTAGGCCCCCGCGACCGCCACACCCGGGGGCAGACCCGCCCTGAGGTCGGCGACCAGCCCGGCGTGCCCGGGACCGTACTGCGGCAGGGCGTCCATCCACCGCTGCACGTGGCAGTCCACCGGGTCCGACGTCACACCGAACACCGTCGACAGATCCTGGGCCGCCCAGGCGAGCAGGTCCTCGTCACCCACGTCGCGCGCAATGAAATCGCCGTAGCGGCCGAACGACAACCGCACCAGCTCCACGTTGCCGCGACGGCCCCACTTGCGCGAGGTCAGCGTCATCGCCTTGGAATGCAGCCGCTCCCCGCCGGCCACCAGCACGCCCGACTGCTCCGGCAGCGGGGTGCCGCCCGGCAGAGCCAGCACCACCAGCGCCGAGGACGCCGTCCGGATGCGTCTGGCCGCGGCTGACGTCGTCGGAGCGACGTCGTCGACCAGCGTGGCCAGCCGGGGCGCCGGAACGGCGAGCACCACGCCGTCGGCATGCCAGTGACCGCCCTCGTCGTCCACCAGCGCCCAGGCGCGGCCGTCCCGGTTCAGCTGCTTCACCCCGACCTGCACCCAGTCGGCCGCCGCCTGGCGCGCCAACGCGTCGAGCAGTACCGCGTAACCGCCGTCGACCGCGCCGAACACCGACCCGGGCATCGGCGGCGGCAGGGCCGCGCGTACGGCGTCGGTCAGGGTGCCGGCGCCGCGGTCCAGGGCCGCGGCCAACGTCGGGACGGCGGCTCGGAGCCCGATCGTCGCCGATGATCCCGCGTACACCCCGCCCAGCAGCGGGTCGACCGACCGCGTCACCACCTGCGCCCCGAAGCGGTCGCCCACCAGCTCGGCGACGGTGGGGTCCGCACCGACGCGCCACGAGATCGGCCGGGAGCGCTCGTCGGCGATCCGCGCCACGGTCGCGTCGTCGACGAGGCCCGCCATCGACGACGCCTGCGCCGGAATACCCTGCAGGGTGCCCTGCGGCATCGCCTGAAGCCGGCCCTCGCTGAAGATCAGCGGCCGCACCCCGGTGGTGCCGATCCGACGGTTGGCCAACCCCAATTCGGCCAGCAACGCCGGCACCTCGGGGCGCCGCGCCACGAAGGCCTCGGCGCCGACGTCGACGGATTGACCGCCGATGCGCTCGGTGCGCAAGGCGCCGCCGAGCCGGTCGGCCGGGTCGAACAGCGTGATCGAGGCGTCCGGCCCTGCGGCGACCCGCAACCGGTAGGCGGCGACCAAACCCGAGATGCCGCCTCCGACAACGGCATACGTCGAACTCACAATGCGTGCACCAGAGCCACCGCCTCGGTGATGACGCCAGGATCGGTGGGCGGCAAGACGCCGTGCCCCAGGTTGAACACGTGCCCCGTCGCGCCGGCGTCGACGGCCCGCCGGCCGTCCTCCACCACGTTGCGCACGGCCCGCTCGACGACCGGCCAGCCGGCCAGCAACACCACCGGGTCGAGGTTGCCCTGCAGCGCGCAACCCGGTCGCACGCGGCCCGCGGCGTCGGCCAGCGAGGTGCGCCAGTCGACGCCGACCACGGGCCGCTCCCCCACCGACACCGCCTCGGACATGGCGCCCAGCAACTCGGCCGTGCCGACCCCGAAGTGCGTCATCGGCACTCCGCGCGGGGCGAGGGTCTCGAAGACCCGCGTGCTGTGGGGCAGCACGTAGGTCCGGTAGTCGGCCAGCGACAGCGTGCCCGCCCACGAGTCGAAGAGCTGAATCGCGTCGACGCCCGCGTCGAGCTGCGTCTCGAGGAAGCCGATGGTGACGTCGGTGAGCGCGCTCATCAGGGCGTGCCAAAGGTCGGGCTCGCCCAGCATCATCGCCTTGGTGCGCTCGTGGTTGCGGCTGGGGCCGCCCTCCACCAGGTAGGACGCCAGGGTGAAGGGGGCGCCGGCGAAACCGATCAAGGGCACGTCGCCCAACGCGGCGGTCAGCAGCGAGACGGCCTGCGCCACGGGCGCGACGGCGTCACGGTCCAGGGGGCTCACCGTCGCGACGTCGGACGCGGTGCGGACGGGCTGGGCGATCACCGGGCCGACGTCGGGCACGATGTCGACGTCCACACCGGCCGCCCGCAACGGAACCACGATGTCGGAGAACAGGATCGCCGCGTCGACGCCGTGGCGCCGGACCGGCTGCAACGTGATCTCGGTGATCAGCTCGGCGTCGAAGCAGGCCTGCATCATCGTGTTCTTCGCGCGCAACGCCCGGTACTCCGGCAGGGAGCGGCCAGCCTGCCTCATGAACCACACGGGAACGCGGCTGGGTTTACGGCCTCCGGCCGCGGTCAGATAGGGCGACTCGGGCAGGTCACGACGGGTACTCATCGGCTCCCATGCTGCCATGCGGTCACGCTTCGGCGCGCCTTCGCTGCCGGTTGACGCAATCCGCTAGCGTCACACCTCATGACCACCGTCGAGCCGGCTCAGTTCCGGGCCGCGGTGGAGGCGATGAATGCCACCACCGTCAGGCCCGAGATCGAGCTCGGTCCGATCCGCCCGCCGCAGCGCCTGGCCCCGTACAGCTATGCGCTGGGGGCTGAAGTCCGCCACCCCGAGGCCGCCGAGATCCCCGAGCGGTCCGAGGGTGACGCGTTCGGCCGGCTGATCCTGCTGCACGACCCCGAGGGCGCCGAGGCCTGGGACGGCACCATGCGGCTGGTGGCCTACATCCAGGCCGACCTGGACTCCAGCGAAGCCGTCGACCCGTTGCTGCCCGAAGTGGCGTGGAGCTGGCTGGTCGACGCGCTCGCCGAGCACGACGACCACGTCACCGCCCTCGGCGGAACCGTGACCGCGACGACGTCGGTGCGCTATGGCGACATCTCGGGTCCTCCCCGGGCCCACCAGCTGGAGCTACGCGCGTCGTGGACGGCGACCAACCTCGAACTGGGCCCCCACGTGCAGGCGTTCTGCGAGGTGCTCGAGCACGCGGCGGGCCTTCCGCCAGCAGGCGTCACCGCCCTGGGCGCCCGCACGCGCGCATGACCGACGGCGTGATCGCCGGCGACGACTCGGTCACCCCGGATGACGCGGGCGCCCCGCCCGAACCCGAGGCGACACCGCTGCTGACCCCCGTCGACGGCGTCCCGGAACTCGCCGTCACCGCAGACCAGATCCTCGCCGCCGCCGAGTTGTTGGTGGGCGGTCACGGTCCCTTCGCCATCGACGCCGAACGCGCCTCGGGCTTTCGGTACTCCAACCGCGCGTACCTGATTCAGATCCGGCGCGCCGGTGCGGGTTCGGTGCTCGTCGACCCGGTCAACCACGGCGAGGACCCGCTGATGGTGATGGCGCCGTTGGCCGACGTCCTCGACACCGACGAGTGGATCCTGCACGCCGCCGACCAAGACCTGCCCTGCCTGGCCGAGCTGGGCATGGTGCCTCCGCAGCTATACGACACCGAATTGGCGGGTCGGCTGGCCGGTTTCGACAGGGTCAACCTGGCCGCGATGGTGCAACGGCTGCTCGGCCTGCAGCTCATGAAGGGCCACGGGGCGGCCGACTGGTCCAAGCGCCCGCTGCCCCACGAGTGGCTCATCTATGCCGCGTTGGACGTCGAGGTGCTGCTGGAACTGCGTGAGGCCGTCGCCGCCGAACTGGAGGCCCAGGGCAAGACGCGTTGGGCCGCCGAGGAATTCGAGCATCTGCGCACCTACGTCGCCGCGCCGACCCGTCGCGACCGCTGGCGCCGGACCTCCGGCATCCACAAGGTGAAGAACCCGCGCACCCTGGCCGCCGTTCGCGAACTCTGGACCACGCGTGACCACATCGCGCAACGTCGTGACATCGCGCCGGGGCGCATCCTGCCCGACGCCGCCATCATCAGCGCCGCCACCGCCGATCCCGACACCGTCGAGAAGTTGGTCGCGCTACCAGTGTTCGGCGGCTCGCGGCAACGCCGCAGCGCCGGAGTGTGGCTGGACGCCTTGGCGCGGGCCCGAGCGACCGACGACCTGCCGTCGGCGTCCGAGCCCGTCACCGGACCACCCCCGGCGGTGCGGTGGAGCCGGCGCAAACCGGAGGCGGCCGAACGACTCGACCGCGTGCGGGCCGGTCTGGCCGAACTGTCCGAACGGGTCTCGGTGCCCACCGAGAACCTGCTGACCCCCGACCTGGTGCGCCGGTTGGTGTGGGACTGGCAGCCGGTGGCCCACCCCGACCGGGCGATCGACGCGTTCCTCGCCGAGGCGGGGGCGCGGCCCTGGCAGCGGGAGCTGACGGTGCCGGTGCTGACGCACGCGCTGACCGTCCCGGAGGCACCCACGGACGGGGACCCCGGAAGCTCCTGAGGGGAACCTCAGGCGGTGCGCGCGCTCCACTCCGCCGTGCGCTCCGGCGTGGCCTCCGCCAACGCCCGCCGGGTGGCCTCCGCGTCGAAGTCCTTGCCGTACACCGGCGTTCCCGGCTGCTGACGCCACGACTCGGCGATCGTTCCTGCGTCGACTGGATCGAATCCGAGCTCGTCGACCAGGGCGTGCACCAGATCGCGGCCGGGGCCGTCCTCGCCGGCGACGGGCAGCGCGATCCGATTCGGGGTCCCCGCGGAGGCACCCTTCTCCAGCAGGTGCTTCCACCAGATGCCGTTGAACACCTTGTACACCGGTGCGCCGATCTGCTCGGCGACCCATGCGCTCTCGACCTGGCCATCTTCGACGGCGGCGATCTCGCCGTCGCGCTGCTGCGGGTAGTAGTTGTTGGTCTCGATCACCGGGGCGCCCGGCCTGCGAGCGTCGACGATGCCGTCGGCGAGGTCGGGAACGTTCTTCTGCGGGATGCTGAGGATGACCAGGTCGGCGTCGGCCGCGGCGTCCTTCGCCCACACCGCCGTCGCCCCGGTTTCGGCGGCGAGATCCGACAGCGTCTCCGGAGACCGCGAATTGGCCACGGCCACGTCGTGTCCCAGTTGGCGCAGCCGCCGCACGAGCGTGCCGCCGATCTGTCCTGCTCCGATGATGCCGATCTTCACGAGGTGCCTCCGTTGGCTCGGTGCTGCGACGACCGCGGGGCGGCCACGGTGAGGTTCAACCGGTGTCGGCCCCGGGTGCATTCCTTGCCGGCGCCTCAGATCGCGGCGACCCGGTCGACGTGGGCCAGGAAGTGGCGCAGGACGTCCTCGGGCGCCTCGATCTGGGGCCAGTGCGCGATGTCGTCGGCGAGCATCACCACGTCGGCCTGGGGGATCACCTCGCGGTAGCGCTGCGCCATGTGCCGCCCGGAATTGGGATCGCTGGGGCCGTCGATCAGGCGCATCGGCACGGCGGTCTCCCGCATCGCCCGCACCCAGCGGTTGCGGTGGCGGTACCGATCGGTGACGAATCGGCCCACCGCGTGGCTCACCCGCCTGCCGTCGTTGAAGTCCAGGATCTGGTGGAACTGCTCGAGCTGCCGGGGTGTCGGCTTGGTGTTCTCGCCGAACATCTGATCGAGCGTTCGGTCCACCACTCGCCGCGCCACGGCGCCGCCCTGGAACCGACTCGTCATGTCGCCCAACGGGGTTCGCGACATCAGCTTCTGCAGCAGCCGCGGCGTGTAGGCCTCGTTGAACAATCCACCGTTGAGCCAGGTGATCGACTCGATCACCGGAGCGCCGTAGGCGTTGTCACCGGCCTCGTACCTGGCGAGCAACTCCTGGCCCACGGAGTCACCAAGGTCGTGGGCCAGCACGTGGCACGAGTCGACGCCCAAGTGCAGCAGCAGCGCCTCGTGCATGTCGGCGTGGTCGGGCACCGAGTACTCGTAGACGACGGGCTTGTCGGAGAAACCCATACCCAGCATGTCCGGCGCGATCACGGTGAACCGCTGCACCAACGTCGGCCAGATCAGCGACCAGTCCCACGAGCTGAACGGGTACCCGTGGATCAGCAGCAGCACGGGCCCGGAACCCTCGATGCGGTAGAACACGTCGAACCCGAGGTAGTCGAAGTGTCGACCCGTGGTCTTCCAGCGCTCCAGTTCGGCGTCCATGCGCGAAGCCTAGGCCCGCGGGGATGAGGTTAGTCGACCCGCCCGCTGACTTCGGACTCCCCGATCGGACTGCCGAGCGCGGCCACCCAACCGGTGATCTGGCGGGAGATGTTCTGATCGGTCAGACCCAGGTCGGCGAGCACCTCGGTGCGCGAGGCATGGTCCTGGAACTCCTGGGGAACGCCGACGTCACGGCAGGGCACGTCGATCTCGTTGCGGCGCAACGCCGCCGACACCGCGGAGCCGATGCCGCCGTGCAGACCGTGATCCTCCACCGTGACGACCAACTTGTGCGCCCGTGCGAGCGGGCCGAGCATCTCGGGCACCGGAAGCACCCAGCGGGGGTCGACCACGGTGACGCCGATGCCCTGGTTGCGCAGCCGTTCGGCCACCGACAGCGCCATCGGGGCGAAGGATCCGACCGCCACCAGGAGAACGTCCTGGCCCAACCCGTCGGCGGGAACCGCCAGCACGTCGACGCCGTCGCGACGCTCCACCGCCGGGATGTCCTCCCCCACGTCGCCCTTCGGGAAGCGGATCGCGGTGGGGGCGTCCTTGACGTCCAGCGCCTCGCCCAACTGCTCGCGCAACCGGGCCGCGTCTCGGGGGGCGGCGACCCGCATGCCGGGCACGACGCCGAGGATCGACATGTCCCAGACCCCGTTGTGGCTGGCGCCGTCGGGACCGGTCACCCCCGCGCGGTCGAGCACGATCGTCACCGGAAGACGGTGCAGCGCAACGTCCATCATCATCTGGTCGAAGGCCCGGTTGAGGAACGTCGAGTAGATGGCCACGACCGGGTGCATGCCACCCATTGCCAGCCCCGCCGCGGAGGTCATGGCGTGCTGCTCGGCGATGCCGACGTCGAAGAAACGGTCGGGGAAGCGCTGCCGAAACGCGCTGAGACCGGTGGGGCCGGGCATCGCCGCGGTGATGGCGACGACGTCGCGGCGCTTGGCGGCCCGCTTGATCAGTTCGTCGGAGAACACCGACGTCCACCCGGGCGCGGCGACCGACGTGGCCAACCCGGTCTGCGGGTCGATGATGCCCGTGGAGTGCATCTGCTCGGCCTCGTCGGACTCGGCGGGGCCGTAGCCCATGCCCTTGCGGGTGGCCACGTGGACGATCACCGGGGCGTTGAAGCCGCGCGCATGACGCAGCGCCGCCTCCACCGCGTGCTCGTCGTGGCCGTCGATCGGGCCCACGTACTTGAGGCCGAGATCGGTGAACATCACCTGGGGTGACAGCGCGTCCTTGATGCCGGCCTTGACGCTGTGCATCGCCTGGTAGCAGACCTCGCCGATGAACGGCAGCCCGCGCACGGCCTTGCGGCCCTCCTCGAGCACCCGTTCGTACCCGGGCTGCAGGCGCAGCGCCGCCAGGTGATCGGCGAAGCCGCCGATGGTCGGTGCATAGCTGCGACCGTTGTCGTTGACCACGATGATCACCGGGCGCTTCGAGGTCGCGATGTTGTTGAGCGCCTCCCAGCACATCCCGCCGGTGAGGGCGCCGTCGCCCACGACGGCGACCACGTGACGGTTGCGGTGACCGCTGAGCTCGAAGGCCTTGGCCAGGCCGTCGGCGTAGGACAGCGCGGTGCTGGCGTGGCTGGACTCGACCCAGTCGTGCTCACTCTCGCTGCGCGACGGGTACCCCGAGAGGCCACCCTTCTTGCGGAGGTGGTCGAAGTCCGCGCAGCGGCCGGTCAACATCTTGTGCACGTAGGCCTGATGGCCGGTGTCGAAGATGATCGGATCGTGCGGCGAGTCGAACACCCGGTGCAGGGCGAGCGTCAGCTCGACGACACCCAGGTTGGGGCCGAGATGTCCGCCGGTGGCAGCAACCTTGTGAATCAAGAATTCGCGAATCTCGAGGGCGAGATCCTTCATCTCCGACTGCGACAGGTTCTGCAGATCAGCGGGACCGCGGATCTCTGAGAGCATCACCTGAGTTTACGCACGCAACGGTCGCCCAGCCCGTCAAGGCTCGTAGACGTCGGGCACGCCGTCACCGTCGTCGTCGACCGTTTCGCGCTGGTGAATCCGCCGGTAGACGGCATTGCGGCTGACCAGGACCGCGGCCGCCAGCATCCCGGCGACGACGGAGCCGACGAGCACGCCGATCTTGGCGTCGGCGCCCGTCACGGTGCCGTAACCAAAGGCCAGCTCGCCGATGAGCAGCGACACCGTGAAACCGATCCCGGCCAGCAGCGCGACCCCGAGCACGTCTCGCCAGCCCAGGTCGTCGTCGAGCTGGGCCCGCGTGAACTTGGCGAGCAGGAATGTGGTGCTCAACACACCTATCGGTTTGCCCAGTACCAACCCGGCCAGGACGCCGATCGTCACCGCGTTCCCCAGTGCGTCGCCGAGACCCGACCACCCGCCGACGGTCACCCCGGCGGCGAAGAACGCGAACACCGGGACTGCGACGCCTGCCGAGATCGGCCGGAGCAGGTGTTCGAAGTGCTCGGCGAGGGCGTGGCGCCCCAGCACCGGCACCGTGAAGCCGAGCACGACGCCGGCCACCGTGGCGTGGATGCCGCTGGCGTGGACCAGAGCCCAGGTGGCCGCGGCCAACGGCAGCAGGATCCACCAGCGGGTCGACCCTCGCTGCACGGCCAGTGCGAACAGGCCCGCAGGCAGCAGCGCCAGCGCCAGCGGCCCGACGGCCAGGTGATCGGTGTAGAACACGGCGATGACGGTGATGGCCAGCAGATCGTCGACCACCGCCAGGGTCAGCAGGAACGTCCGCAACGCGGTCGGCAGATGCGTCGAGACCACGGCCAGCACGGCCAGGGCGAAGGCGATGTCGGTGGCGATGGGCACCGCCCACCCGCCGAGGTTCTCGGAATCGCCCGCCACCAGGTTGACGCCGACGAAGATGGCGGCCGGCACGGCCATGCCGCCGATCGCCGCGGCGATCGGCAGCGCCGCACGCGCGGGGTCGCGCAAGTCACCGGCGACGAACTCGCGCTTGAGTTCGACGCCGACGACGAAGAAGAAGATCGCCAACAACCCGTCGGCGGCCCACGACGACACGCTCAACCGCAGGTGCAGGGACTCCGGACCGAACGTGAACTCCGACACGGCGCGGTAGGCCGCCGCCCACGGCGAGTTGGCCCACACCAGGGCCGCTCCCGCGGCGGCGAGCAGCAGCAAGCCGCCGACCGTCTCGCGGCGAAGCACCTCGGACATGCGGCTCGCCTCGGGCCACGAGCCGCGGCTGAACAGCCGTGACGGCTTGGCGGGATGAGACACGGTTCCCCTCGGGTAGACAGCGTTGGACGACCGCCGACCAGACTTCCCGGCACACCAGGGGTCAACCCTAGACGGCGCCGACACCTCGCGCCGAATCGAGCACGCTCGTCACGTGCGCGACAGCACCGCGACGCACTCCACGTGGTGGGTCAGCGGGAACGAGTCGAACACCCGAATGTGCTCCACGGTGTAGCCGTGCCCCCGGTAGAGACCGACGTCACGGGCGAATGACGCCGCCTCACAACCAATGTGGACGATGCGCGGCACCCGGGCCTGCGCCAGCAGGTCGACGACCTCGCGACCGGCACCGGTGCGGGGCGGGTCCAGCACGGCGACGTCGGCGCCTCGCCGACGGGTGGTCAGCGCCCGTCGCACCGACTCGGTGAGCACCTCGACCCAGCCGAGATCGGCCAGCGCGCTGCGGGCGGCCTTCGCCGATCCGCGGGACACGTCGACGCTGAGCACGTGCCCCGTCGGCCCCACCGCTTCGGCCAGCGTCGCCGCGAAGACGCCTGCGCCGCCGTACAAGTCCCACGCGGTCATCCCCGCGTCGAGCCCGGCCCACTGTCCGACCAGTGCGCTGTAGGTGGGCGCCGCGTCCCGGTGCGCCTGCCAGAACGCGGTGACCGGCACACTCCACGTCCGGTCACCGACGCGCTGGGTGGCCTCGTAGGACCCCTCGACCACCGTCGTCGAGGCCTTGCGGTCGGCGCGCGGGCCCGTCTGCACGACGTGCCGTTCACCGGCGTCGTCGAGCACCACGTGCAACTGCACCCCGGGTGGCCAGGTGGTGTCGGCCAGACCCGACAGCATGCCGTCGGGCACCTGCGCGCACGACAGGTCGGTCACCAAATCCTCGCTGTGATAGCGGTGAAACCCCGCCCGCCCGACCCGTGCGCCGTCGGTGGCGACGTCCAGTCGCACCCGGGTGCGCCATCCCGTCGGACCCGTCGAGCCGACCTCCTCCGCGGCGCCCGCCCAGTGGTGCCCGCCGAGCCGCTCGAGCTGGTTGGCCACCACGTCGCCCTTTATTCGGCGGGCGGCCTCGGGTGTCGCGAACGCCAGATCGCAACACCCCGACCCGTCGACGCCGGCGATGGGACAGAGGGATTCGACCCGATCGGGTGACGGCTCGAGGATCTCGACTGCCTCGGCGTGCCAATGACTTCCGCGTTCGGAGGTGACGCGGGCCCGCACCACCTCACCGGGCAGCGCGTAGCGGACGAACACGACGCGCCCCTCGTGCCGGGCCACGCAGCTGCCGCCGTTGGCCGGCGGCCCGACGGTCAAGGTGAGGGTGCTCAATTGAGGAATCCGCGCCGGGCGTCGCCAGGCGCCGGCTGCTCGTCGACGACCTTGAGCCGCTCGGAGGAACTCAGCTGCCACGGCACGGAGGTCACCATCACATTGGGTTCGAAGAGCAGCCGGCCCTTGAGCCGCAACGCACTCTGGTTGTGCAGCACCTGTTCCCACCAGTGCCCCACGACGTACTCGGGGATGAACACCGTCACCACGGTGCGGGGCGAGTCCTTGATGATTCGCTGGACGTAACTGAGGATGGGCCTGGTGATCTCGCGGTAGGGCGAGGCGATGACCTTGAGCGGCACCGTGACTTCGCTGACCTCCCACTTGTGCACCAGCTGGTGGGCTTCCTCGTCGTCGACGTTGACGGTGATGGCCTCCAGGACGTCGGGACGGGTGGCCCTGGCGTAGGCCAGGGCACGCTTGGTGGGCAGGTGCAGGTTGGACACCAGCACGATGGCGTGGTTGCGGCTGGGTAACACCACGTCGCCCTGCTCGGCGGCGCGGGCCTCCAACTCAGTCGACACCGTGGCGTAGTGCTTGTGGATCAACTTCATCAGACCGAACAGCGCACCCATGGCGAGGATGGCGATCCACGCCCCGGCCCGGAACTTGGTCACCACGACCACGATCAGGACGGTGCCGGTGCACAGCAGGCCGATCGCGTTGATGACCCGGGACCGGTACATCCGGCGCCGCTGCGTGGCGTCGGTCTCCACGCGCAGCAGCCGGGTCCAGTGCCGCACCATCCCGATCTGACTGAGGGTGAAGCTGACGAACACGCCGACGATGTAGAGCTGGATCAGCGCGGTCACCTCGGCGCGGAAGGCCACCACGAACGCGATCGCCGCGAACGCAAGGAACAGGATGCCGTTGGAGAACGCCAGCCGGTCGCCGCGGGTGTGCAGCTGCCGCGGAAGGTAGCGGTCCTGCGCCAGAATGGATCCCAGCACCGGGAAGCCGTTGAAGGCGGTGTTGGCGGCCAGCACGAGGATCAGCGCGGTCACACCGGCGATCAGGTACAGCCCGATCGGGAAGCCGTGGAACACCGCGTCGGCCAGTTGGGCGATCAACGTCTTGGGGTGATACCCCGGCGGCGCGCCCACGAGCTGGTCGACGCTGTCGACGACCTTGGCGCCGGTTTCCTTGGCCAACACGATGATTCCCATGAACAGCGACACCGCGATGGCGCCCAGCAGGAGCAGCGTCGTGGCCGCGTTGCGTGACTTGGGCTTCTTGAATGCGGGCACCCCGTTGCTGATGGCCTCGACGCCGGTCAGCGCCGCGCAGCCCGACGAGAACGCCCGCGCCACCAGGAACACCATCGCGAAGCCCAGGACGTCACCGTGCTCGGACTTCACGGTGAAGCCGGCGGTCTCGGCCCGCAGGTCGTCGCCGAGCACGAAGATCTGGAACAGGCCCCAGCCGACCATGAGGTACATGCCGATCATGAAGGCGTACGTCGGGATGGCGAACGCCGTCCCGGACTCCCTGATGCCGCGCAGGTTCAGCGACGCCAGCAACAGGATCGCGGCGACGGCGAAGAGCACCTTGTGCTGCGCGATGAATGGCACGGCCGACCCGATGTTGGACATCGCCGAGGCCATCGACACCGCCACCGTCAGCACGTAGTCGACGAGCAGTGCGCTGGCCACCGTGAGACCCGCGGTCGGCCCGAGATTGGTGGTCACCACCTCGTAATCACCGCCGCCGGACGGGTAGGCGTGCACGTTCTGGCGGTAACTCGCGATGACCACCAGCATCACCGCCGCCACCGCCAGACCGATCCACGGCGCCATCGTGTACGCGCTCAGACCTGCCACGGAGAGGACGAGGAAGATCTCCTCGGGCGCGTAGGCCACCGACGACAACGCGTCGGAGGCGAACACGGGCAGGGCGATTCGCTTGGGCAGCAACGTGTGCCCCATCGCGTCGCTGCGGAAGGGTCGACCCAGTACCAACCGGCGAGCGGCGGTAGATAGCTTGGACACGAGAGCCAAGAGTAAGCCCACGGGCGAATGGCTGTAGCGTTCCGGTTGCGCAGGTTCGCCACGAGCCGTGGCTGCCGAACCCCTGGGAGGATCGACGCGTGCGTGTAGTCGTAATGGGATGCGGCCGGGTCGGCGCGTCACTGGCCGATGGCTTGGCCCGAATCGGCCACGAGGTCGCCGTCATCGACCGTGACGGCACCGCGTTTCACCGGTTGTCCCCCGAGTTCCCCGGCGAGCGGGTCCTCGGCATGGGCTTCGACCGCGACGTGCTGCTGCGGGCCGGCATCGAGGGCGCGGGCGCGTTTGCCGCCGTCTCCTCCGGCGACAACTCCAACATCATCTCCGCCCGGGTCGCACGCGAGACCTTCGGCGTCGAACGCGTCGTGGCCCGCATCTACGACGCCAAGCGCGCCGCCGTCTACGAGCGTCTGGGCATCCCCACCGTGGCGACGGTGCCGTGGACCACCGACCGCCTGCTCAACGTGCTGACCCGCGAGACCGAGACCACGAAGTGGCGGGACCCGTCGGGCAACGTGGGCGTCACCGAGCTTCCGTTGCACGAGGGGTGGTTCGGCCGACGTGTCACGGCGCTGGAGGCCGTCACCGGCGGTCGCGTCGCGTTCATGATCCGCTTCGGCACCGGGTTGCTTCCTGACAAGAAGACCGTGATCCAGGCCAGCGACCAGGTGTACATGGCCGCCATCTCGGGCCACGTCGCCGAGGCCATCGCCATCGCCGCGCTGCCACCGGGCGAGGACGCCGATGACCAGTGACCGACCAGGAGGGCTCTCGTGAAGGTCGCCATCGCAGGGGCCGGCGCCGTCGGCCGGTCCATCGCCAGGGAACTCGTCGACGGCCACGAGGTCACGCTGCTGGAGCGCAACCCCGATCACGTCGACACCGACGCCATCCCGGCCGCGCACTGGCGTCTCGGTGACGCCTGCGAGCTGACCCTGCTCGAGGCCGTCCGGCTCGAGGAGTTCGACGTGGTCATCGCGGCCACCGGCGACGACAAGGCCAACGTGGTGCTCAGCCTCCTGGCCAAGACCGAGTTCGCCGTGCCACGGGTGGTGGCCCGCGTCAACGACCCCCGCAACGAGTGGCTCTTCGACGAGGCGTGGGGCGTGGACGTCGCGGTGTCGACCCCCCGGATGCTGGCCTCGCTGGTCGAGGAGGCGGTGTCGGTCGGCGACCTGGTGCGCTTGATGAGCTTCCGCAAGGGGCAGGCCAACCTCGTCGAGATCACCCTGCCGGACGACACGCCGTGGGGCGGCAAGGCCGTCAAGCGCCTCGAACTCCCCCGCGACGCCGCATTGGTGACGATCCTGCGCGGCGCCCGCGTCATCGTGCCCGAGGACGACGAGCCGCTCGAGGGTGGCGACGAACTCTTGTTCGTCACCACCGACGAGGTCGAGGGCGAGCTGCGCGAACTGCTGCTGCGCGCCCGCTGACCCGTCAGTCCGACGCGGCCAGGGCCGGCGGCGGCGTCGCCCGGTCGTGGCAACGGGCCGCAGCCTCCGGTGACACGCGGCCCATGTCGCATTGCCGGTTGCTGATCCCGAGCCCCGACACCACCCCGGCGACGGCGAACAACACGGCGACCGTCACCACGCCGTAGCGGAAACCGGCGAAGTCCATCGTCGTCGAACCGGCGTCGTCGACTGATCCGCCCAGTCCGACGATCACCCCGGTGAACGCGACCGCGATGAGCCCGGCGACCCGCGAGACCGCGTTGTTGACCGCCGACCCGATCCCGCTCTGCGCCGGATCCACCGCGGCCAGCACCGCGGCCGTCAGCGGTGACACCGTCACCGAGAGGCCGACCCCGAAGACGAGCAGACCCGGCAGCATCTGGGTCCAGAAGTCGAACGGCGGCCGCGCCGTCGCCATCAGGAGGAAGCCGCCCGCGGCGATCAGCGGGCCGACGGCCATGAAGAGCCGGGGCCCGTGCGCGCCCGCCAACGTGCCGAAGCGCCGCGCCAGCAGAAAGGACAGCACCGGCAACGGCAGCGTCGCCAGACCAGCGAGCGCCGCGGACATGCCGACCGTCTCCTGCAGGAAGAGGGCCACGAGCAACGTGCCGAGGGACACCGCCGCGTAGAGGAACACCGTCGCCAGGTTGCCGACGGCGAAGTTGCGGGACGTGAAGAGCCCCAACGGCATGATCGGGTTGACCGCCCGGCGTTCCCAGAACGGGAAGGCGACCAGGCACCCCACGCCGACGACGAACGTCACGACCACCGCGGGATGCGACGGCCCCAGCCGCTGCTCCTCGATCAGCGCGTAGACCGTGCCCGTCAGCCCGACGGCGCACAGCACCGCGCCCATGACGTCGACGCGACCGGGTCGCCGCGCGTTCAGCGCCTCGTCGTGGGCGAGTTTGGCCGCCAGATACAGCGTCGCGAGCACCGGCACCACGTTGATCCCGAAGACCCACCGCCAGTCCAGGGTGTCGACCAGCACGCCACCCAGCGGCGGTCCGACGACGAACGCGGTGCCGGTCCACGCCGTCCAGGTGCCGATCGCGGCCGCCTGTGCGGGCCCGGCGAACCGCGAGTTGACCATCGCCAGCGAGCTCGGCACCAGGAACGCCGCGCCGACGCCCTGGAGGCAGCGCGCCCCGACCAGGATCCAGCCGGTGGGCGCCAGCGCGCACAGCAGCGACGCCGCGGCGAACACGACCAGCCCGATGCGCAACACCGCCAGCCGGCCGAACTGGTCGGACACCGCGCCGGCGACGAGGATCAGCGCGCCGAGGGCCAGCAGATAACCGTCGACGACCCATTGCTGCAGTGCCAGCCCACCGCCGAAGTCGGCCGCTATTGCGGGCAGCGCGAGGTTGACGACCGATCCGTCGAGGAAGGCGACGAACGACGCCAGCACCGCGACGGCGATCACCGTGCGATCGGTCGAGTCGCGGTGGGCGGTGGTGCTCAGTCGGCCCGCGCCTCGTCGGCGTGCGGTCGAGCAGCGTCGTCGGCCTGGGGGGCGTCGACCTCCTCGGCGTGCAGGGCGCGTTGCGCGGCCCGAATGGCCAAGTAGGTGGCCAGCGCCGCCACCGCGGTCAGAGGCCAGCCCATCGCGATGCGCGCGACGCCGAGCAGACCGGTCTGGTCGTCGTCGTAGAGGCGGTTCTGCACGAGGAAGCGGGCCCCGAACACCAGCGCCCACACGACGGTGGCGATGTCGAAGGCCGTCAACGCACGACGGTTGCCGCGCCAGTTGCGGTCACGTCCGTTGACCCAGCCCCAGGCGTAGCCGACGGCCGGGCGCCGAATCAGCACCGACAGGGCGAACACGGCCGCGTAGATCAACGACGACCAGATGCCCAGCAAGAAATAGCCCTTGGACTCGCCGACCAGATAGGCGATGAGCGCACTGACACCGACGGCGAAGAAGCCCGATATCGCGGGCTGTAGCGTCTCGCGGCGAATCAGGCGCCACACCAGGATCAGGGCGGCGACGCCGAGCGCGGCCCCGATGGCCCATCCGAGGCCGAACAACGACGACACCGGGACGAACACCAGGACCGGCAGCGACGAATAGATCAGACCGCTGACGCCGCCCATCTGCGCCAGAATCGCCTGCGCGCTGAGCTTGTTCTCGGGGTCGTCGGGCGCCGTGGCCTCGACCTCCTCCGCCGACCCAGGGTCGGGGTGGGTCACTTCTGAATCTCGTAGTGCGGGTTGTAGATCGCCTTGGTGCCGTTCTCCAGCTTGCCGACGCGTCCGTGCACCCGCAGCGTGCGGCCGGATTCGATGCCCGCGATGCGGCGCTGACCCAGCCAGACCAGCATCACCGCGTCGGTGCCGTCGAACAGCTCGGCACGCACACCGCCCGCGCACCCCTTGGCGTTGGTCTCGACACATCGCAGCGTGCCGACCATCGTCACCTCTTGGCCGCGCCGACAGTCGATCGCCTTTTGCGCGCCGGTGTTGGCCGCCTCGTCACTGAGCTCCTCCACGTCCTGCTGCTCGGGGTCCTCGGTGAGGCGCCTCGTCAGACGACGCAGATAACCTTCGGCCGTAGCCATGGTCTCTCCTACTCAAGTGGTGAATCAACCGTTGACCCACCTCTCAACCAACGCCACGGTAGACCTCTTGGTTCCGATTTGCCACGTAGCGCACAGGGTGTCCGTCTACCCTTCCGCGCGAGGTTCTAGTCCCCTCGCGTGGACGTGATCTGGGGCACACGGCACGATCGACGAATGGCCGTCTCGCTTCGCGGTGTCACGGTGGTGCTGCTGCCCGGCACCGGATCCGACGACGACTACGTCTACCGCGCGTTCTGCGACGCCCTGCACGGCGTCGGAGCGGTGGTGGTGACGCCGACGCCGGAACCCGCCCGGCTCGTCGACGGCTACCGGGACGCCCTCGACGACGCCGCCCGCCACGCCCCGATCGCCGTCGGCGGGGTCTCCCTCGGCGCCGCAGTGGCGACGTCGTGGGCGCTGTCGCACCCCTCCGCCGTCGTGGCCGTGCTCGCCGGGCTGCCGGCGTGGACGGGCGCACCGGACGACGCGACGGCCGCACTCGCCGCGCGCTACTCGGCGAGCGTGCTGCGGCGCGACGGACTGGGGTCGGCGATCAACCAGATGAGGGACTCCAGCCCGCCCTGGCTGGCCGCCGAGCTGACGCGGTCGTGGGTGGGTCAGTGGCCCGCGCTGCCCGACGCCATGGATGCCGCCGCGCGCTACGTGGCCCCCACGGCGCGGGAGCTGGCGGGGTTGACGGTGCCCATGGGCATCGCGGCCGCCACCGACGATCCGATCCACCCGGTGGAGGTGGCCGTCGAGTGGGCGTCCGCCGCGCCCGCGGCGGCGCTGCGCACGTTCACCCTCGACCAGCTCGGCGCCGATCCGGGGGTGCTGGGAGCCGCGTGCGTCGCCGCCTTGGCGGAGCTGTGATCAGCCGCCGGTGATGGTGCGCAGCTGCTGCATCGCGGTGCCCTGCTCGCTGCGCCGCGCCGCCGGCTCGGCAGGCGGTGGCGGCGCCAGCTGTTGGCCGGTCAGCCGGGCTTGCTCGGCCATCATCTGCTCGGCCCGGGCCCGCAGGCGGGCGATCAAGGTCTCCGAGAGTTGCAGCGGAAGCATGTTGCGTACCGGCTGCGGGGTGTCGCCGCGGCGAACCACCGTGTCCGACAGCGCATTTCGTAGCTCGCGCGCAATCGCGTCGGCGGTCTGGGGTGAACCGACCGCGGCGCCGCGCACCATCCAGCGATACCCGTCGACCCCGATGAACCTCATCACCACGGGCTCGGGGCCGTTGGTCATGTGCCCGACGACCTCGCGTCCCCACGGACCGTCTTCGATGGCGACCTCGGCGCCCTCCTTGCGCAGCGAGTCCGCGACCTCGGTGACCACCTCGCGCCACAGGCCACCGGCCTTGGGTGCCGCGTAGGCCGTCACGTTGTAACGCCCGCTGCCGGTGACCATCCACGCCATGGTCGGGACGCCCTGCTGGTTGACCTCGACGGCGAGCTCGGCCGCCTCGTTCTCGGGGATCAGCACCGCGCCCAAGTCGTGGCGGCCCACCAGCGCGGTCTGCGGGTCGTCGAAGTCCTCGACGTCGAACGGACCCTCGAGGTCGTCGTCGCCGACGGGCTCGTCCGCCGTCGCGGGGGCGGCCACCGCCTCGGAACCGGTCGCCGGCACGGAACCGGTCGTGGTCTCCTCATCCTGCTTGCCGCTCTTGCGCTTGCCGAATGCCATTACAAACTCTCGTGTCCGCCGGAGGAACCGTGGCCGCCTGCGCCACGGGTGGTGTCAGCCAGTCCGGCCTCGTCGAACGACGCGACCTCGACCAACTCGGGTAGCTCGACCCGCTGAACCAGAAGCTGCGCGATGCGGTCGCCGCGTCGCACGATGATCGGTTCCTCGGGGTCGAGATTGATCAGGGTCACCTTGATCTCCCCTCGGTAACCCGCGTCGACGGTACCGGGGGTGTTGACGATCGACAGCCCGACGCGCGTGGCGAGTCCCGACCGCGGATGAATCAGACCGACCATCCCGTACGGAATGGCCACCGCAAGGCCGGTGGGAACCAGGGCACGCCGCCCCGGGGCGAGCACGATGTCGACGGCGCTGTACAGGTCGACGCCGGCGTCACCGGCATGCGCCCGCGTCGGCAGGGGCAGATCACGGTCCAGCCGCACGACCGCAAGAGAGGTGGACACGACCACGGAGATTACTCTTGGCCGGGTGTCGGACACGCGCGCAGCCACCGAAACGGTGCGTTACCACGAACGATTGAGAGTGCCCCTCTGGTGGTGCCTGCCCGCCTTCCTGCTGGCCGCCATCATCGCCTACGAGGTGAACCTGGGCGTGCGGTCGCTGCCGAACTGGCTGCCGTACGCACTGCTGCTGCCCGTGGCGGCGGCGGTCCTGGTGTGGTTGGGACGGGTGGAGGTCCGTGTGGTGAGCACCTCCGACGGTGACGGGGCGGCGACCGAGCTGTGGGTCGGGTCGGCGCATCTGCCCGTGTCGGTGATCTCCAGATCGGCGGAGGTGCCCAGATCGGCGAAGTCCGCGGCGCTCGGTCGCCAGCTCGACCCCGCCGCCTACGTCGTGCATCGGGCGTGGATCAAGCCGATGGTGCTCGTCGTCCTGGACGATCCCGACGATCCGACGCCCTACTGGCTGGTGAGTTGCCGCCGCCCGGATCGCGTCCTGGCGGCATTGCGGAGCTGACGGATCAGGCGGCGCAGTCGGTGCAGATCATCGTGCCGCCCTTTTCGGTGGCCAGGCGGCTGCGGTGATGCACGAGGAAGCAGCTCGAGCAGGTGAACTCGTCGGCCTGCTTCGGTACCACCCGCACCGACAGTTCCTCACCCGAGAGGTCGGCCCCGGGCAGCTCGAATGATTCGGCGGTCTCGGACTCGTCTACGTCCACGACCGCCGATTGCGCCTCGTTGCGCCGGGCCTTGAGTTCTTCGAGCGAATCCTCGGAGACGTCGTCGGTCTCGGTGCGCCGGGGAGCGTCGTAATCGGTAGCCATCTCATCCCCTCCTTGTCGTTCCGTCGTGGTGCGACAGAGCTTTGTATCAGCGCTGAACGCATCCGCCAAACGATTCGTGCCCAAGGAGGCGCCAGATTGATTGTGATTTATATCACGAGACAAAAGACCTGGTGGCGACCGCCGAGCACCCCTGCCCTTACAGTGCAGGGGTGGTAGCGCAGATCACCTCCGGCACGGCGTTCGACAAGCACGGTCGGCCGTTCCGCCGACGCAACGTCATACCGGGCATCGTGGTGCTGGTGACGCTTGCCGTCGTCACCCTGATCGTGTGGGTCGTCGCGTTCAACCAGACCCCCGACGTGCGGCAACAGGCCGCCTGCAACCCGCCGCCCCCGATGGCCGACGCCACCCAGACGGCTCTCGGAACGCCGGTGACCCCCACGACGATGATGGACGTCATGCCGGCGAAGCTCGCCGACACCAAGATTCGCGTCCTCAACGCCAGCGGTCAGGGCGGGCAGGCCGGCGAGGTCGCCGGGGCCCTGCGCGACCTCGGCTTCGCCCCGCCGACCGCGGGCAACGACACCGTCTACGAGAACACCCGGCTGCAGTGCCAGGGCCAGATCCGGTTCGGACCGGCCGGGCAGGCCGCCGCCGCGGCGCTCTGGCTCGTCGCCCCGTGCACCGAACTCTTCCAGGACCAACGCCCCGACGACACCGTCGACTTGGCGGTCGGCACCGAGTTCTCCGACGTCAGCCACAACGACGACATCGACGCGGTGCTCGCCAGCCTTCGGCCCGACGCCACCCAGCCGGCCGACGCGGCACTGATCAAGAAGATCCACACCGCCGCCTGCTGACGGTCACATCGCGCCGGCCCCGCGCAGGGCCTCGTCGAACTGCGCCGCCACACCCGGCGCGGCCGCCACGATGAGCCCGCCCTCCCCGGCGTCGGAGACCGGTGGCAGCGTCAGCTTCGCCCCGGCCTCCGCCGCGATCAGCGCCCCCGCCGACCAGTCCCACACGTTGACGCCGAGCTCGTAGTAGGCGTCGAGGCGACCGGCGGCCACCATGCACAGGTCCAGCGCGCAGGAGCCGACGCGCCGCACGTCGCGGACGACGGGGATCAACCGGGCCAGCACCTCGGCCTGCTGGACACGCCGCTGCGGGGAGTACGCGAAGCCGGTGCCCACCAACGCCATCGACAGGTCCTCGACCGGGTTGCACCGCAGCCGCGTCGACGCACCGTCGCGCGCGACGTGCGACCCGGCACCCAGGGCGGCGGAGAAGATCTCGCCGGTGGGGACGTTCGCGACGGCGCCCGCCACCGACCTGCCGTCGACCTGCACGCCGACCGACACCGCGTAGGCCTCGATGCCGTAGAGGAAGTTGACGGTTCCGTCGATCGGGTCGAGCACCCACGTCGGCTTGCCCTGATGACCGACGGCCGAACCGCCCTCCTCCTCCCCCACGATGGGGTCGTCGGGTCGCAGCTCGGCGAGCCGTTCGCGCAGCAGCCGTTCGGTCTCGGTGTCGACGATCGTGACCGGGTCGGTCGGGGTGCTCTTGGTCCGCGTCGCCGCGGCGGCATCGGGGGGCGAACCCGCGCCGAACACCTCGGTGCGGCGCCGCCTGACGAAGGCGGCGGCCTCTTCGGCGAGCTGTTCGGCAAGGGTGCGCAAGTGCTCTGGATCATGGTCGACGGTCACCCCTTCATCGCAACACATCGCTCGTGGCGAGGCACTAGGGTGTGGTTGGCGTCGCACCTGACGGCCGCTTGCAGAGGAGCGCTCAATGACCGAGAGTTCAACCCCCGCATCGACTGACGGCGGTTCCCCGCGTCGCGGCTTCGGAGTCGACGTGGGCGGCAGCGGGGTGAAGGGCGGCATCGTCGACCTGGACACCGGCCAGTTGATCGGCGAGCGCTACAAGCTCGCGACACCTCAACCGTCGACCCCCGAGGCCGTCGCCAAGACCATCGCCGCGGTCGTCAAGGAGTTCGACTGGGACGGCCCCCTCGGCGTCACCTACCCGGGCGTGGTCACCGGCGGCATCGTGCAGACCGCCGCGAACGTCGACAAGGGGTGGATCGGCGTCGACGCCCAGAAGGTGATCGGTGCCGAACTGGGTGGTCGGCGCGTCACCGTGCTCAACGACGCCGACGCCGCCGGCCTGGCCGAGGAGAAGTTCGGCGCCGGCAAGGACAACACCGGCGTGATCGTCTTGCTCACCTTCGGCACCGGCATTGGTTCTGCGGTCATCCACAACGGAGTGCTGTTGCCCAACACCGAGTTTGGGCATCTCGAGGTCGACGGCAAGGAGGCCGAGCACCGCGCCGCGTCGTCGATCAAGGAAGCCAAGGACTGGAGTTACGAGCGCTGGACCAAGGAGGTCACCAAGGTGCTCGTGACGATCGAGAACGCGATCTGGCCGGACCTCTTCATCGCCGGCGGCGGTATCAGCCGCAAGGCCGACAAGTGGATTCCGATGCTCAAGAACCGGACTCCGGTCGTCGGGGCCGCCCTGCAGAACGAGGCTGGCATCGTGGGCGCCGCCATGGCCGCCGACGCTGCGGGCGCCTAGTCGTCGACGAGTTCACTTGCCCGGCTGGCCAATTCCGACCGGGTGCGGACGGCGAGCTTGCGATAGACACTGCTGAGGTTGTGCTCGACGGTCTTGGGACTGATGAACAGGGCCGTCGCGATGTCCTTGTTCGACTTGCCCGTCGCCGCCAATCTGGCCACCCGCATCTCCGACGGCGTCAGATCGGACCGGCCGGCGCGTGGCGCGTCCGCCCGCTCGAGCTCCGCCCCGACGCGCGTGGCCCACACGTGGGCGCCGAGTTCGGCGAACGTGTCGAACGCGTCGCGCAGCATCGTCGCCGCCAGGTTCTTCTTGCGCTGACGGCGCAACACCTGTCCGAGGAACAGCTGGGTGCGGGCTCGCTCGAACGGCATCGGCAGTCGGTCGTGGTGTGCCAGAGCCTCCCGCAGCGTCTCCTCGGCGCCGGCCAAGTCCCCCGCCGCCGCCTGCAGCATGCTGCGCCCACGTGCCCCCGTGGCCAGCATCCACGGCCGGTCCAGCTCGGCGCCGTGCCGCTCCAGCGACTCGACCAGTGGTAGCGCCTCGTCCAACCGACCCAGGGCCACCATCGCCTCGACGGCGTCCGGCAGGTACGACGCCGGGAACGTCACCGGGGCGACGTCCTGGCCGCGGACGGCGAGCAGGGGCTGCAACACGTTCAGCGCCGTCGCGTAGTTGCCCAACGACACTTCGAGGAACCCCAGCGCGATCAGCGGCCACACCGCCAGGAACGGCGCGCCGCACTGGTCGGCTCCGGCGATCGCCACCCGCGCGTCCTCACGCGCGAGTCGCTCACGTCCCAGGTAGGCCGCCGCCAGGGCGCGTTGCGTCCTGCCGAACACGACCGGGTAGCCACCGCCGAGGTGCTCGCCGCGGCGGACCATGTCCTCGGCGACGTCCGCGGCCACCGAGTACCGACCCAGCCAGGTGTACACCGTCGCCAGATGGCCCGAGACGAACACGAGGTCGGCGTCCGAGCCCATCTCCAGGCACCGTCGTCGGGCCGCGATCAGGCCGGCGAGCCCCTCCTCCAACTCGCCGGTCCACGACGCCGTCACCGCGGCGACGACGCTGGCCCGGCAGGGCGCCGCGACGTCGGGGTCGGGCACCTCCAGGGCCACCGCACGCGCCAGGGCCCGCTCGTCGCGGCGCACCCCGTTGGCGCAGTCGAGCATCACGCGGAGCGACAGCGCCTGGCTGATCGCCTTCGGGTCGCCGAGCCGTTCGGCGTGGTCGACGGCCGTCCTCGCCTCGTGCAACGCCTCGTCCCGCTGCCCGGTCATCGAATATGCCCGGGACAGAAGCACATTGGCCGCGACCAGAACCCGGGGATCGTCGGCCGCGTGGTCGGCGGCCTCGCTCAGCAGCGGCAGCGCACCCTGGTAGTCGTGATCGGCCATCCTGGCGGCACCGAGGAGGTTCAGCGCCGCGGCACGCTCGGCTCCTGCGCCCAGCCCGCCGAGCGTCGGTTCGATCGTCCTGCGGGCCCGGCTGGTGTCGCCGGCCCGGAGATGTTGCTCGGCCGCCCGCAGCCGGCGGGTGGGCGTGTCGCCACCGAGACCGATGGCGAGCTCGTAGAGATCGGCGGCAGCGGCGGCGGCGCCGCGATCCACGGCCGCGCAGGCCGCGTCGTCGAGGGCGTGCAGGGTGGCCGGGTCGGCGCTCGCGGCGCCCAGCGCCATGTGGCGGGCCTTGAGTTCGGGCCACTTCTCCACCGCCGCCAGCGCCCGGTGCATGCGGCGGCGGCGCGCGGGACCGGCGTGGGTGTAGATGCCGCGAGCCAATAGCGGATGGGCGAACACCACCTTGTTGCCGTCGAGGCGGAGGATGCCCTCGCGCTCGGGCCCCTCGAGCAGTTCGACGACGCGTTCCACCGGCAGCTCGGTGGCCTCGGCGATGAGGTCGACCGTCGCGTCGCCGACCGAGCAGGCCGCCAGCAGTATGTCCCCCACCCGGCCGTCGAAGTGCTCGGTGCGCAGCCGCACCAACTCGGTCAGGGTGCTCGGCAGGACCGCCTCGGACGACGAGGACCGGCCGTCCACGCCCCGGGCCAGCTCGAGCGCGTAGAAGGGATTGCCGCCGGACACTTCGGCGATGCGCACCATGGTCGGGCGCGGAAACGCCCTGCCGAAGCGCTCCAAGATCATGGTGTGTAGCGCGCGCAGACTCAGCGGACCGACGCGAACACGCCGGATCGCGTCCGGCGTCTGCAGATGCAGCCAGTCGGCGGGATCGGGTTCGGCGGCGTGGGCGCGACCGGTCAGCAGCAGGACGACGTGACCGCTGAGGCGTCGCGCGGCGAAGGCCAGGACCGCCTGACTGGACGCGTCGAGCCACTGGACGTCGTCGACCGCCAGCAGGATGGGCTGCCGGGCGGCCATCGCGACGAGGACCGCCGCCAGGGCAGACCCGGTGACGCGTTGGTCGGTGGGCGGGCCGTCGGTGTCGGTGCGCAACAACACGCGGTCGACGGCGACGCGTTGCAGATCGGTCAACCCGGAGAGCACCTCGGGCTCGACGTCGTTCAGCAGGTCGGCGACGGCGGCGTAGGCGAGCACCGACTCCGCCTCGTCGGCGCGGGTGGACAGCACGCGAAAGCCCTGCTCGCGCGCGCGTTCCACGCCGTAGAGCCACAGCGTGGTCTTGCCGATCCCCGGCTCGCCCGCGATCACCAGGGCAGCAGGCGACGGTCCGACCGCGCCAAGCAGGTCGTCGACCGCTTGGCGCTCCCCCGAGCGACTCACCGATGCCACAGGCACACCGCCATCATTGCAGTTAGCAAATTCCTTCGCTCGGCTTGGGCCGAATAGGCCAGCAGATAATCGTTGCGTCTTGGATCTGGTGACGGCACTCCGGGGGTCGGTCGTCGGTGTGGATCCGCAGCGACGCGGGAGATTCTGGCAATCGTCTGGCCCTCGGGGCCAAGAGACAGCCGCTGACGGCATTCCGCGGCCCGGCCCTGGTGTGCCGCCACGCGCGTGGGCTGCCAATTCCTCGCTCGTAGCGGCAGTTCCCCACTCTGTCGTTACAATGGTCTTCGGCGGCCTCATCATGGATGGCGGCAGATCTCCAAGCAGATAACAAACGCCATCAACAGACAGTCGACGTTTTCCGGTGGCGCACGCCCACGCTACCGATCGCAAGACCGAAGGGGTGCACGTGGCAGCGACGAAGGTAAGCCCGGCGATCGAGGATCCGGCGAAGCGCGCCGCCACGAAGGCTCCCGCCAAGAAGGCCGCGGCAGCCAAGGCGCCCGCCAAGCGGGCCGCCAAGGCGCCCGCCAAGAAGGCGGCCGGCCCGCGGGCCAAGAAGGCCGCCGACGCCGGCGAGGTGTCCACCACCGGTGAAGTCCTCGACGCCGCCGAGGAATTGGACGTCGAGCCCGACGAGGACCTCGAGGCCGACGTCGAACTCGAAGACCTCGAAGTCGTCGAGGTCGACGACGACGACGTCGTCGTGGCCGACGGCGCAGCGGCGGACGCGAAGCCCGCCAAGGACGGTGCCGAGGACGCCGCGGCTGACGACGACATCGCCGAGCCGTCCGAGAAGGACAAGGCCTCCGGCGACTTCGTCTGGGACGAAGAGGAGTCCGAGGCACTGCGGCAGGCCCGCAAGGACGCCGAACTCACCGCCTCCGCCGACTCGGTCCGCGCGTACCTCAAGCAGATCGGCAAGGTCGCGCTGCTGAACGCCGAGGAAGAGGTCGAGCTGGCCAAGCGCATCGAGGCCGGCCTCTACTGCACGCAGAAGATGGCCGAGTTCGCCGAGGCAGGCGAGAAGCTGACCACCGCCCAGCGGCGTGACTACCTCTGGATCTGCCGTGACGGCGACAAGGCGAAGAACCACCTGCTCGAGGCCAACCTCCGCCTGGTGGTGTCGCTGGCCAAGCGCTACACCGGCCGCGGCATGGCGTTCCTGGACCTGATCCAGGAGGGCAACCTCGGTTTGATTCGCGCGGTCGAGAAGTTCGACTACACCAAGGGTTACAAGTTCTCCACCTACGCCACGTGGTGGATCCGTCAGGCCATCACCCGCGCCATGGCCGACCAGGCCCGCACCATCCGCATCCCGGTGCACATGGTCGAGGTCATCAACAAGCTCGGTCGCATCCAGCGTGAGTTGCTTCAGGATCTGGGCCGCGAGCCCACGCCCGAAGAGCTCGCCAAGGAAATGGACATCACGCCGGAGAAGGTGCTGGAGATCCAGCAGTACGCGCGTGAGCCGATCTCGCTGGACCAGACCATCGGCGACGAGGGCGACAGCCAGCTCGGCGACTTCATCGAGGACTCCGAGGCCGTCGTGGCCGTGGACGCGGTGTCCTTCACCCTGCTGCAGGATCAGCTGCAGTCGGTGCTGGAGACGCTCTCGGAGCGCGAGGCGGGCGTGGTGCGCCTGCGGTTCGGTTTGACCGACGGTCAGCCCCGCACCCTCGACGAGATCGGTCAGGTCTACGGCGTGACGCGCGAGCGCATCCGTCAGATCGAGAGCAAGACGATGTCGAAGTTGCGCCACCCCAGCCGCTCGCAGGTCCTGCGCGACTACCTGGACTAGGCGCAGCCCGCGGTGCCGACGTCGGCGTGACCCCGTCTCGGGTCAACGTGTCCTCCGGGTCGCCGTTCGAGGCCCAGGTGGGCTATTCGCGTGCCGTCCGGGTGGGCCCACTCGTCGTCGTGGCGGGAACGACCGCGCCCGGCGCCGACGTCACCGCCCAAACGCGAGAAGTCCTTCGGCGCATCGAGCGTGCGTTGCACGAGGTGGGCGCATCGCTGGACGACGTGATTCGGACGCGGATGTTCGTCACCGACATCGACTCCTGGGCCGAGGTCGGCGCCGTCCACGCAGAGGTCTTCGGCAGCGTGGCACCCGTGGCGACCATGGTCGAGGTCTCGAGGCTCATCGCCGAGGACTTGCTGATCGAAGTCGAGGTCGACGCCTACCTCCCGTGAGCCCATTCGCCGAATCGGCCGTCCTCGTCGGGCAGATACGGAGTGACACTGGTCACAGCCCCCAGAGGGATTGGTCCGAACAAATGTGGGAACGTCATCGCCTCCGGATCACCGGCCACGCCGGGCTCCCAGCGCACCGGATTGGCCAGGAGTTCGGGATCCAGGCGCAGCACGATCATGTCGCGGCGGCTGGCGAAGAGCCGGTTGGCGGGCAGATGCACCTGCTCGGGCGCCGAAAGGTGAACGAAGCCTTGGTCGTTCAGCGACGGAGGTCGCCTCTCGCCCGCGGCCTGGGCGGCCGCCCACTCGTCGACGGTGCACAGGTGCAGGAGTTCGCGTGGGGTCGGGGCCATGCGGCCAGTGTGCCCCCGGAAACGTTCCGCGGGTGAGACACGACACACCGGTGAACGACCGGGGAACAAGGCCGGAAGTGAAAACGTCTGACAGAGTGGAAGAAAGCACGTAGCAGAGATGGAGGAGGCGCCATGAACGCAACTCTGACCAGCCCCGAGTTGACTCGGGCTGATCGCTGCGACCGATGCGGCGCCGCGGCCCGTGTCGTCGCGAAACTGCCGTCTGGTGCCGTGCTGCTGTTCTGCCAGCACCACGCCAACGAGCACGAGGCCAAGCTCGTCGAACTGGCCGCCGTGCTGGAGACCAGCAAGGTCGATTCGTAATCATTGCCTAGCGCGCCACTGCACACGCAATCGTGTGCAGTCGTGAATGCTGGTGTGGTCATGAACGACGAGCACACACCGGCCAAGCCGTCCCGACGCCACGCCTGGCCCGTTCTCAAACGCACGCTCGGCAAGAGCTGGGACGACTCGATCTTCTCGGAGTCGGCGGCGGCAGCGTTCTGGAGTGCGCTGTCGTTGCCACCCCTCCTCCTCGGAATGCTGGGCAGCCTGGCCTACATCGCGCCCCTGTTCGGACCCGCCACACTGCAGACGATCGAAGACCGCCTCATCAGCACGGCGGGAAATCTGTTCTCCAGCAACGTGGTCAACGAGATCATCGCCCCGACGGTCTCCGACATCGTCGCCGGTGCGCGCGGTGAAGTGGTCTCCCTGGGCTTCGTGATCTCACTGTGGGCCGGGTCCTCGGCGGTGTCGGCGTTCGTCGACGCCGTCGTCGAGGCGCACGACCAGACCGAGTTACGGCATCCGGTGCGGCAGCGTTTCTACGCCCTCGGGCTGTACGTCATCGGACTGGTCTTCATCATCGCCACCGCGCCGCTGCTGGCGATCGGACCCATGAAGGTCGCCGAACACATCCCGGAGAACTGGCAGTACATCCTGAGTTATGGGTACTACCCGGTGCTGTTCGTCGCCCTGGTCGTCGCGATCACCATTCTGTACCGGGTGGCCCTGCCGCGGCCGCTGCCGACGCATCGGTTGGTCTACGGCGCGATGCTCGCGGCGATCGTGTTCCTGGTGGCCACGTTGGGCCTGCGGATCTACCTCACCTGGATCACCGCCACCGGATACACCTACGGCGCGCTGGCCACACCGATCGCGTTCCTGTTGTTCGCGTTCTTCCTGGGCTTCGCGATCATGATGGGCGCAGAACTCAACGCCGCCATCCAAGAGGAGTGGCCCGCCCCCGAGACGCACGCCAAGAGGCTGAAGGTCTGGCTGGAGGATCGGGCCGACGAGCGCAACGGCGAGCGATCGGACGCTACTTCTTGAGCTGCTCGTAGATCCGCTTGCAGTCCGCGCACACCGGCGACCCGGGCTTGGCGGACTTGGTCACCGGAAAGACTTCGCCGCACAGTGCGACGACGTGGGTGCCCTCCACGGCGCTCTGGACGATCTTGTCCTTCTTGACGTAGTGAAAGACCTTGGGAGAGTCGTCATCCGTCCCGTCGTCGACGCGTTCGTCGGTGTCGGGGCGCTCGATGGTCTGGGTGTCCATCACCCCATTGTGCCCGGGAAGCGATCTGTAAGAAACCGGACCGATTGATGACGACCGATGTGTGGAACAGTAGAGACATGAAACAAGGCCAAGAGCTGAGTTTCGACGACGATGGTCGACCAGTTCTCATCACGCGCGCGGCACTGTCCTATGAGGAACAGCATCGCGAGAGGGTGCGTAAGTACCTCAAGATCATGTCGTGGCGAGTGCCGGCACTCCTTGGCGCCGCGCTCGCGTATGGAATCTGGCACAACGGGCTGATCTCGCTGGGCATCTTGGTGGCGTCCATCCCTCTGCCGTGGATCGCGGTCTTGATCGCCAACGACCGCCCCCCGCGTAAGGCCGAGGAGCCGCGGCGCTACGAGGACAAGGGACGCATACCGCTGTTCCCCACTGCCGAGCGCCCGGCGCTCCAGGCCCGCAAGAGGCCGGCGCCGCAACCCGATTCGGCGCAATGGGAGCACGACGTTCCCTGATGTGGAAGTTCTTCGTGGTTTCTCAGGAGAATCTCAGGTCGTCGATCGATAACTGCAGGTCAGAAGGTGTGAAACCGTAGCCTCTCGGGAACTCTTGGGACGAGACGAGCGTTGTAGCTCATGACAGTTCCGCCCACGCAGGAGGCCGTAATGGCAAACGCCACCGCAAGCCGCATCGAATCCGATCTGGACTCCCAGAGCCCAGCCGCGGATCTGGTGCGGGTGTATTTGAACGGCATCGGCAAGACTGCCTTGCTGAACGCGGCCGACGAGGTCGAGCTCGCCAAGCGCATCGAGGCAGGGCTGTACGCACGCCATCTGCTCGAGACCAAGAAGCGGCTTGGAGAGAACCGCAAGCGCGAACTCGCCCTGGTGGTCCGCGACGGAGAGGCCGCTCGCCGCCACCTCTTGGAAGCCAACCTGCGACTGGTGGTGTCGTTGGCCAAGCGCTACACCGGGCGCGGCATGCCGCTGCTCGACCTCATCCAGGAAGGCAACCTCGGCCTGATCCGGGCGATGGAGAAGTTCGACTACGCCAAGGGATTCAAGTTCTCCACCTACGCCACGTGGTGGATCCGGCAGGCCATCACCCGCGGGATGGCCGATCAAAGCCGCACCATCCGGCTGCCCGTGCACCTGGTCGAGCAGGTGAACAAGCTGGCCAGGATCAAGCGCGAGATGCACCAGAACCTCGGGCGCGACGCCAGCGACGAGGAACTCGCCGAGGAGTCCGGCATTCCGGCCGAGAAGATCGCCGACCTGCTCTCGCACAGCCGCGACCCGGTAAGCCTGGACATGCCGGTCGGCAGCGACGAGGAAGCGCCGCTGGGCGACTTCATCGAAGACGCCGAGGCGATGTCGGCGGAGAACGCGGTCATCTCCGAGTTGCTGCACACCGACATCCGGCACGTGCTCGCGACGCTCGACGAGCGTGAGCAGCAGGTCATCCGGCTGCGCTTCGGCCTCGACGACGGTCAGCCGCGCACCCTGGATCAGATCGGCAAGCTGTTCGGCCTGTCGCGCGAACGCGTACGCCAGATCGAGCGTGAGGTGATGGCCAAGCTGCGCCACGGCGAGCGCGCCGAGCGGCTGCGGTCCTACGCCAGCTAGGGCCCCTCGCACCAACCACGACGCCATGCCCGCCGCACCCGCGGCGGGCATGGCGTCGTTCATCCGGCTCCCGGCCATGCTGCATCCCAGTTCAGGCGCCGTCACCGGTAGACTCGTCACGCAACGGAGGGCAGCGAATGAACGACTTGATCGATACCACCGAGATGTACCTGCGTACCATCTACGACCTCGAGGAAGAGGGCGTGGTGCCGCTGCGTGCCCGCATCGCCGAGCGCCTGGATCAGAGTGGGCCCACCGTCAGCCAGACGGTGTCGCGGATGGAGCGCGACGGCCTGCTGCACGTGGCCGGTGACCGTCACCTCGAACTGACCGACAAGGGCCGGGCACTGGCGGTGTCGGTGATGCGCAAGCACCGGCTCGCCGAGCGCCTGCTCGTCGACGTCATCGGGCTGCCGTGGGAAGAAGTGCACGCCGAGGCGTGCCGCTGGGAGCACGTGATGAGCGAGGACGTCGAACGGCGCCTGGTGCAGGTGCTGGACAACCCGACCACCTCGCCGTTCGGCAACCCCATCCCCGGACTCTCCGAGCTCGGTGTCACGACGTCGGACTCGGAGGAGGTCAGCCTGGTGCGGCTCACCGAGCTGCCGACCGGTTTTCCCGTCGCGGTGCGGGTCCGCCAGCTCACCGAGCACGTGCAGGGCGACGTCGAGCTCATCGCCCGGCTCAAGGACGCCGGCGTCGTGCCCGACGCGAGGGTGACCGTCCAGCTCTCCGATCACGGCAGCGTGCTGATCGTCATCCCCGGCCACGAGCAGGTCGAGTTGCCCCATCACATGGCCCACGCGGTCCGGGTGGAGAAGGTCTAACCGGCCCGCTTGTTCACGTCCTGCCGCGGGGGTAGCCGAACCCCGAGCCGCTTGGCCAACCGGTAGCCCGTCTGCGCGAGCTCGCGGATTTGTTCGGGCCGCATGCCCGATTGCAACGCCTGATCGAGCATGACCGCCATGCGGTGGTTGCCGTCGCTGCTCAGCGCGGCCTCCAGCGACACGCCCGCCAACGGCCCATCGCCGCGGGCGTAGGCCGAAAAGGCCAGCAGGACAAGCGCTTCGACCCGCCACGGGTCGGGCAGCGACCGTGCCATGAGCACCCACAACGCCTCGGCGCGGTCGGCCTCCCGCCCCACGGCCAGGGCGTAGAGGGTGTCGCGGACACGGGTGTCGGCGATGGCACAGCCCACCGCCGCGAGGTCGTCGTCGCCCGGCGGCATGCCGTCGGACAGCCCCCGCGCCACGGCCAACACGCGTTCCACGTCGCGACGGGCGTCGGCGTCGGGGCGGAGTTCGCCGTCGTGCTCGGCGTCCAGCAGCGCCATCCGCAGGCCTTCGGCGCGTACCGGGTCGACCGCGACGACGGCCTGCACGTCGGTGCGCCGGCCGTACAGTCGACGCCCGTCGAGCACCGCGGCGGCCGCCGTCGGCGAGGACATCGGGTCGTCCACCGTCCCCGAATCTCGGTCACCGTCGGCGCGATGCCACTGCCCGCCGGCCTCCAGGCGATCCACCACGTAGGTGGCGAGCAGGTCGACCCCCCGGGCGGACAGCATGTCGTCGAGGACCAGCGCCCACCACCGGTGGTCGTCGGCGCACATGCGGCATGTCGCGCCGTCGTCGTCGACGATCACGGCGACGGCCGTCGCCGAGCCTCCCACCGCGGCCACCTCCACCATCTGATCGAGCGGGTCGGAGAGGTCGTCGCTGAGGTCCACGCGCATGACGCAGCCCACGTGGCCGTCCTCGAAGGTGGCCAGGACCAGGGACCGCTCCGGCACGAAACCCAGGACGGCGGGAAGGGCGGCGAGCAGCGCGGCGGGGCGGCTCGGATGGAAGTCGGGGGTGCGATGTGTCGTCATGGGCTCGAACCTCGCAGCCCCCACCGTCGGCGGCGGCCCCCAGACGCGGTGGCGGGGGCCGGCTGTGGACGAAGTCGGGTCTGAGGACGAGACGCCGCGCGCACCCGCGCCACGGGAGTTGTTCACCTGACGTTGACGTACCCGGCATGCAAGATGACACCGGGCGGCGTACACCTGTTCGTCATGGGTTCCATGCAGGAATACGATCTGGTCGTCATCGGCTCCGGCCCCGGCGGGCAGAAGGCGGCCATCGCCGCGGCGAAGCTCGGCAAGTCCGTCGCCGTCGTCGAACGCGGTTTGATGCTCGGCGGCGTCTGCGTCAACACCGGCACCATTCCGTCCAAGACGCTGCGCGAGGCGGTCGTCTACCTCACCGGCATGAGCCAGCGGGAACTCTACGGCGCCAGCTACCGGGTCAAGGAGAAGATCACCCCTGCCGATCTGCTGGCCCGCACCCAACACGTCATCGGCCGCGAGATCGACGTCGTGCGTTCGCAGTTGATGCGCAACCGCGTCGAGCTCTACGTCGGGCACGCGCGCTTCGTCGACGCCCACACCGTGCAGGTCGAGGATCCCAGCCGGGCGGAGAGCGTCTCGGTGTCCGGACGCAACATCGTCATCGCCACCGGCACCAAGCCGCTGCGTCCCTCTGGCGTGGAATTCGACGACTCCCGGGTGCTGGACTCCGACGGGATCCTGGACCTGAAGACCATCCCGACGTCGATGGTGGTCGTCGGGGCAGGGGTCATCGGCATCGAATACGCGTCGATGTTCGCCGCGCTGGGCACCAAGGTGACCGTGGTGGAGAAGCGTCCCACCATGCTCGACTTCTGCGATCCCGAGATCGTCGAGGCCCTACGCTTTCACTTGCGTGACCTGGCGGTCACCTTCCGCTTCGGGGAGGAGGTGACCGGGGTGGACGTCGGGTCCACGGGCACCGTCACCACGCTCGCCAGTGGCAAGCAGATCCCGGCGGAGACCGTCATGTACTCCGCCGGGCGGCAGGGCCAGACCGAGCATCTCGACCTGGCTGCCGCCGGGCTGGAGGCCGATGCGCGCGGCCGGATCTTCGTCGACGACGACTACCAAACCAAGGTCGACCACATCTACGCCGTCGGCGACGTGATCGGGTTCCCCGCGCTGGCCGCCACGTCGATGGACCAGGGCAGGCTCGCGGCCTATCACGCGTTCGGCGAGCCGGCACACGCCATGACCGAGCTGCAGCCGATCGGCATCTACTCCATTCCCGAGGTGTCCTACGTGGGGGCCAGCGAAGTCGACCTGACCAAGGATTCGATTCCCTACGAGGTCGGCGTGTCCCGCTATCGGGAGCTGGCCCGCGGTCAGATCGCCGGCGACTCCTACGGCATGCTCAAGCTGCTGGTCTCCACCGAGGACCTCACGCTCCTCGGCGTGCACATCTTCGGCACCAACGCCACGGAGATGGTGCACATCGGGCAGGCGGTGATGGGATGCGGCGGCACGGTCGAATACCTCGTCGACGCCGTCTTCAACTATCCGACGTTCTCCGAGGCCTACAAGGTCGCCGCGCTGGACGTGATGAACAAGCTGCGGGCGCTGAGCCAGTTCAAGGCCTGATCAGCACCCGTCGACGAAGGCCGACGGGGCGGCGTCGGCCGGCCCGCCCGCCTCGGCCCTGGTCAGCAGGTCGCCCACCGAGGCGTCGAAGGGCGGTGTGTAGGAGACGGTTTCGTCGCATCCACCACCGTCCAGGCCGCCGGTGACGCCGACGACGGTGCTGCCCGCCAACCACGGCGATCCGCTCGTGCCGTCGACCAGTCCGGCGCAGCGGATCTCGGGATATCCCCGGTCCATCGCGACGCGGGCCGTGCACCCCACCGGTGGTCCCCCGACCCCCATCCCGTAG
>Ga0209051_1000613_pt1 | contig 41149 bp, 45 predicted proteins | sample AraplaCvi_mMS_r2_2_FD_184286 | JGI IMG/M metagenome (GOLD analysis project Ga0209051, IMG submission 184286) | Arabidopsis root microbial communities from North Carolina, USA - plate scrape MF_Cvi_mMS_r2 (SPAdes) (version 2) | ecosystem: Host-associated > Plants > Roots > Endosphere | place...
ACCAGGTCTCCGACGGTGATCTCGTCGACCGGCCGCTCGTGCGCGAGCTCGAACGCGGCGGTCCGCAGCAGGGTGCGGACGCGTTCGGCACGCGGGTCGGCGCTGAGGGTGCGACTGGGCATGGGCTCAGCGTAGGCCACTTCGTGGACACGTGACCACGAAAGCTGGAGTTAATCGCGACACCCCCGCACCGTGCTGTGACGGGGGCGACTCGGTGCCCGGCCTAGTGGCCCGCGACGACGTCCGCCTCGTCGACGACGACCGGGTCCTTGGCCCCCGGCAGGAACGAATACAGCACGCACACCACGCCGAAGAACAGATAGCCAAGGGCGACAGTCGGATTCGCCGCCCACGCCACCTCCGGCGCGTGGATCAGCCCGATGAACGACAGCACGGCGCCGACCGCGGAGGCGATCGCGGCGTAGCGGAACTTCTTCTCGAGGATGAACGCGACCATGGTGCCCAGCACCAGTCCGACCAGCACCGCGCCCTCGCCGAGGGTCTGCAGGCCCTCGTAGACCACGCCCGCGCCGTTGAGCTTGTCCATGCCGACCGCGCTCGCCGACGTACCCGCGGCGTTCAGCGCGTTGTCGATCAGACCGCTGGCCCACTGCGCGAGGTTCGGCAGGATGGCCGCCACCACGGCGATGGCGTGCAAGCTCGGCACCGCCTGGAACGCCTGGGCCCCGATCAGCAGCCCGATGTACAGCAGGATCGGCACGATGGCGGGCACCGGCAGCAGCGAGTCCAGTACGCCGAAGAGACCGAGGAAGCACAGGATTCCGATGACGACGCCACTGGCCAACGAGTATCCGGCACGACCGCCCGCGTCCTTCCACCCGGGATGGCCGATGTACACCGCCGGCGGGAACGGCGATCCGAACGCCGACCCGATGCAGGCCCCGGCGCCGTCGGCCAGCAGCACGCTGCGCAGGTTGTAGTCGTCACCGGCCGCCGCCGCGCTCTCCACGTTGCTCATGGCCTCGGTGAAGTTGTACACGCCCAACGGTATTGCGGTGCCCAGCAGTGGCGCGAGGTTCGCCAAACCGGAGACGAGCATGTCGACCCGGAGGTCTGGCACGCCGATCGCGATGTCGGAGACCGCCCGGCTGACGTCGGGTGCGGACATGTAACCGCCGATCCAGCCGATCGCCGTGCCGACGAGGAGGGCCGCCAACCCGACCGGGATGCCGAACGGCAGGCGCACGTCGGTGAAGAACCCGATCAGGATGATCGCCATGACGGGCAGACCGATCCACGCCGCCTCCCACATCTGCGCGGCGGGCCGCATCGAGATGAAGGTGATCGAGATGCCCGCCAGCGTGCCGAGCATCGCCGCGCGCGGGGTCAGCTTGCGGATGTAGGGGCCGACGAACGCGCCGATCATCACGATCACGCCGATCATGAACGCCCACGCCAGGCCGGCCTGCCAGGCCTGCATCGCGTCTCTGGTGTTGAGGTACACCGGAAGCATCACCACGAACACCACGATGAACATGTGCGGCACGCTCGGGCCGTAGGGCAGGGCCGTGACGTCCGTGCGGTTCTCGCGGCTGGCGAGGCGCCTGGCGAGGAACGTGTAGTACAGATTGCCCAGGATCAGCGCGACGCCGAGCGCGGGCAACACCGTGCCGAGTACGTCTCCGGCAGGCACGTTGACCACGCCGATCATCAGACCGGTCAGGGTGAGGACGTTGACCAGGATGTTGAACCCGAGCCCGAAGAAGGCATTGGTGTCACCGCGCGTCCACCACGGAATGGACAGTGCGGCAGCGGGTTCCGGACCGTCGGCGGACGGTTCCGAGGGCGGCTTGGTGACTTCGGTGCTCATGGCGTGGTCCTCTCAGGCGGCGGTGGTCGCGAGCTGCTGTAGTGCGGGGACGACGGCGGCGCTGTCTGCGACCCAGCCGAAGATGCCGCCCTGGGCCTTGATCATCTCGAGACCCACGCGCTGGAATTCGGGGAAGTACGAACCGACGCAATCGGATACGACCAGACACTCGTAGCCCCGGTCGTTGGCCTCCCTGGTGGTGGTGTGCACGCACACCTCGGTCGTCACTCCGGTGACCAGCAACTGGGTGATGCCCGCGCCGGTCAGGATCTCGGAGAGCTCGGTGGCGTAGAACGCGCCCTTGCCCGGTTTGTCGATGACCACTTCGCCGTCGATCGGGGCGAGTTCGTCGACGATGTCGTGGCCGTACTCGCCGCGGATCAGGATGCGGCCGTACTTGCCGGGATCGCCGATGCGCTTGCTGGGCGCACCACGGTTGAGCTTGGCCGGCGGGCAGTCCGACAGGTCCGGCCGGTGGCCCTCGCGGGTGTGGATCACCATGACGCCGGCCGCGCGGGCGGCCGCGATCAGGGCGGCCAGCGGCGGCACCACCCTGAGCAGCTGGTCGACGTCGTTGCCGAGACTCTCGCCGAAGCCACCGGGCAGGATGAAGTCACGCTGCATGTCGATGACGATCAGCGCGGTGCGTCCCGCGACGAGCGGGAACGCGAACGGCTCGGCGGGTACCTCTGCGGACTCCGTCATGCGTGCTCCTTCGAGTGGATCGGCGTGGGTGCGGCCGCGTGGCCGTCCGCGCGGGGTTCGTCGAGGACGCGGGCTGCCAGGTGCAGCACCGTGTCGTCGCTCAGGGCGGGGCCGAGAAGCATTGCGCTGTAGGGTCGCCCGTCGGTGGTGGTGCCCAGTGGCACCGCGACGCCGAGAAGGTCCAGAAGGTTGCCGAAGTGCGTGTAGTGGCCAAGCACGGTGTTGCACTCGATCGGCCTGGCCAGCACCTCGGCGACGGTGAACGTGGTGCCGATGGTCGGGACGACGAGCGCGTCGGCCCCCTCCCACACGCGGCCGACTTCGGCCTTGAGCTCCTGCAGACGCTGCAGGGCGGCGAAGGCGTCGACGGCGGTGTACTTCTCGCCGCTGCGCAGGATCTCGCGTACCACCGGGTGGATCGACTCTGGCTTCTCGGCCAGGAAGTCGCCGAATTCGACGAGGCGCTCGGCCACCCACGGCCCCTGGTAGAGCAGGGTGCCCGCGGCGAGGAACGGCTCCAGCGAGACGTCGACGATCGTGGCGTGGCGGGCGAGCTGCTCACGAAAACCGAGGTGCGCGGCGCGCATCGCGTCGTCGCCGAAGAAGTCGAGCTCCTCGACCGGCGGCAGCCCGACGCGCACGTCGGCACCGGCGAAGCGCGGCCCGCGGTCGCGTGACCACGCGTCGGCGTCGTCGCGGCCGACGATCACCTCCATCACCCGGTCGACGTCGTCGACCGACCCCGCCATGAGGCTGATGCAGTCCAGCGACTTGCAGGCCGGCACCAGCCCGACGGTGCTGATCAGTCCCCGTGACGGCTTGTAGCCGACGACGCCGTTGAGCGCCGCGGGCACCCGACCCGACCCGGCGGTGTCGGTGGCCACGGCGAACGGCACCTGTCCCAACGCGACCGCCAGGGCGGAGCCCGAACTCGAACCGCCCGAGATCATCTCGCCGCCGTAGACGCTGCGTGGCACCGTGTAGGGCGTCCTCGTACCGTTGAGCCCGGTGGCGAACTGATCCAGGTTGGTCTTGCCGACGTAGAGCGCGCCGGCGTCGAGCAGCCGTTGTACGGCGGGTGCAGTCGCCGTCGCCACGTAGGCGTAGTCGGGACAGGACAGGGTGGTGGGCACGCCCTCGACGTCGATGCTGTCCTTGACCCCGAACGGGATACCATAGAGGGGCAGTGTCCTTGCCCCGGGCCGGTTCTCGATGTCGGCGGCCGCGGCGAGAAGTTCGTCGCGCGGCACCGTCGACAGCCAGGTGCCGTCGTCGCCGCGGGCGGCGATCGCATCGGCCACCCGGGTCGCCGTCTTGGTCGGTGATCCGGTGCCTCCGGCGTGGGAGGCGAGGATCTCGGCCACCGAGGGACCGATCGACGGTCCGTGTGCGTCGTGAGCCATAACTGTCGATTGTCGACAGAATCGTTCCGGTCCTGGTACGGCTGTGTGTCGATCGTGTTAGCGATGCGTCCCGAGGTTCAGGTAGTCCAGGTGCCCGTGACCCTCCAGTGCGGTCAGCACCGTGGTCGCGTCGTTGGTCTCCAGCGCCGCGAGGATCTCCCGATGGCGCGTGACCCCGTCCTCGGCGTGGTGATGCCGCGCCTCGGCTCGCAGGTTGATCGCCATCGGCAGTTGCAGCTTCAGCAGGATCGGTTCCAGTGTGATGTTCAGCTGGCGGTTGTCGGCGAGTTCGACGACGGCGGCGTGAAACACGCGGTGCGCGTCGTCGCGCGCCAGGTCGTCGGTCGCGTCGTGCATGCCGGCCAGCGCGTCTCGTACCGGCTGAAGGGCGGTGACCGGATCGGCGAGCGGCAGGGCGGTCTCGACGGCGTGCCGCTCCAGGACGTGGCGGAGCGCGAACAGTTGGAGGATGTCGGCCGGTGACCACTCCGTCACGCGCGAGCCTCTGCGCGGCAGGTGCTCGACCAGACCCTGTTGCGCCAGCAGTCTCAACGCCTCCCGCAGTGGCGCCCTGCTGATCCCGAAGTCGGCGCACAGTTGCTCTTCGACGATCTTCTCGCCGGGCTCGAGCGCCCCACTCAGGATCGCGTCCCGGAGACGTTGGGTGGCGAGCTCGACCAGGGTGGCCGGCAGTCCGGACCCGTCCGACCCCAGCGACCCCACCGCCCACCACCTCCTGCGTTCGTCACGTCGACGCTCCGTTGGTGGCCGATCCTAGGGGAGCCGACCCCTACTCGCGGGAGGGCGTGAGCAGCCAGCGGCCGAGCCACGACGTCAGTCGGGCCCCGTCACCCGCCCGGCCGGCGGCCGCCAGATGACCGTCCGGGCGCACCAGCAGCCAGGCCGGGCCGGAGACGACGTCGGCGGGCAGGGTCACCTCCCGCACCACGACGGCCTCGGCCCAGGGGCGTACGGCGTCCGTGAGTGAGCGGGCGACCGCTGGCTCAAGGCCCGACACCAGCAGGGTCAGCGCCGAGGTGTCGACCGCGTCGTAGAGTCGGCCGTCGGCCAGTGCGGCGTCCGGCACCCGGTCGCCGGCACGGAGGTGACCGATTCGCCCGCCGCCCTTGGTGATTGGTCGACCGCGATACGAGGCGGTGAGCTGCCCGAGCCGCGGTGCGGCCCGGTTCTGAACGGCGTCGCGGGACAGCGCGAGCGGAGCCAACCGGGTGAGCGCGGCGTGAGCCAGGGGACTGGTCGAGTTGAACACCGTCGTCGCCCGTTCGGTCATGCCGACCAGTTGGCGGATGACGGGCAGTCGGTCGGACTCGTAGGTGTCGAGCAATGCGGGGTCGGCCTGCCCGCGCAACACCATCGCCAGCTTCCACGACAGGTTCACCATGTCCTGGATCCCGGCGTTCATGCCTTGGCCGCCGGCGGGGCTGTGGACGTGCGCGGCGTCGCCGCCAAGGAAGACGCGGCCCTGGCGCAGCGTGTTCACGACGCGACTGTTGATCCGGAACCGCGAGCTCCAATTCAGGTCGTAGAGCCGGGCGGGGACGCCCGCGGTGCGGTCGTAGAGGGCCTGGACGTCGGCCAGCGTGGGCGTGGCGGTGTCGCCGGTGACGCCGTCGGGATCAGTGGCCATGAACCGGAACCGCCCGTCTCCCATCGGGAACACGGCGAGAAACCCGTTGGCCGCCAGGAAGATCGACAGCTGGTCCTCGGCGATCGCGCCGTCGAGGTGTAGGTCGCCCAGCACGTAGCTCTGGGGGAGTGACCGGCCCGTGAACGGCAGTCCGAGGCTCTTGCGGACGGGGCTGTGTGATCCGTCGGCGGCGATCACGTAGGACGCCTTCGCGGTCTCGACGGTGCCGTCCGGCGCGGTGAGGGTCACCTCGACCGATTCGGGACCCTCGACGAGGGTCGTGTAGCTCAGCCCCCGTTCGACCTTCACTCCCTGAGAACCCAGTCGCTCGGTCAGCAGGCGTTCGGTCTCGGACTGCGCGAGCATCAGGATGAAGTCGAATTGGCTTGGCATGCGGGTGAAGTCGACGGCTGCGAGCTGGCGGCCACCCACGTGCAGAGCCGTCCGACGCACCTGGTTGCCGAGGGCGAGCATCTCGTCGGCGACACCGCGTGGTCTGAGCAGTTCGAGCGTGCGGGCCTGGATGCCGAGCGCACGGGAGGTCGTCGACGGCTCCGGCGCCGAGTCGACGATGCGGACGGGGACGCCCAGTCGCGACAGTTCGAGGGCGGCCGTCAGGCCGGTGGGCCCTGCGCCGATGACGAGCACGGGCGGTTCGCCCCGGTCGAGGAACATGGACGACTCCCTTGGGATCGCTGGGCATCGATAAGTCAACACTTGGTGACTTGCACGGTAGGCGCGCCGCGACACTCTGTCAACAGGCGCTGACATAGTCTCGGGGGATGGTTACGACACGGTCCCGCAACGCGCAGGAGACGCGCGCCGACATCCTCGCCGCGGCCCGCGCGCGCTTCGGCGCCGAGGGCTACGAGCGCACCACGTTGCGCGCCGTGGCCGCGGACGTCGGCGTCGACCCCGCCCTGGTGATCAGGTACTTCGGTAGCAAGCAGGACCTCTTCGCGGCCGCGGTGGAGTTCACCCTCGACCTGCCCGACCTCACCGGCGTCGACCCCGACCGGGTGGCCGAGGTGCTGCTGCCCAAGTTCTTCGCCGTCTGGGAGGACGACACCACCTTCGTCGCCCTGTTGCGGGCGGCGATGACCTCTGCCACCGCGGCCGACACCATGCGCAAGGTGTTCGCGACCCAGGTGGCGCCGGTGTTGTTCGCCGTCACGCCCGACAACCCGGGTCAGCGGGCCGGCCTGATGGGCTCCTTCATCATCGGGCTGGCGACCACGCGCTACGTCCTGACCAACCCGTTCGTGGCCGATCTCAGCCATGACGAACTCATCCGATGGGCGGCGCCCGTGGTCCGCCAACTCCTGGTCGGACCCGCGCCGACCGGGTAGCCGCGCTCGACACCGGCGCTGGAACGTGTTCTAGTTCAGGCGTGCTTGACTTCCCCGTGGAGAACCTCAGCGCCGAGGACGTCGAACGGTTGCGCGCCATCTTCGAGCCGCTGACCAACTCCGTGCGGGAGCTCGTCGACGCCACCATCCGCACCGAGATGGACGCCGAGGCTGTCGCTCTGGCCAAGGCCGAGATCGACGCCGCCACCGCGCGCCTGCGCGAACGTCAACTCGAGGGCTCGTTCGGCGTACGTTTCGGCAGCGACGGCGACCAGATGCCCTGGGGCAACGTCGTGATCGGCATGCGCAACCCCGTCGCGCCGCCGTTGGTCTTCGTGCCGTCCGACGACGGCGGGGTACGCGCCGACTTCCGGCTCGGCGCCGCCTACGAGGGCCCGCCCGGTCACGTCCACGGCGGTGTCGCCGCGCTGATCCTCGACCACGCCCTTGGCGGCGCGGCCAGCGCGCCCGACAAGCCGCGGCTGACCGGCACCATCACCATGCGCTACCGCCGGATGACGCCGCTGGGCGATCTGCACGTCGAAGCGGCGATCGTCCGTACCGAGGGCGTGAAGACCTTTGCCACCGGCCACCTGGCCGACGCCGACGGCGTCACCGTCGAGGCCGAGGGCGTGTTCATTCAGCCGCGATGGGCCCGCGACTGAACTCGGCCGTCAGTCGGTGATGCCGACGAGACTGCGCGTGATGTCGCCGATCTCGGCCACCAGTACGCGGCTCGACGTGTCGTCGGGTCCCAGGTTCCGGCCGGCCTCGCGGATGCGTTGTTCGGCGGCGGCCAGCCGGTCCCCGTCGATGCGCCACGGTGCGCCCGGGGCCGTCGGGGCGCCGGACAAGGCCTCGGCGTACTCGTCCACCGCGACCACGAAGTCGGTGTGCAGCGTGGCAGGCGGCTGGGCGGGCAGATTGGATTCGAGCGTCGCGCACGACGTGGTGATGGCGTTGAGCGCGGTGCGGTAGGACTTCAGCCACCGCCGTAGGTCACCCGAATCCGACGTGGTCGCCCCTGCGGCCGCCTCGAAGGCCGCGCGCGCCCGGAAGGCCCGTTCCCACGCCGCGGCCAGGGCCTCACCGGGGTGGTCGAGACCGTGCACGAAGGCCTTGACGACCGTTGCCGCGTAGTCGATCTCGGTCTTCAGCAGTTCCCCGGCGCGCTGCCTCAGCCGGACCAGGGAATGGTCGGGGAGGCTGACGTGCACGAGCACGGCGAGCGCTCCGCCGATCAGCGTCGCGATCAACCGGTCGGTCATCGTGCCGACGTCCGCGGCGTCGCTGATGTCGATCAGCAACACCACCACGGCGGCGAGGGCGGCACTGGTTGCCACGTAGCCGTGCGTCGACACGGCGTAGGCGACTCCGAGGGCGAGCACCGCGAGCACGGCGGCAGCCAGCCCGGTGGGATGCCAGAGGATCGTCACCACCGACGCCACGACGATGCCGCCGGCGTTGCCGGCCACCCGGCCCGCGCACCGCGTGTAGGTGTGCGCGGTCTCCGGGCGCAGCACGATCAGCACGGTCAGCGGAATCCAGTATCCGTAGGGGACGTCGGCGAAGCGTTCCACCGCCACTCCGGCGCCGACGCCCGCCGCGAGGCGAAACGCGTGCCGCAGGATGGGGGATCCCCACGTCAGGTGGGCTCTGACCGCCGCCGCGGCGATCGGCGCCGCGGACAGCGCGCCGCCCCGTCCGAGTCGCGAGACGTGGTCGACGTCGGGGGTCAGCTCGCCGAACCGCAGCGCGACGGCCTCGCGCAACTGATGGGAAAGGCGTTGCGTCAGCGCCACGTTCGCCGCCGCCACCGCGTCAGTCGCCGCCTCGACCTGCAGTACCCCGAGGGTCGCGTCGCGCTTGGCGGTGCGAGTGCGGCTGGCGACCACGTCGAGCACCCCCGCGGCGGCACGCAGCACCGTCGCCACCGCCGGATCGTCGGCCGAGCGGCCCGCCAATGCCGTCAGCGTCACCGATATCCGTTGTGGCAGGCCGTACCAGGCGCGATAGGTCAGCGGGCGACGCCTGGCCTGGCGATCGCTCATGGTGACCGTGTCGCGCAGCCACAGCAGCGGAGCCGGGTCGACGATCGCCGACGGGTCGGCGGCCAGACGCTTGGCGTCCGCCCCCAGCGAGCGGTACGCCCTCGTCAAGGCGTCTCGCTGAAGTCGCCACCGGCGCCGCGGCCACAGCCCGATCAGCACGGCCTGTACCAGCCCGCCACCCAACGCCAACAGCGCCGCCGTGAGCACCCCCTGGAGGGTCGGCGCGACGGGCGGTGCGGTGACCAGCAAGCCGCCGCAGGCCGCGGCGATCAGCCCGGCGTGGGTGCTGATGGCCCATTGGAGTCCGGCGAAGAAGCACCACGCCGTCGCCGCGAGGACGAAGAGCACGCCGTAGGACGACGTCGAGGTGCCCAGCAGGACCGCAGCGCTCATCTGAACCGAGACGGCGCTCACCAGAACCAGTGGCCCGCGTGGACTGTCCTGCAGCGCAGCGGCTCCCGCGATCGTGGCCGCACCCGCCGCCGCCGTCGCCGCACCCGCCGAACCCCAGTGCAGGCCGGCGATCGCGGCGAGCATGACGCCGACGAGGCTGCGTCCCACCGCTCCGAGATCGGGCATGGTGAGTCGCTGCGGTAGCCCCTTCATCGCCTGCCCGTCACAACGAAGACAAAACTACCGGGCCGATCGACGATTGTGGGTCAGGGCGGTAGCCGTGGCGGTACGTTCGAGCGGTGGAGAAGGTGATCATCACCCTGCGGGGGGTGGCGGGTGACGACGCGTGGTGCACTCGGCTGCGCACCGAGGTGTCCGACGATCTGCTCGCCCTCGGCGCACCGGGGCTGGCCGTCAACGTCAGGGACGCGGCGGTCGGAGACTCGCTGATGACGCTGACGACGTTGGATCCGCCCGTGGTCGGCTTCGTCGGCATCTGGACCCAGCAGTCCTACGGTTCGCACGTCACGGGCGCGCTGGACCGCTTGAGGGGCGAGTGCGAGCGGGTCGACGCGTACCTCGTCACCGAGTCGGTACCGTTGGCGCCGCCTCCGACCGCCCCCGGGGTGCGCACGCCCGGCTTCGCCAACGTCGCACTCCTGCGGCGGCCGGCGGACCTGGACGAGGAAACCTGGCTGGCCCGTTGGCATGTCGACCACACCCCGGTGGCCATCGCGACGCAGTCCACGTTCGGCTACGTCCAGAACGCGGTGGTCCGCCCGCTGACCGCCGGCGCGCCCGTGGTCGACGCGATCGTCGAGGAGCTGTTCCCGCTGGAGGCCACCCGGGACCTGCACGCGTTCTTCGGGGCGGTCGACGACGCCGACCTGGGCGACCGGATGAACCGCATGGTGGCCAGCACCTCGGCGTTCGGGGCCAATCGGTGCGTGGACACCGTGCCGACCAGTCGCTACGTGATGCGCTCGCCGTTCGCCGCGGAGCTGTCGCGATGACCACCCTCGAGGAGGCCGCCGACCTCGCATCCTCCGAGATTGGCCTGGCCGTGGTCTCCACCGTCCGTGGGGACGGCACCGTGCAGGCGTCGCTGGTCAACGCGGGTGTCGTCGCGCACCCGGGGACCGGGGAGCCGGCCTGTGCGTTCGTCACCTACGGCAAGGTCAAGTTGGCCAACCTGCGGGCGCGACCGCAGATCGCGGTGACCTTCCGCGACGGGTGGCGGTGGGCGACCGTCGAGGGTACCGCCGAACTCGCCGGACCCGACGACCCGCAGCCGTGGGTCACCGGCGACGCGCTTCGACTGCTGCTGCGCGAGGTGTTCGCGGCCGCGGGCGGAAGCCACGACGACTGGGCCGAGTACGACCGGGTTATGGCCGAGCAGCGGCGGACGGTGGTGCTGATCACACCCGGCCGCGTGTACTCCAACGGCTAACGCTTACGCTGCTGCCGTGCTGGTGGAGATCGACGATGCCAACGGGGTCCGGACCCTCACCCTGAACCGTCCGGAAGCGCTCAACGCGTTCAACGAGGCGTTGTACGACGCGACGACGATCGCACTGCGCGAGGCCGACGACGACCCGGCGGTCGCCGTGGTCCTGCTCACCGGATCGGGCCGGGCGTTCAGCGCGGGCAACGACCTCGTGGAGATGCAGGCCCGGATCACCGACCCGGAGTTCCAATCCGGCGAACACGGGTTTCCGGGGATGATCGAAACCCTTACGGCACTGCGGAAACCGCTGATCCTCGCGGTCAACGGTCTCGGCGTCGGCATTGGTGCGACGATCCTCGGCTACGCCGACCTGGTGTTCATGTCCACCACGGCCCGGTTGAAGTGCCCGTTCACCAGCCTCGGCGTCGCCCCGGAGGCGGCCTCGTCCTACCTGCTGCCCCAGCTCGTCGGCCGCCAGAACGCGGCGTGGATGCTGCTGTCCTCGGAGTGGGTCGACGCGGCAGAGGCTCAGCGGATGGGCTTTGCCTGGAAGGTGTGCGAACCCGACGACCTTCTGGCCGACGCCCGTCGGCATGCGGAAATCCTTGCCTCCCGGCCCATTTCGAGCCTGATTGCGGTCAAGCAGACGATGGTCGAACCCACTCGCGGCGAGATCGCCGCCGCCGCGGCGCGGGAGTACGCGCAATTCGCCGAATTGCTCGGGGGAGTGGCCAACGCCGACGCGCTGGCGTCGTTCGCCGATCGACGCGAGGCGAACTAGCCTCAGCTCGCGGCGTGCAGGGGGCAGGCCGTTCTCGCGCCGGCCGCCTCGATGATGGCTCGAACCGTCCGTCGGCACCGGCCGCAATCCAGGCCCGCTCCGCACGCGTCGGCGATCTGCTTCGACGTCGACGCCCCCGAGGCGACCAGGTCCGTGACGGCCTGGCTGGTCACGCCGGTGCACAAGCACACGAACATCAGCCGGCCACCGCCCGTTCGATTCGGCGCGCAGGAATATGCCGTCGGCGGGAATTCGTGGTGAATGCGAGTGCGCATGAATGGGAGGGAATGCGTTTCCCAATCATCGTCACCGCCTCCGAATCGAACGTACGCCTGGCCGAGTTAGCCGAGTCTAACCTTAGTAAGGCCAGCCAGTCCATCGTCCCCACCGCGAAACGTGGTTTGGCTACCCTCACCTGGCCTTCTGTGGTCGCGGACCGCCCTGGCGACACGCCACGGGTTGGCCCGGTTACCCGTCGCGGACGCCCCCGGTGAACTAGATTGTGGGGGCGTTCGCGCCTCGGCGAGGCGTCCCCGCGCAGCCCACGACTGATACGTGAACAGCCCTCACGTGTTATTAGGAGCGACGAACATGAATGGCGATCCCGATGTCCTGAAATTGCTGAACGAGCAATTGACGAGCGAATTGACGGCGATCAACCAATACTTCCTGCATTCGAAGATGCAGGAGAGCTGGGGCTTTACCGAGCTTGCCGGTCACACGCGCAAGGAAGCCTTCGAGGAGATGAACCACGCGGAGGCGATCACCGACCGCATCCTGCTGCTCAACGGGCTCCCGAACTACCAGCGACTGTTCTCCCTCAAGGTCGGCCAGACGCTGCGCGAGCAGTTCGAGGCCGACCTGACCATCGAGTACGACGTCGTGGCGCGGCTCAAGCCCGGCGTGATCATGTGCCGCCAGAAGGAGGACGCCACCAGTGCGACCCTGCTGGAGACGATCCTCGCCGACGAAGAGCAGCACATCGACTACCTGGAGACGCAGCTCGAGCTGATGGACAAGCTCGGCGAGCAGCTGTACTCCGCCCAGTGCGTGGCGCGCCCACCGCAATAGGCGCCGCAGCTACGTGCCGTCATCGGCGCGCAGCGAGTCGACCATGCTCCGCAGGATGCGCAGCGCCGTCGACCGGTCGGCGTCGGTCAGCCCGGCGAGCATCCTGAGTTCGACGATCCGCACCGCCGCAGACGCCTCCGCCAGGCTCCGACGGCCTCGGGCCGTGAGCCGCGTGGGCAGCGCCTTGCCGACGGGTGGCGCTGCGGGCCGGGTGACGTAGCCGTCCCGCTCCAAGGTCTGCAGCAGGACGTTCATCGACTGTCGTGTCACGAACGCACCCCGCGCCAAGTCGGAGTTGGACGACCCCGGACGTTGAGCCAGCAGCTCCAGGCACGAGTAGTGCGTGATGCTCATGCCGAGTGGTCGTAGCACCTCCTCCATGGCCGTGCGCAGCGCGCTCGACGCCTCCTTCAGGAGGTAGCCCGGCGACGTCTCGAGGTCGACCCCTTCTTGACTCATGTCAGTATTCTGACATAGCCTGCTCTGTGTCAGTAAACTGACACGAACCGAAGGAGCGTCACCATGCCCGTCACCGGCCCCGACTTCGTCTCTCTCCAGGCGCGAAACCTGGACGCGTCGCAAGCGTTCTACGAGCAGTACCTCGGCCTGGTTCGGGCCAAGACCGGACCTCCGCACGCCGTGGTCTTCGACACCGCGCCCATCGCGTTCGCGCTTCGCGACCTCGTGCCCGGCACCGATCTGGCGTCGGTCGACCAACCGGGCATCGGCGCCGCGATCTGGCTGCATGCCACCGACGTCCAGGCCATCCACGACGCGCTCGAGGCAGACGGTCACACCATCGTCTCGGCGCCGTACGACGGTCCCTTCGGCCGGACGTTCACCTTCGCCGACCCCGACGGCTACCAGGTCACGCTCCACGATCGCGCCTGATCGGGAAACTAGAACTCGTTCCAGAAATGTCGTCTCGGGCGTACCATGCGGCCATGAGCAGAATCGGAGACTTCGACGACGACGACGCCGCCGGATGGATCGCCCGCTCGCCCGACATCGGCATCGCCATGGCCGGCTACACCAACGCGGTGTACACCAAGAACCGGCTGCCGTTGCGGACGCGCGAGCTGGCCCGCATGGTGATCGCGCTCGACAACGAATGCGTGGTGTGTCAAAACACCCGAGACGCCGCAGGTCTCGCGGCCGGTGTGGACGAAGACCTCTACGACCACGCCTCGGAGTGGCGCACGTGGACCGGCTACTCCCCGCAGGAGCGCGTCGCCGCAGAGTTCGCCGCCCGTTTCGCCAACGGACACACCGAATTACGCGATGACGAGGAATTCTGGGCGCGCTGCAACGAGCAGTTCAGCCCCGAACTGCTGACCGACCTGGCCTTGTCGTGCGCCATGTGGTTGGGCATGGGTCGCATGCTGCGCACCCTGGACATCGGTCAGGCCTGCAAGATCACGCTCTAACCTGCGCCGCCGCCAGACCCGTGCAGAATGGGGCCATGGCAGCCACACCGCTCACCGCCGCGGCCACGTCCACCCTCGAGTCGGCCGGAGTGACCACCCTGGTCGGTACGGTCGTCAACGCGGCCGGTCTCTGTCACGCCAAGACCGTGCCGGTGAGCAGGATGAGCGCCTTCGCCAACCCCGGTCTCGGTGCCAGTCCGGTGTGGCACGTGTTCACCGTCGACCAGGCGGGCATCGCCGTCGGCGGCGCCATCGGCGTCGTCGGCGACCAGCGAATCCGCGTCGACGTCGACGCGCTGAGGATCCTCGGCGACGGCCTGGCATGGGCGCCGGGGTCGTTCTTCGACCAGGACGGTGGCCCCGACCCCTTCTGCAGCAGAGGCGCTTTGACGCGGATCGAAGACCGGCTCGCCGCGGCGGGTCTGACCGCACTGGTCGGTCACGAGATGGAGTTCGTTCTGGTCGGGCCCGACGGCGCCGCGCTGCCCTCGCACTCGTGGGCGCAGTACGGATTGGCGGGTGTCCTGGAATTCGAGGGGTTCGTGCGCGACGTCGTCGACGCGGCCACGGTCGCCGGGGTGTCCGTCGAGCAGTTCCATCCCGAGTACGGCGCCAACCAGTTCGAGATCTCGCTGGCGCCGAAGTCGCCGGTCGCCGCCGCCGATCAACTGGTGGCGGCGCGGATCCTGGTGGCCAGGGCCGCACGCAAGCACGGGCTTCGCGTCAGCCTGTCGCCCGTGCCCTTTGCGGGCAGCGTCGGTTCCGGTGCGCACCAGCACTTCTCGCTACGGCACGACGGTGTGCCGCTGTTCTCCGGGGGACAGGGCGCCCAGGGGATGCGACCGGCGGGCGAGGCCGCGGTCGCCGGCGTGCTGGCCGGCTTGGTCGAGGCCCAGGGCCTGCTGTGCGGTTCGATCCTGTCGGGCCTTCGGATGCAGCCGGGTAGCTGGTCGGGTGCCAGCGTGTGCTGGGGTACCGAGAACCGTGAGGCAGCCGTCCGCTTCCTGCGGGGCGGACCGGGCAACGCGCACGGGGCGAACGTCGAGGTGAAGGTCGTCGACCCCTCGGCGAACCCGTACCTCGCGACGGCGGCGATCCTCGGGCTTGCCCTCGACGGCATCGAGCACGAACTGCCCCTGCAGAAGGAGGTGCCGGTCGACCCGGCGACGCTGTCCGATGCCGAACGTGCCAACGCCGACGTCGGTCTGCTGTCCGCCGACCAGGGGGCCGTCGTCGCCGCCCTGGCCGAATCGTCCTTGCTGCGTGGCATTCTCGGTGACGCCGTGGTGGACTCGGTGGTCGCCGTGCGAGGTTACGAGCACGAACACTTCGCCGACCTGACGCCCGAACAGCTGGCCGAGAAGTTCCGGCTGGCGTGGAGCGTCTAGGGGCGCAGGGGCTCTACCACTGACCTCCGACGATTCTGGGCGCTTGGGCGGGGTTGTCCACAGATCTGCCGGTTGTCCACAGAATGCTTGTAGCGGAACGACTTTCGTCGTTCCTGCGCCGTCGACTGAACTCGTGTTCGATCAGTTGGTGGACGCGACGACCGGCACCCGCGGTGCCGGGGCGCTGTCGTCGTGGTCGCGAGTGGAGAATGCGGCGTGCGCCCGTCGGGTGGCGACGATGGCGGCCATGCTCGACGAGGCGTACGCCGCGTCGGGATCCGCCGATCGCGACCAGTGGTGCCTGGACGACGTCGACGCCGTTGCCGCCCACATCGGCGCCGCCCAACGCATCACCCCCGGCGCGGCCGGCAATCAACTGCTGATTGCGGTCGCACTGCACGAACGCTTTCCCAGGGTGGCCGCGGTCTTCGCCGACGGACTCATCACCTACCAACTGGTCCGCACCGTGGTGACGCGGGCCGCCTTGGTGATCGACCCCGACGCGCTGCGGGCATTGGATGCTCTGCTGGCCGATGCCTTTGGTGATTGGGAGCCGATGTCGGTGGACAAGACCGAGAAGGCGATCGACGCCTACGTGGCGCAGATTGACCCGCAGGCCGTCCGGCGGACCGAGACCAAGGCCCGCAGCCGATCCGTCGAAATCACCATCGACGAGGACGGCAGCGGCCTGGCCACCCTGTACGCCACCCTCTTCGCCCACGACGCCAAGGCGCTGCAGGCCCGACTGCGGGGGTTGGCCGCCACCGTCTGCCCGGCCGACCCCCGAACCGCCGACCAACTCCGCGTCGACGCCATCGGCGCTATGAGTCACCAGAGCGACCGCATGGCGTGCCTGTGCGGCACCGACGACTGCGTGGCAGCGCAGAACCCACCCGCGTCGGGAGTGGTGGTCTACGTCATCGCATCGGAGGACACGCTGGCCGAGCCGGCACCCGAACCCGAGCGCGAGCCCCCTGCGCCAACGCCGCCGGCGCCCGAAACGCCCGCACCGGAACCCGATGCCGCATCGGAGCCCGACCCCGCTGCGCCACACGACGAATCACGGCCGACCACGACGATGCCTCCCACCGACGAGATCACCGTCCTCGACGGCGAGCAACCACCGCTGTTCGACAGGCCCCTGCGTGACCTCACCCTGACCGCAGCTTTGTCACCGACTCCCGGCGCGTTGGCCAAGCTCCGCCCCGCGGCGTTGATGGGCGGCCAATTCCTCCCCGGGGCGATTGCCTGCCGTGCCACCATCGGGGCGACGATCACCCCGATCGTGCACCCCGGCCAAGCCCCACCGGAGAACCGCTACCGACCGTCGAAGAAGCTGGCCGACTTCATCCGCTGCCGCGACATGACCTGCCGCTTCCCCGGCTGCCGTGCACCCGCCACCCAGACCGACATCGACCACACCATCCCCTGGCCACACGGACCGACCACCGCATCCAACCTCAAATGCCTCTGCCGCCGACACCACCTGCTGAAAACCTTCTGGGGTGGTGAGAACGGTTGGCGCGACAGACAACTCGACGACGGCACCGTCATCTGGACCGCGCCGGATGGCCAAGAATTCATCACCACACCCGGCAGCCGACTGCTGTTCCCCGAACCGAGTAGTCCCACTGCCACGGTCACGGCGACCGGCAGGCCCATGGCCCACACCACCGGACTCACCATGCCGCGGCGCCGAAGCACCCGCGCCCAAGATCACACCGACCGCGTCCACCGGGAACGCACGGGCCCCTGCTAGACGACGCCGGTCGCGTCGTACATCCACGACATGTCGGCGTTGGCGAAGTCCTCCAGCCAGCTCGGGGGAGCGTGGTTGGCCAGGGCGCCCATGTCCCAGTAGTCCTTCCAGAGCGAGATCTTGCCGTTCTCGACCCGGTGCACCGTGACGAATCGGAGCACGGCCGATTCGCCCGTCGCCCAATGCCATTCCTCATGGTGCTCGTACATCGCGTCGGCGCCGTCGACGACGAGCAGCCCGGTGAAGTTCTCGTAGGACGCCAGCGGTTCGAGGCCGATCTTGAGTCGCTTGACGATGTCGTCGGGTCCCTTGGCCGCGGCGGTCGGTCCGACCGGCACGTCGAGGTAGATGCAGTCCTCGGAGAGGAAGGTCTTCAGCGCCTCCCAATCCCGCGCGGACAGCGCCGCCCACATGCCGAGCACCGTATCGTCAACGGACACTTGTCAACTCGTCCTTCTGCGTGGAGACGGCGGGGGACCGATGGGCGGCGCGCAGGAAGCGTCCCGTGCGGTGGCGACCGACGAGGTCGGTCGGCTCGCCGTCCAGGAACACGGCTCGGCCGCCGACGAACACCGCCCGCACCGTCTCGCGGTTGCGGTTGACCATCCGCGACAGTCCGCCGTACTGCTCGACGGGTTCCTCGGCATAGGCGTCCAGGCGGTCGTCGAGGCAGGCCGGGTCGACGATGGCGACGTCGGCACGATCGCCGATGCGCAGGTGTCCGGCGTCGAGGCGGTACCAGTCGGCCAGTTCGCCGGTGAGCCGGTGCACCGCCTGTTCGACGGTCATGAACGGCCTGCCCGCCGCCTCGGCATCCCTGACGTGGCGCAGCAGTCGCAGTCCCATGTTGTAGAACGCCATGTTCCGCAGGTGGGCACCCGCGTCGGAGAATCCCATCTGCACGCCGGGATCGCGCGCCAGCTTCTTGAGGACCTCGGGACGGTGATTGGAGATCGTGGTGCGCCATCGCAGCGCCGTGCCGTGCTCCAGCACCAGGTCCAGGAAGGCGTCGACGGGATGCAGGCCGCCGCGTTCGACGCCGACCCGACCGAAGGACTTCCCGACGACACTCGGATCCGGACACTCGACGATGTCGGCGTCGAAGAAGTCCCGATGCCACACCCGCACGCCGAACTTGCTCTCGTACTCCTTGCGGAACCGGCGGCGGTAGTCCTCGTCGCGCATCATCTCGTTGCGCTCGACCTCGTCGCGAAGGTGCAGCGCCGCCGCGCCCGCGCCGAATTCCTCGAAGATCACCAGGTCGATGCCGTCGGCGTACACCTCGAACGGCACGGGCAGGTGCTGCCAGCGGAAGTTCCCGCCGAACCGGTTGACCAGCCGCGCGACCGGACCCATCAGCGCGATGGCATACGGGTTGGACTTGACGTCGGCCGCCGAGAGCAGGCTGGTCTTGAGCGGGTTGCGGAACAGGCCGAGCGACTGCGCGATCTGCGATCCCAGGTTCAGCGGGTTCTCGATGTTGGGGCCCGACTGCAGAACGCGACCGGCCTTGCGCAACAACGACTTCAGCCTGCGTTGCTCTCGAGCTCCGGCATAGGTCGACGGCAACGTGCGGGACCGGCAGACGTCGCCGTCGAGCTTGTCGAACAGCAGCTGCATCGACGACATGCCGACGAAACCGGCCCGCAGGGCCTCGGCGAGCATGCGCTCCATCTCCGCCTGTTCGACGCGGCTGGGCCGCTCGCGCTTGCGCGTCGCCCGGTCGAGGCCCATCACCGCAGTCCGCATGTCGGAGTGTCCGATGAACGCCGCCAGATTGGGACCGAGCGGCAACGTCTCGAGCGCCTCGACGTACTCCTCGCAGGTGCGCCACGTCTTGTGGCCGTCGACCGCGGCGATGACGTGCTCGCGGGGGATCGCCTCGACTCGCCCGAAGAGGTCGCCGGCCTGGGTGCCGTCGACGTGAATCGTCGACAGCGAGCACGAGCCGAGCATCACGGTCGTCACGCCGTGACGCAGCGACTCCGCCAGCGACGGTCCGTTGAGGACCTCGACGTCGTAGTGGGTGTGAATGTCGAGCAGGCCCGGCAGCACCCACAGCCCGGTCGCGTCGACCACGCGGGGGCAGTCGGTCGCGTCGAGGTCCTCGGCCGAGATCGACACCACGTGGCCGCCTCGAATGCCGATGTTGCGGATCGCGGACGCCGCCCCGGACCCGTCGAACCAGCGGCCGTTGCGGATGATCGTGTCGTACGTCACTCCGCCATAGAACAGGCGTAATTCACGCGTGTCAACGAAATCGTGAACAGATCTCGAAAAATGTCTACTGCTCGGCCCAGGCGTCGGGCTGACGGCCGTCCACGTCGGTGAAGCCGTATTCGCGGGCGAGCTGCACCGAACTGGCGGAGCGCTGATTCCACCGCGCCCGGTCGGGGTCGGCCGCGATGGCCGCCACCCCCCGGCCCAGGAAGCGCGGCGTCTCGGATTCGGTGAAGGACGGCGGTGCGACGGGTCCGCCGTCGGCGCGCCCTGGGTCCAGGGCGTCGCGCCAGTTCGTTGCGTCCACGCCGTAGTTCTCGAGCATCATCTCCGAGCGCAACCAGCCGGGCGTCACGGCCACCGCCACGCACCCGAACGGCGCCAGGTCGTGGCCCTGGCTGAAGGCGATCCTGTTGACCGACACCTTGGCGAGGTCGTAGAAGGCCGACAGCCGGTAGTGCTGGGCGTTGAATTCGGCCGTTCCGTCGGTGACCTCGACCAGCAGTCCACCGGGACGGGTGACCAACAGGGGCAACAGGCAGTGCGAGGTGATGAGGTGGGTGTCGACCCCCAGCCGGAGGATGCGCAGACCGTCGGAGAGGTCGTGCTCCCACATCGGCCGGTTCCACGTCGACGGCGGCCCCTTGAGGATCTCGGCACCCCAGATGTCGTTGACCACCACGTCGACGGCGCCGTAGTCGGAGCGAAGTCGCTCCGCCAGCGCGCGCACCTGAGCCACGTCGAGGTGGTCGGTCGGTATCGCGACGCCCACGCCACCGAGTTCGTCGACGAGTCGCGCAGTCTCCTCGACGGTTTCGGGTCGGTCGTAGTCCGAACGCAGGTTGACCACGGAGCTGGTGCGACCGGTGCACACGACCGTGGCTCCCGCCTCCCCGAGTGCGGCGGCGATGCCTCGGCCCGCCCCACGGGTGGCGCCGGCGACCACCGCGACGCGCCCTACCAGGGCGCGGTCGCCCGCCGGGGTCGTCATGACGTCGAGTATCAGGCGTCGGAGGCGTCCGTCATCGCAAGTTGGAAAATCTGCGGGCATACTCGGCCTGGTGACTCCGCTGCAGCGTTACATCGCCGAAGAGATCGCAACCGACCACGTCGAGGGGCTGATGTCCCGCCGGGAGGCCTTCCGACGGCTCGCGCTGATCGGAGTCGGCGCCGCGGCGGCCTCCTCGCTCATCGCCGCGTGCAGCTCGGCGGACAAGGCCGCCGACGGCACGCCCACCGCGGACGCGCCGGTGACCTCCAGCGGGCCGGCGACCGAGAAGGCGCCGCCGCCGGGTATCGAGAACGCCCTGGCGACCGAACCCGTCACGTGGGCCGGGCCCCGCGGCGACCTTCAGGGAGCGTGGGCCGCGGCCCAGGCCCCCAAGGGTGCGGTATTGGTCGTCCACGAGAACAAGGGACTCACCGACTGGGCGCGTTCGGTCGCCGGGCGCTTCGCCGGGATCGGCTACTCCAGCCTCGCGGTCGACCTGCTGTCGGCCGACGGCGGCACGGCGACGTTCACCGATCCGGCCGAGGCCACCGCGGCGCTGAGCAAGATCTCGCCGGAGGACTTCGTCGCCGACCTGAAGTCGGGGATCGAGGAACTGCAGCGCCGGACGCCGGGAGTGAAGGTGGCCGCGGTGGGATTCTGCATGGGCGGTGGCCTGGTGTGGCAGTTGCTCGCGGCGGGGGAGCCGCAGTTGGCGGCGGCCGTGCCGTTCTACGGGCCGACACCCGACGACGCCGACTTCAGCGGCTCCAAGGACGTGGCGGTGCTGGCGTTCTACGGGTCGAAGGACGCCCGGGTGACGGGCACCAAGGATGCCGCCCAACAGGCGCTCGACAAGGCCGGCGTCGTCAACGAACTCGTCGTGGAGCAGGGCGCCGACCACGCGTTCTTCAACGACACCGGCGAACGCTACGACCCGACGGCCGCGGCGGACGCCTGGCAACGCGTGCAGGCGTGGTTCACCAAGTACGTCGGTTGACACCGCCGTTCGACGCGGTTTGAAGATCGGCCGCGCCGGGCAACCCACCTTCCAGCGAGCGCGTCAATATCTGGTGCGCCGAGTCGAAGGAGCCGGACATGAGCACCAACACCGTCATCGCCATCGTCGTGGCCGTCGTGGTGGTCCTGCTGTTGATCTTGGGCCTGTCGTTCATGGCCCGCAGTGCGCGGGACAAGAAGCGCCGTGCCGAGGCGGATCGGATTCGCGACGAGGCGCGCGAAGAGAGCGCGCGGGTGGAGAAGCGCGAGGCCATTGCCGCCGAGACCGAGGCCAAGGCGCGCGCCGCCGCAGCCGAAGCCGAGGCCAAGGCGGCCGAAGCGGCCCGCCTCAGCGACCGCGCCGCCAGCCACCGCAACGAGGCGGCGTCGTCTCGCGACGAGCTCGACTCCAAGTTCCAGCACGCCGATGAGCTGGACCCGCGCCGCAAGGACGACGTCGACGCCGCGTATGCCGCAGCCGAGAAGGAACGGGCCAAGCACGAGGAGCTGGACGCGACGTCGCGCACCGAGCACGACGGCCTGCACCCCACCGAGCGCACCGACCGCGACGGACTTCACGCCACCGAGCGCACCGAGCGCGACCCGCAGCACCGCGTCGTCAACTAGGTCCTAGTTCGGCGGAGTCCACGCGACGGGCAGTCGCTTGATGCCGTGGATGAACGCCGATTGCAGCCGCGCCGGATCCTCGACCGCCACCAGGTCGGGGATCCGCCGATGCAGTTCCTCGAAGGCGACGGTGATCTCGCGGCGGGCCAGATTCGCTCCCAGGCAGAAGTGCGCCCCGCCACCGCCGAAGCCGACGTGTGGATTCGGGTGGCGCAGAACGTCGAAGGTGAACGGATCGACGAACTTCGCGTCGTCCCGGTTTGCCGACCCGTACCAGAGCGACACCTTGTCACCCACGGCCAATCTGACGCCGCTGAGCTCCGTTTCCTGGGTGACGGTGCGCCGCATGTAGGCCACCGGTGAGGCCCACCGCACCACCTCCTCGACGGCGGTGGGCGCGACGGCGTCGTAGTCGTCCCACCAGATGTCGCGCTGCTCGGGATACTGACTCAAGGCCAACACGCCGTGGCTGATGGCGTTGCGGGTGGTCTCGTTGCCCGCCACGACGAGCAGGATGAAGAACGACGCCACCTCGGCCGAGGTCAGCCGTTCGCCGTCCAGTTCGGCCTGCACCAGGCTGGTGGTGAGGTCGTCACCGGGCCGAGCGCGCCGGTCGTCGGCGAGGGCGGCGGCAAAGGCCCCGATGTCCATGGCCACCTTGACGAACTCGTCGAAGTCGGCGGTGATCTCCGGATCTCCGAAGCCGAGAATCACGTTCGTCCAGTTGAAGACGTTTTGGTGCTCAGCCTCCGGGATGCCCATCATGTCGCAGATGATCTGCAGGGGCAGTGGACCGGCCAGCGCGGCCACCAGGTCGCACGAACCGTCGGGATGGTCGGTGAGCATCGCCTGCACCAAACGGCGGGCCCGGTCCCGCACGGAGTCCTCGATCCGAGCGAGCACCCTTGGGGTGAAGGCACTTCGGACGATGTTGCGAAGACGGGTGTGACGGGGGTCGTCCATGGCGATCATGGAACCGAAGTACTCCGCCAACTCCGGTGACTGGTCCCCGATCACGATGCCCTGCGCGGAACTGAAGATCTCGGGATGCCGGCTGGCGTGGAACACGTCGTCGTAGCGGGTGACGGCCCAATGGCCCCGGCCCTGGTCGAAGCCGTCCTGGACGAATTCGGGGTGCTTCGACACCGGCGCCTCGCGCCTCAGCGTGGCGAACGCGCCCTCGCGCACGTCGTCGTCGGCAGCCCAAAAGTCCCACGACCCGAGATTGACGTCGGAGAGTGCGATGTCGGGCGGCGGAGCTCCGTTGACACGTGTCGAGATACCCACGTGGCCGAGCGTAGCGTCAGGGTCGCGCCTCGTGCCCCGATCGGCCACGAGTGCGTCGGTCCTCCTTCATGTTCGCCTCGAACAGATGTCGCTCGCCCCCGACCAGTTCGTCGCGGACCCGGCGTTCGTGATCGCGAAAGGTGCTCCAGTAGCCGTCGTCGAACTCCTCGACGATCTGAAACGTCCACCGACCGTGCAACACGTTGCGTCCGACCAGGTCGGTCTCCAGCCGGTCGGCCACCTCGCCGTGGCCCGCCTCGCGCAATTCGTCGCAGGCGTCGCCCAGGGTCAGATCGGCGTGTCCCATCAGCTGATGAAACGAGTACAGGTGTCCACGGGCGCGTTCGACGAACTCGAGGGCCTCGGAGACCTTGCCGACCGCGGCGACCGTGTCGTCGTCATTGACTGTCACGCCGAGCAGATACCCGGTGCGCCGGCGACTCAACCGAGCTTTGCATTCCCGCGATGACCTGCGCGCGGCGGCCGGTCCGTGGTAGCACCGACGGGTGCGCAACCCACATGCAGGACAACCGTTTACGACCTCCGACGCGGAGATCGCAGAGGCGCTCCTCGACGTCAGCATCCCGACCCTGATGCTGACGCTGGTCCACATGTCGGGCGATCCCAGCCTGATCCGCGGCGCGCTGCGGCCGGCCGGTCTCTTCCTCAACGAAGTGCAGGGCTACATGTCCTCCGACGACAAGGCAGCGGCTCGGGCCGTCGCGCTGCGCGTCATCGGCGACTATCGCGATCGGGGTTGTCCGGACCCGGAGCCGGTCGACGGCGAACTGCTCAAGGAGATGATGGAGTGGCTCGTCTGCGAACCGGTGCCCGACGAGTACGTGCCGATGCTGCTCGAGGAGATGGAGCTCGACGGGAGGGACGGCCGGGCCACCGGCACCGCCGCGGCCGCGGGCGCGCGCGAGGAGTTTCCCGTCGTGGTCATCGGCTGCGGAGAGTCCGGCCTGCTGGCCGGCATCCGGCTCAAGGAAGCGGGAATACCGTTCACCATCGTCGATCGCAACGCCGGCCCCGGCGGCACCTGGTATCAGAACACCTACCCTGGCGCGCGGGTGGACGTCGGAAACCACTTCTACTGCTACAGCTTCGAACCCACCGACCAGTGGACGCACTTCTTCGCCGAACAGCCCGAACTGCAGGCGTACTTCCAGCGCGTCATGGACAAGCACGCCGTCGGAACGCACGTCCGCTGGCAGACCGAAGTGCTCGACGCCACGTGGGACGACGACGCGGCGTCGTGGACCGTTCGCACTCGAGGCGCCGACGGCGCGGAGTCGACGCTCCACGCGCGGGCGGTGATCAGCGCCGTCGGGCAGCTCGACCGCCCCTACGTGCCGCCGATACCCGGCCAAGAATCGTTCGGTGGCAAGGCATTTCACACCGCGGAATGGGATCATTCGGTGGATTTGCGGGGCCGGCGCGTGGCGATGATCGGCGCGGGGGCCAGCGGGTTCCAGATCGCACCGGCGATCGCCGCGGAGGTCGCCCACCTCACCGTCTTCCAGCGGACCGCCCAGTGGATGTTCCCCAACCCCAACTACCACGAGGCCGTCGGGGCGGGAGTCCAGTGGGCGCTGCGCCACTTGCCGTTCTACGGCCGCTGGTACCGGTTCCTGTTGTTCTGGCCGGGCTGTGACAAGGGATTGGCGGCGGCTCGGGTCGACCCCGACTATCCCGATCAGCGCTGCGCCGTCAGCGAGGTCAACGAGATCACCCGGGTGATGTTCACCGAATGGATCACCAGCCAGGTCGGCGACGATCCCGAGCTGGCGGCCAAGGTCGTCCCTGACTATCCGGCGACGGGCAAACGCACGTTGCAGGACAACGGCAGTTGGTTGAAGACCTTGACTCGCGACGACGTCGAGCTGGTGCGCACGGGCATCGACCACATCGACGCCGACGCGGTCGTCACGGCCGACCGCAGCCGCCATCCAGCCGACGTCATCGTCTACGCCACCGGCTTTCGCGCCGGGGAGCTGCTGTGGCCGATGACGGTCACCGGTCGCGACGGTCGCGACCTTCGCCGGGAGTGGGGCGAACGCCCGTCCGCCTACCTTGGCATCACCGTCCCCGGCTATCCGAACTTCTTCTGCATGTACGGTCCGGGCACCAACCTGGCCAGCGGTGGCAGTCTGATCTTTCACTCCGAGTGTCAAATGCGCTACATCGCAGGGTGTTTGGAGCAGTTGATCGGCGGTGGACATCGCTTCATGGAGCCGCGTCGGGACAAGACCGACGACTGGGTGCGGCGCAGTCAGGAGGAGATGCGCACGATGGTGTGGTCGCAACCGTCGATCACGCACTCGTTCTACAAGAACAGCCACGGCGAGGTGTACACCCTGAGCCCCTGGCGGCTGGTCGACTACTGGGCCTGGACGCGGGTTCCCGACCCGGATGACTTCGTCTTCGGCTGACGATCGGCGGCGACGCGCCCCGGCCCTCAGGCCTCGACGACGGCCTTGATCCGTTCCAGGGTCTTGCGCATGTCGCGAACGTTGCGGCGGGTGCGGAGCTGACCGCCGAAGACGCCGAACAACGTCGTCATCAGCCCTTCGGTCATCCGGAAGGACTCGGTGACCTCGGTGCCGGCCCCGGACGGCACGAATCGGTAGTGCCAGTTGTTCACCGGCCGGCCGCCGACGAGCACTTCGAAGCCGAACTCCCGGCCGGGGTCGCACGCCGTGACCCGGCACGTCGTCCAGTACACCGGGCCGATCTCGTTGCGTTTGACGTGCCCGCGGAACCGCGCCCCGAGCGCCGGCCCGGTGGCCCCGTCGAGCCACTCCGCCTCGAAGGTCTCCGGGGAGAACCTGCCCGTATTGCGGACGTCGGCGACGACGTTCCACACCTCCTGCGCCGGAGCGTCCATCGCCACCGTGACCGATGCCTGCATCGTCGGACCCGCTTTCGTCGTCGGCGCCGTGATCAGGTGACACCCTAGGCGGGGTACCGGGGCGCCCGTCGGCTTCGCGGGCAGACTGGGTGGGGTGAAGATTCGATTTGGCGTGGGCCTCGGCTCGGGCCCGGAGGCCAGTCCCGCACGACTCCCGCACCTCGTCGACCGGCTCGAGGCCGCGGGCGTCGACTCGCTGTGGTTCTCCGAGCTGGTCTACACCGACGCCGTCGACCCCTTCGTCGGCATGGCCTACGCGCTGGCGCGAACCACCAAGCTCAAGGTGGGGACGTCGGTGATGATCCTGCCGGGCCGCCACCCGGTGCTGGTCGCCAAGCAACTCGCGTCGCTGGCCGCGCTGGCACCCAAGCGGGTGCTACCGGTCTTCGGCCTCCGGTCGGCCCTGCCCGCGGAGCGCGACGTCTTCGTCGTCCCCGACGGCCAGCGCGCCGCGGTCTTCGACGAGGCACTCAACCTGCTCAAGGCGGCGTTGCGGTCCGACGGCGAGGACTTCACCGGCGACTTCTTCTCCGCGACGTCGATGGCCGTCGGGCCGCGCCCGGCCAAGCCACTCGACATCTGGCTGGGTGGCTCCGCCCCGGCGGCCTTCCGCCGCATCGGACGTCTCGCCGACGGCTGGCTCGGCTCGTTCCTGACCCCCGACGAGGCCCGGCGCGGCCGGGAACGGATCGAAGCGGCGGCCGAGGAGGCCGGTCGCGCCGTCGAGGCCGACCACTACGGCGTCAACGTCGCCGTGGCGGAGGACGGCATTCCCGACGACGTGGCCGCAGCGGTGCGAGCCCGACGCCCCGACGTCGACCCCACGGAACTGGTCGCCGACGGCTGGCCCGCACTGCATCGGATGATCGACGGCTACCTGGAGGCCGGCCTGACCAAGTTCGTCATCCGACCGACCGGTGGCGTCGGCACCGACGAGTTCGTCGACCGCTTCGCCAGCGAACTGCTACCGAGGGAGAACTGACGCATGGCCGACGAGCAGGAGGGCGGAACCGTCGTGGTCGCCGGACAGCTGATGGTCCACCCCGACGAACGTGAGGACTACCTGGCGGGTTGTCTCGAGGTGGTCCGAATGGCGCGCGCGACGACGGGGTGCCTGGACTTCGTCATCTCGGCGGACCTCCTGGACCCCGGTCGCGTCAACGTCTACGAGCGCTGGGTGTCCCGGGCGGCCGTCGAGGCCTTCCGCGGCAGCGGTCCGAGTGACGATCAGAGTGCCGCGCTGCTGTCGGCGTCGGTGGCGGAATACGACGTGGCCGCGGCGCGATTCCTGACCTGACGGGCGCCAGCAAACGACGCTTACGGCTTGATGACGCGGGGTCGCCAATTATCTGTCGACTTAACGTTTCGGGTAGTCTTCGTCAGAATTGCGCGGACCCACGGGGAAGGCTCTCGAGCAAGCGGAGCCACTGCCGATACTCAAAATCCAGACGCCAAAGGCTGAACTGTGCCAGACACGAAGAACGACAACCAGGGCCTGAAGCCACACTTCGAAGACGTGCAGGCGCACTACGACCTGTCCGACGACTTCTTCCGGCTGTTCCTGGACCCCACCCAGACCTACAGCTGCGCCTACTTCGAGCGCGACGACATGACGCTCGAGGAAGCTCAGATCGCCAAGATCGACCTCTCGCTCGGCAAGCTCGGACTCGAGCCGGGCATGACGCTGCTCGACATCGGCTGCGGTTGGGGTGGCGTCGTGAACCGGGCTGTCCAGCAGTACGACGTGAACGTCGTCGGCCTGACGCTCAGCCGCAACCAGCAAGCCCACGTGGAGAAGTTGCTCGCCAACTCCGACAGCCCACGCAGCAAGGAAGTGCGGCTCCAGGGGTGGGAGCAGTTCGACGGCAAGGTCGACCGCATCGTCTCCATCGGCGCGTTCGAGCACTTCGGCCGTGACCGCTACGCCGACTTCTTCGAGATGGCCTACGCAGCACTGCCCGCCGACGGCGTGATGTTGCTGCACACCATCATCAAGCCCAGCGACGAGGAATTCGCCGAGCGGGGCCTGCCGCTGACGATGAACAAGCTGAAGTTCTTCAAGTTCATCATGGACGAGATCTTCCCCGGCGGAGACCTTCCGCAGGTGGTGGCGGTGGAGGAACACGCCACCAAGGCCGGGTTCGAGATCACCAGGATCCAGCCGCTGCGCCTGCACTACGCCCGCACGCTGGAGATCTGGGCCGCCGCGCTGGAGGCCCGCAAGGACGAGGCCATCGCCATCCAGTCCCAAGAGGTCTACGACCGCTACATGCGTTACCTCACCGGCTGCGCAGAGCTGTTCACCGAGGGCTACACCGACATCGCGCAGTTCACGCTGAAGAAGGGCTGAGCCCTCAGTCCGACGGGGGTCGTCGTCCTGGTGGCCCCATCTCGCCTCCCGCGGCGTCCCGGCGTCGCGCGGCCATGCCCGCCAACGCCTCGAACACCACTCGGTGCGCGGCGTTGACCGTCAGCTCGGCATGGTCGTAGGCGGGGGACACCTCCACCACGTCGACGCCCGCCACGTCGTGCTCATAGCAGAGCTGGCGCACCATGCGGAGCAGGTCCACGCTGGTGATCCCGCCGGGCTCCGGCGTTCCCGTTCCCGGTGCGTGCGCCGGATCCAGCACGTCGATGTCCACCGACAGATACAGCTTGTCGGCCTTGGCCAGCGCCTCGCCGACCGCGTCGACCATCACGGCCTTGAACCCGCGTTCCCAGATCTCCTGCATGGTGTGCCAGACCATGCCTTGCTCCTGCATCCACTCGAAGGTGTCCTGCGGCGGCCAGTAGCCGCGTAGCCCGACCTGGACGAAGTGCGTTCCCGGGACGGCCCCGGATTCGATCAGCCGGCGCATCGGGGTGCCGTGGCTGGCCAGGTTGCCGTCGATGATGTCGGCGGTGTCCGCGTGGGCGTCGAAGTGGACGATGCCGACGTTGCCGTAGCCGTGCACGTCGGCCACGGCCGTGGCTGACGGCCAGGTGATCGAATGGTCACCACCCAGCACCACGGGCACGATGCCGCGGGAGGCCACCGCCGCCACGCGCTCCTTGATGTTCTGGTGCGACACCTCCGTCATGCCGTGCGGACAGAACGCGTCGCCGAAGTCCACGACCTCGAGCCAATCGAAGATCTCCAGACCCAAGTCCATGTGGTAGGTGCCAGGCTCGTACGCCGTGGCCCGGATCGCCCGCGGGCCGAACCGCGCGCCGGGTCGGTTCGTGGTGCCGACGTCGAACGGCGCCCCGACGATGGCCACGTCGGGCTGCCACGAATCGAGTTGTTCGACCTCGGTCAGGAAGGGACGGTGTCCGAAGGTGGCGAGGCCCGAGTAAGGCAGGTCGAGCTGCTCGGCCATCCCCGGCGGCAGTTCGCGATGTGGCCCTTGATCGCCGTGGTCGTGACTCATGTGCTGACAGTACCGCCGGCGGGCACGTTGTGTCCTTGACCCGCAATGGAAGTGAGCGCCTCTCGCAGCGGTGCCGGTAGTTTCCGCGACGTCCAGTCTTGGGTCGACACGACGACGTAGACGTTGCGACCGCGGGTGGTCGTCGTCTCGGTCCCGTCGCCGTCGCGGCGCAACACCTCGAAACTCAACGCGAAGCTCGTTCGCCCGGTCGACTCGCAGCGGGTGCGCACGCGGACCTCGTCGCGCCAGCGCAACGGTGCCAGATAGTCGACCTCGGCGTGCACCGTCTGCACGTCGACGCCCCACTGCTCGAACTGGGCGACCGGCAGACCGAGGTGGTCGAGGTAGGCGTTCGACGCCTCGTCGAACCAGGTCAGGTAGTGGCCGTGGAACACCACGCCCTGCTGGTCGACTTCGGCGTAGCGAGGAACGATCGGTAGCGAGAACGCGTCGGTCACGGGGGACACTTTGTCAGCCGACGGCGGCTGACACACTCGTGTCATGCACATGGTCACCGTCGACGACATCCGTGCCGCGGCCGAACGGATTCGGGGATCGGTGCTCCGCACGCCGCTGGTGCCCGCGCCGTGGGGCGATCCCGACCGCCCGCTGTGGCTCAAACCGGAGAACCTGCAGGCGATCGGTGCGTTCAAGGTGCGTGGGGCGTTCAACGCGATCGCCCACCTCGAGCCCGCCGTCCGGGCCAGGGGAGTGGTCGCGTACTCCAGCGGGAACCACGCCCAGGCGGTGGCCCACGCGGCCGCGACGTTCGGGATTCACGCGTCGATCGTCATGCCCGAGGAAACGCCGACGGTCAAGGTCGACGCCACCCGCGCCCACGGCGCCGAGGTGGTGCTGTGCGCCGCCGGTCAACGCGAGCAGGTCGCCGACGAGGTGGTGGCCCGGACCGGTGGGGTGCTGATTCCGCCGTTCGACCATCCGGACGTCATCGCCGGCCAGGGCACCATCGGGCTGGAGATCGCCGAGGACCTGCCCGAGGTCGCCAACGTCATCGTCCCGGTGAGCGGCGGAGGGCTGGCGTCGGGCATCGGGACCGCCGTCAAGGCCCTCGCGCCCGGCGCGCGGATGATCGGCGTCGAACCCGAGCTCGCCGCCGACACCGCCGCGAGCCTGGCGGCGGGCCATCGGGTCGACTGGCCGATCGAGGACCGCAACCGCACCATCGCCGATGGGCTTCGGTCGCAGCCGTCGGAGCTGACGTTCGCCCATCTTCAGCGTGTGCTCGACGAGCTGATCACCGTGTCGGAGAACGAGATTCGCGCGGCCGTTCGCGAGATCGCGCTGCGGGCCCACCTGGTGGCCGAGCCCAGTGGTGCGACGGCGCTGGCCGCCTACCGGCGGGGTGAGACGCCTCCGGGGCCGACCGTGGTGGTGCTGTCCGGCGGAAACGTCGAACCGGCACTGCTCGCCGAGATCCTGACCAGCTGACTGGTACGTGCGTACCGGATCTACCAGGTGAGCACCAGAGGCGAGGACACCTCGCACCTGTCTCTCATGGCGTGGGCCCATGCGTCCTGTTCGGCGGCGGCCACCAGCACGCGGCGACGACCCGACCACCCGCACGAGCACTGTGCCGTGGCGTCGAACAACCCGAGCCGACGGACCGACGCCACGCCGACGTCCACCAGTACGCCAGGTGCCGTCATGGCGCCTCCTCGGCCGATCGTTGCGGAAGCCAACGCATTCCATCATCGCGCCGCCATGGCGCGGATTCGGTCTACGACATGTCACAACTCGGCCAAGGCTGGTCTAGTGCACACCCTCCATGAGTGAACTGATCCAACGGCTCATCGCGAACACCACGAGACCCACCGCGACGGCGACGACGCCGAGAATCCCGAAGTACGCGAATTCCCTCGCGGGGTCGTAGTAGCCGGCCAGCACACCGGACATCGACGTGCCAAGCCCGACGGAGAAGAAGTAGAGCGCCATCATCTGCGCGCGGAACGCCTGCGGTGCCAACTTCGTGGTGACCGACAGACCGATTGGCGAGAGCATCAGCTCCGAGACGGCGAACGCCGCCAGGATGACGGCTACCAGGAGCGCGGGCACCGCCCGGCCCGTCGTCCCCGCGAACGGCAGGAACAGCAGGAACGCCACGCCCATCCCGATGACGCCGTAGGCGAACTTGCGCGGCGTGGTCGGAGCGCGGTTGCCGAGTTTGGTCCACATCGCGGCGAAGACCGGGGACAGCACGATGATCCAGACCGGCTCGATCGACCCGATCCAGTTCGACGGCGCCGTCCAGCCGAAGATCGACCAGTTCATCCGCTCGTCGGAGTACACCGCGAGCACGGTGAAGATCTGCTGAAACAGCGACCAGAACACCGCGTTGGCGACGAACAGCGGGATGAATGCGCGGACACGGGTCCGCTCCACGGATTCGACCTTCGGGCTGCGCAGCATCACCACGAAGTAGGCGACGGACGCGACGACGATCACGACGGTCGTCACCTGAGACAGGTTCGCCAGCTTCACCAGGCCGATGGCCAGTGCCGCGGCGACCACCGCCACCACGACCACCAGGGCGCCGACGTACATCACGATCTGGTTGTGCGGCAAGGGATTCGGCACGTCGCGACCGTGGGTGCCGAGGTTGCGGCGGAAGACCACGTACTGGCCGAGGCCCAGGGCCATGCCGACCGCCGCGGCGCCGAAGCCCCAGTGGAAGCCGACGCTGGTCTGCAGCAGACCCGTGATCAGCGGCCCGACGAAGGCGCCGAGGTTGATGCCCAGATAGAACAGCGTGAAGCCGCCGTCGGAGCGCGGATCGTCCTTGTCGTACAGCGTGCCCAGCAGCGAGGAGGCATTGGCCTTGAGCGCGCCGGAACCCAGTGCGACCAGTCCGAGGCCCACGCCCACGCCGGTCAACCCGGGCAGCACGGCCAACGCGATGTGCCCGAGCATGACGACCACGCCGCCGTAGAACACGGTGCGCTCCATGCCGAGGAGGCGGTCGGCGATCCACCCGCCGAGCACCGTCGACAGGTACACCAGACCGCCGTACGCGCCGACCAGTCCGGTGGCGGTGCTCTGGGGAAGCCCCAGCCCGCCGTCGGTGGCCGAGTAGTACAGGTAGTACCCGAGGATGGTGAGCATCCCGTAGAACGAGAAGCGCTCCCACAACTCGACGCCAAACAGGTTCACCAACCCGATGGGGTGACCGAACACGGTGCGTTCCGGTGCGCGGTCGTCAGTTCGTCCTTTCGTCATGACGGTCACCCTGCCACGCGCACATCGGGGACAACGGGTAATGTCGCGCGCAATGGTCCTCCACGCTGATGCTGCCCGTGCGTGGCCGGCTCGTGGATCCGAAGGGGTACGTGTGGACGCCGTCCTCGGCTTGTCGATGACGCCGACGTCTGTCGGTTTGGTGCTGGTCGAAGGTCAGGACGCCGACGGTGCGACGATGGATCGCAACTCCATCGCCTTCACCGACGGTGACGTGCACTCCTCCCAGCAGGCCACCGCCGCGGTGTTGCGCACCGAGGCGATCGCGGCCACCCGCGGCCTGCGTCTGCACTCCATCGGCGTGACCTGGAGCGAGGATGCCGACCTCGAGGCCTCCATGCTGATGGAGTCGCTCTCGGAGTCGGGCTTCGACAACGTCGTCGCCATCCGCATGCCGGAGGCGACCGAGGCCCTCGCGCGCGGCATCGCCGACGTTCTCGGCTACGCGACCACCGCGGTGTGCGTCGTCGAGCCCGACTCGGTGATCTCCCTGATCGTCAACACCCGCGACGGTGCCGTGCAGACGGCCTTCAACCACTCCGTGGACTCCGACGACGCCCTCATCAGCTGGTTGAGCACCGTGTTCACCCGCGCCGACTGGGCGCCGGAAGCCCTCGTCGTGGTGGGTTCGACCGGCGACCTCGACCCCGTCCTGCATCGGCTGGAAGACGCCCTCTCGGTGCCGGTGTACGCACCGGAGGAGGCCAAGCTCGCGCTGGCCCGCGGCGCCGCGCTCGCGTCGGCGCAGAGCACCGAGATGCCGCGCGCCGCGCTGGACGAGTCGTTCGTCGTCGAGGCCCGCTCCGACCGCGCCGAGCAATCCTCGCGTGGCGCGAGGGTCAGGCGCCGGCGCACTCTGGCGACCGCAGGCCCAGTCGCGATGCTCGCCGTCGGTGCCGTCACGTTCGTCGTGTCGGTGTCGATCGCCGTCAGTACGCAGCTGACCCCCGTGCGCACGACACAGCCGCGCGACCCGGTCCCGGCCGTGCGGGCCGAGAGCCCCGAGGTGGTCAGGGCGGTGCCGCCTCCGGCACCACCGCCGCCGGTGGCGGTTCCCGAGGAGCCGGTCGTCGAGGCCGCCCCGCCGCCCCCGCCCGAGGCACCCGCACCCGTCTACGACGAGGCGCCCGTCGCGGTCGTCGACGCACCTGCCGAGGCCCCGCCGGTCGACGAGGCTCCCGTCGTCGCGCCCGACCCCCCGGTGGACGCGCCGGCGCCCGTCGACCCCTCGGTCGACGCTCCGATGGTCGGCACGCCGCTTCCGCCGTCCGTCGCACCGCCGTACGTCGCTCCGGTTCCGACGAAGAAGCCGGGCATCCTGAGCCGTATCAAAGAGAAGCTGACGCCCGGACCCGGCTAGTTTGACGACCCACCCCACGCCGACGGCCGGCGCCGCCCTGCGCCTCGCCCTTCGCCTCACCCTCGTGCTCGCGGTAGCCGCCGCCGTGCTGTACGTGGAGGCGACGTCGCGATCGGGCGTGGCGTGGCGCCTGGTCACCTTTACCTACCAGGCCAACATCCTGGCCGCGGCGTACTACGCGTGGACGTTGTTCTCGCCGCGCGCCGACGCCCGCACGGGTCTGCGTGGCGCGGTGGTGCTCTACGTCGTCGTGGCCGGTGTGGTCTGGAACCTGTTGTTGACCGGCCGCAGCATGGGATACACCCCGGCGAACTTCCTGCTGCACGTCGTCGTCCCGGTGCTGGCCCTGACGGACTGGGTCCTGGTCGGACGGGGCACCGGTTCGGCCCGGTGGTGGCAACCGCTGGCCTGGCTGGCCTATCCCGCGGTGTATCTCGGCGTCGCACTGGTGGTCCTCAACCGGGTCGGGCGTCGCGCGCCGTATTACTTCCTGGATCCCGGCAGTGTGGGCGTAGCGGCCGTGACGGTGAACGTCGCGGTCCTCGCGGCCGGCTTCGTCGGCCTGGGGTACGTGCTTCTGGCGGTGGCTCGCCCGCGGTCGGCTAACGCTTCGGCGTCGCCGACCGATCTATCATCTAGCTAAGTCCAACACCCCGGAGGTTGTTTACGTGCGTATGACTCGGCGACATGTGTTGGCGGTGGCGGGAATTGCGACCTTGCTGCTGAGCGGTTCGGTGGGCACGGGACTCGCCGCGGCACCGGCACCCGTCGCGGTCGCAAACATCTCCCCGGCAGCGGGGCAGGTCGTCGGCGTCGGCATGCCGGTCACGGTGACGTTCGCGAACCCCGTCGCCGACCGCGCCGCCGCCGAGCGGTCGTTCCGCGTGACCTCGCCGGACGCCCCGCGCGGCACGTTCGCGTGGCTGACGAACGACGTCGTGCAGTGGACGCCGAGTACGTACTGGCCCGCCCACTCCGCGGTCGCCCTGTCGGTGGGTGGCCTCAAGACCAGCTTCGAAGCGGGCGCGTCGGTGGTCGGCGTCGCAGATCTGGACGCTCACACCTTCACCGTGAGCGTCGACGGTCAGGTGGCCAGGACCATGCCTGCCTCGATGGGGAAGCCACGGCACACCACCCCGATCGGTTCCTTCACCGCACTGGAGAAGCAGTCGCCGGTCATCATGGACTCGCGGACCATCGGCATCCCGCTGAGTGATCCCGAGGGCTACAAGCTCACCGTCTACGACGCGGTCCGGGTCACCTGGGGTGGCGTGTACGTGCACGCGGCGCCGTGGTCGGTGGCGTCGCAGGGCAATTCGAACGTGAGCCACGGTTGCATCAACCTCAGCCCCGACAACGCGGCCTGGTACTACGACCAGGTCAGCATCGGAGACCCGATCATCGTCCAGGCGTAGCCGCATGAAGGTTCTTCGCCGTCGGGGATGACGCGATCGTGGCCGGGTCCGGGTAGGTGCCCAGCACGCGGTCGGCGGTGCCCGCGCTGGTGACCGTGAACCAGTAGTGCTCGTTCTTGAAGTGATGCTGGCGGTGGTTGCGCCAGATCGCCCGGTAGATCCGTGTCCGAGGCTTGTAGTCGGTGTGGATCAGATGGTGGCACCACTCGTAGACCAGCCCGAGTGCGCCGAGGCAGACGAGGAAGGTCAGTCCCAGCCCGATCCTCGGGAAGGCGAGCGACGCAATCACTCCCGCGGTGCCCAGGATCCACGGCAGCGTTTGCCACGGGATGAAGACGAGCGACGCCTCGCGGGGGTCGACGTGGTGCTCGCGGTGCTTGCGCGCCAGCAGCGAGTCCACGGTCAGGTTGCCGAGACGTCGCGGCCGCCAATGCAGCACCACCACGTGAACGAGCCACTCGAAGAAGGGGAACGACGCCAGCATCGCCACCGGCACCATCGCGTCGGTGGGCTGCCAGTCGCCCACGGCGATTCGGGCGGCCAGCGCGGCGAGCAGGGTGGTGACGATCATCCAGGGCGACGGGTGGGACGTGAACTCCCGGAGAGCGTCGGCGAGGGTGACGCGACGGCGGTCGGGGCGGGTGATGGTCATCGGGCGGACTCCATGTCGTCGAGGGCGCCGAGCAGCGCCGTGGTCGCGGGTTCGAGGAGCTCGCGCGCGGCACGTTCGGCCGTCGTCGGATCGCCGTCGCGGATGGCGTCCGCGATCGCCCGGTAGGCGGCGGGGCGCCCCACCTCGGCGGTCATCATCGCCGCCAGCGCGGGCAGCGCCGGCTCGTAGGTGGCGCGAAGGGTGTTGTACATCAAGCGAAATGCGATCGAGTCGGCGCCGTCGACGACGTGATCCCAGAACGTCAGGGCGTGGCGTTGGCGCTCGACGGCGTCGTCCTCGGCGGCCAGTGCGACGACGGTGGCCTCGAGCAGGTCCGGCAGCTCTGGCCGCCGGCGCCGGGCGGCGAGTTCGGCGACCTTGGGCCCATTGTGCAGCCGGGTCTCCAGGATGCTGCGTACGACGGAGACGTCGACCTCGCCGGCGCGGACGAGCAACCGGGGGAGGAGGTCCAGCCCCGCGTGCCGCCGGAAGTCGCGGACGGTGGTGGCGTCGCCGTGGCGCACGTCGACCAGCCCCGCCTCGGTGAGTCTTTTGATGGCCTCGCGGACCGCGGGTCGGGAGACTCCCAGGACCTCGGCGAGGCGGCGCTCGCTGGGCAGCGGCTCCCCGGGTGGCATGTCTCCGCTGAGCACTTCGGCGACGATCTGGTCGAACACGTCCTCGGGGACCGACTTTCGTCGCACCGGTTGCAATGCCATGCCGCCACTGTGGCAGCCCAGTGGTAAGAGGTCAAGTGGTAATACCACTGCGCAGAATGGCCGCAGTGTGTTCGTCGGCCGGCAGGAACGCCTCGACGCTCAGCTCCGCGGCCGTCGGGTCCAGAGCGGTGCCGAACGTCGTCACCGTGCTGACGAGGGTGAGGACCGATCCGTCCGGACCGTCGAGCAGCAGCGGGACGACCACGGCGGCCGGGTCGTGGTCGGCGTCCGATCCGCCGGGATAGGACTCGATCTCGGCGAGCAGTTCGGCCAGCGTCGGCGAGCCGCTGGCGGCGACCTCCCGGCGCAGTCGGCCGATGACGTGCTGCCGCCACTGATCCAGGTTGCGAATGCGCGGTGCCAACCCGTCGGGGTGCAACGAGATGCGCAACGCGTTGGGCCGCGTCAACAGGTCCGGCGCGACCCCCTCCAGCAGCAGGCCGGCACCGGCGTTGGCCGCGACGACGTCCCACCCCGCGTCCACGGCCAGGCACGGGTACGGTTCGTAGGCCGCGAGCACCGTGGCCAGGCCGGTACGCACGACGGCCAGGTCCGGGTCGTCCCAGGTCCGGTCGACGTGGACGGGTGCCAACCCCGCCGCCAGGAGCAGCCGGTTCTGCTCACGCAGCGGAACGTCGAGAGCGGCGGCCAGGCGCAGCACCATCGCGCGGCTGGGGGTCGACCGGCCGGTCTCCAGGAAGCTGACGTGGCGCGACGACACCCCCGCCTGCAGCGCCAGGTCGAGCTGACTGACCCGGCGGCGCGCACGCCACTGCCGCAACGACGCGCCGAACGAAGGACTCCGACCGCTCATCGACTACCTCCGAGGTAATTGTCCTCACTACCTGCAACCCGCACTCTGGAGGATGACACGGCGACGGAGGGAACGACGACGATGAGAGCGCAGCGCGACACCCCGGCCCGGCCGCCGATCCCGAGCTGGCTGCACTTCGTCCTGGCCTCCGACCGCGCCGGCTCCGCCTGGTACATCGGGCTCGGGTTCTTCTTCGCGCCCGCGCTCGCGGTGGTGTCGCCGTGGCCCACGCTGACCACCGTCCTGTGGGTCGCCATCGGGCTCGCCGGGCTGTGGTTGGGCCTCTTGGGAATTGCGATGGCCACGGGTCTGGCCGTCGTGCTGAAGTCGGGTGCGGAGATCCCCGAGGACTATTGGCGCTCGATCTTCGACTACTCGGTCACCGAGCCGCGGACGTCCCGGTGTAGTCCACCTGCCAATGCTTGATGCCGTTGAGCCAGCCCGACCGCAGTCGTTCGGGCTTGGCCAGCGGCGTGATGTCCGGCATCGCGTCGGCGATCGCGTTGAACATCAGGTCGATGGTCATCCGGGCCAGGTTGGTGCCGATGCAGTAGTGCGCCCCGGTGCCGCCGAATCCGACGTGCGGGTTGGGGTCACGCAGGATGTCGAAGGTGAACGGGTCGTCGAAGACCTCCTCGTCGAAGTTGGCGGAGCGGTACATCATCACGACCCGCTGACCCTTCTCGATCCGCACGCCGCCGAGCTCGGTGTCCTGTAGTGCGGTGCGCTGGAAGGAGGTCACCGGTGTGGCCCACCGGACGATCTCGTCGGCGGTCGTCGCCGGACGTTCCCGCTTGAAGAGCTCCCACTGGTCCGGGAACTCGGCGAAGGCCATCATCCCCTGGGTGATCGAATTGCGGGTGGTCTCGTTGCCCGCGACGGCCAGGAGGATGACGAAGAAGCCAAGTTCGTCGTCGGAGAGTTTGTGGCCCTCGACGTCGGCCTGGACCAGCTTGGTGACCAGATCCTCGCCCGGCTGGCCCGCGCGCTCGGCCGCGAGTTGCATGCCGTAGGTGATCAACTCGACCGACGCGCTGATCGCGTCGTTGCCGGCGAATTCCGGGTCCATGTCGCCGACCATCTGGTTCGACCAGTGGAACAGCTTCATCCGATCCTCGTGCGGCACGCCCATCAGGCCGGCGATGGCTTGCAGGGGCAGCTCGCAGGAAACCTGTTCGACGAAGTCGCCGGAGCCCTCTGCCAAGGCCTTCTCCGCGATGTCCCTGGCGCGCTCGGCCAGTTCCGCGCGCAGTCGCTCGATGGCGCGGGGCGTGAAGGCCCTCGACACGATCTTGCGGAGGTGGGTGTGATGCGGTGCGTCCATGTTGAGCAGGACGAACTTGCCGGTCTCGATCTGCGCGCCGACGGTGCCGTCGGCGTATCGGGGCAGGGCCGTCTTCTCCAGGCTCGAGAAGACGTCGCTGCGCCGCGACACCTCCTTGACGTCCTTGTGCTTGGAGACGACCCAGTACCCGCCGTCGCCGAACCCGCCGACGTCGTCGGGTTGGGCGTTCCACCAGATCGGCGCGACCTTCCGCATCTCCGCGAGTTCCTCGACCGGAAGCCGTTCGGCGTAGATGTCGGGGTCGGTGAAGTCGAAATTCGGTGGCAAGTTTGGGCTGGTCGCGGCGTTCGGCATGTCGTGGAAGCTCCTCACGATGACGCGGTCTAGCGGGATAAGGCATTGCTACACCACTGATCGCGGGCACCGCGGCAGCTTTCCGAAAGTCACGAGTAGAACGTGTTCTCGCTGATCATTAGACCTTCGTTAATCACGCGATCGGGGATTGCCCTGTAACGAAAAAGGGTCGATGGTGGATGGACCCACTAGCAACATCAGTCCCTGAGGCCACAGGGGGAAGGGGTCATGCAGATGAAGGCATCGAAGAACGCCAGGATCGCGACCGCGGCGGCGAGCTGCGCGTCGGGGTTCTTGTTCGCGGTGATGGCGACGGCGTCGCCCGCGGGCGCGGACCCGGCCGACCCACCTCCACCGTCGCCCGCACCGTTGGTGGTGCCCGCGCCCGGCCCGCCGCCCGGACCGGATGCCATCGTCCAGGCCGCGGCACCCGCGGCGCCCGCACTGCCCGACGCTCCGGTGCTGCCTCCCGACGCCGGCGCACCCGTGCTGCCCCCCGATGCCCCCGCGCCCGTGGTCGCACCGCCGAACGGCGTGCCGCACCTCGCCAGCCCCGACGCCCTGCCCCCGGGGTCGACCATGGTCCCGCAGGAAATGGACTCGCCGAACGTCAGCTATCTCAAGGATCTGTGGCAAGCCGTCCAGAACCACGAGATCAGCGGCAAGGAAGCCCTCATCATGGGGATGGCGCAGCGGGGAATGAACACCCCGATCCCCGGCCAGGCCCCGGGTCCGAACGTGCCGCTCACCCCGGGTGATCCGGCGCTTGCGCCGCCACCCCCGGCCCCGGTTCTGCCCGGTGTCCCGGTTCCCGCTCCGCCGGCGCCGCCGATTCCGTAGCGGCCCGCCCGGCGCCCGCCAGCAGCGCCGACACCGTGCGGACGTGCCCGGGCCGGACCACCGCCCAGAGTGCGCGCGTCAGGACTCAGGCGGGTCGACGATCGCAGGATGGACTTCCTGCGACCCCAGTTCGAGACGTCGAGACGGGACCCCGACGACGTCGAAGCCCTTGCGCTGCTGGCCTTCTCGGTGGCCATCGGCAACCACTTCGTGGCCGCCGACCACGGCGGGCGCTCCCGCGCGTGGGTACTGCAGCGGGCGGGTGCGCTGCTCTTCGAGTGAGCTACCAGACCCGCACGTAGTCGACGAGCATGTCGGCGGGGTAGGTGCCCCCGGAGGGATCGCCGCCGCCGGAACCGGCGACCGCCAGGTTCACGATCGGGAACAGCGTGTAGCCGGGTGTGTTGAACGGCCAGTCGGGCAGGGCGCTGGCCGGCACGTCGAAGTACGGTTGCGCGCCGTCGACGTAGTCCTTCCAGAAGCGGATGCCGTTCGCGTCCCACTGGGTGCGCCACGTGTGCCAGGCACTGTCGACCGCGATCGTCTGACTCTGATGTTCGCCGCCGTTGAGCTTGGCGTGCACCGTGGTTCCCGGTGCCCAGCTGCCGTTGCCGTACCACTCCATGATGTCGACCTCGCCACCGTTGACGGGGTTGTTGTTGGCCAGGTACCACGCCGGCCAGGCGCCCGGGGTGAGGCAGTTCAGCTTGATCCGCGCCTCCCAGGTGGTGCCGATCGGGCCGCGGTACTTGCCAAACAA
>Ga0209051_1000614_pt1 | contig 41112 bp, 43 predicted proteins | sample AraplaCvi_mMS_r2_2_FD_184286 | JGI IMG/M metagenome (GOLD analysis project Ga0209051, IMG submission 184286) | Arabidopsis root microbial communities from North Carolina, USA - plate scrape MF_Cvi_mMS_r2 (SPAdes) (version 2) | ecosystem: Host-associated > Plants > Roots > Endosphere | place...
ACGCGAACCTGAAGACTTTCAACATCTGTGTGGTGCCGAGCGTGCATCAATGGTCTTCGATGACCCGCCTTTTAACGTCCGCGTCGCCGACATTGTCGGTCGCGGAAAAACCAAGCACCGCGAATTCGCCATGGGTTCGGGCGAGATGACCTCGCAGGAGTTCCAGGCGTTTCTGCAGCTGACGCTGCAGAATGCGGCCGATGTCTCGCGTGACGGGGCAGTACACTTCGTATGCATGGACTGGAAGCACCTCGGCGATCTGCTTGCCGTCGGTGATCGCGTCTATCCGCAAATGCTCAACCTGATCGCTTGGGTTAAAAGCAACGGCGGTCAGGGCAGTTTTTACCGCAGCCAGCATGAGATGATCGCCGTCTACCGTTGTGGTAACGAAGGCCATCTCAACAATATCGAGCTTGGCAAGCATGGCCGCAACCGGACGAATGTCTGGCATTATGCCGGGGTTAATTCTTTCGGCAAGGGCCGAATGAAGGACCTGCAATCGCATCCGACGGTAAAGCCGGTGGCGATGATTGCCGACGCGATCAAGGACTGCACGAAGCGGAACGACATCGTTCTCGACACCTTTGGCGGTTCCGGTTCGACCATGCTCGCCTGCGAGCGGGTCGGCCGGAAGGCACGGCTGATCGAGTATGATCCCGTTTACACAGACGTCGCTATCCGGCGCTGGCAAGACTTCACCCGCCGGGACGCCGTCCACGCGGACCGCAGAAAAACCTTCGATGAAATCGCGGAGGACCGCGCCAATGTCTAACGACGATGATGACAAAACCGGCGGCGGTGGGAAACGGGAAAAGCGGAGACGGAACAAAGGTGGAGATCATTACGATGTCGGTTATTGCAAACCACCGGTAGAGCACCGGTGGGAGCGGGGATATTGCCCCAACAGAAATGGGAGACCTAAAAATATACCTATCACCCCGGAAACTAACGGAGAGATTCTAGCACGGATTTTGGCCGAAAAGGTCAGCAGACCTGATGGTCGAAAAATGACTTTTCTCGAATTTGGCTATCGATCAATCATCAAAGCCGCGATTGTCAAAGGCAACATCAAGGCTTTCCAGGAGATTATGAAGATGATCCCCTCAAATGAGCCACCGGATGATGGCATCGATCATTTGGCTAACATTCGGAAGAAGTTGGAAGACCTAGCTGAAAGAAATGAGGAACGAAGGACGTGGGAAAGGGTTGAGGAAAGAGTAAGCGAGGAAGAGTTGCATAAGAAAATAGAAGAAGAGCTTAAAGATAAAACCCTCTAACCGGCCTTCGCGACCAGCCAGTCGAACAGCCCCTGGCGGAATATCAATTCCGCCAGATCTTTTTTTGTCCAGATGGAAACACCGGGCGCGCCGCTGGCCAGTGCGCCGCGTGGGCTGTGGCAGGCGAAAATCAGCCGCGACCATTGATCGTTGCTCTTGAAGATTTCGACGTAGGCATCGAGTTCCTTTTGTCCTGAACTCGACTTCACCTGAACCAGCGCTCGCTCGCCGGTGATGACCTGTTCGACCTCCAGATCAGCATCCTTAATCGTTCCGCCGAGGCCGCTGACACGGGTCCAGCCGCTTCTGGCCAGAACCAGGTCAATAAGCGTTTCAAAATCAGCCCAGTGCAAGTTGGCCATCAGCGTCAGAATTGATTCCAGAACGCCCTCACGGGCTTCCTGTGCCTGTTCTAAGGCCGGCTCGAGGTCACCACGAATCTTACGCCATGCGTAGTCCTCGTCAGGAAGACGACATAACGAACTCTGCGTGCTGGTGACCTTTGTCAGCCGGGATGAGATGCCGCTGATATAAAGAGTCTCGCCCTTGACGTTTTGGCAGTTCCATCTGCCGATCGTTTTTCGAAACCGGACCGCATAGCTGTCGCTTTCTTCCAGCGGCATCACCTCAGGCGCAGCCCTGACCCACCACATCCGGCCGCGCGCGAAGGTTACCCAGATCGCATCGGCACCAAGCGTATAGAAGGCCATGACGCGGCGCGCGGTTGCCGTCGCCGATCCTTTGTCCTTTCCGATTTTCAGAAGGTGGGCGACGATACCGGCCTCCTCGGCATTCACTGCGAGCTCGTGCGGGACCTCCCGGTGATCATATGGGACTTCATCCGCTTCGAACGCTCGCGCCGCCCATGCGCCGCCTGGGCCGAGCTTGATGTATCGCATAGGCGGGATGTGTATGTCGGCAACTACCATTCGACGTCCATTGGTTATGCATTCGATGAGTGACAAAACGAATGCGTCTGCAGCCGCCGAAGTCAAGTGGAATGTCACTCTTCGTCTGTAGATCGATTGTCGACATCGGCTCCATCGTTGCCCCGTGGACATACATGAACGCCTCAGTCAAAATCTTCGTCGGCTGCGACAGGACAAAGGCCTGTCGCAGGAACAGTTCGCGTTCGAAGCCCGGATCCATCGCACCTATATCAGCGACCTGGAGCGCGGTGCCCGCAATCCGACGATCATGATCTTGGAAAAGCTGGCGAAGGCGCTTGGTGTTTCTGCCTCTGAGCTCATCGAATAGCGAAGTAGTCGCGATCAGAGCCGAGATGGCATACAACTTCCCGTATGCGCGAGCGCCTTCAGCCATCTGAACGGTGGCTCCCCCGAGATAAGCTGAGATCGGGGCTTCGGATTGGCCGAGGCCGAGGTTCAAATTTGGTGAGGGTGAAACATGAAACGGCGAAATAGGCGCTTTGTCGGATTGGATGTCTCGAAATTGAAGATTTTCTGTGGCGGTCGCTGACGGTGAGCGACGCGATGAAGTAAGGTTTCACGAGACATAGCCTCGGATCCGACCTCAGTGGTGAAAATCGTTAAAGAAATGGCGAAGCGAGGAGCTGCCCTCCACTTTTGCTAATGAGGTCGGTCCGACAGGTTACGAGCTTTACCGTCAGCTTCCTGACATGCGTCACGACTGCGTGGTGGTCGCGCCATCCCTGATACTAAAGCCGCCTAGGTATCCGGTGAAGAGGAACTGGCCTGACGCGGTTGCCCGTCGGGGCTACATCGCGACCAGCCAAGTCTTGTTCTGGCGGGCAGAAGTGATTTTCGCGATCATGCAGGTTGCCGATCGGCTGCCTGATTTGGCCGCATGGCAGTTATTCGATGTTTGGTTCCGTTTTTGCAACCCAAAAAGGCCTATTCGGTTGCGCTTCCTGCCCTTGTGTGTTTGGTTCTCGATCCTATGTGATGTCTAAGCAAATGGGGACTTTATGCTTTTCGAGCGGACGGCAATTCCGGATGTGGTGCTGATTACCCCTAAGAAATTTGCAGATGCCCGCGGCTATTTCATGGAAACGTTTCGCGTTGATCTATTCGAGGCGGAGGTCGGCCATTTTCCCTTGATACAGGAAAACCGCTCGTTTTCGGTCGATGTCGGCACGGTCAGGGGACTGCATTTTCAGCTCGAACCACGGGCGCAGGGGAAACTGGTCTCCTGCACGTCCGGCGCGCTCCTCGATATCGCCGTCGATATCCGCAACGGGTCTCCGACCTATGGACAGTTCGTTACAGCCAGACTCTCGGCCGACAACGCCTGTCAACTCTGGGTGCCGGTGGGTTTCGCGCATGGTTTCTGCACACTGACACCGGATACTGTTATCAGTTACAAGGTGACCGACTATTACAGCCCCGAACATGATCGGGGCCTGCTCTGGAATGATCCTACAATCAGTATCGATTGGCCGGTCGAGGCCGACAAGGCTGTCCTGTCGGATAAGGATCGCAAGCAGCCGAGGTTGGCGGATTTGCAGGCTAATTTTGTCTATCCCGGCTGAGATTGAGGTTTCGTTTTTGAAATTGAGGACAGCATTTGCGGGGAGGCGATCGACAATATGCGTGTGCTTGTAACTGGTGGAGCAGGTTTCATTGGGTCGGCGGTTGTCCGACATCTGGTCGGAGTGAGAGGCTATGAAGTCCTTAATATCGACAAGCTGACCTATGCCGGCACGCTGACATCCCTGAAATCGGTCGAATCCAATCCATCCTACCGCTTCCTCAAGGCGGATATTCGCGATGCCGGCGCGATTGCCGATGCATTTTCGACATTCAGGCCGGATCGAGTCATCCATCTGGCGGCAGAGAGCCATGTGGATCGTTCGATCACCGGCGCCAGGGATTTTGTCGATACCAATGTCATCGGTACCTTCACCATGCTTGAATGTGCGCGGCACTACTGGGCGGCTCTGGAGGCTGTAGAAAAGGTGGCGTTCCGTTTCTTACATGTATCGACCGACGAAGTTTATGGTTCGCTCGGCGACAGCGGCCTGTTCACGGAAGAAACGCCCTACGACCCGAGTTCTCCCTATTCTGCATCGAAGGCCGCCTCCGATCATCTCGCGAAGGCCTGGGCACGTACCTATGGTATGCCGGTGGTCGTCTCCAACTGTTCCAATAATTACGGTCCTTTCCATTTTCCGGAAAAGCTGATCCCGCTGACGATCCTCAATGCGCTCGAGGGCAAGGCCTTGCCGGTCTACGGCAATGGCGCCAACATCCGTGATTGGCTTTATGTTGATGACCACGCGCGGGCACTGGATATCATTTCCGAACGCGGCCGCATCGGCGACACCTACAATGTCGGCGGCCGCAACGAGCAACGCAATGTCGAAGTCGTGCGGTGTATCTGCGCCATCATGGACGAGCTTCATCCGGCTGAACGCCCGCATGAGGCGCTGATCCGGTTCGTTACCGACCGGCCGGGTCATGACGCCCGCTATGCCATCGACGCGACGAAGCTTGAGGAGGAACTGGGCTGGAAAGCCAAGGAAACCTTCGCAACCGGCATCCAGAAAACGGTTCGTTGGTATCTCGAAAATGATTGGTGGTGGAAGCCGCTGCGGAAGGATTATGCCGGCACGCGCCTGGGCCTCTTTGACGGCAATGGCGAGCAGGCTGTGACATGAGCAGTGGCCGGAAACGTATGGTTGTTACGGGCCGGGAAGGGCAGGTCGTGTTGTCGCTTCTAGATCGAGGAGAAACCGATGGTCGTTTCGAGGTCATTGCACTTGGCCGGCCGCAACTCGACCTTTCCAAACCTGACACCATCGATGCGGTATTGCGGCAAGCCCGTCCCAACGTGATCGTTTCGGCCGCTGCCTATACCGCAGTGGACCAAGCGGAAGCAGATGAAGAGGCCGCCACGGTCATCAACGGGATCGCAGCCGGCAGGATCGCCGCAACCGCTGCTGCCCTTGGCGTGCCGGTTGTCCATCTTTCTACAGATTACGTCTTCGACGGCAGTAAATCGGCACCTTACGGAGAAAACGATCCGGTCGCGCCGCTCGGCGCTTATGGAAGATCCAAGCTCGCCGGGGAACGAGCCGTTGCCGAGGCGACGGTCGATCACGTCATTCTGCGCACTGCCTGGGTCTACAGCCCGTTCAGCACGAACTTCCTGAAGACGATGCTACGTCTCGCTGAAACCCGCGACCACCTCCACGTGGTCGATGATCAGATTGGCAATCCGACCTCGGCGCTCGATATCGCCGATGCGGTACTGAATGTTGCGGCCAATCTCCTCGCAGATAATTCGCTAGAACTTCGCGGCGTCTTCCACATGACCGGCTCGGGAGAAGCCAGCTGGGCGGACTTCGCAGACGAGATATTCGCTCGCTCAGCCGGGTACGGCGGACCGAGCGCAACTGTCGGCCACATTCGTTCCAGCCAATATCCAACCCCGGCAAATCGGCCAGCCAATTCACGTCTCGATTGCAGCAAGCTTTTCGAGCGTCATGGCATAAGCATGCCCGAATGGAGGGCTTCGACGGATATTGTCGTCCGCCGTCTGACGCTGCAAACGCCGCTGCACCATGAAATCCAGGAGTTGAATGAATGAAGGGCATAATCCTTGCCGGCGGCAGCGGAACGCGTCTCCATCCGATGACGCTCGTGAACTCTAAGCAGTTGATCCCGGTCTATGACAAGCCGATGATCTATTATCCGTTGTCCACACTCATGCTGGCTGGCATACGCGAAATCCTGATCATCTCCACGCCGCGAGATCTGCCGAGTTTCCAATCGCTGCTGGGCGACGGGTCCAAATGGGGCATTTCGCTGGCGTATGCCGAACAGCCTTCTCCCGACGGATTGGCACAGGCCTATCTCATTGGAGCGGACTTCGTCGGCGACAGCTCCTCCTGCCTCATTCTCGGAGACAACATCTTCTTCGGGCACGGCATCAATGATCTCTTCAAGAATGCCATTGTGCGCGAAGACGGGGCCACCGTCTTTGCCTATCATGTTAATGATCCGGAACGTTACGGTGTCGTCGAGTTCGATAAGAGCATGAAGGCAGTATCGATCGAGGAGAAGCCGGCAAAGCCGCGCTCCAACTGGGCGGTAACCGGCCTCTATTTCTACGACAGGAGTGTCGTCGACATTGCGGCTAGCTTGAAACCATCGGCGCGTGGAGAATTGGAAATCACTGATGTTAACCGCGCCTACCTTGAACGTGGCAAGCTGCATGTCGAGCAGATGGGGCGAGGTTATGCCTGGCTCGATACCGGCACTCCGGATAGCCTGCTGGAAGCTTCGGAATTCGTGGCCACGCTCGAGCGCCGGCAGGGGTTCAAGATTTCCTGCCCGGAAGAAGTCGCCTACCGTCTTGGGTTTATTGATGCCAATGAGCTAGAGGCACTTGGCAAGCAATACGGCAAAAGCACCTACGGACAATATCTGCTTCGACTGCTGATGTGATGTCGATGAGGTCAGCCTCAAGGGCGAATCTGTCAGTTAAGTGAGAACCACCGCCGGGGCGCCGGGAGCGAACTAAGGAGCACAGTCCTGAGATCCGAACGATCTTTGCTATAACCCGGGCTGGAGGTGGGGTCGTCGAAGTCCTGCGTATGATACAGGCGCCGCAGGTTTTCCTTTTCCCGATCGAACCGCTTGCGGCTTTCGCCACTGTTGTCGGATCCGCGCGAAACGGATTCGTGGTGGATCAGGCTTGCAAATGGTGTCCAGATGATTCGGAAGCCGGCTTTGTAGGCCCTCAGACAGTAATCTACGTCATTATAGGCAACCGCGAAGTTTTCTTCGTCCCAAGCACCAATCTGCCGGGCGCAGTCGCCACTGATCAGCATCACGGCCGCGGTCACGCAGGTCATCGAGCTGCGGACGTGAAGGCGGTTCAGCGGGCCGCCGAAGTTTTCAGGCTTGTTCAGGTACCAGTGCCCGGCCAGCCCCCCAAAGCCGGTGATCACGCCGGCATGCTGGATCCGTCGGTTGGCATAGAGAAGCTTTGCCCCGACGATGCCAGCCTTGTCGTAGGCAAGGCATTCCACCATCTCGTCGAGCCATTCGCCGTCGATGATTTCGACGTCATTGTTGAGGAGGAGGAAATGCTCCCCGGTTGCGCATGCCACTCCCTCGTTGATCGCCCGTGAGAAATTGAAGGTAACTTCCTTGATGCGGTACGAGAAGGAAGGGAACCGACGCGCATAATCTTCGTAGAGTGAAAGCGTGGCGGGGTCTGTCGAGCCGTTGTCGATTACGATCACTTCTAGGTTGTCGTAGGCGGTTCTTTCGTAAATGCCCCTCAGAAGAACTGACATTAGGGATGGAGAATTCTTGTTTGGAATGATGACCGAAATCTTTGGGCGCCTAGTCTCGGCCACACGGAATCGGACACGGTGAAGCGTGTTCGTCAGTGCTTCTGCCACGTTGGTCTGCTTGCCTTCGCGTAAGAAACGTTCCAAGAGAGCTTTACGGGCGTTGGCCGTTGCGCCGTCGAGGAACGTGCGTGAGTATGTCTTGCCGGTGCGGCGCCACCAATAGGCGGGATAGGGTACGTGAATGACGTTCACGTCATCCACACCATCCAAGTAGCGCAGCAACAGATCGTAGTCTTGCGACCCTTCGAACCCTGCACGTAACAGGCCAATCTCCTCCAAGCGCTTTCGACGATAGATGGAAAAATGATTGATGTAGTTGACGCCGGACAGCAGCACCGGATCATAGGCGGGCTTGAGCATTAATCCGATCGGCTTCAGGCTCTCATCGACAACGAGTTCATCCGTATAGAGGAAATCGGCACTCGGACAAGTTTCGATCGCGTGTCGGATGACCCGCAGCCCATGAGGTGCAATGACATCGTCGTGGTCGAGCAGTGCCACCCATTCCCCCCGCGCTATCTTCAGCCCAGAATTCGTCGCAAGCGCAATGCCCCGATTGACGCCGTTCAATAAAGGCCGGATCCGTGGATCCGGTTGCCGCGAGGAAAACCAGGAGAGGGTCTCCGCAGAATTCGAACCGTCGTCGGACAGAATAAGCTCGACGCCTGCGATTTTCTGTTCGAACAGGGATGCGACGAGGTCGTTTAGGTAGTTGGCTGGGGCATTGTATACCGGCACCACGATGCTGAGCCACGGGTCGCCGTCGGCCAGAGGTTCTGACAGGATTACACCGGCTGCGAGTTCGCCTGCTCGTTTCATATAGGCCGCCGCTTTCGTCCGCTTCTTGTGGAACGACAGCTTCGGAAGCTTTTTCCAGAACCTAGGTAACTGGTTGAACCAAGCGACCGTCAGCGACGGGTTTGTTGTCTTTTGCGACGCGATATGGCGATCAAGTTCGCGGATCCAGCTGAAACTCTCGACACTGACCGAAATCAGACACGACTCATTGGCTGGATCGAAACGGAGAGTGCAGATTGTGCCGAACGAGCCGACGTCGGCGATCATCAGGAAGTCCTGCCCGATGCCCATCGACAAGCTATCGTTTTCCTCGAAGCCCCGTCCGTGGTTAGCATAGAGCCTCGGCTCGATCTCCCCCTCCCTTGACGTCACCCGGATCACGACATAGCGCCGGCGCAGGATCGGAAAGCGGATGAGGAAATGGGGATCGTCACCGTCGGCTTTCCAGAGGTCCTTCTCATCAGGATCGGCGATCAGGTCGTTTCGCGCGATGACATCCAGCATTCCGTTCATTTTCCTTCAAGCGTAATGCGCCGCGTTAGCCGCTCAAGCAGGAGGCCTATGCAGAGCGCACCTAGGCCAAACGACAAAAGATAGATCCTGTCAATAACCTGGCTGTTGTACGTCTGGTAGAAGGCGGATCGCATCCATTCAACGGAATGGATGACCGGGTTGAACGCCAGAAAATATGATACTTGCGAGGGCAATGAGGAGACGACGAAAAGTGTACCGGAGGAGATGTAGATCAATATCATGCATAACGCATAGATGGTCGCGAAGAAGGTGAACATAGCCGTGATCACACCTGCCACGAGGCCGACGCCGACGGCTAGCAGGATGGTGGCGCCGTAGGCGAAAGCCGCTTGAGTCCAGTCGAACGGGAAAGGTTTGTCCCCTAGCATCAGAAGGAGAGAAAAGGCCAGAAAAACCGTAAAGCAGGAAGCGATCACCTCCAGGAAGGCCCTGGCAAAGAGAATGTCGGTCACCTTGACTGCGGGAATCGACAGCATCGGACGATTGAGGACGACCGACAACGCCATGAAGCGGGAAACATACATGAATGTCAGGCAGGGCAGCAGCCCGGTGGCGAAGAACAACCGCATGCTTTCGCCAAACGGCGCCCTTCTGCCCAGCAACGAATAAATCGTCAGCAAAATGAAAATATGCGCCAGGGGCCAGAGAGAAACGAGAAGGAACCCCAGCCCGTGATTGAAGAAGCGGGTCCGCATGTCGCGCAGCATGACTGCCCGCATCACGTTACCCTTCTGTCTAAGAGCATAGCGAAAGGAGCGGGGATCCTTGCCATGATGATAGGTCACGGCTCGGCTCATGAGGCTCTCTCCGGAACAAGCACGCCTGGAATAGCTGGATCGGCCGAGCGCATCTCAGCCACGGCGCCCTCCGTTGCTCGCCGCGCGGCTGCTCTGGCGTCCGGAGATGCTATCAGCGATTCGATGGCGGCGATCCAAGCCGCTTGGCTGTTGTCGACCAGCAGCTCGCCGGGATGGCGGTTACGGCTATAGGTCTCCATATCGGAGAACACTGCCGCCGCACCCATCCGGCTGACGTCGATCCTCTTGGTATCGGATCTGACGTGGTTTATCGGTTTGTCCAGTAGCGGAACGAGGGCAATGTCCACCGGATATTGGCGGCTCTGGCGAGCAAATTCATTCCACGGGAGAATTGGCCGTACGCGAATCTTGGCATCCGGGAGGCCTTTTTTCCATATCCTTACTGCCCGACTTTCCGCCGAGACCTCGAACACCACGCCATCGTGCCGAGATAGGATTTCCGAAATAATCGGTTCGAGAAATTGATGTTCGGCGGCATGCACCCCGGTCGCGTGAAATCCTATGACCACCTCGGCGGGAGGATGCAGAGCGGGTTCGGCGGGCGTGCTATGCCATTCCGTCGGCAGGGGCTGCATCACCCGCACCGCGCATCCGCCAGATGCCAGCAGCCTGGCGAGGGCGGGCGTTGAAGCCCATACCAGATCGAGATGGTTTGTCAGGCGCCACAACGGCCAGAGATGAAGACAGGCGAGCCTCGCTCGGTGAGCAACCTCAGCATCGGCGCCGAGCACTAGACCGGGCACATCGTCGTCTATCAACAGTCCGATCCCAGCGAAACGCTCGCCATTGCGCTTGATCCAATTCGTTTGCCTGTCTCGCAGATAGCGGCATATGATGACGAACGCCCCATCGGGCTTGAGATCGTCAAGGTAATCCTCCTGGATGCAACGTACCGTAACCGGCATATGCGCCCTGTAGAAACGCAGGCGCTCTTCGAGGTAATAGCTGAACGTTGGGTTTTCGCCCTTTGTAAATACGATCAAAGATCGCGGACGGATATCGGCAAATTCGTTCTCGCGCGTTCTGGGTCGCGGCATCATCGTAGAAAAAACGCCTAACAGCCTTGTTGCTGAAACATAAAGTGGAAGTACAGCGACAGGACTCATCCGCTGAATTTGCTCCTGGCCACCGCAACAAGTCCGAGCGCCATGCCCCAAATGGCAATCGAGACAAATGCAATCACGCCAATCCAGAAGCCGCGTTGCGGATAGAGCGCATCGTCGGGCAGGCTCGGTGGCAGGAAGCTATCCAGATACATCAATTGCTGCTTGCTGATGAACTGGACCTGTTCGAACGTGCGGACGCTCGCCGCGAACTGCTGCTCAGCGACCTGCGTTTCGAACTGGAGGCTGGACAGTTCGGCGGAAACATCGGCGAGATTTTTTGTAGATCCGGAGTCCTGCCCGGCAATCTGTCGCTGAAGGTCTTCTATCTGGGTCTGCTTGCTGTTGATTTCCCGGGCAAGAACGCGCATCTGGGGGGCGTTACTCGAGACGCTTGCAAGCTTCACGGAATAGGATTGCTCCAGTTCGATCTTCTGCTTCTGAAGGTCCGTGATCAGCGCCGACAGGATCGCGGACGATCCCTCCACGGTAAGCACACCGGTTTCGTTTTGCTGGGTTGCCACGCGTGTGCGAACTTCCTGGAGCTTTTCGGTCGCTCTGTCGAGGTTGGTCTGTGCCGTGGTGACAACGTCCTTCCAGATACGGTCGCTCAGCTGGTTGATGGTCACTTCGGAAGCGCCGATGATGCCGGCAAGTATCTCCTGCGCGTCCTGCGCCGAGAACGCATTGACCTTGACCGAGATGATGCCGCTGGTTGGGCTTATCGAAGTGCCCACCATGCGGCTCCAGTAATCGAGGAATTCTTCATAGGTCGCGTCCGCCGGTAGCCGAGCGATAAAATCGGCCTCGTCCCGCATGAAACGGTTTCGCAGGTCGATCTTTTGCTCCAGCGTTTCCAGCATGGTGCGGCTGTGAATGAAGTTCGTGACGATCTGGGTGTCCTGGAGGATTTTCGCCGATGGCAGACCGGTTACCTTGCCAAGTTGATCCTTGCCGATAGCCGGTGTGGAGGTGCGCACCACGAAACGCGCCTCGGACTGATACTGCTCCGAGGCTATGAACCCGAAATATACGACTGCAGCAATGTTCGGCAGCACAAGCAGGAAAATTGTGTTGGTAACGATCGCCCAGCGGAAAAACCTGTCGATAAGCCGCGGCCGCAATCCGACCGCCTTGTAGAGGCTGCTGCGGTTGGACGTGGAAAATCTGAGTTTTCGCGCCGTTACGGACAAGCTTTTGGCTACGGAGCGGCTCTTCTCGAGCGCTGTCGGCCTTCGTATGTCTTGGTCCAGGTTCGTCATGCTTCCGCGCGGGTTGGTCGTTGATGCGCGAGTGGGACACTCGCTAACGATTCAGGCGATAGTAAGTTTCGACGGCGTCTGCGACGTTATCAAACATGAGCATCTGGCCGTCAACCAGAACGATCCCCTTGTCGCAATAGGCATTGATGGTCGACATGCTGTGGGATATCATGATGATATCGGAATTCTGGCGACGCGCGTCGAAGGCTGCCCGGCAACGCGCCTGGAAGCGGGCGTCGCCAACCGCGGTGATCTCGTCGACGAGATAGCAGTCGAACTCGATTGCCATGGACAGACCGAATGCAAGGCGAGCCATCATGCCCGATGAGTAGGTTTTGACGGGTGCATTGATATAGTCACCGAGTTCAGCAAAATCCTCAACGAAGTTGGCAACCCGATGCACGTCCTCGCCATAGACGCGCGCGACGAAGACGAGGTTGTCTCGTCCTGTCATTTGTGGGTGGAACCCGCCCGCAAATCCGAGCGGCCAGGAAACGCGCAGGTCCTTCGTGATCGTACCCGAATTGGGCAGGGCTGATCCGGCGATCAGCTTCATCGTGGTCGACTTGCCGGCGCCGTTCACGCCGAGAAGTCCGTAGGAATAGCCTGAGAGAAACTCGATATTTGCCCGGTCGAGAATGACCTTCTTGTGTCCCTCAGTCTTAAAATGCTTTGAGATGTTCTTGAACCTTATCATCCGCCCCTCTCTACAGCTTGTGATCTTCGATCGAGGCCCAGAGCAGAGCGAGCGCCAGCCAGGCGACACTTAGCGCGATCAGCAACAGGATCGGTGTGGAGAAGCGATGCGGATAGAGCGACTCCTGTGGAACGGTCGGTGGCACGAAGACCACGAGATAGAGTGCCTTTCGCGTGGCTTCGGTCTGGGCCGCATCGAGGTTCTTTCGGGAAATCTCGTATAGGCTTTCAGCAAGTCGCCGGTCGGTTTCCAGACGCGAAAATGTCTGGATGGAACTCGCGATATTCTTGTCGGTACCCGACTTGCCGGCCAGTTCCTGTTGCAGTTTGCCGATCTGGTTCTCGAGGTTCTTGCTGGCGAGAAGCAGCTGCTGATAGGCTGGGGACGATTCGGCCTTAGATTCCCGCAGCACGAAGAGGCGCGATTCGAGCTGCAGCTTGTTCTGCAGAAGCCCGGTCAAAAGCGTGCCCGTTTCGGTTGCGCGGGCTTCAGGCGTCAGAAGTCCTGCCGTATTCTGGAAATCGTTGAGCGCAGCCAGGGCTGCGCGATAGTTTTCGGTGGTCCTCTCCATTTCCTTCGTGAAGCGCGTCGTCATGTCGTTTTGCGCCCGCAGGGAAAGCTCGTTGATGAGTTTCTCGCTTTCGGTGACGATGATCGAGGCGAGGTCTTTGGAGTTCTGTGGAGAAAATGTGCGCGTTTGCAGGGTAATGATCCCCGAGGGACCGTCTACATACGTCGTAACCTGGTTGTCCCAGTATCTCAGGAATGCCTCATTCGATTCCGTCGGGTTAAAGCGCGACAGGAAATCGACCTGGCCGTCGGTAAACATGCTTCGATAGTCGATTTGTCCCGCCAGCCTGTTGAGGATTTCGGTCGAATGAATGAAGCTCGTGACGATGTAACCGTCCTGCGGCATCGACGTCATCGACAGTATGCCGGCATCCTCGGTGTTCTCTTTGCTGCTCTGGGCAAGTGAACGCACCGCAAAACGCGTTTCGGCGACGTATTGGTCCGACGCGATGAATGCAAAGTAGATGGCACTGGCGATGAACGGCAGGACGACGAGACCGATGAAGCTGATGAGCGCGAACGGCATGCGTCCGCCGGTCATGGTTTTCGGTTCGGCCGTGCCGCCGCCGTCAAGAGCCGTGGGCTCTACGTCGATGACCTTGGCTTCCGACGATCGTGCCCGGGTCGCGATGGACGTATTGCGAAACAGCCGATCCACCCGCCAGGGCTTGCTTTTAGGTCGCCGTTCAACGAACGCGTCGTCAAGTTCGGCGTCGCCCCCGCTGTCACGTTCCTTCTGTTCAACTATCATTGCGAAGGTTTGGTCTCCATCGCCTGCCGAACGTAATAGTCCAAGATCAGGTCGTCTTCCAGATAGGTTTCAGCCACTGCCAGAGTGCGCAGTTCGTCAGCTATCGTATCGAGTGCCGGGTTCCTCTGCCGGATCGGAATTTCCTCCATGTCCATCCCCAGAAGCTCGCCGAGCGAAGAAGCAAACGCGAGTGTGTCGTTAATATGCCCGATGATCGCAAATCGCGAAATCAGATCCATTGCCACGGCAATATCACGACGCGCTGGCGGTTGTTCGGCGTCTGCGCAGGCGAATTGTCGCGTCAAGGGTGAAAGAAGGACGATCCGAACCCGTGGAGGGGCCTTCTTCAGGGCCTTTCCGATTGCGTCCGTGTCCTGCAGATTGACGTCCTTGAAGTAGTCGATGGCCGGTGCAAGCGAAATTAGGTCGCGATCGCCAAGAAAGGTGGGCTTTACTGTAGCGGCACGCTTGAGCGTCGCGATTCTGAGGGCCATCTCGTAATAAGGCGCCGTCAGTAGAGCCACGCCCTTAAATTTCTTGTCGAGGGATTCCTGATAGTTTCGGGTCTGAAGGCGCCCGCTCAGGTAGATCGATTTGATATCGTCCAGCAGGAAAGCCTGCAGGATCGTTTCCTGCCCGAAGCGCTCGATGAGCGGGATCGAATACTGGAAACGCCGCACCATCTCGCGATCGAATGCGACATGCGGAAGGAGTTGCGTCTCGATCCGCAGGATCCGCATAGGAATCTGCTCGACCAGTGGGCGGCGATAAAGCAGGAAGCCCGATTTGGCATCGCGGATGAAGAGCGTCGAACGTTCGGAAAGCCTCGGAATGTTGTCGTCGGTCAGCTTGAAGCCCACAAGCCCGGTCTCGTGACGTCCCGCCGCAACGATGGCGTTGTGCCGCTGATCGCAGGCAATCTCGGCAATATTGCCGTTGGTATCGGAAACTAGTACCTTCGGTACGTCCGAGAAGCCATCCGGAATCAGATACCCCTCGATCAGATCACCCGAGTCGCGATGGACGTTGAAGAGCACGTTCAAGCCTTTTGCGTAATGGGACTCCGCTTTGCAAAAAGCGAGTAGCACGGTCCGCCGCTATGATCGGGAGTTTCCTGTGTGACGGCGACGTCGTTGAAACCAAGCGCCTTGAGCAACGAAATGATGTCGTCTCGATGCATCCAGAAGTGCCGGTCCTTCATTCCGCCGCAGAAATTGCTATTGGTGTTTGCCTTGAAGTAACGGCGCTCATAGTAGCGCAAGGGAGTTCCAGCGAGCGTCCGGGTCTGGACTTCTCCAGTAAGGGCCAAACGCCGTTTATCGCCCTCTGGCATCGCAGAATCGTCGAAATAATGCGTCCAGATGAACAGGTTGTCGCACCGCTGCGCTAGACGGCAGAGGAATTCACCTGGGTCTGCCATATGATATAGCACGCCGGAAGCAATCGCCAGATCATACTGTTGATCGTTTTCCTTGAGCCACTTTTGAGCGTCTCCAAGGTGGAAACGAGCCCGATCGATCCCGAGAATTTCCTTGGTGACAAGGCAGCGCAGAAAACACTGCTTGTTGGCTTCGACGGCATCGATGAATGCCGGCCGGTGCTTGTTGAGCATATAGGTGTGCATGCCCTCCAGCGGTCCGATTTCGAGAATTTTCTTGTCGGCGATCGAGCCTGCCTGGCTCAACGCCCAGGTGATGCGGGTGTCCGCGAAAAGGGGATGGTCGCCTGCCTCGACCTTCGCCGCCGAAGGGAAGGCAGACGTCCAGCCCGGCAGCGCGTCGATTGCGGTTTGATGACTTGGTGTGTCCTTGGAATATTGATCGAAGACTTCGTCGATCACGCCATTCTCAAGGCGCCTGCCGCGACGAAGAAAATCTCTTACGCGCAGCATGACACATTTCCACAAAGCATTCTATCCCTCTTGATGATGGACAGTATCCCATCCGCATAGCAACATACTCGCCTAAAGGCTACCGACGAAGATACGTCAATGGATTGCCTTTGGATTTTGAGGCCAACGTCGCGTCGCAGCAACCACGCTCGCTCTTGACCGCCGCTCTGAAAGCAGGGACGACTCATATTCTCCCGTTCTGTAGCCCAAGGTTTCCAAATCGGAAATGGCGCGGCGCGAATAAATTCCCTAAAGTCGTCTCAGTAACGATCTGTTGGTTGAGTGGAAGCAATTTCAGAAATTTGCCGTAGTCGGTCCAGCCGACTTATTGCTATAAGCTGATCCTCGGTCAGATCGCAAGGGTTTCTGAACGTGGGGGACCCATAAGTGAGTGCATTTACATAATCTTCTCGCTTGAGGTGAATTCGGTCCGGATAGTTTGCTGAGTGAGTCTCGTTTTTAACGAATACTGCTACGAAATCATTCCATTGGTCTTTTTTCCGAAGCGTAATAAACGACTCGAGCATAACGGTATTATAGCCACAACGGCGCGCCCAGTTCTGGAGCGCTATGCCGCTGTCGGGATAAAATCGCCAGCAATCGACCGGATAGCGATGAAACCCCCCGTTTGAGGGGACATTGATGTAAAGTAGACCGTCAGGCTTCAAAATTCTCAAAGCTTCGTTGAACGCCAGCCAGAAAAACTCGGAGTGTTCGAAGCAAGAGGATGAAGCAACCACATCGGCGAACTGGTCCTCGATAGGAAGAGCATACGGATCTGTAATCACAATATCCACACCCCGACCTTGAGCGAAATCTAGGCCGATATATTCACAATCATCTGGTGCATTGACGCGAATGCTTCCATTGACGTTCTGCGAGCCAATCTCCACAATCTTTAACTTTGAGCGTCCTTGCGTATAGATATCAAAGAAATATTTTGAGTTCTCAAGCGCAGTGTCGTGCATGTGGTGTTTCTCAATTCTACCAAGTTGCAAAGATGACCGCTATATTTGTCAACCGGGTACAGCCTAATATCATGTGCGCTGAATAAGTTGGAGCCATTTGCAGCTATCTATATTCAGCGTCGGAGCATAGATATTAAATAAATACCTTCAATTCGAGGCGGGCAAATGTAGCTGATTCCTAGCTTGTTTGGATCATCGTGGCGAGCAGCGTCGCACGTGCCTGTTCTTCGGTGTCTGGTAACGATGATCCATTGGCCGATTGGGGAAGTACCACTTTATGCCGCTCGATCATCCAGACATAATTAGCAACTTTATAGGTTGCTGCATATTGATGTTCTCCAGAGTGTAGAGCCATCAATCCAGCCTTCCACGCTTCGTTCTCCGTATCATCGACGTCGTTCGACAAAATGATATCATAGGGGCCTATCTGCCACCTGCGAACGCCGTGCTTTTTCACCTCAAGGGGTATCATGCGCGCTACTCTCTATCGGCTCATGAATTCATATACGAACGATTTGGCAGCGCCTATCCGGTTTTCAAGTTGGATCACCCCACGGTTACAGCTGATCGTTAACTTGCCCTCTTTGCCCGTCTCTCCATTCAGGGTTGAAGTCGAGAGCATGACGAGGGAGCCGTTGATGCCCGCTGCTTTACAGAGATGCGTTCCGCTGGCGCGGAAAAAAACTGTTGCCCATGTCTCATCCGTGTTTTCTGCAAAAATCCGAACGATACCGCCGCTTTTGGACGGCGGGATGATTTCCGCCACCGCGTTGTTTCCGACCGTAATCAAACCGGACCTGAAGGCCTGCGCCAGCAGCCTGCCAGCGTTATCAACTTCGAAGATGATAGTCAGATCGACATTGTTGCGCACACCTTGGAACATAGCTCCCGACCCGCCACCGTGGGTCTGGAAGGAAGCGCCCGTGGGCAAAAGTGGCCCGCCGGTCCCGCCTCGAACCTGGAATCCGAACCTGGGATCATTAGTTTCACCTATCTTTGCGCCGGCAGCTTGGAAGGCTCCATTTGTCTTCCCGTCGACGTGGCCGCGCACGGCGACTGTATCTCCCCTCGTTCGGCCGTTACCGTAGACCGTCCCAAGCAGGCCGGTTAACAAGCCTGTGTGCGTGCCGCCGTGTGCGCTTTCTGCAAATCCGTAAATAGCTCGAATGTTCGCCTGGCCGGCAGTCGCATAAACACGCCCTTTAATGCCTCGGACGGCGTCGACAACGTTGTGTTGATCAGTACCAAGATCGAAACTGTAAGCGCGAAGCTCCAATTCGGGAGCAGCGGTCTCCTGATCGGGTAAGAAGCCGCTCACGTGATGGACGTATTGGCGAGCCTCAATTGAGGCGACACTTCGCCCAAGATCATAGAGATTGTGCACGCGTGCGCTACGGTTGGACTGGATCGATGTTTCCGGCAAAGAAAAGATGCCGCTGCTAAGGACGATACCCTTCATATCTGCCGGGAGTTTGGTCGTGTAGTTCCGAACATCCCATGTAATGGCCTTATCGGCGATGTCGAGCGAACCGGCATCCAGAGCCGAAAAGTCGCCATCTGGTACGACAATCACGCCACCACCAGCAGGCAATGTGTCAACGGCTGCCTGAAAAGCATTTAACATGGCCTCGGCGGGAGCGGCTGAGAATGCGCCGAGCCCAGAAATGTCGATTTCGGCCGGGAAGGGGACAACATCGAACTTTATGTCTGATTGATCAGGGATAATCCGGCCATCCGACCTTACAACTGCTTCCATGGGGCCGCTGTTGCCGTTTGCAACCCACACCCTCGTGCCGCGGACAAGATCCCCGCTTTTGCTAAGGTCCTCGGCACGTCGCCAAGGCCCCGCCGTGGCAACATATATTCCATTTTCCACCGCATTATCTTGATCCTTGACCAGCACACGGTCACCGGCCGTCAAGTGGACCCCATTAATGCGCGGGAGACCATTAAGGCCTATATGAGTGTTGGTCGCAACGCGGCAGGGACTCTTGACAGCGTCCGACTGATCAAGAGCAGCGAGACGCGCACCGCTATCTGCCATGGAATTAGACGATGAGAAGCCCAGAACGCCGACCACTCGTAGAAAAAGGCGCCTGCTGAAAATGCCGTGAGCAGTCATTGAGCCTTCCCTACCGCAGTCTGAGAAAATGGGCCTCAGTTAAGAGCATGTCGACGTTCGATTGGAGTGCGTCAGACAACGTCACCGCGCCGCCCGATGATGAGCAGTTAGGGCGAAGTCCACTCAACTCCATGTACTAACTAATCCACCTGATGGTTGTCTAAATCTTCTCGAGTAGCATCCAGAAATACTGAGAGCCTTCCCCGCGGGTTTCTATCACCTTGAAACCAGCTGAGTAAGCTAGGATCTGGCCGTCATCCTTTGTATAATGGGGACCCCACGCCCAGTGTTTCGGGTCCGGATTGGGAAGCCCGCGAACCTGTACCTTAAAAAGGCCGCCAGGTTTCAAGGCGCGCGCAACCTGACGGAACGAATGCTGTATCGCTTCCTTGGTCGGGAAATGCTGATAGACGATGAACGAGAAGGCGAAATCAACGCTATTCGGAAACAGCGGCACGTCCTGTCCATTGCTTTCTAAAAAGATTACATTGTTTGCATCTACAAACGCGCGCGCCTTTTCGAGCATGGTCCTCGAAATATCCAATGCCGCAACGTTCATAAAGTGCTTGGAAAGTGTTCGCGTGATGCGGCCCGAGCCACAGCCGATTTCAAGAATATTTCTGTCGGAAAGAGCGTCAAGCTTTTCCATTAGAAGCCGATCGTTGAGAATATGCTCCTCGACGTTTTTCTTGCCGCTTGCTTCGTATTCCTCATCCGATTGCTCATGATTGACAGAGCGCACGTAGTAGCGGTCATTTTCCTGTGCGAGTACGTCCCATTTTTTTTTGTGCTGGGTCAGAATGTTGTCTTTTTCCTCGACTCCGCTCATAACTAGGACCCTCAATTTACTTTAGGAAGGGCGCTTAACATGCCCATTGGGGTGATACAACATATTAGCCGTGCAGGAAATTAGCTTTCCGCAGTTGGTTTGCGTATCTCACATTTTTTGCGTGCTGGGACTTTGTAGGTCGACCCAGAATGTCGAGAGCGATATGCGATCCACGGCGCTAACTTGAATCCGCCTTCATTTTTCAATAGGCATAGCGCTGAACATCGATATTGGTCCAGATAAAAGTGTGGTATTAATGATGGATGGTGAAGGTTGGAAGCAGACAACTAGGATGCTTTCTTCACAAAGTTTTTGGGAATATGCCGCCCGTCCGATCGTTTTCATGCGGCCGGAATATCTCGCCAAGTCTGGCTGGCACGAACATGTCCCGTTTGCGTTTTGGCTGATCGAGGCTCACCGCCCTCGCTGTGTTGTTGAGTTAGGTTGCCACTACGGTGTCTCGTATTTCGCTTTTTGCCAGGCCGTGCAGGCAATCGGCCTTGATACGCGGTGTTACGGAGTTGACACGTGGAAAGGCGATAATCATGCTGGCCTTTACGATGAAAGCGTTTTTCGTGAAGTCGATGCTCACAACAGCGCCTTATATTCCGGGTTCTCGCGACTTGTCAGAAGCACTTTTGATCAGGCCCTAGAGCACTTTTCCGATGGGCAGATTGATCTTCTCCACGTCGATGGCCACCATTCCTTTGAATCTGTTCTGCATGATTTTGAGAGCTGGCTACCGAAATTGTCTGATCGAGCAATCGTTGTCATGCATGACACGAATGTCCGTGAGCGAGGCTTCGGAGTTTATCAACTGTTTGAGGAGTTGCGGGCCCAGTACCCCGGGTTTGATTTCTTACACGGCCATGGACTGGGTATATTGGGTACCGGTTCAAATTATGGCGCCGACATAAAAAGGTTTTTCAGTCTCGAAGCTGGCGCCGATCGACTGGCTTTTCAGGAGCTATTTTCCCGCATGGGCCGCTCTTGCGCCGATGCTTATTGGGCAAAACAATATAATATCGAGCTCGCTGAACAAAAGAAAAGCACGCAAGTGTATAAAAATGCCGTCGATGAGCACCAGAAAAAACTGGAGGCAAAAAATGCCGACCTTACGCGCGAACGAGCAGAGCGCGAAAAGGTCGGTACGGCTATGTCGGAGCTTGCAAAAAACTCCGATCTCGTCCGTCAGTTGTTGGGCGCCACGGATCTGGAATTACAGCGTGAACGGGCGGAACACGAGAGCGCCGGCAGGAGGTTAGTTGATTTGGCGAAGGCTCTCGAAATCAAGGATACGGAGATTTTAAAAGAGCGTGCCGCGTATGAGAATGCGATGGCGCAATTCGCTAACCTGACGAAGGAGAATAATGCCCTACGCCTTCAGCTTGAAGAGAAGTCAAAAGCGGCAGATCAGCTCGAGATTCGAATATATGGGTTGAGTACTGAAATTCTCGATTTGAAATCTCGCATCCGCGAACGTTTCGAGGAAATAGCCACACTGACAGAAATGCTGCAGGTACGTGACAGGGTACTTGATGGCTCCCAAGTATTGAAACGGGAAGCATTGTTGGAAATTGGGAAATACGTGCAATTTATGTTAGGGGGGCCGTCACTATCGTTCATAGATAGATGGCGTGAAAAGCGCCTCGCGCGTCGTTTGGTGAAACTCGGTCTCTTCAATCCGCAATGGTATCTGCAGGCTTATGAGGATGTTGCCAAGGCTGGCATAGATCCAGCATACCACTATGTCCGATATGGAAGCAAAGAAGGGCGGGGCCCGGGTGGTAGCTTGAATGAGATTCTAGCATCGTTCACGCCAAAAAAGCCCAGAACTTAAATTTAAAACCTTACGGAGCCTGTTTAATGACCTCAAAATATTCTGAATTTCCGGCACAGGATATTTTGGCCATCAAGTCTTCAGGTTTTTTCGATGAAAAATGGTACGTCGAGAATTACCCGGACGTCCGCATATTAAAAATGGATCCGGTAGAGCACTACCTCTGGATTGGTGGGCATATCGGCAGAAATCCATCCTTGCGCTTCAGTACAAAAGCTTATCTCTCCGAATACGATGACGTATCGAGAGCGTGTTTGAATCCGCTGCTTCATTATCTCAAATGGGGAAAGAGAGAAGGTCGGGTCGTTTTCGACGTGAAATCTTCAGTTATCTTATCTGAAGCGGCAGAAAATTCAATGGTCCGGGTTGCTGCCCTGAAAGAGAGGCTGAGGCCAGTAGCTGATGCGCCGATTGTCCTTTATGAAAGCCACAATCTTAAGATGCAAGGCGCGCCAAGTAGTCTATTTGAAATTGCTTCTGGGGTACATCGGCGAGGGAAATATCAGGCAGTCTTGTCCTCCAATACGCCGGGTCCCTTATCTTTTTCTTACGATGAGGTGGGAATTGGAACGATCATTCATTCCATTTCGCAAAATCGGATGAAAGACCTGAAAAATTACGAGAATTGGCTTTCCCGCCTCACAGATTATTACAGGGCAATACGTCCGGCTGTTTGCCATATCAACACACTTCAGAATTTCCATTCTGTAATTGCTGCAAAAAAAGCGGGTAGCGCCGTGATCTGGAATGTTCGCGAAAGCGAAGCGCCGGAGACCTATTACGATTATCTGCCCGAGCATGTTCGGGCTCTCGCTTACTCAGCCTTCGATAGGGCCGATGCGATGGTTTTTGTTGCCAATTCGACCCGGCTCCTATGGGAGAATTATTGGCGACGACCCATTAGGGCGTTTACCGTTTACAATGGCATAAGCATGGATCGTATGATGCGGCCCCTCTATGGGACAAGTCGCTCTGCGTTGCGCGCCTCTCACGGGCTTCGAGATACGGATATCGTCATCTTGAGCGTTGGAACCGTATGTGCTCGGAAAGGCCAAAAAGATTTACTGGGTGCGTTGGGGAAGCTTAGCGCCGATATTCTTTCCAAAACTGTTGTGGCTATGGTTGGCTTCAATCAGTCAGAATACGCCATTGAGGTGCACGAAGGATTGAAGATCCTCCAGAATAGCAGTGGACTAAGGTTTATCGCGGTGGAGGAAACGCAGGAAGAGCACGAGCGAAAATTGCTCTCAGAGTTGTACCTTTGCGGGGATATATTTGCCTTTTGCTCAAGAATAGAAAGCTATCCGCGTGTCATTATAGAAGCGCTTGAGTTCGGATTGCCGATTGTAGCGACACCCTGTTTCGGAGTTAAAGAGCAACTCGAAGATGGCTCCAGCGGCCTTTTCTATCGGGAGGGTGATGTCGATGTATTGGCTACGCACCTCAAGGAGATGATTGAGAGTAAGTCCTTAAGGATAAAGCTCTCGGAAGGCGGTCGGCGTCGGCTAGCCATGCTTAATTCTTATGACGAGATGCTGGATGCCTACGAGCGGATCTATGAAGCCATCATTTGACTAATTGCGGGCGAGCAAGGTTCCCGTATACAGATTGTAATATGAGCAATGAAAATGGCTGAAACTTCCTACACGCTTTCTATTCTCGTGGTCTCACGTTCTGCTGAGAACATGTCAAGACTGCTGGGTACCTTGGGGCAGAATGAAATCACGGCACCTTATGAGGTGCTTTGCTCATGGAATGGTACGGATGAAGATGCCGATCAAATAGCCATTCCCGAAAATCAAAATTTTTCGCTCCACGTTCAACGCCCTTACAATTTTGCCAGGAACAATAACTTCATTGCGGCAAAGGCGAAAGGAGAGTTTATACTCTTCATCAACGATGACCTTGTTCCGGATAAGGGAGCAATAGCTAAAGCTTTGACGGCAATAAAGCAGCAAGCTGTGGGAATGGTTGGCATCAATTTGCGCTATGCTGATGATCGTCTGCAGCACGCCGGCATTTTCTTTCACGATGACGGCAAACCATATCATCGTTTTAAGCATAAGATTAAATGGAATAACCCGATGGTGGCGCAAGATATGTTTGTCCCGTCCATAACCGGGGCTTTTGTTATGATGCGGCGAGCTGAGTTCAATCAATTCAGATTTGATGAAAACTTCAGGGTGTGTGGTGAGGACATTGCGTTGTGCCTTACCTACAGGGAGAAATTTCCACGCGAGATCCTCTATCTCGCGGGGGCAACAGCGGTCCACTTCGAGAACGTTACCCGCAAGAAGTTTGGCGAGACTATAACGCCGGATGAGGATATGGCTAGAATCCTCACTTACTCCAAACGTTCTCTCAAAGATAATAAGTCAGTCATCCAAGTGCGCCGTCCGACTATTCGGATAGTGACTGAGAAGCCCGGCTGGATAATGCATCGGAAGGCGGAGGAAATCGCCAAATACATGGGTACCGTGAAGATCAACGAAGACCTCCCGGAAGCCGACGTCCATTATTATATAAATTACGGCTATTTTAATCGCAGGCCTGCTTCTGGGATCGTGGTTGCAAATTTTACGCACTACGATCCTGATCATCTGGCAGACAAATTTGTCTCCGTGGCGAAGGAGGTCGACCATTGTGTTGCAGTTTCGGAGGAAACTGCAAAAATTCTGACTAGTTTTGGAATTCCGCGTTCGAAGATCACGGTTATTCTTGTCGGTGCGGATAGGAGTTTTCAACCAAAGCTTACCGTCGGCCTTGTGGGGCGTGTCTATCCCGGCGGAAGAAAGGGGGACGACATCGTCAGGGAGCTATTGGCTGATGCCGAGTTGATGGAGCGTGTGCAGATTGTCGCCGCGAAAGATGGCTGGGGCACGCCCGTATGGTCGCTTCCGGACATAGCAGACTTTTATCGGGCTATAGATTTCCTGCTCGTTCCAAGTCGTGTGGAGGGCGGACCGGTCCCGTTCATGGAGGCGCTAGCTTGCGGCACCATGGCAATAGCCCCCGAGATTGGGGTTGTGCCGGAATTTCCGCATGTCTCCTATCCCATCGGCAATGTCCAGAAACTGAGGGAGACGCTGATGCAACTTGCTGCCGAGCATGTTCGTCAGCGCAGTTTCCTCACTACCAAAATGCAGGGTCTGGACTGGGAAGGCTGGGCGATGAAGCATGATCGCTTGTTCCGCTCGCTTGTTTTGGAGAGAGGATGACAAAGGAGCAGCAGAGGGTCGAAGAAAAATTCCCAAAGGAGCTGACGCGATGAACAATGAAAAGGAAGTCTTCAGGGAGGCGGCTAAGAATATTGCCGCGCGATGGTCTTACGGCGATGTTCAGCGAGATTCCGATCCGGCATTAGCGATCAATCGCATTGGAAACGGATATTTCGTGCCCAGCTGTTTGTTTCTGACCGTGCAAACCCTGACGAACCGACTTGCGCCAACGGTTCAACAAGGAGCGGCTGATGCCGTACTGACGGGCCGTGGCCGACGCACGGCCTCTCCCCGCAAAGCTTTCTGCGACAATCCGCAGCTTCTCATCTTCCGTAAATCGACGCCGCCGTCCAGTGTTGACCACCTCAAGACGGCTCACCCGAGACCCGCTGTCTCCTTCAAAAATCTCCATGTTGGTAACTGTCCTTATGCATGGGAATAAGGACAGGGTCTGAACAGTTCTGCTCAATATTCAAAGGCGGTCTCGCTCGGACGGATACCATCAAGCGGCGGATCATCTGGGTTCATTGGCTGAAAACGAAACTTCACCTTTGCTCGCCCCCCCGGAGTTGGCGGATCAAATCAGACAGGCTCTCTTCGTTAGGTGCGTCGCTTAATCGTGAAGCAATTCTTCTAATGTCTTCCAAGGGCAAGTCCCACCAGCTGAGTTTCAGCAATTTTGCGATTACGGAAGGCGTAAAACGATAGCGTATCAAGGCAGCTGGGTTGCCGCCAACTATCGAATAGGGCGGGACGTTCTTAACAACATGGGAGTTGGCCGCAACTACCGCGCCGTCACCGATCGTAACGCCGGACATTACCGTCGCCCCGTCGCCGATCCAGACGTCGTTGCCTATCACAACATCGCCGACGGTCGCGGGTAAGCCTTCGACCTTCTTGGTTCCTAGCTGGTCAGTGAACACGTGCCCGAAAGGGAAGGTGGATATCCAGTCCGTCCGATGGTTTCCCCCGAGGAATACGGTCACATCCTTTGCGATAGAACAGAATCTACCAATTGAAAGTGAGGCTCCTTCATTCCACTGCATCACCTTGAAATTGTGCATGCCATACGTAAAGCGGCCGACAGATAAACGGCTATTACCGAGGATTCCAACATAGTCGCTCGTAGAGTCTCGCCCCTCAAACAACGTGAGCCTCCTCTGTTCATTCACAGCCCGCTTCCGAATTTAACAAGTGATGCTTGCTCTATGAACTCGCGGAGTTTCACGTATCCTTCGCCTGACAAGTGGGTGTTGTCGGGCAAAAAATACTGGCACGGTACAGTTCCGCCGCATGTCAGGGCTTTCTCATCAATGGATACAATTGAGACGCGGAGGTCGTCGCGGAAGCGCTCGGTCAAGAGAGTCAGGATCTCTAAACGATCGGTCGAGCGGAAAGAAAAGCTGGGGCCTCTCGGCAGTATTGGAACAACGAAGATCTTCGCCGACTGCCATTTGGTCAATAGAGCCGAGACGTTCTCGGTGATCCCGGCCGCAATACCGCAAGGCAACGCTGAAATGTCCGTGAGATTGTTGGTCCCTATAAGGAGGATCGCGTTCTTCGGCTCCGGCATCGGTGGAAGAAGGCTGTTGAGGCGCCACAAGGTTTCTTGTGTCTTGTCGCCACCAATGCCAAAATTATAAGTACGGCTGCCGCTGAAATCTCTCTGCTGAAAGGGTATCCAACCGTCAGCCAGAGAATCTCCGAAAAGAAAGACGTCATATTCCTTGTTGGCGCTGCGCGATCGTTCAACAGCCCTTGATAGTCTCGCAGGGCTCTGTTCGATCACTGGCGTTGTAGCGATCTGAACCTGGATTTTGTCGCATGTTGAAGCTTGAGCTCGGCTCGACATTATGGAAAAAAATCCAATGCTAAGCGCCAGTAATTGCCTTTTTAAGGTCATGAATTCGGCTCTCTACAAAGGATTCAATGGAATTGTCGCCGCGTTTCCTAAGTTCTCTCTGCGCGGCGAAATAGAACGCAATCGTTTCCCGAGCAGGGATCTTGTCTTCGAACGGTTTGAAGAGTGCGATGGCTCGATGTGGATTTCGCTCACAGTAAAACTGGAGCAGCACCCTTGCTCGGTGGGGGAGAGTGCGCCGGGTTGCTCCCATCCTTGTCAACGCCTTCATATCGCCAGCGAACGTGTGCTCAATTACTGATTGGGTTGTCGCAGTGCCTGCAAAAACTCGAATAACTTCATGCCCCACTAGTGGAACGCGCACGAAGCCGATGGATGGAGATATCTCTCTCAACATAGCAATGCAGCCCGCATCGATCTCATCAAAGGGATCGTAGAGCACGACGGCGTTCTCGCATAAATCGTCTTTATTGATCGTAACATCGTGATGAATTTCGGGGTTGTAGTAAACACGGTGGGGATTGAAATCGGGGTTAATGTGGTCCGGATGAATGGTCACCTGGGGCCCGAATGATATGGCATGGGTAGCTCCGACGAGCTTCGAATATTTGAGGGCTGCATACCCACCCATTGACGACCCGTACGTGACAATGCGTCGATTGTTTATGCCTAGCGGCCGGATCGCCGCCAGGGCTTTCTCCATGTCCCGCAGGGGGTACCAGTTGGGGGCCTTGGCCATAAATGCGAGAGTAGAAATGTCTGCCATCACGGAGACACGTTCACCCCAAAACGGCTTCGTGCCATCGGCATAATAGCCCATGGGCGCAAACGGCACCCACAGGTAATCACTGCTGCCTGCCCGATAGTGAACTTCAATATGGTCGGTTTCGGCTACTAGCATGTTAACTCGGACTTCGTCGCTCATACCTTGACGATGCGCAAAAGCTCCAGACCGTGCATGGTGGTGTATCGCTCCTTGGAAGCCAGGCTTGCAGGTTCATCAATAGGAAGAAAATAGAGCTGGTCCGCCATGCCTCCATTGATCCAAGCCACCTCCTTGCCATCCGCCGTCATCGCCGCGGTTGAACGGTCGATTGGCAGGCTGGATTTAAGCAGAGCGTAAGCCTGAGGAGGGTCGACTGTAATCTTCTGGTAGACCGCGGTGTCCTGAGACCCGAGAATATTGTTGTTCTGGGTATGGTGCTTTCTCTGGAACCCAGGCGTCACGATGTCTAGTGCACCCACTGTCTGGGCAACTCCGTAGTTGTTACTTCCTTCGTCGTGGTCGCCGACTTCGAGGATTGGCTGGTCATTGATGGAGCGTACAACCATCGTATCTCGACCCCAAAAGTGCCTGAAATGGTAGGCGCCGTGGAACGTCAGGAGCATGAACCCGCCAGGCTTAAGGATACGTCGAAGTTCCTGAGCCCAGAAAAGTTGCAGGTCGAGGCTGAGGTGGGTGATCACAGAGCCGGCGTAAACAAAGTCAAAGGACTCGTCTTCATAAGGTAGCGATGGATCGACACCGCAATGGATAAAACGATCGGCCTCGATGTTTTCTTTGCACCACTCGATCGCGTCTGCGTTGATGTCGCAACCATGAGCATCCAACCCATGGGCCAATGCATGGCGGATAATGCGGCCACATCCGCAACCCCATTCGAGCACTCGGCCGCTTAAAGTTGCGCCCGAGCGCTCCAGCGCCTCTTTGATTTTTGCGAATGAGTTGGCTCCGCGAGCGAGGAAGAGCGTATTGTCAGCATAGCCGACTGAAAGACGCATAAGGCCACCAGGTGGCAACGGAAATAACTCGGACGTATTGCCTGCGTACATAAACATTCACCCCGTTTCGCTTCGTAGCCGCGACGAGCGGCCATCCCGCATCGTTCCGACACAGTCGTTTAAACAACATCATGGTTCAAGATGCCCCTTCGAAATACCGAAGGTCTCATGCTAGACACAGGAGCTGCCAATACCAATTCACAACCGCTCAAGGATCTGGCGTCGCATAAGCCTCTCCAAAACCAGCGCCGCCACTAGTACGAACCCGCCTACGAAGTAGATATAAGAGACGCTCACGAGCTGGGCGCTGTATGTGGGGAAATAGGCGCTCCGCATCCACTCGACGCACTCAAGCACCGGATTATAACTCAATGCTTCGCCGATCTGCGTCGGCATCCTGTTGGCGACGAACATTGATCCGGAGGATACGTAGGTGACTATCAGCGACAGCGAGTAGATTGTCGCAAAAATGGGGAACAGAGAGGTTATTACACCTGCAAGAAACCCAAAACATACCCCTAAGTAAAGTACGCTGAAATAGGCTTTGGCAGCCTCTTCGAGGCTGTAAGGAAAGGGCGAAGCCCCGATCAACCAAAGAATTAAGATCACGACTGCCATCGTAGCGCATGCCGCCACTAGTTCCAGCACCGCGCGCCCAACCATGATATCCAATGGCTTGACGATGGGCATCGTCATCATGGGCCTGTTGAGCACGATTGAGAATGCCATGTACCGTGAGACGTACATAAACGCGAGGGTCGGAACTAGGCCCGTAGCGAAAAACAGAGGCGGGCTGTCTCCATAGGGCGCGGCTCTACCGATTGCCCAAGAAATCGTAATTAGCACGGTCAAATGCGCCAGCGGCCACAGGATTACGACGAGATATCCGAGCCCGTGATTGAAAAAGCGGGTGCGCATGTCCCGTAGAATAACGGCCATCAGCACGTTCCGTTTGCTACGTAGCGCTGCCGCGATCCAAGGCTTAGAACTTCTCACTGGTTTCTCACCACGCTTTGGAAAACAAGCGCATAAGTCTGCCCGGGCGGCGTCGGATACAATTCAAGCGTATTACCGGCGCACGTCAAAGCTTACCCCGGCGCAGACTATGGTCCTGATCCTCTGTTTCAGGATCGGAGAATACCGCCGCGCGCTCGAGCTCAGGTGCGACCTTCTCGCGTCCCAGAGCAGTTAGCTGCCATGCCCCATCGCTCTTTTTAACGAAACCTTGAGATTCAAGTTCGTTTGCAAATTCGGTCGCGTCACCACGGCGGACTTTAAGTAACTCGGTGAGGGTTTGCATGTTTGACCTCCTATCTGCTCATCAGATGATTTAGTCAGAACCCATAGGGCTTTTTCCCGACTATCCTCTTAACCTGCTGGTCGATCGAGTGAGGGTTCTCGACAAGAGGCCAATTCCGCTCATACGGTCCTTTGTATTCGATCCACTCCTCCTCTGTTAGCGGTCTGCCCTTGGTGCGGGATGCGGCTTCACGAGGAGTTTTCGCGCCGACCATTTTTGCGACGTAGATCATTCGCCGAACCATTTCGTCTAAGCCCAGGGTTGTCACTATTTTGGCCTCCATGGCTCACGCCTACCACGTCCACATCGTACCCATCAACATAGGACATCACCATGACTGCGATGCGAGCCAGCGCCGCGGGCCGAAAGGCCGTGGCTGAAAGGAAAAGCCATGACCGATTTTAACGGCTTCGTCTTCACCGGCGAGAAGCTGACGGATGCCGACATCCCGCGCATCGGGACGATGATCGGCATCAAGGAAGACCTGATGCATGCGACGATCGAGACGGAGACCGGTAACCGCTGGACCGACAGCAAGGGTCGTCTGCCCATCCTTTACGAGCCCCACGTCGCCTATCGTGAAGCCCCGAACGACAAGGTGCGGAATGCGCTGGTCAAGGCCGGGCTTGCCTACAAGAAGTGGGGCGAAAAGCCTTATCCGCGCGACAGCTATCCACGGCTCCTCAAGGCGATGGAGATCGACGAGGAAACGGCGCTCCGGGCCTGCTCCTGGGCCGCTCCGCCCAGCCTCTCGTAGAGAAACGAACCTTAGAGATCGATAGCTCTTGTTACGATCCAGGCAGGGATCCCGGCGACAATCACGCCTGCCAATAAGGCTGAGATCATCTTGATCAATGAAGCACGTCGCGCACGTCGACCGTCCCACTCGTAAACCATACTCGACCCTCGCACCTCACTGCTCCGAAGTGAAACATTGCCCGGTCTGGGAGTCGAGTGCGTCTTTGCAACATTGTTAAATTAGAAGATCGGAGTGGCCGCAACTGTGCAAACGGGCGGTTGTCTTTCGCCGGCCCTCGAATTTGAAGATTTTGACGAACAAGGGCCTGCGTCGGTCCGCCAGAGCGCAGGCCCTCAACCCGACGCTATGCAACAGGTTTAGAAAGAAGAGGGCTCGCCCGTTTTTCCCGTTCGAGCCCTCAACAGTCTGGTTGGCCACTCGACAATCGCACAGTCTGTGTGAGCTCGCATCACCCGTTCTGATTAGAACGGCTAACCTGGCGGCGGACGACGCCCACTTCGCTCAACAAGCACCTTAGGGACATTCAAAATGGATACGACCGTGCAGGCTCTGCAGCGGCGCTTGATCGCGCTCGGCTATTCGCGCAGCATTCAGAGGCAGTGTGACGGCGACCGCTGGTGCCGGCAATTTGCGCGCCATTTATGCCCTCGCGGATGCCGCGCCGGCTGCCGGCTTCACAGGTTTGCTAACTGGAATTCTGGCTACAATCTACAGCAACGGAAACGCCGTAACTGAGGCCGTCGGAGTCCGATCTCACATCTCTGACGGTTGCACCGCCGGGGTTCAAGTTGGCGGATCCGGAATTGCGGGGAAAACCGGTGCGGTCAGCTTTGGATACAGTCGTAGGACTGGCACAGGGCAACCATTGAGGCCTCTAATCGCGGGCTTTCAATCCCATGGCGGCGGAACCGGCGCTATGTTCCTTGGATATCGGAGCAATACCGATATGACTCCAATTTTCACCGTCACCAATGCGGGTGAGGTTGTGGCGCAATCATACCGTTCTTGCCTCGTTACGGTGGCCGATGACGCTGTAGTTTCCATTACGCCACCTTCTCTCACAGGCGGTCTGCTGTACGTTGTCACTGCGTCCAGCGACCAGGCTTGGGCTACCGTCTATTTCAGGGCGTCCGGCGCGCACCTTTGTAGAGCGGCCGGCACGAACGAGACATCCGTCGCTCTGTCAACCACTGCCTTGACCGGCACAATTGGCGTCAACGGACAGTTCACAATCTCCTGCAACAACGGCGTCATCCAATTTGAGAACCGCTTAGGCGTCAGCCGAAGCTTCACTTGTTCCTTCATGACCGACTGAGGGCACAACGACATGATGATGGACATCAAGAAGATCAAAGAACGCCGCTGGCAGATCGGCGCCTACGACGTCACACTCCCGCCCGACGTGGCGGACACCCAGGAGGAAGCCTTTAAGGCCGCCTTGACGTCGATGCATCACGGAACCCACAATTCGTGCAACCTATCGCAAGGCCGAACGGAAGTGGATCATTGACGATAAAACCGTGGCGTTGAGCGATGATATGGAAGACACAGAAGAGCAGGCACGTGCCGTGCTTGCTGAAGCATCGCGAACGATCTAGGGTTGCTGTCTTCCATTGCTCCGGTCTAATGTCACCGACAGTTTATATTTTCGGTGAAATATGACTCATCCTTATCAAGGACTGCCGCCCTCTTCCAATTGGCGAAAGTCGGTAGCGTCAATCCATCCTGACGACGTCGATCCTGTCGTATCGGTTCCTTTTACGCTCTCGCCTCAGGATAGAATCGCGACCGCTGGCAGTTGCTTCGCGCAGCATATCGCCCGGAACCTCTCGTCGAGCGGCTATCATTACCTCGTCACGGAGGACGGCGACCCCGATCGGAACTATCAGGTTTTCCCTGCCCGCTTCGGGAACATCTACACGCCGCGGCAACTTGTGCAGCTTTTTCAGCGGGCTTACGGTCTATTCGTGCCAATTGACGACGTATGGACTCGCGAAGACGGGAAATTTGTAGATCCGTTCCGCCCGCAGGTGGAGCCTGGCGGGTTCACAAGTGCAGACGAATTGCGAGCGGATAGAGACGCTCATCTCGCCGCCGTAAGGGCGATGTTCGACACGGCGGACGTTTTTGTATTTACCCTCGGGCTGACGGAAGGCTGGATCTCGAAACTGGACGGAGCCGTTTTCCCGCTGGCGCCGGGCGTAGCAGGAAACCCAGCAAACTTTGAAGATTATGAATTCCACAACTTTGATGTCGCGGAGATGATCGCGGACCTTCGAACCTTCACCCGCTACGTTCGGACCATAAACCCGTCGCTTCGAATGGTCTTCACGGTCTCGCCGGTCCCACTTGTTGCTACGTATGAGAAGAAGCATGTGCTGGTCGCGACGACCTACAGCAAGTCGGCCTTGCGGGTCGTTGCGGAACACGCCACGCAGGCTGACCCTCTCTCCGTCTATTTCCCGTCCTATGAGATCATCACCGGTCCGCAATCACGACATCGATATCTCGCGGAAGATCTGAGGGAGGTAACGAACGAGGGCGTCGCGCACGTTATGCGGATTTTCGGTCGGCATTTCTTTTCATCATCGGGGGGCACGGCCTCCAACAAGCCGCGCCCTCGCCCCGTCGATACGCAGAAGGCGGAACGGGAAATGCGGAACATCGAAGCGGTCGTATGCGATGAAGAGGCGCTTGACGCATGACCATCTGGGTAATTGGGAACTGCCAGGCGCGCGGGGTTGCAAAGAGCGTCGAAAGCCTGACCAAGAGTTCGGACGTCCGGCCGCTTGACATCAGAACGATCATGCAGGCCGACGACGCGGGTAAGGCCAAGCTGATGTCGCAGGTCAAACAGTCCGACATTCTGTTGATCCAGAAGCCTGACGAGTACGCTGGTCCATTTGCAATTGAGAAGCTCCGTGAAGCTGGGCATAGAGCGGTGGCGTTTCCCGCTTTCGCTTTCGCCGGATTCCATCCCGATGTTTGCTACATCAAGTGCAACGGCAAATTTATTGACGGGGGAGTGCCGGGCTATCATTCCGCGATCGTGGCGGCTTCTTATCTTGAAGGGCTCAGCCAGCAACAGGCCTGCACACTGTTCAACAGCTTCACGTACGCTTCTCTTGGCTACAGAGCTGTGCATGAGGCGATGTTGCCAATCTTGAACGAGCATATTGCGGAGGCCGGGCACGATCACTCCCAAGCTCTTTCTCGCGGCGTCTTCATGCATACGATTAATCACCCCCAGGTGGAGCTTCTGTTCGATGCGGCAAAGCAGGCCCTCGCTATGGCGGGCGTTCCCACTAATGGTGGCCAAGATTGCCCGGCCGACGAACTTGGGCAAGGCGTCGTGTGGCCCATCTATCCCGGTATTGCGAGTGGTATCCCCGGGAGCCTGGAATTCCAGATCAAGACGGGGCAGACGCTGAACCTAAAGGAGTTCGTCGCGAGGTCCTATGACTGCTACGCTCCTTTATCCGACGGATACGAGTCCTCTCATGTTGACGAGGCGAGAGAGTTCATACGGCGAGAAGTGATCAAGCCGTTGGCCGCCTAACTACGCAGATTCGCATAGAGCCGATTGGGGAGCTGTGGTAGTGGCAAACTCTCTGCGGTAAGCAACTATGTGTTATGGATACTGATCTGATCGACGCTGAGATCGAAGTGTTGCGCATGCTTACAGGTCAACTACCGCTTGTCTGGAGCGTGGCGGTCGCGATCTGCATCAAAGAATTCGCGAGGCGAGGTTTTTGTACCGCCCATGCTACCCCTCAGATCACGCCGTCTGGTCTCAAAAACCTGGAACTCGCTACAGGTACGATAGACCTAGGCTCGCGCGTTGAGAGCCGCCGACGATAAAGCATTCTGTCAACCCGCACCGAACATTCCATGCCTAAACACATCGTGCATGACCAGTTCGCGTGCGGCAGACGCTCTCGCGTGCTCAATGTCGTCGATGACGTGACGCGCGAATGCCTCGCGGCGATCCCGGACACATCCATCTCCGGTCACGAGAGCTGATGGTGCTAATCGAGCGACGCGGCAAACCAGGCATGATCGTCTCCGACCACGGCACAGAGTTCACCTCGAACGCGATCCTCGCCGGGTCAAGGAATTTAAGGTCCAGTGGCACTATATCGCGCCAGGAAAGCCGATGCACAACGGTTACGTTGAATCCTTCAACGGGGCGCATGCGTGACGAATTCTTGAACGAAAGCTTGTTCTTCGGCCTTGATCTGCCCGCAGCGCCATCGCGGAATGGGCCGAAGATTACCATCATTCCGGCCGCATTCATCGCTCGGATATCAGACCCCGGCAGACTATGCCGGGATCATCGCGGCAACCGGCTCCAACGCTGCGCAAGATGAAGGCTACGCGTCTCCACCGGTTGCTACCACCGCGCCATTTAGCGTATCCAAAACTGCCGAGGCTCTAACCGCTGCCGGATGAAAGTTCTCAGTGGCAGGTCACCACTACACGACAAGAAAAGCCAACCCTCATTGTCCGGACTAATTTGATGGCGAGAACAGTGATATTAGGGCCGGAATACGATCAGCACCTACGGGCGACGGTCATGGAAATTATGCGACAGCTTGGTGCTTCAGTCGAAGCCCGCAATTGGTCCGTTGCTGGTTCGCAGGAAATTGAGACCGTCCAAGCGCGACTGGATGGAAAAGAAATAACCATCGAGGCCGAAGCCTATATTGGCCTATCCATCACTGGTGATGAAAAAATTATAAGTGAAATCTCAGAGCGCTTGAGGCAGGCCACTCAACCTATCCCAACCTGATCACGTCCTGCATTGAGGTTTTGATTCTTCTGCGCCGTGCGAGTTTACGGCTGCGGTCGTGCAAGCGCTCAAATGATCCCGATCAGTTCGAAGGTCAGAATTTGGATTGTCAGCGGCGACATGCGCCATTATGGCGGCCATTGTTTGTGTTCACCGTAGCGAAAACCGTATGCGTCACGGTCAACGAACTACTGGCCCTGCTTTTCGGTATAGTTGAGACATGCTCGCGGGCGTCCGCCAAGCAATTAATTCGTTTTCGGTTCTTCCAGAATTGATCATTGTGAAAGCTTATGGCCCACCGCACTTACATGGATATACGATGGAAATTGCTTGTTCCAGTCAATCACAATCGAATCCGGCACAATCTCCTCTGGAGGGATAATCATGCATCGATAGTCGTAATCACAAGCATCCACAAACAGCCCCGCATCTTCGAATATCAGCCGCAGAGCTGCGTCGCTAAAGCGAAAGAAATCGCTCGGATATCCGTGGATCGGAAAACACTGATGCGTCTTCACGAAGAACACACCTCCGGGAGCAAGCACCCTTGCTACTTCCCGGGCAGCAATCCAAGGACGCTCAAGGTGTTCAAAAACCGCATGGGCAATGAAGCAATCGAATTTATTCGTCCAGCTTTCGGGCAGGCTATGCAAGTCCCCGACAACATCTACGTCCGGACCGTTAATAATATCGAGCCTAACATAATCCTCTTTCGCAAGCTGAGGAAACTTGGCCATCGAATGCGTAGAACGGCCGGGTACCGCCTGCAATGTCCCAACTTCCAGAACGCGCTTCGGAGCAACCTCACGAACCACCCTCGAGAAAACATCGTCCACTCGGACTGCGGGTTTGTAATGCTCGGGTACGGCAGCCACCTGCCGACCTTTTTTATTCCTCGAAAAATGGGCTGGGAACTTCAAGATTACTTCTCCGTTTTCCGCGAATCTTTTCGCTAAGCGATTTTGCGGAGACTGCAAACAAATTGCTTAGATGCAAACAAACCGTGCCGTCCGCAATTCATCAAATATTGGCTGGGTTGAGTAATGCCAGTTATCGTTGAAAACACTTCTTCGACGCCGCCAACGCTGGTGTTCGAACCCTAGCCGCTGACAGCCAACACGCGGCTCCTGAGGCGGGACATAAACTCAACATCGACTCCATCGATCTTGTGTTCTGTCTTCTCGCCCCAGAAGAAGCACCCGCTGTAAAGTCTTAGCAGCTTCGTGGATTGCGAATAGTTCGTTAGCAGGCCTTCCATCGCGGCAAGCGAGCTTTCGGAGATAGGGGAGATGTTGCTCTCTGCCTGTATGGTGCGGGCGATATTCCGGACTTCACGGACAGCGGTGGCAGCAACACCACTTCCGTGTTGTTCGAAGCGATACATATCCCAGGCTAAACCTTGTGTCGTCCAACGCCGGAAATCGTGTGGATGAGCGTGGTAGAATTGATTAAAAGGCACCTCAACCCAAATAAAGCCACCGACTTTCAAAGTCCGATACATCTCGAAAATCGCGAGCTGTGGCTCAAAAACATGTTCGAGGACTGCGTTGCAAACATAGCAATCTACTGAGCAATCTTCATATGGAAGGTCATGCAAGTCGTGATGTTCATCAATGAGAGGCCCGTGATCAAATTTATCGAGTGCAATCCAATCAGGGCCGTTCTTCTGCCCCCGCGCCCCGATCTGGATCTTCCTGGGGAGGTTTTGTACGATCCTCCCAAATTTGCTTCTCTCAATATCCCTGGTCATTGAAATCCCTGGCTAGTTAAGGCACGCTGATAAGTTTGAAACAGCAGGCTTAGAATGATCTCGATTTCGCGAGGATAAGCATTGGATTTACAATCCTCGCCTTTTTGCACCCATTCTTTTTCCAGGCCGGCAGCTTCACTGAGACCGGCCGGTCCCTCGAGTTGTTTATCTGACATGGGAACTTCACGCCAGCCTCAACGAAGGTTAGGTTTAGCCTATTAAGTGATGAATCCGCACCATTAGCACGACGGACATATGTGGCTTCTGACCTGCCACTGAACTTTCATCTGGCTGCGGTTAGAACCTCAGAGTTCAGATCAGTTTGCCTCTCAGGCTGCAAGTGAAATAATCCCTATCAAACTAAAGTTCTGCAGCACTATAAGCTCTGAAGAATCCGCACTTGACAGCGGCTCGCTAAGTTGCACTAAGAAAAGCTGATTGGGAATGGCTCCGCTTATCCAAGCAATCTCTTTACCTTTGGAGAAGAGAGCTGCTCTCGGGTGGTCTAGGAATTTCTCACATGCCATCAGGGCGAAGCTAATTAGCTTCTCTGTTTTGACCTTTTGAAAGACAGCGGTGTCCTGCGCTCCGAGAATGTCATGAGAAATGATATGGCTTCTACGTTCGAAACCTACCGCGGCGATATCCAGCGCGCCGATAGTTTGAGCGATGCCATATTCGTTTGATCCCTCCGCGTGGTTGCCGACCTCGAGGAACGGTTGGTCGTTGAGGGCCCTGATAATAACCGCATCTCGCCCGAAATAGTTTCGGATGTGGAAGGTTCCGGCGAATGTCAGGAGCATGTATCCGCCTGGCTTTAGAATGCGTCGTAGTTCCTGAATCCAGTAGATCTGCAGATCAACACTTAGATGCGTAATAACCGAGCCGGCATAGATGAAATCGAACGATTGATCTTCATAGGGAAGTGATGGGTTGACACCGCAGTGAACGAATCTCTCGCTGCCGATGTTGTTTTTGCACCAGCTAATAGCTTCTTCGTTGATGTCGCACCCGTGAGCATCTAGGCCGTGAGCCAAAACATGACGAATAATGCGGCCACATCCGCAGCCCCATTCGAGAACGCGGCCCTCGAAATTCGCCCCTGCTTGTTCAAACGCTTCTTTGACCTTCGCGAACGCCGAAGCCCCGCGCGCCAGAAAGCGATCATTGTCAGCCCACGAAACTGAAAGTCGCATCAAGTTAGCCGGCGGTAATGAAAAGAGTTCTGACGTGTTCCCGGTGTACATATTCACTCCCATTCAGTTCTCTCCTCACTACCACGTCTATTCTCAAACCGACAAGATGAATGGCGTACCCATCGCCAGTCCCAGCGGATGTTCAATCTGTCGCGGTAGGCGGTCTGGTGGCTCAGGCCCGGCATCGACATAGAATGCATCAAGTCATGCAATCCGCAGCAGAACGGCCGCCACGAACGCATGCATCTCACATTCAAGCTGGAGACCACCAAGCCGGCCGGCGCCAATTTCCTGCAGCAGCAGGCCCGCTTCGACGACTTCATCGAAGAGTTGAACACAACGGCCGCACCAGGCGTTCCTATGGCTTTCCATTAGAGCGCTACAACGACTAACCACGATCCCATAGTGGGCTGCGGGAGCTCGATTATCCGTTCCGCGACCCGACAGTTACTGTCACAACATGCGGCCGCATCTGTTGCATGCGAAAGAAGATCAATCTCCGCGTGATCTTTGCCGGTCAGGCTGTCAGTATCAAACAGGTTGACGACAATATCTGGCTCGCAAGCTTCATGGATTACGACCTGGGATATTTTGATGACGAGACATGCAGGCTCGAACCGCTGCCGAACCCTTTCGGCGTGAAAGTGTCACCTATGCCTCAAGAATAGACCGTAACCCATCTGTCCAGAATGGACCCTAGAATTATAGCTCGCCACGTACATCAGAGCAGCCTCGTCTTGAAAAGGCTGTAGTTCCGATGTCATCGCCACGTTTTTCTGAGGAAACCGCCAGATACATGTGAGCATATGTGGCCAAGCCAATATAGCTGATGACAAACGGTCAGGTCGATCCGATGTCATCCCAAGGTAATTACCTCCGGTTGCGAGTTTCCATTTCGCGCGAATGAGCATCGGTGGCATTCCAAGGTATCGTTTCCAAAGGGGTCACCTACTATGGCTTTAGCTTCGAGACTAGGTATTCTCGCGTTCCTGTCCGTTGCATTGTGGGGCTGCGTTCCGACGCTGCCTATGGCCCCTCTCCAGTTATGAATTATGAGTCGGTAAAACAGTCGAGTTATAACTACGCCAAGACACGAGACGCATTTGTTGTTCGGGCGGGATACTCTCTCGGACGCTCACCCCAATGGTATGAAGCCACGAGAGCCGGCTTCGACTATGTTGATGAGCAATGCGACGCCTATCTGGCCGCTCTATACAGGCTCCGACGGGATCGTGACTCGACCAAAAGCCAAATCCAATCCTTCGGAATTACGACGACAGCCATCCTCGGCTTCACTGAAGCGTTGCCGAAGACCATCCTTATAACGGCTGCCGCCTTCGGTCTGGCGGCACAAGCGACCGACAATGCAAGCAGTGCACTTCTGTTCGCGATGGATCCATCGGACATCCAGACCCTCGTCAAGAGCCCGACCGATGCCTATCGGGCGGGAGCCGATACGCAACAGATGAATTACACCACCAGCAACGCTGCAATAGAGGGCATTCGCGGCTATCTCAAACTCTGCCTGTCGGTATCCATCGAGGCACAGGTCAAGGCAGCCCTTCAGGGCACGCTCCATGTGTCGAGGACCACAACATTCGGCGTTCCGGCACTCAACCGCGTGCAGACCGCCAGCCCCAACGCCGTCGGTGTAGCGCTCACCAGCAACGACCTCCTTACCCAGCGAGTTTACGTGCCTAAGCTTTCCAACGCCGGTTGGAACATGCGGCCGTCTGAGGTGAGATTTGGCAACTCGTAGATGGCCGTACTCGCAGCCGATCGCGGTTGCGCCCATTTCACCGTTCTTGCAGGGGTTTGTCATCAGGATTCCGGACTGTCCCGGAACTTCGGCGGATAGCGGTCGATACGGGAACCTCTTCCGTCTTGCCTTTGACCATTATGCGGTCGAGTTCGAAGACGGAAAAGGTATCGCGCACCGCCTTCGCTGTCCGCTCCCCAAGCAGCAGCGAAACGCCGTAGTCCCTCGACGCGCCTTCGAGCCGGGCTGCCAGGTTCACGGCATCTCCGAGCGCCGAATAGTCGAAACGGCTGCTGGAGCCCATGTTGCCGACCACGCATTCGCCGGTGTTGATGCCGATCCCGATCGCTAGCGGATAATAAGGCCGTCCCGTAGCTTGCGCTTCCGCCTTCAGTTGGTCGTTCAGTGCCTGCATTGAATCGAGCATATCAAGCGCGGCGGACACGGCATGGATTGCATGGGCCGGATCATCCAGCGGCGCGTTCCAGAAGGCCATCAGGCAGTCGCCAATATACTTGTCGATCGTGCCGCCATGCGATAGCACGATATCGGACAACGGCGTGAGTAGCCGGTTGATCAGCATGGTGAGCTGCTGAGGATCGTCCTTGAGTTGTTCGGCAATCGTCGTGAAGCCGCGCACGTCGCAGAACAGTATCGAGATCTCGCGTTTCTCACCGCCGAGTTTCAATTTGGAGGGGTCGCGGGCGAGTTGATCGACCAGCGCCGGCGCCAGATATTGGGAAAACGCCCGGGTAATATGCCGGCGTTTCTTTCGCTCCTCTGCATAATCGAGCGTCGCCTGTGCCGCGGCAATTCCCGCAAAGGCGAGCGAGGCCGCAATGGGCGAGACGAAGATACGCCCAAACCTCAGCGAGATGTAGCTGC